>Ga0307489_10000407_pt1 | contig 25721 bp, 16 predicted proteins | sample SB12metaG_FD_202247 | JGI IMG/M metagenome (GOLD analysis project Ga0307489, IMG submission 202247) | Sea-ice brine microbial communities from Beaufort Sea near Barrow, Alaska, United States - SB 1.2 | ecosystem: Environmental > Aquatic > Marine > Coastal | place: USA: Alaska | collected... | reverse complement strand
TATTGCTCCAAATGTTAGAAATGCGTTTAGACAGTATCGTTTTTCGCCTTGGTTTTGCACCTAGTATTCGCGCTGCGCGTCAATATGTGTCCCATGGGTTAATTACCATTAATGGAGCACGGGTCAACATTCCAAGCTACCATTGTGCACCCGGAGAAAGCATCGCCAGTGTAACCACACCAGTAGTGACATATTACAAAACATTTAGTGGAATGATCCCATCCCACTTAACCGTAGATGCCAAGAAGGCTACAGGTCGGATTCAACGGACCATTACGCGTTCGCAAATTGCCTTAACAGTCAATGAGCTGCTTATTGTAGAGTTTTATTCACGTAAAGGATAAAGTTATCGAACCCTGCCGCATGAGAACAATCGAACGAATGCCCAACCTATATTTTGGAAGGACCCATTCGTTCGTTTTAAAGTAAAAACCTAAAACATGCAAAATCCAGAATTATAAGGTTTTTGACAAGATCCTACGTGGTTTGGAAAGTGTCAATTATGAAGTATTACAGATGCCGGATGTTGTCTTTTGATGACTCGTTACCAAAAACATAGGGTTAACAATTGCCAATATGTCGAGCATACAGAAAGAGTGTCCTCAAATCACAAACAAGGTATTCTTAGATAAGTCCTTTGTGCGACTTTGCATAATTTATACCGTCGTTGTACGGTGGCAACTTGACCGCAAGAGAGCAAATTTAGGTATTGCCATTTGATTCCATGAAACGACATTGGCCCTTTTCAACAGAGAATACCAAGTTATGGTTGCAGAACGAACCCGAATAAGCATTTTTTTTTACAAGATGTGGAAAACCTGCTGGAAGATATATTCTTCTCAGCTGGTGAATCAGATGTTACTAACAGACCCCAAAACAATATTGAATGAGCATGTTAGCATGCCACGTGGCAAACACGTCCTTAATCTTCGTGTTCTTCAAAGGGATCGCGAAGTTCTTTAGATGCTGGGCCAAATCCAATATAAATCGAGTAGCCTGTAACACTAATTAACAGGCACCAAAGAAAAACGGCGTAAAAAAATGCTGGAGTTTCCATAATAGGCTAAGAATGAAATTTTGATATAGTCTAAAGTAGAAAGTAAAAAAACACAAATGAATGTGAGAAAATTCTTCATATGAGTACCAAAGCAAAGACGAATATCGAAGAAACAAGTGACATGGAACTTGGCCTACCAGGAACAGGGAAAATCACTATTTTAGGCACTGCTTTACGCCCACTGAACTCCGAATACGGAAAGGTTGCACCTGGTTGGGGCACAACTATTGTTATGGCTGTCTTTATTGGGTTATTTGCCGTATTTCTTGTGATTCTTCTTGAAATTTACAACCGTTCATTACTTCTTGATGAAGTAGAAATGAGCTGGCTTTCAAGTACTGGGTACTAGAAAAACCTTGCCATCGCCTATTGGATAGACTCTCCGGTGCAAGAACGGGCTAAGGGCATTGCCCACACTGCCCCGTCATTGTAGATTTGATTCCTGTCCATTTGAATCGTATGTTTCATCTCGGATAGGGATCGAACCTACACAAAACAACTTAGAAGGTTGGGGCCCCATCCATTAGGCGACCGAGACTTTTTTAGCAGAAGTAAAAAGGTAAGCCTCACATCTCATACCCTAAGCCCACGTCAGAACAAGAAGCCCCCTGTCGGAATTGAACCGACGACCCTCGCATTACAAATACGATGCTCTAGCCGCTGAGCTAAGGAGGCGTTTACCTATACCATAGAAGATCCGGCACTTAGATGCAAGCCGCTTTTTTTTTTATCGATCCGCAAAAAAAAATCTTGACTCTTGTACACAGCTATGCTATAATTGAGGTACGTTGAGCACCTCTCTGAGAGAAAACGGCACGTCACTCTGTGAGGGCAGCCTTTTTAATCCTCAGTAGCTCAGTTGGTAGAGCGATCGGCTGTTAACCGATTGGTCACAGGTTCAAATCCTGTCTGGGGAGCGCACGCTTACGCGTGCATCTGATTCTAGCTTATCTACATTTATAGAGATTCCTTATGGCGCAGTCATCGAGTGGAAACCCATATGCCGGGTCGGAAGGCGTACATGTGTCTTTAATTCAGTTTCTTGGAGCACCTTGGAATATATTACCAGAGTGCCCTATCAATGGGCAGGGATTGGAAATCCTCCTTACGGACAAAAATACTCTGTCTGTAACAACCAACAGTTATATAGATCGAACACAAGATGGGCTGACTCGTCTTGAAGCTATGGAAGATACTCGTGCATTTGCCATGCTACCGTATAACAGGTTCAAACTCACGCACCCCAAGCTATGGTACACTATCTATACGGTCGACACGATAAGCACCGAGTGTATATCGTTCGTTAAAAACGTGGTGAGCACGATGACCCCACGTCTCACGTTCCTTACAACAATCACAACCTTTATGGTTGGAACAAGTGCGACGTTTATTGTCTGGGCATTCATACGTCCTGCCATATTCGTTGTAGCTTTCATGATTGGCGGGGACGCGGATAAGACTGAAGATGCCATGCGGGCACGATATCTTCGCACTCGTTATTGGATTGGTCGGGGCCGCGGTTATAGTTATGCTGCAGCCTTTTACCATCGCTGCTCGTATTTGGTAGAATATACGTTGAGCTTTCCCTTTTATCCGGTGAACCAATGGATCCGACACACACTCACGTTCCGTCGTGGTGTGCAACTTGCATTACCAATTGGTCTTCTAGGTCTAGTTGCGTACCGAAGTACCTTGCCATCTTACTTAACGGAGCCGCAAAAGATAGCACAAGTGACGCAGGCACTCCAAGCTTCCCTGCGTTCTGAGCTCGATCAGCTCGTCACCATAGACGAGATTCTCTGTGGGCTGAACCCTCAAGAGCCACTTTTACGTAAAAGCAGCGGCCTGCTTTACTCTGTACGCACGTACTTGAGCACAGAATTCGAAAAGGGTGCATACGTGGAGACCGAAAAAAAAGGCATAGAGAACCTTACACATCCGATGGAACTGTTTGCCCTCTCCGAAAAAGGAACCCCTTCCCCCTTTATGACACGCCAAGTCGCTGAGTATCAGTGGACAGAAAACCAGAGATTACAAAAATCGGCCGTCGACAAGTCGAATGACGCGTTAGCGCAAAACATGCGACAAATCAGCGAGGCTAGAAAACTCGAGAATATTGAGTTACGGAAAGTCGAAGTTGCAGGGGGCACGAAAACGTCGGCTGAAGCACAAACGGAAAAGGAGAAGGATGAAGAAAAGGAAGCAACGCGTGTAGCGGATTATATTGCAAACCTACCGATATATGTTCCAAAACACCCCCGGGCGGAACTTGCCGACCTGGATGCACTTTTTATCTCCGATGACCCTCTTTTTCAGAAGATCGACAACTATACTCCAGCCAGCAGGGACGCGTTTTATCGCCGTTACTGCCTGCGAAACTTTAAAGATATCCTCTGTGTCTGGAGCGCCTATATGCCATTCCCAGAAACAGATCTCTCGCCTCTGGTGTACAACGACCCAGATCAAGCCGAGTTGGTTTACGCGGCTGCTAGACAAGTCGTTAAGAAAGAGGATTTCAATACTTGTGATCCAATGGCAACCAATCAGCCTTGGGATCAAGAGATTGCCAAACTGACTGCTGTGGTAGAAAATCCCCCGAGAATGCATCCATCAACGCCCAAGGCCCTACCACCCGGAAGTAATCCCGAAAAAACATGCGTGCCCTACGCAACCAGTACGCGATCAGAGCTACGTGAAGTCTTTATCCCCCAATCGGATAAGCAGAAAGATGACGCTCTCAAGGAAGCATATCTGGATCAAAAAGAAAAGAGGGAGGGGCCAGTACTGGAGGTGAAGGCGATAAAGAAGATCTGGCTCAGCATACCAAAGCATGCGAAGGCGTTAAGGAAGATCGAGCGCGAGAGACGAGAGGAGGAGGAGTCGATAGAGAAGATCGAGCGCGAGGAGGTGAAGACGATAAAGAAGATCGAGCGCGAGGAGGTGAAGACGATAAAGAAGATCGAGCGCGAGGAGATGAAGGCGATAAAGAAGATCGAGCGCGATATACGAAAGGAGACCAAGCCCGAGACTCTGATGTTCGACGACGAGGACGACGAGGACGACGACGAGGACGACGAAGACGACGAGGACGACGAAGACGACGAGGACGACGACGAGGACGAAGACGACGAGGACGACGAGGACGACGAAGACGACGAGGACGACGAGGACGAAGACGACGAGGACGACGAAGACGACGAGGACGACAAGGACGACGAGGACAACGACGCGGACGCCGTGAAGACCCTGAAAAAGTTATGGAAGATGTTCGATGACCGCTACGACGACGTCCTCGTCTTCCTCGCCGGCAGCCTCCAATTCGACCAAGACCAGGTGAACATCTTCCTGATGCAAAACCTGCGGACACCGGTGAGATTGATTTTACTTAATTGTGAAAACACTCTTTCCAACAATCTGCAAGAGTATCAGCGTGGTCAAATTAGGATCTTGGAACAGGTGGAACAAGAATGTCCTATTGGGGAGACGGTAATAGGTGATATCATTGCACTTGAGCGTGTTTATCTGGAACAAGAATGTGCTATTTGGGATACGGTAATAGGTGATATCATTGCACTTGAGCGTGTTCACATTCCAATCCTGGATACACTTGAGCCTGTTCACATTCCAATCCTGGAACAGTTAAAACAAGAAGATTATATTTGGGAGACGTTCTTGGCAAGATCAAGAAAAGAATTTTATCAAGAACTTGATATTTGTGCTCGCTTTGATCAAATTACGTTCTTGGAAAAATTGGAAAAAGAACTTGATATTTGTGCGACGGTAATGGACCAGAACCTGTTTAAGCAAACGCAAGAACAGCTATTCATGTCCATTGCAAACGACCACCCGTTCGAGATGATCTGCCAAGAAGTCATCGTACATATTCTTTTCTATACATATCTGGAGATGGGGAATTCGGTACGATGGAAAGGAGGACTACGCCCCCGCAAGGTTTACCCACCGAAAGTGTATAACTACACTCGTTTTATTGGGCGTTTACCAGCGGCTGTAAAGGCCGGTCAATCGGTGGGGAACCTCATGCAATACCTCCCCGCGCAGAAACTTCTTTTAGCTTTCCAAGCCAAACGTGGTACTGAATTCTATGGAAACTCGGAGTGGAAAAAAATATGGAGTCTCCTTATCAAACCCGCGCAGAAACTTCTTTTAGATTTCCAAGCCAAACGTGTCATCAAACCCGCGCAGAAGCTTCTTTTAGATTCCCAACCCGTACAGAAACGTGTTATCCAACACGTGCAGGAACGGGTTATCCAACCCGTGCAGGCACGTGTTATCCAACCCGTGCAGGAACATGTTATCCAACCCGTGCAGGAGCTTCTTTTAGATTCCCAACCCGTGCAGAAACGTGTTATCCAACACGTGCAAAAGCTTCTTTTAGATTTCCAACCCGTGCAGAAACGTGTTATCAAACCCGCGCAGGAGCTTCTTTTAGATTTCCCGGACAAACTTCGTAAATTTCCTTTAGATTCTCCACGCGTGAAGAAACTTTTGTTATTTTTAGAACCCCTGCAGGAACGTCTTTTAGATTTCCCACCCGTGAAGAAATTTATAAATGAAGAATACAAAGGAAAGGCGGGACTGAGGGCAGTTCATCGAACGGTGTCGAACGTTTTGGGGTCACTCCCACTCTGGGCCGTGATCGACTTGGTCGCTGTAGCATACCCAAACAAGGCCCTACAGCGAATGAAGCCATTCGCGGCGCTACTATCATTCTTCATGGGGCGATTACGACTACAAAGATTAAGACTATCATTATTCACGTCGCAAGTACGACTACGAGGGGTCCAAAAGACCCTACAATCACGACTGCAAGGATTGTGGGAACCGTGGAGACTGCGAGTATCAACAGTACTCTATGAACCAGCGCCATTGGCGTTCCTCATCAAGAAGCTAGACAACCTCTCGCCGGTACTAGCGTTCTTCAGCAAGGGACGAGACAACTACTTCTCACAGGTACTGGCGTTCTTCGGCAAGGTGCGAGACAACCTACCACGAGATACGAAGACCGAGGTCGAGATCTACGAGACCTACTTTGACGATCCGAGCTTTGTGTACGGCCGCTACTCCATGGAACACGAGATGGTTACACCCAACGATCCAGAGATTCTGACGCCTCGTCATGAATCTTTTGATGTCTGGGCTGACGCGGTCGAACAACAGGTGAAAAAACTAGACACTTCCGAGCACGCATCCATCGACGTTGACATCGCAAAACGTCACACGCTTTTTAATCGTTTCGGAGGTGAACGCATGGTTCAACGGAGCTTACAGATGGGTCACCGTATACAGCAGGAAATCTGTCATTTACCACTACTTGCCATGATTAAACCCGGGCCCGAACAAATGGACGGTCTCCCTAGAGGGATGATCTTACTTGGAGAACAAGGGACTGGCCGTGAGTATTTTGTCCGCACGCTCGCTACCGAATCGCGTTTATCGCTCTTGGTGACGGAGAGTAATCGCTATCTTGACCAAATCCGAGGCTTAGTCCGTCTAAAGACACTCTTTAGACGGGCCCGAAAACAGTCTCCAAATATCCTTTTTATTCGAGATATGGAGTTTCTGACGCTTCATCGTGAACGTTATCCCATCTTTACTTCAGTCCGTACCACAACATATTTACTCCAGGCCGTGGATGGATTCACCACTGGAACCGAAGTCGCAGCATCCCAACAGGATATTTTTATTCTAGGAAGCATGCAAACAATTTCGATGATGGATACTGCCTGTCTTCGATCTGGACGCTTTGAATGGGTCTTGGATTTTTATTCTCCCCTAGGGCGAGAACGCCGAAAGATGTTGATACTCCATGGTCAAAAATCCATGGTCAATACCGCCTTAGGTATTGATTGGGGCTATTTGAGTGCCATGACCGTAGGATTAGATTGTTTGGATCTTCGGACCATAATCAATACTTCCTCGGTGTATGCCGTGCAACAACAGACAACTTTGCATACTACAGCAAGTGTTGTGTCCGGTTTAGGGCGCGTCCACCGTGTCTATGACCTTCCTCACGCCCGTTTTACGGACCCGCGTACTCTTGGCTTTTTCACGCTATTTGATTTTGCAGACCGTAAAAACCAAAGTACAACACACTCACTTTTTTTTACACAAACAGGGCGTATCCCCGTATACAAAAAATTGCTGCATCTTTTCCGTTTAATGATACCGGCAGAAGAGTCCCACCTTGCTCGACGTTGGTCTCGCTCACCGTCCGACGCCGGGGGGTTCAAGACTATCAAAGAGTGGAATCCGAGCCTTGTGAATGGTTTATTACCCCTTTTTTGTGAAGGGTTCCTTTTGTATAATGTACAAAACTCATGGGGTTCCCCGTACCCCGTGGTCGCGTTTGACAGTTATTGTCCTTCTCTTTTTACAGATATGTGGAACATGTTGGACGATATCATTTGGGAACATACAGTGGAGACGTTCACCCAAGAAAAGGTCTTTGCCAGTACCTTTGATGTATGGCGCGTGACGCACCCCACAACGTGGGCAATCGATATAACATCTCGAATCAAACCACTCGGGCTGCGTATTGACGGCACAGCTGAATGGAAAGAGGCCCGTTTAGACAAAGGGTACTCCGTGCGCTTTCACTTACCGGAAGTAGAGCAAGACGCCCTTTTCGGGTCCCTGCCCATTGGGAATAAAATTGCGGCGCGCTTATTTTCTTTCTTTTCACCTGACGATGTGGCATCGCTGACGAACCATGTGCCGAAAAGTTTCACCAAAGACAAACAAACTACACAATCGCCAGGTGGAACCCCGCCCAAATACCGATCAAAGCTCGTGGTCCAATCCGGCCTCGAATTTGCGACCCTTATGAGAAAGCAGTGGCGTCCTTCAGTTGCTGCAGAGAAGTCTTCCCTTCTAGAAGCATCATACTAGTCCGAGGACGTCACGCAACACTTTGCTATAGTTTTGTTGCATTTCCTGGATTCCAGCGCCTATAATGTAAACGAACCTCCCGCAGATAAATCCACAGTTTAATGCCCGGGGTTTACTTACATGATGAAGGAGAGTACCATATGTCAGGTTCTACAGGAGAGCGTCCTTTTAGTGACATCATCACCAGTATCCGTTACTGGGTGATTCACAGCGTTACAATTCCATCTTTATTTATTGCTGGGTGGCTTTTTGTAAGTACTGGGTTAGCGTACGACGTGTTTGGAACACCACGTCCAAACGAATACTTTACCGACGAAAGACAAACGCTTCCTTTGGTGTCAGATCGCTACGGCGCGCTTGCACAAATGGAAGAGTTTGTGCCCTAAATAAATCATCCCCGTGCTTTTTTCCCTCGGGACGAAGGCATGCATACGTTATTTATTTGACCTGTCTTGCAGGTCTATTTCCATTATGTCGATCAAAACATATCCGATTTTTACATTCCGTTGGCTTGCCGTGCATGCATTAGCGGTTCCCGTGGTATTTTTCCTTGGGGCGATTACAGCCATGCAGTTTATTCAACGTTAGAGGGAAAATTGTATGACAACAATTAAAGGGCGAAAGCCTATGCGAAAGAATGGAGAAAAGGAAACTGCGGAGTTAGAAACACGTCTGCCAAATCCAAATACGCAAAGTGTTGAATTAAACCGTACAAGTCTTTACTGGGGTTTACTTCTCATTTTTGTACTTGCGGTCCTTTTTTCAAGCTATATTTTCAACTAAACACATTCGTAGGGGAAAGATCTATGTCAAACACGACAACAGGACGAATTCCATTATGGTTCGTCGGAACACTAGGTGGGCTTGCAGCCCTTGGTCTTTTAACCATTTTTTTTTATGGTTCCTATACTGGCCTTGGGTCTTCACTGTAAGACACCCCATGGGGCACCCGCAGGGTTCGACATATCCCGTTTTGGAACGATCCGGTGGATCGTCCCTCTTGCCCGTGGGTGCACCAAGGCCCGTTCTATTCACACCAGGACATAGACACGACACGGTCTTCTTCGGACGTGCCTAGGATATGTCAAATTTAGTTATGAAAACAGAGGCCAACTGTGCTATCCCTACCGGCGTACGCGTGAAACTCCTCTGCCAGGAGTGTGGCTGCAACTCCGGTCGAGATGTGCTTCATCTACGCACTGTGTGTGGCGGGAGCCCTACTTTTGAGGAAAATTTTATGAGTAAAGTATATAATTGGTTTAACGAACGTCTTGAAATTCAATCTATTGCAGATGACATTTCTAGCAAGTACGTGCCCCCACATGTAAACATTTTCTACTGCTTAGGGGGCATCACCCTCACGTGTTTCCTTGTACAAGTGGCTACTGGCTTTGCCATGACATTCTACTACCGTCCCACAGTTACAGAAGCATTTGCATCTGTACAATACATCATGACAGAAGTGAACTTCGGGTGGCTTATTCGTTCAGTACACCGTTGGTCAGCTAGTATGATGGTACTCATGATGATCCTTCACGTATTCCGTGTATACCTTACAGGTGGATTTAAAAAGCCACGTGAGCTAACATGGGTAACAGGTGTAATTCTTTCTGTCATTACGGTCTCATTTGGTGTGACAGGTTACTCCCTTCCGTGGGATCAGGTTGGGTACTGGGCAGTGAAAATTGTAACTGGCGTACCAGATGCAATCCCAGTCATTGGTTCATTTGTGGTAGAATTGCTTCGCGGAAGTGTAGGAGTCGGACAACCAACTCTTACACGTTTCTATAGTTTACACACCTTTGTACTCCCCCTTCTTGCGGCAGTATTTATGCTCATGCATTTCCTTATGATTCGTAAGCAAGGTATTTCAGGACCACTTTAAGAGAAGCTCCGCTTCCTTTGAAAATAGCCACCCTGTCGTTCTCAGTCGCCAACTCCAGCGACCGGCACGGCAGGCTAGGGAAAAGAAACTTGTCTTCTGAGCGTAAACCCAGTACGATGGACGTACATGAGCGGGTCAGTAACTCAGTGGTAGAGTATTCGGCTTTTAACCGATTAGCCGTGGGTTCGAATCCCACCTGACCCAAAACGCAGCCCGCCTCTTTGAAGGCATGAACGCGCGCATACAACGCAAGTCTACCCAATACCCACCCCCAGTATGCACCTTCTAGGTGTGCCTGCTGCATTAATCCCTAAATGTTTTTTCCTCTTATTACTCTTTTATCATGTCGCACGCTGTAAAAATTTACGATACATGTATTGGATGTACACAATGTGTACGTGCCTGTCCCACAGATGTACTTGAAATGGTCCCTTGGGATGGCTGTAAAGCTGGGCAAATTGCGTCAGCACCACGTACCGAAGATTGTGTGGGATGCAAGCGTTGTGAATCCGCATGTCCCACAGACTTTTTAAGCGTACGTGTTTATCTTGGTTCAGAAACAACACGGAGTATGGGGCTCGCATACTAATCGTTGTTTTGAATACCTCAAATCCACGGTCGAACGCCTCCGAGCTTCTATCTAGACTTTCATATTGTTGTGCTCCTCGTACCATTTCTATACACTCGTTAGCAGGTCCTCAACAGTACTTTCTTCTTCATAGCACAGTATCTGTGTTCCTCGTTTAGAACCAAAAAACACATATGGCTCATCGAATGACTTTTCATTCAATCCCTGTTTGCATACCAAGCCGACAGGTGCCCTTACCTTATTGAATTTTTCCCTCATTATGACAGCACTTACAGCTAAAACAAAAAACACTGGTCGAATTACACAAATCATTGGCCCTGTACTTGACGTGGCATTTTCCCCAAACAAAATGCCAAACATTTACAACGCAATCGTTGTAGAAGGAAAGAACCAAGCGGGTGAGGACTTACGCATTGTCTGCGAAGTGCAACAACTTCTTGGCAACAACCTTGTACGTGCCGTAGCCATGAGTGCAACCGAAGGCTTAATGCGAGGAATGAGCGTACAGGATACTGGTGAACCGCTTTCAGTGCCAGTAGGAAAAGCAACCCTTGGCCGCATTTTCAACGTGCTTGGAGAAACAGTCGATGAGATGGGGCCATGTGCCGCGGAAACATACCTTCCAATTCACCGTAATGCACCAGCATTTGTAGACCTTGATACCAACTTGGCCATCTTTGAAACAGGCATTAAAGTTGTCGACCTTCTTGCGCCATACCGCCGTGGTGGAAAAATTGGTCTTTTTGGCGGCGCAGGAGTAGGAAAAACGGTACTTATCATGGAACTCATTAACAACATTGCAAAAGCACACGGTGGTGTATCTGTATTTGCTGGAGTGGGTGAGCGTACACGTGAAGGAAATGACCTTTACCAAGAAATGTGTGACTCCAAGGTAATTGATAAGGAAAACCTCGCACAATCGAAGGTAGCTCTTGTATACGGACAGATGAATGAGCCACCAGGGGCGCGTATGCGTGTCGGCTTAACGGCACTTACCATGGCTGAGTACTTCCGTGACGTCAATAACCAAGACGTGCTTCTTTTCGTTGATAACATCTTCCGTTTTGTACAAGCCGGTTCCGAAGTATCTGCACTTTTAGGGCGTATGCCTTCGGCAGTAGGATATCAGCCAACGCTGAGTACAGAAATGGGAACGCTCCAAGAGCGTATCACCTCAACAAAAACAGGATCAATCACATCCATTCAAGCCGTATACGTACCGGCCGATGACCTTACAGATCCAGCACCGGCAACAACATTTGCGCACCTCGACGCGACAACGGTACTTTCACGTAACTTAGCCGCAAAAGGGATTTACCCAGCAGTAGACCCTCTTGACTCAACGTCAACAATGCTCCAACCATGGATCCTAGGCGATATCCACTATGATATTGCGCAAGGTGTGAAGGAGACGTTACAGCGCTATAAAGAGCTGCAAGATATCATTGCTATTTTAGGACTGGACGAGCTTTCAGAAGAAGACCGTTTAGTAGTAGCTCGTGCGCGTAAAGTGGAGCGTTTCCTTTCACAGCCATTTTTCGTCGCCGAAGTATTTACAGGGTCACCTGGAAAGTATGTAAGTCTTGCTGAATCCATTCAAGGATTCAAAATGATTTTGAACGGAGAATTAGACACGCTTCCAGAGCAAGCGTTCTACCTTGTTGGAAATATTGATGAAGCAGTAGGGAAAGCAGCAAAATTATAAGGCTTGCACGTTGCCCGAGAGTGCGAGAATCCGTACGCCTCGAAACACCGCATATTAGGCGATCCGCAGTCCGACGGTCGTCGTGACATTGTGAGTCGTCCGTCCCAAAATATACAGCGCTGTCCCAGCGCTGTAGCAAACAGAGGTAAAACATGGAAGTTTGTATTGTAAAACCAGATCGTATTTTTTTTCAGGAAGAGGCAGAAGAGTTGTTACTTCCCACAACTACTGGATATATTGGGGTTCTGCAAGAGCACGCCCCGCTCATCACTGGATTAGATAATGGTGTCCTGGCCTTTCGACAAGGGACATCGTGGAAAATCTTAGCTCTCCTGGGCGGGTTTAGTGTGATCAAAGAGAATCGTGTAAACATTCTCTGCCGTGATATTGAAGACGCCGCAACCATTAATGTTGAAACAGCGGAACGTCGTGCAGCAATTGCGCGCACCGGAATGGAAGAGGCAGCATCACGTAAAATCTACATTGAAAACCAACTAACGTTTGACCGTGAACGCGCCCGTATCGAAGCCCATACCATGTGGAAAAATTCTGCAGGTGGACCGCCAGTATTTGGTGGATAATTCGTCTTAACTCGTAGGTAAGGGGGCTGTGACGCCCACCCCCTCCCATCGACGAGGGGAAGTTGTAGGCTATTCTACTCTTGATCATCTTTGTATTTTCCAGAAAATCGGATTTCCAGGAAGCGATCGAAAAAGACAGCCCTCCGATGAACCATGATAACCCTGATTATACAAGAAATACTTTACTTACTCATTATTCAGTAAGAATCCAATCTCTGACTGGCAACGCAGAAAATGCTCTCGCTCAATATGGCAGATGCTTCATTCCCTAGCCCCAGTATCTCGAATGAGTAGAACACGACGTGGAAAAAGACTTTCTTATGTATGTAGACCAAGCAAATAAAGGTATTATTTCTCAAGAAGAGTTTATTGAAAGCGTATTAGCCGAAGACCTTGAAGAATATCGAAATGCTCCAGGAGTGTGGGGCACCCAATTTCCACTTGTTGCCCAGTGATATTAGGTTGTCCGCTGTCAGATTATTTGATAGCCAATGACAAGAAAGACACTCGGGGTAGCGTTGAATGTTGATACAGTGGCGTTTTCACAGGGACCGGGTGGTATACGGTCTATGTGTCTGGTCTCACTGTGTATTGCTGCGTTCGCGCAATGTACACGCAAGAAAAGCCCTTGCGTTATTGACACGAATCTTTATACTATAGACTAGTCCTGCTTTTGTGAAAAAAACGTTTTGAATTGTGTCAGGGCTGAAAAGACGCAGCACTTATAGATTTTCTTTTTGACAAAAGTGGGCCTCCTAAACATGTGACAAAGATAGAATTCATGAATGTATCCGTAGTGTTCGCATTCTGACTCGCTTGTGACAGGGACAGATGGGTATACGTATGTCTTGTACATACAATGGGTGCATTGGGAGAAGAGGCGGTGCCCAGATTCGAACTGGGGATAAAGGATTTGCAGTCCTCTGCCTTACCACTTGGCGACACCGCCCGAATAAAAAAAGTTTTATCTACTCTATACAATAGCGTATTTCACATGTGTTTTCAATAGCAAAATGCAGGCATACGCGTCACGTGTTGTTTCGCACTGTGCTGTGGGGGTGCTTTCCAAAGCATGGTTGTTGTTCTTGTTTTTTTGTACGTCACGCAGTTTCTCTCGTGGCGGGCCTTTGTGTATTCCTTTGTATTCATTCATTCACACGTATCTTATGATTCTATTTCGTCACAAAGTGGCTGTACCCGACTTTCTGGATGCCCAGCGGAAGAGTTTTCGTCTATTTTTAGAGACGGGTATTCGCAAAGAACTTGAATTTGTTTCACCTATTCTGGGCAATCCCATGGGGACCAGTATTCGACAACCCACGAATCGGCATATTGCTGTTTCTTTGAATACAGCGGACTTTTATTTTAAAAAACCCAAACGGACGGCACAGCGAGCCCTCCAGCAAATGAAAACGTACAGTAGTTCCCTTGTGATTCCCATGCGTTTGTTTTCGACGAGTTTAGCTCTCAATTGTGTGTTGCCAATCACCTTGTGTGATCTCCCGCTCATGACGGCACATGGCACGTTCATTATTAACGGTTCCCCGCGTGTCGTCGTGCATCAAATTGTGCGGTGTCCTGGTGTTTACCTAAAAGCCCAATTCGACCAAAAAAATCAACGTTCGCATTTGGTGAGTTTTTTGTCTTCCTATGGGTCATGGCTTCGTTTTGAAAGCCATCCGCGGAGCGGGGTATACTTTGCTCGTATTGATAATTTCCGTAAACTTCCGGCAACCATCTTCTTGGAAGCATTGGGTTTTCGTCATGAAACCCTATTCGACAGTGTAAGTGAGCCCAACTTTTTAATCGCAACGCATGAACGTTGTGCATTAATTGATCAAACGCCAGGAGCAAGTAACTCATGCGAACGAGCTATGCTTATCGTGATGGCGTTAATCTTTCCGACCCGCTATTCTGGTGTGCGTAAATCAAAAAAATTCCTTTTTAGTCATTTCTTTCATGCGCGACGCTATAGTTTTAGTGAAGTGGGACGCAAGCGAATGAATCGCAAGTTACGGATGCTGCACCATTCGCCGTACCTCACCTTAACACCTGAAGATGCACTGGCGGGTGTTGAGTATTTAATCCGTTTAGAGAACGGCCAAAGCCAGTTTTTAGACGATATCGATCATTTAAAAAACCGGCGGGCACGTTTAGCTGGCGAATTAATTCAAACTCAATTCCGTCTTGGGTTAAATCGATTAGAGCGGAGTGTACATAACCGTATTAGTGAGGAAGACGTATTACGCCATCATCGCTTACGTGTGTCCCGTCCCTCATTAATTCGAACACAAATGCTTGGTTCCGTCCTGAGAGAATTTTTCGGTTCGAATCAATTATCTCAATTTATGGATCAAACAAATCCATTAGCAGAGATTACGCATAAACGTCGGTTAAGTTCCTTAGGTCCAGGTGGTTTACACCGAGATCGTGCAGGGCTGGTCGTACGGGGTATTCACCCTAGTTATTATGGGCGTATTTGCCCGATTGAGACACCTGAAGGTAAAAATGCGGGATTAGTAGGCTCGATTGCAACCTACGCTCGAGTGAATGCCGATGGCTTTTTAGAAACACCATACATCCCGCTGCAACCGGGTTATGTCAGTCCCAAGGATGGTTTCTTCCTATTGAGCGCCGCCTATGAAGATACTGTTGTCGTGGCTGCTGCTGATATTCCATTAACTGCACCCCGTGTTCCCGCACGGACTCGTCGGGCATTTATTGAGAGTAGTCCACAGACCATCCATTTTCTTGGGCTCTGCCCGATCCAATTCATGTCTATTGCCACGTCATTAATTCCGTTTTTAGAGCACGATGACGCCAACCGTGCGTTGATGGGATCGAATATGCAGCGTCAAGCGGTCTCGTTATTAGCCCCTCAACGAGCCTTTGTGGGTACAGGATTAGAAGCTCGGGTTCCGTACGACTCTGGTGCCGTGGCGCGTCTTCGCCGTAGTGGGTATGTTTTGTATGCCGATGCCCAGCGGATTGAAGTCCTCACACAAGTCCCTGACGGCGTAGGTATTGAAGGTGCCTTGCCAACTTTTGCGCGTCAAACCATCCGACTCACTACGTACCAGCGCTCGAATCAAGACACGTGTATGCACCAACGGCCGAGTGTGTCATCGACGATGTGGGTGCATGCTGGAGAATGTTTAGCGGATACGGCTTCCACAGTGGCGGGGGAACTCGCACTGGGGAAAAATATGTTAGTCGCGTACATGCCATGGGAAGGGTACAATTTTGAGGATGCTGTTTTAGTGAGTGAACGCCTGGTTTTTGATGACGTCTTTACCTCAGTGCATATCGAACGTTACGATATTTCCACGTCGCGTACACGGGAAGGTCAAGAGTATATTACAGCAAAAGTGGAAAAAAATACCGCTCTCGATCCCTTTGGGGTTGTCCACGTAGGGACCTGGGTCGAACCTGGGGATATTCTTGTGGGGAAAATGTCACCGCAACAGGAATCCGAAAATACGCCCGAAGCACGGCTATTACGTGCCATCTTTGGGGGGGCTGTACGCGAGGGCAAAGATACGCCCCTGGTGGTACCCAACGGGGTCACTGGCCGCGTGTTAGAATCGCGTGCACTTTTTGACACGCAATACTATAACGAGCACACGCAGTGTTTCAACTCTGTTGGTACCGTGTATGTTTTCTTGGTACAAAAACGCAAGATACAAGTCGGTGATAAAGTGGCTGGTCGCCATGGCAATAAAGGTATTATTTCCAATATTTTACCACGACAAGATATGCCCTTTCTACAAAATGGGGTGCCAGTTGATATGGTTTTAAATCCGTTAGGTGTACCCTCACGTATGAATGTCGGACAAATTTTTGAATGTTTACTCGGGTTAGCTGCCTACACTTTGGAACAAAATTTTAAGGTATTACCCTTTGATGAAATGCATGGGGATGAAGTGTCTCGAGGTTTTGTATACCACCAATTATATAAAGCCCGTCGTGCGACAAACCAAAAATGGTTGTTCCGTCCGGACTCCCCAGGAAAAAGTGTTGTATTTGATGGTCGTACGGGCTACCCGTTTGATCAGCCGGTGACGGTGGGCTATCCTTATATTTTGAAATTAGTCCATCTCGTCGATGATAAAATTCATGCCCGTTCAACCGGACCTTATTCGCTTGTGACGCAACAACCGTTAGGCGGTCGTTCAAAACATGGCGGACAACGCTTAGGAGAAATGGAAGTGTGGGCACTCGAAGGGTTTGGAGCGGCCTATACTTTACAGGAATTACTTACGATTAAATCAGATGACATGCGTGGCCGTAATTTAGCATTCATGTCGATTATTCGGGGGAACTTACTACCCACACCAGGGATGCCAGAATCTTTTAAAGTGCTCGTTTCAGAACTACGGGGTTTATGTCTGGATATTAGTCTCTCACGTATTACCCGCGTCTCATGAGTCGTCGTGTATAGAGAGTCCTTCACGCTTGCAATTCGCGCTTGAAAACGGCCTTTCTTATTTATTTCGAATACGTCCACAGCACGTGGACGTATCCGTGTCATACCTGTACAAGCAAATAGTATTATGAGTCAGAACATTGATTATCTTCAAATTCAACTGGCGTCTCCTAAAGAAATTGAACGGTGGTCACGCCGTGTTCTTCCTAATAATCAAGTTGTGGGAGAAATTACAAAAGCGGACACCATTAATTATCGTACGTTTAAACCTGAACGAGACGGCCTCTTTTGTGAACGTATTTTCGGTTCCATTATTAATAACGCATGTTCCTGTGGAAAAACGCGTCGACGTAAACCTCTACAGGCGACTGCGCCCATCACGTTGAATGAGGAAATGCAACCACTTGCAACGAAGAGCCAAGACGACACCATCGGGTACGTGTGTCCCACGTGTGGAGTAGAGCCCACAGATGCCAAAGTGCGTCGATATCGGATGGGCTGTATTCGTCTTCGAAGACCTGTAGCCCATCTCTGGTATTTCCGGAATACACCTAATATGTTGGCAGTACTATTAAACATGACTGCGTATCAAGCGGATGGCGTTGTACATTTTAACACGTATACACCCTCGGCGTTTTCCTCAATGAATTATTTCATGCACGGGGGAACCGAATGGTTCATGGATGAGTGGTTAGCCGTGCACGTATTGCTTGGACGGGAAATGCCATTTAGAACCTCGGCTGTCACGGAAGTGTTCGCGGAGTGGAATCGAGATTCGTGGGCTCCAATTGATCAACACAGACGGAAATGGGGACTCGACGAGGAGCCGCAAACCACAGATAATTCCGGTGCTGAAGCCATGCACATGTTACTGAGTCAATTAGATTTGCCCTTTATTGAACGCATGTTAAGTTCTCGTTTACGTCAAAAGGTTCGTAAGTATCATGCGGTTATTCGCGCAAAACAAGCAAATGGGGTCTATTATGACGCAGACGCCGAGGAGACTGATTTACAATTAACACGCCAAGGGCAACGAAAGCGGGGCTTGAATGCCAAAATTAAAACCATTGCCAAACGGTTACATTATGTGCGGTTATTAGCACGTAAACAGTTACGACCTGAATGGATGATTGTGTCGATTTTTCCAGTGCTGCCTCCGGATCTTCGTCCGATGATTCAAATGTCCAGTGGGCGTTTTGCGGCTTCCGATTTAAATGATTTATATCGCCGGTTGATTTATCGCAAATTGCGTTATGACAAATTTTGTAGTCTCTTTGATGCTGACTTTTTACCCGATTTACTGATTCGCCATGACTTGTGCTTATTACAGGAAGCAGCTGATGCGATTATTGACAATGGGCGTCTCGAAAAACCTGCACAACGACCCAATAAAAGTGTGTTGAAGTCTTTAACCGCCATTATTGAAGGAAAACAGGGCCGATTTCGACAAAATTTACTGGGAAAACGAGTAGATTATTCGGGTCGCTCGGTGATTGTGGTGGGTCCTAAATTACGATTACACCAATGTGGTTTGCCGCGCGAAATGGCGTTGGAATTGTTTCACCCGTTTCTTATTCAGGCCTTATTAGAACATACAGTGGTTCGGAATATCCGAGCAGCGAAGAATCTGATTCTAAAACGAACACAAACAGTGTGGGATATGCTGGAACAGGTTGTGTACGCTCATCCACTATTACTGAACCGTGCCCCCACACTGCACCGTTTAGGGATTCAAGCCTTTGAACCCATCCTTCTTTCAGGTCGAGCCATTCAATTGCACCCCCTTGTATGTCCGGCGTTTAATGCGGATTTTGATGGTGACCAAATGGCTGTCCATATTCCCTTATCGTTAGAAGCGCAAGCCGAAGCGCGTTTATTGATGTTAGCCACCCATAACTGGTTGTCGCCGGCTACCGGGGAACCAACAATTGTACCTAGTCAGGATATGATTTTGGGCTTTTATTACTTAACCACACGTCGTATGACACCAGCGCCTGCCTTCTTCGAGACCACAGGCCTAGCGCCGGCCGCTACGTTACCCACGCAAAAAAGTGTGCACCAGTTGGCGTGGGACTCATTCACTTATGGGACACCGTGCCCGGTAAAAGCCGACGCACGCATGTCGTGGGTCCGTGGGGGACCATTTGACCAACCATTTCATATTTTCCACACGTTTGCGCGAGTCTTACAATGGTACGCGTTAGGAGCTCTCACAGTACATGAACTGGTGTGGGTTCAATCGCAGGCACTCGCCGATGCTGAGCAACCTCTGCCTGTTCAAGTACGCGTGTATTCAAGCGGTCATAATACGTGCATTTATGATTCTGGTGCGGTTGAATCCTGGCCACTGCCCACGCTTCCATGGCGCACGCCGTCCCTCGCGCGCGAGTCAGTGCGTCGTTCCACAGCAATGGATCCCGTTTTTGGACTTGTTCCGCAATGCCACCAGGTGGCGTCACATACGTTTTATCTCCGTACCACACCAGGACGCCTTATTTTTAATTCACTCCTCTATGAGCACATTTTTTTGTAATCGGACCATTGATAAGAGTGAAATGAAACGGTTAATTAAGTGGGTCTTAATTAATTATGGAACACAGAAAGCAACACGTTTTGTGGACCATTTAAAAACACTTGGTTTCCACGCAGCAACGACTGCGGGCATTTCATTAGGAATCGAGGATTTACGTATCCCGCCTATTAAAGCCGTCTTTTTACAGAATGCTGAAAACGATATTTTAAACAATGATCTCCGGTATCAGCGTGGTCAAATTACAGCCGTGGAAAAATTGGAAAAAGCACTTGATATTTGGAACACTACAAACGATACCTTAAAAAACGAAGTTATTGATCATTTTCGACAAACGGATATTTTCAATCCCGTTTACATGATGGCGTTTTCTGGGGCACGTGGAAACATCTCACAAGTCCGTCAACTCGTAGGAATGCGTGGGCTGATGGCTGATCAACAAGGGCAGATTTTGGATTTCCCCATTCGGCGTAACTTTCGGGAAGGATTAACCGTCACGGAATATATGATTTCGTGTTATGGTGCACGAAAAGGTTTAGTCGATACCGCTTTACGCACGGCCAATTCTGGGTATTTAACCCGACGTTTGGTAGATGTAGCGCAAAGTGTGATTATTCAACAATTAAATTGTGAAACCCCAGAGGGGGTAGAAGTGACGCCAGCGCCAAAGCAGGGCGGGGCGGATTTAATTGGGCGTGTGCTTAGTCAACCTGTGGTAAATAAACAGACAGGGAAATATATTGCCCGAAAGAATGCGGAGATCTCGCCCGCTTTAGCGGCAGAATTAGCCATGTGGCCAAAAGTCGTGGTGCGTTCCCCGCTCACCTGTCGTTTGAATGCCGTCTGCCAATATTGTTATGGGTGGGATTTATCAAAACAAAAATTAGTCCAACTGGGTGAAGCAGTGGGAGTCCTTGCTGCGCAATCGATTGGCGAGCCCGGCACTCAACTGACCATGCGTACATTCCATACGGGTGGCGTATTTGCAGGAGAAGCGACCGAAAAAGTATATGCCCCGTATGCCGGGATCATTCATTATAGCCACCTTCCGCGTGGACGCAAAGTTGTCAGTCGGTATGGTGAACCGGCATTTTTAACGGTGGCCCCGGTAGCCCTGCAAATTACCCGCCTGACAAACCGTGGGGATGGGGACTGCGTAAACCCCTCGATTATTTTACGTTTTCCTGCATTCACACTTCTTTTTGTGTGTCCCGGACAACGGGTGCTTTTCCAGCAAAGTTTAGCCGAGTTATCCCGCGTTGAACCTCAAACAGAGGTGCCCAATCTCACGAAAGATGTGACCATTGGTGAAAAAGAACTCCTTGCTCCTGTCCCAGGCCAGGTCTACTTTGAGAACGTCAAAACCTACGTGAAGGTAAAAAAGCGCAAAAAATCACGGGCGAAACCCATTCCAGAACCGATTCTCAAATACCCCCGAAAAGATGTCTATGGATATGGCTTTCTTTGGATTCTTGCGGGTCACTTAGTGCGGCATAACCAGAGTCAAAAAGGCGACCGATTCACGCACACGTTTCAGCTTTTAGCACTGGAAACGGCTCCCATAGTCCCAGAGTCCGAGAGGAAGAAGTTCGCCATCCGCACGACTCAGCGCCTTGTATCAACCCCTCGAAGAGGCCCGTGTATGTATACATACATGCATGCGCGCACCATTCCTTCAAGAACGCATAGGTATACACTGCTCTCGTTTCAGTATGAGCACGTAGCAAGTCGCCTATTGCTCGCGCAGAACCATCTACGCGTTGCGCAGGCGGTACCCTTCGCCACGATGCAACACAGCGTCTTGCAACAACAGCACCGCTTTGCGCAGATGGACGCGGTTTGTAAACTGACCTCACCTGGCTGTACAAAAAACGATAGTATTCTTGTCCACCTCAATAGGAGTATACTCCCTCGGACACGACTGATAGGCACCGAGACCGTGCGGCAATTCCAAAAACACAAAGCCAGTAAAAAGCCTGCAACGTTTCGCAATGTGAAAGAAGGTCGCATGTCCAAATCGGATCCAAATGGTTTAACACGGTCTCCAGTAGTTCTACAGCTCTTCAGCACCACACGGACGTCGACACCGATTATGCCTTGGGGCCGTTTCGACCGAAAAGCCTTACGCAAAAAACCTCAACGGAAACGGCATTTTACGTCTCAAGCAACTCAGGTGTTCGCACGGCGCGATACCGAGTTGGCAACTCAGGTGTTCACACGGTGCGATGTCGAGTTGGCAACTCCGTCCCTTGGGACTGCGCCCGCAGGACTCACGGCATATGCACGGGCACCGTTGGAGACCAACTATGCGGTGCAACTACAGACGTCTTATCGAGAGTGGTCTACGGTGTGTCAACTGTTTCCGGAAATGCCAATGCATACATTTTACACTTGTGCGGATACGGTTTGGCAAATGCTTCGTGGGCGTGCACTCTGGGCAGAAGGCCTACCTTGGCGTCAAAAAACCCTGTACACGCTTTGTCGTTTACCTCCGTTTCGGCACGTGCTGACAGATGGAGACCTGAGTCCACAGCCAGATCTGCCTCAATATGAGATGCCTGCACATTGGTACTCCCATAGCGCCGTATTTGCTGCAGCGACTAGCCCATTTGTGTATCAGACCGAAGCTGAAATTCGTCTTCCAGAGCAATTAGCGCTCACCAAATACAATCAACATGCGTTGGATCGAAGTCCGACGTCGTGGAATGACCAATGCCATACACAATGGACACTCGGTCAATTTGTACGTATTGGCGATTCAGTAGCGCCAGGAAAGAGGAGCCCGTATGCCGGCCAAGTGATTACGATGACGTCAACGCACGCTATTATTCGACGAGTGTACCCCTACGTGGTGTCGCATGGGTCGTCATTGTTTGTGGAGCACGGAGAGTTAATTCAAAAAGATAGACAATTCGCCACATTAGTCTCCCTGGAAGCAAAAGCCGGGGATATTGTTCAAGGGCTCCCTAAAGTTGACGAGTTATTAGAAGCGCGGGAACCAGTGCATAAAATATTAACGAGTGTACATGCACAATTAGCGACTCTTTTCCTCTTTTATTCGAAGACATATGGCGTGCGCGAAGGATGTCGACGCAGTCTCCAAAAAATTCGCCGGGTTTTAGTGGACGAAGTGCAAGCGGTCTATGGATCACAAGGTGTATTCATTGCGGATAAGCATATTGAAATTATTGTGCGTCAAATGACCACAAATGTGTTAATTATTGATCCCGGTCAAACCGGTTTATTACCGGGAGATATTGTGGATTTGCGCCGTGTGGAACATTTAGAGACAAAGGGTGTGTTTGCGTCTATACAATACCGGCCTATTTTATTAGGTATTACACGTGCGTCCCTCGCAGCGGAAAGTTTTATTGCCGCGGCCAGTTTTCAAGAAACAAAGCGGGTGTTAACTCGTGCAGCGGTGGAAGGACGTATTGATTGGTTAACCGGACTGAAAGAAAATGTGATTTTAGGTCGCCTCATTCCGGCAGGTACAGGATTTCATTAAAAATATGTGAATCGAACCCTGCCTTTTTATTATGGCCGCAGGGTTTTATTTATATTTTTTTACAGTTTATGGTATAATGAATACAAGCCGCTCTACTTTTTTTGCTCCCGTGGAGCGGCTTGTGAATGTTAATTTTCTATTAAGCGCAAATACGCCTATGAATCAATTGGAAGCTCTTTTGGAATCAGGTGTACATTTTGGACACCAGGTAGGTCGTTGGAATTCGAAAATGTCGCCCTATATTTATGACACCAAAAATGGTGTACACATTCTCGACCTGGTGCATACACTGGCAGATTTAGCAAAAGCGCGTCCTGTACTCAAGCGTGCTAACAATGTACTATTTGTGGGCACAAAGCCACAGATTGCCCCTGTGATTAAAACAGTCGCTCAAAAATGTAATGCGTATTATGTGAACACTCGTTGGGTCGGTGGCCTACTCACGAATTGGAACACCATGTCCATGTGTCTTCAAAAACTCAAGCGTCTAGATCGCCAATTAAGTGAAGATACCGTAGTCCAAGGACTATCTAAAAAAGATATTCTTCAACTAAAAAAGCAACGTGCTCGTTTAGAGAAGTTCTTTGGTGGATTACGAGGATTAAAGGGATTGCCAGATCTTGTAGTGATTATTGGGCAACCGTTTGAAAAAAATGCGGTGAGCGAGTGTTACAAATTAGGTATTCCTACGATCACGTTACTCGACTCGAATTGTGATCCCACATTGTCGACCTACGGAATTACCGCAAATGATGATTCTACTCGTTCAGTAGAATTTGTTCTACAGAGCTTAGTGACGGAGGAAAGCTATGAGTGTTAACCACCGCACCCCTGACGGGGTGGGTGACGTGATGAAAGTGCGCACGTTAGTACTGATCTGGGGAGTGTTAACTTCGGAATTGTTCCGAGAGGTCTTGACTTCGGAATTGCTCCGCGAGGCCTTGGTGGCTTTGCTTTCATCTACGTATTTGTGGAGGTTGATAGTTGCCTTGGCATATCTGCAGGCCCAATACCTGTACAAGTGTTACATGTGTATGGTCTGGTGAAGCATACCTTTCATATAGTCTTGCAGCCGTAGCTGTCATGGCATTTACTGCATCGGTGATGGTATGGTTTAACAATACCGTTTACCCCTCTGAGTTTTTTGGACCAACGGGACCAGAAGCGTCGCAAGCGCAAGCCTTTACATTCCTTGTACGTGACCAGCGTTTAGGAGCAAATATTGCTTCTGCGCAAGGTCCAACGGGATTAGGAAAGTACCTGATGCGTTCACCAACGGGAGAAATTATCTTTGGTGGAGAAACAATGCGTTTCTGGGATATGCGTTCACCATGGACAGAACCACTTCGTGGGCCAAACGGTCTTGATCTGACAAAGCTGAAGAATGATATTCAGCCATGGCAAGAGCGTCGTTCGGCAGAATACATGACGCATGCACCATTAGGTTCACTGAATTCAGTAGGAGGTGTAGCAACAGAGATTAACTCGACAAACTTCGTGAACCCACGTAGTTGGCTTTCAACATCACACTTTGTATTAGGTTTCTTCTTTTTTATCGGACACCTTTGGCATGCAGGGCGTGCACGTGCAGCTGCTGCAGGGTTCGAGAAAGGAATTGATCGTGATACAGAGCCAGTTCTTTCAATGCGTCCACTCGACTAATTGACACACCGCCTCTTGGTCTCTTTTCACTAAAAAAGATCGGAGCAAGTGACACACACCCCGGCATTGAAGAAAAGCTTACGCTTTTATGCAATGCCGGGTTAGCCACGCGTATGTCCACGGCGCACGTTGGACTCTCAGAATTGCGGTCATTTCGATACACAACACGAAATTAATCATTATATGCAAAACACTCGGCATCAAATCGACCTGCTAGATTACTTACGCTTAATTAGCCGGTATGAAACTGAAATTAATATTCTGGCCATTCAGCGCACTGATGCTCTGAATAGAATTATTGTGCTCGAGGACCAAGTAGCTAAGTCCATTTCAGTTCATTTTAGAGCCACGGACATTAGATTTTGCCTTCAATCAGGTCTCTTAACTAATGAATTTACGTCGCGACTTCTTCATTTTGGTGACTATTATCGACCGATAACATTAATCGTAAAAACTACCTTTCAGGCCACCAAATATGTCGTTTTTAACCCGGCAAAAAAAGTTTGTATAGCCATTAAGGACAGTGTCTATAAACCTACGAAGGACGCGCCACTTGCAGAAAGCATTGCAAAGACACACGAGCCTGATAAAAAGGCTCCTAAAAAAGCCCCAGTTTTAGCGATTCAGGGAACCATGTCTAATCTTGTTCCCCAGTCGTGGTATCCACCTCGACGGAATATGTCTACTGCCTGTATTATACAAAAAGATGCAGCACCGAGCCCAGTGATACCTGTGTTACCATCACCCTTTCTTTAAAGGTGGCTTGCGCCTTTGCTTTTGACGAAAGGCGTGGTACACTTGTGGATACGGACAAGTAGCTCAGCTGGATAGAGTATGTGGCTACGAACTACAGTGTCGGGGGTTCGAGT
>Ga0307489_10000406_pt1 | contig 25735 bp, 40 predicted proteins | sample SB12metaG_FD_202247 | JGI IMG/M metagenome (GOLD analysis project Ga0307489, IMG submission 202247) | Sea-ice brine microbial communities from Beaufort Sea near Barrow, Alaska, United States - SB 1.2 | ecosystem: Environmental > Aquatic > Marine > Coastal | place: USA: Alaska | collected... | reverse complement strand
ACAGAAAGCGCTAACGTTGAGCCGAAAGGTGGACGAGTATAAGCCCCTGGCTGGTGGTGACGCGCGCCGAGGCGGAGAGCTACACCAAGCTGCTGGCCGTCATGGCCAGGCTACGGCCCGACGTCAAGCTGCTCATGCTGGCGCCGCGCATCGTGACGGCGGCCAAGTGGCTGATGCGCGAGTATCGCGCGCGGCTGTGCGACGCGGGGCACGGGCCGTTCCCCGGGGGCAACACGCCGTCCTCCGGCCTCGTCGCCGCGTACATCCTGGTGCAGGCGTGCGACCAACTCAACCTGTTTGGCTTCGGGGGCGACGCCTCGGGGGATGCCAGCGGCGGCGGCGGGGGTGGTGGGGCCGGCGGCGGCGGGGGGAGCGGCGGGGGGAGCGGCGGCGGGGGCAGCGGCGGCGGGGGCGGCGGGGGCGGCGTCAAGTACCACTATTACACCGGGGTGGGGCACCGCACGGTGGGCACGGTGGTGCACAGCTGGGGCGCCGAGCTGGAGCTGCTGGACGCGATGGAGCGCGAGGGGCGCGTCACCGTGTGCACGTCGCGCGACCAGGACGAGTGCGTGGACCCCGCCGCGGCGCCCAGGGTGGCCAAGAGGGCGCAGGCGGCGGCGGTTGAGGTTGAGGTTGGGGGGGGGCACGCCAAGGCTAAGAGAGCGAGGGACGATCCCGTCGCCGCCGAGCTCACGAGGGCCGCCGGGAAGGATAAGGTGACGCTCGAGCTCGAGGAGGCGCTTGATGCGGCGGAGGGGGAGGAGGCAGAGGCGGAGGGTGCGGCGGCTGTGGAAGTGGAGGCGGAAGTGGAGGTGGAGGGTGCGGCGGATGCGGAGATGGAGGCGAAAGTAGAGGTGGAGGGTGCGGCTGGTGTTCAAGCCGGTGACGAGGAGCCGGAGGAGGAAGCCGACGCTGATGAGGCGACGGATGAAACCGAGGGTGGGGAGGAAGGAGAAGAGACTCCAGAGGAGGAGGCCGAGGAGGATGCGTAGACGTGTAGAACCAGTTGGATTTAACATGTTTATTCATCATCAAGTTGCTGCATCACGATCATTCAGTGGGCAACCGAGTGGCCGCATCACACTCATTCATGCATCCTAACCTACAGCGCATCTCACGCCCGCACGTACTGGTAGGTGCCCGACCAGGTCCGGCCATTGGCCAGCGTGAGGGTGAGCTGCCTGCTCAGCGCGTCACCCTGCGGGGGGGTTCCCCCCATGTCACCCCCCTCCTGCAGCGTGAACACCTCCTCCTGCCGCCCCGCCAGCTCCCCCTGCCACGTGAGCACCAGCCGCACGCCCCCCGCCACGGGATCTATCACGCCGCTGGCGCCGCCGGACCGGAGGTCGCGGCGCATCTGCTGGGCGGCGGTGCCGTCGCGCGGGTACAGCTCCCACAGGCTGATGAAACTGGCCGAGGACCAGGGGCTTACACTCGTCCACTTTTCGGCTCAACGTAAGCGTTTTCTGTGTGATAGGGGGTGCGATCAGGAGTTGTTTAAGGGGTGTTTAAACTCAGTGTCGGGTCTGGTATCGAAGATATGGTACCGAATCCTGTTCGACCCATCAGAAATGTCCATTTGGAAAATCCCACCGACCGACTCGCCGACTGTCCGACCGGGTCGCGATCCATGAGTAAATAGACCCTCGATTTCGAGGAGATAAGCGTTCCCGGGAACGCCGACACTGAGTTTAACAGGTGGCAGGTTACGGAGTTGTTTCATGTACCCCAAATGGCGGTCGCCAATTCTTGAGAAATATTCGAATCGCCATATGGTCCCATTGTATGGCAACGCTGACCGTCTACTTACTCCACGTCTCTAATTTGAGATGCGTTGACCGCCATTTGGGGTACATGAAAAAACTCCGTAGGGGGGTGAAAAGTGGTGTTTAAGATTTAATTTGTGTCAGAAAAGGCTCAGGTTGAGCTGAAAAGTGGACGTGTGTAAGCCCCTGCCGAGGACGCCACGCTCCACCCCTCCGAGGTGGACGTAATGTTCAGCTCGTTGAGCAGCGCGGCCGCCTGCCGGAACACCCAGTTCATCTCCATCGCTTCCATCAGCCCGCTCTCGTCCGGCCCGGCCACCCTCCGCCACCGCCCGGCCATCGCGACGGACGTGGCCCAGGGGTCCGTGGGTGGTGCGACCGCGGCTGCAGCCACCGGGGCGGCGGCGGGCGGGGCGGGGGGCGGGGCGGGGGGAGGAGAGGGCGGGGGGAGGGGAGGCTCGGCCGGGGCGGTGAAGGCGGGAGTCGGGGGGCTAGGGGAGGTGGGGTAGGAACAGGGGGTGGGGTAGGATGCGGTGGTGGTGGTGGTGTAGGAGGGGGCGTCCTCGGAGGCGATGACGGTGCTGGCCGACATGATGAAGTCCGCCGCCGCGCCCTCAGCGAAGGTCACCGCGCCCCACACGGTGGGCTCGACCGGGGCCTCGGAGGCAGGCGCCGCGTAGCTCGCCTCGGCGGCGGCGGCGGCAGCGGTGGACGGCGGCGGGGGCTCGTACGGGGGCTCCGAGTCCAGCGCCGCGAAGACGGCCGCCGCGGCCGCCACCACCGCAGGGTCCTCCTCCTCCTCCACGCTGCCGGAGTATGCAGAGTCGGAGTACGCGGAGTAGGTGTCCGGGAACGAGGTGCTGCCGGAGGAGGAGGCGGGGCCCGACGCCGATGCCGTGTACGTCCACGTGTCGGCGCCCGGGGAGGCGGCGGCGCCGTAGGCGGCGGCCTGCTCCGCGGTGAGCACGGCGGCGGGGTCGAGGTAGCGCTGGTACAGCTGTGCGGGGATGATGGGCCGGACCAGGTCGCGCCCCGGTGTCTCCGCCTTGATGCCCACCTCCTCCAGCTTCTCCGCCGCCGCCAAGCAGGGCCCAGCACCGCTTTCCGTCGCAGCTTAAACTGAGTATTAGAATCGGTAACGAAAGTGTGTTCTCGAACTCCGTTCGACCAATCGAAAATCCCGCTGGCCGAGTATGCAACTTGCCGGACATCCGTCCGGGTTGTGATTCCTGAGTAGGTGGACCCTCGATTTTGAGGAGACAAGGAATACAAGTCTCCTTTACACAGATGGGTTTGACCCTCAGCGTCTTCGGGGACAATGCGGGGATACGATGTAGAGTGGGTTCAGGGACAACACCACAGCTACCACAGCTGTGTCAGCTGGCCGGAGGTGAAAAGGGGACCATGCTGCGACAGGGGACCATGCGGCGACAGGGGACCATGAGGCGTGCTGCGGCGTCTGAGCCCCGCCTCCTCGGCGTAGCGGAGCAGACCCATGGCCTTGTCCATCGGCGGCCGCGGGTCCTGCGTCCAGGGCCCACCCGCTCGTGCCCGTGCTGCCTCAGCGCCCCTCAGCGCCCAGCACCTTCCAGATGCCAAGTGGGGGTGACTGCCGGGTACCTGCCAGTGGCTTCAAGGACACCACCACCGCAACCCTACGAGCACCCAGCTGCGACAGCACTGGTTCAGCTGATGAGGGGAGACGACTGAAATTGCCAGTGGCTTCAGGGATAACATCACAGCTACCGTACTGTACGAGTACCACAGCTGTGCGGCTCGAGTTGAGCTGAAAAGGGGACGAACGTCAGCCCTGCCTGCAGCAGCATGTTCACCTTGTTGGGCGCCGCCGACGCCATCTCGCTCGCCGCGCCGAACAGCTCTCCGCGCTGCATCATGTCCAGCGCCTGCGTGGCGCCGCCTAGCGCCAGGCGCGGCGCCATGATGGCCGCGGAGAACGGGTCCTTCATGATGCGCTCCAGCGGCGACGCCGTACTCCGAGCCGGGGTGCTCCCATCGTCATTGTAGTTGGTGCTCGCACGCTGCGCGTCGTACGAGTAGTACGTGTCATCCGGAGGAGGCGCCGATGGAGTCTGCTGCGGCTGGCTGGGCTCGGCCGTTCGCAGGGTCCCGACGCCCCACGAAGCGCTGGACTTGATGAGACACCGAGGTTGTACAAGGTCGCGGTCGATCGACGCGAGCAGATCGGGAAGGTCCAGGCGACGATTCGTGGGAAGATTAGTAAGGAAGAGTCCGAGTCCAGAAGCACGGCCCCTACCCGCAGCACGCGTGGCGGTGCGCGCGGCGCGAAGGCGGGGGCGGAACGACGAGCGCGCGGCGACGCCGTGAATTGTCGCGAGGGGGGCGGTGGACGCCATCTTCGGCTGTGCGCGTGGGCGTCGAGAAGTGGTTGATGGCGTGGGCGAGTCCGGCACCACAAGAAAACTGGCGGACGCGCGGACCCGCTCGCTCATCAGATTCGCTCATCAGATTCGGGTCGGCCCGTGAAAAGGGTTCAGTGAGAACCATATCGCAGCAGGACTTACCTTCGATGACAATGCTCATACAGAGTGCCGACTTTTCCCGCTAATATGCCGTCAGAATAGTCGCTTTTCTCAATCACCCTCCTCTGTCAGTCCAGCTCAGCAAGATTTGGTCCTCGTGGCAGAATGTCAGCCGCAGATGTCGCGTTTATATTGGCTGCTGCACATGAGCGCGTGACAATGCGGGAGCTGACGGGTAAAGTTGTTGTCACTGCAGTAGAAAGTGCGAAGTTGGATCGCGACGCTCGCGACGCGTTTCATTGTGCACGCGCGGAACATGGCGACTGCCTTCACCAGCCTCGCCCTCGGGGTAGCACGTGCGCTCCCCGCGCGCCGCGATGCGGGGCGAGCGGCGTCTGCAAGCGGGCGGGGGAGGGTGGGTGGTGGAGTTGTTCGGGGGATGCAGCAGCAGCAGCAGCACATCGCCGTTAGTTTGTCATTTGGGGGTTGCGGCGGCGGCGGCGGCGGCGGCGGCAGCGGTGGCGGCGGCGTCGGCGGATTGCGCGTGACGGTGGCAGAGGCACGCGCGGTTGTGGGACGGGGGGGTATGGCCGCGACGCGCGCGGTGGCGTTTGGGGCGGCGGCGCCCGTGGAGGACGGGGCGGAGGCGAGGAAGCAGGTGAGCCAATAAGCACCACACATCTCAAGCTACGACACGTCAACGACACGTCAACGACACGTCACGCCGTCTGCACCTGTCTGGTGGACCCCCCTTGGTGCTGACGCTGCTCGCGCTCCCGTCCCACCGCAGGTCGTCATCGCTATTGCCGTCGCGGTTGGCGTCGCGGTTCTCGCCCTCGCGCTCCCTTGTGAGTCCCAGTCGATCCCCCGTAAAAACACATCCCCAAGATTTTCCGGAACCTGTGTCGTAGCTTTTCTTATCGAATCCCTGCTTGCGGGCAGAGGGTGTTTCGGCAGCCTCCCTCTTGCTTGTTAGCCGCAGTAGAGCACATCAATGCGCCCTTGCCACACCTCAGTCTCGCGCATGCTGTCCTGCCGCCCCAAACGGCGGCGCACCCCTCGGCCGTTCCCCAAAAACACAGCAACTCACCTGTCTTGTCTCCCACCCTCCTCCTCATCGCAACAGGCGCGTCCCTGGCCGCTGCTAAGGCCAAGGCCACGGAAGTCGCCGTCGCCGGCCCCATCCCGTTCCTTCCCTTCTCCCACAACCAGATCCTGCACGCGTGCAACTACTGCTCGCTGCCCGCGTGGTTCTCCCTCATCTTCCTGCCGCGCTGGCGCCACACCAAGGTAGAGCGGTGCATGTTGACCCCATCAAGACCCGTGTTGAAAGCGCCTATGGTGTCAGTGCTTGAAACTACAATGTGTTGAACTGCTTTCAATTTTGGTTTAAAATCCAACTCGTGCCGTTACACCAAGGCCATCACGTTCGCCATCGCCGTTGCCTACTCGCTGCTGTACGTCACGCTCGCCTACTTCCTCTTCTCCGGGGCCATATTCTCCATGGACCCGGCCACCGTGAGCACCACCGCGGGCCTGTCCCGCATGTTCGCCGACGCCACCAGCGTGCTGGCCGGCAGGGGCTTACACTCGTCCACTTTCCGCTCAACCTGAGCCGCTTTTGTCGCTTACAGATTGACACCAACCAGCGTGTCGCAGAGAAAGTGCTTATGTTGAGCCGAAAAAGTGGACGAGTGTAAGCCCCTGCTGGCCGGGTGGGCGCACTTCATCGTGTTCGACCTGTGGACCGCGCGCTTCTTCGTGATGGACTCCCGGGCGGCGGGGGTGCCGCACCTGGCCGTGGTGCCCTGCATCCTCGGCTGCATGTTCTTCGGGCCCCTGGGTAGGGCGGTGCAGGTTGACAGTATCACACCCCGTGTTGAAAGCGCCTACTGTTTCAGAGCTTGAAGCTAAAATATGATGAAACGCTTTCAAACTCCGCTTTAAAATCCAACTTGCGCCGCTACACCTCGGCCTGCTGTCCTACGTCACCGTGCGCAAGCTGTTCTCCATGATGCACGCGCGCGACAGCATGGCGACCAAGGTGTACAGGTTCTAAAACAAGTCAACAGATTACGCGGTGCATGCGCATTCGTGTGCACCAGCCGCGCTGTTGACGACGCACGTACTCTTATTTATAGCTCGATTCGGGCAATCACGTTGCTTTCGTCGAGGCCTTTCAAATGTAAATCAGACAGAGACTTAGCTCTGGCTGTATCACCAATTCTAATTTTGTCCATACGCACGCAAAACATTTTTTTGCACAACACAAGTTTCCATTTTTTCAATATGAAATACGCACGCAAAATATTTTCAACTCTCTGCTACGTGATGAGCACGACTTCGAAGGCGGCGGCGCCACCCCCGGTGCAGCGGCGTAGGCACTCCACGGTGCGCAGGCTGCCCAGCACCGCGCCGCGCGCCGTGCGCTCCCCCGCCGCCACCGTGGTGTAGTGGCGCAAGTTGAACGTGAAAGCAAAACTTGAAAGAGTTAATCATACTTCACTTTTAAGCGCTGAAACCACAGGCGCTTTCAACACGGATTTTGATACGGTCAACCTGCATCGCCCTACCGTGGCCCGCAGCTTGACCGCGTACTTGGAGTCGCACAGCATCAGCTCCTCCTCCTCCTAGGGACTCATGGATAGCGCTCGCCACGTTATAGGATGCGACATAACTCAAGAAACGAGGGTTGAAAACGCGTTTGATGACGTGGCGAGCACTAATGATCGCCACTAGTGATAGCCACGTCAAGGGATGCAACTGAATTCAAGAAACGAGAGTTGAAAACGCATTTGATGACGTGGCGAGCACTAGTGCTCGCCACGTCATAGGATCCAACTTAACTCAAGAAACGAGGGTTATAAATGCGTTTGATGACGTGGCGAGCGCTATCCACGAGTCCCTACCTCCTCCCACGGCTCCAGCGGCGCCGCGTAGAAGTCGAACAGCAGTCGCAGGATGTCGCCCATGGTGAGCCCCTCGCTGTAGCGGCGCGAGTTAAAATTGAAAGCAAAGTTTGAAAGCGATTCATTCATCATATTGTAGATTCAGGCGCTGAAATCATAGGCACTTTCAGCACGGGTGTTGATAATGTCAACCTGCACTGCCCTACCTTGGTGCCCACGCGGTGCGTGAAGGAGCGCAGGCCCACCTCCTGGATGTAGCGGCACAACTTGACTTGAAAGCAGAAGTTGAAAGCAGGATGTCACACTTTAGTTTCAACACGCTTAGTTCCAGGCGGTTTCAACGTGGGTTTGATAGGGTCAACCTGCACCGCCCTACCTGAAACCGGTCCACGGGCAGCAGCAGCGTGATGAACGGCAGCGTATACACCACCGTGTTGTAGCGGCGCAAGTTGAAATTGAAACCTAAGTTTAAAAGCGGTTCGTCACATCTTAGTTTCAAGTGCTTAGTTCCAGGCGGTTTCAACATGGGTTTGATAGGGTCAACCTGCACCGCCCTACCGTGTCGCGCGCCGCGTCGCTCAGCGGCACCGCGTCCGACGCGTCACCCGGGGGGACAACCCCCCCGCCGCCGCCGCCGCTGTCGGATACCCCGCCGTCGGGCGCGCCGCCGCTCCCGCCGCCCTCGTGCAGTGTGGTCATCGGTACAAAGGTCTTTCCCAAATCCGCGCCACCGATGACGCCGTCTCCGTACCACTTTGCCGTGTCCGGGGCATCCGTGACGGCCCAGCAGATGCCCTCCAGGAGGGAGCGCGGCGCGAGGGACTTGGGCCAGGTGCCGGCGCGGTGCGAGCGGCCCGCCTTGCGCCGCTGGTCCACCTCCGCCTTGGCCCCCGCCGCCGCCGCCACCGCCGCTGCCCGCTCGCCCGCCGCCGCCCCGTCGTCCTGGTCATCCTGCGAGTCGGCGACACCCAACTCCATGGCCTCCACGCCCCGCTTGTTGCCGCCGCCGGACCCGCCCATACGGATCTGCTGCAACACAGTTGCTCCGCCGCCACCCGGCGGTGTCAGAGAAACATGGCCCATCACGCCTCCGCCGACGCTCCCGTCAGCGGTGGCGGTGGAGGCGGCGGCGGTGGCGACGGCGGCAGCCGCGTCCGGCGACATCACGCAGCACCGGGCGCGCGTCCCCCGCTCCGCGGTGCGCATCAACCACTGCGGCGTCACCACGAACAGGTCCTGCGGCACGGGCGGGGCAGCGGACCCAGCTCCGGATCCCTCCGCCGCCCGCCGCGCCGCCGCCGCCGGGCGCGCGTTGACGAGGTACGGCAGCGCGGCGGCGGCGTCCACCACCACGTGCGTGCAGCCGCCGCCGCCCGCGTGCCACCCCGCGCACTCGCTCCCGCCCGCGGCGGCCAGCGCGGTGCGCGCGGCGGCGGCGGCGGCGACGGGCAGCGCTGGGTCGAAGTATGCCTGCGCGTAGGGCTTCACGCATATTGCTCGCAATTCACCCAACGCATTTTGAACCCTCATTCTTAAGGTAAAGGGCATCCTAGGAGGTGGCGAGCAATCTGTCTGTCAGGCCCAACCTGCGCACCGTCCAAGGGTCCGAGCGCTGCCGCCGCCGCCGCCTCCTCAGCCGCGTCCGCTGCCGCCGAGGCCACCTGTGACGCTGACGCGGTGGCTTCTGTGGCGGCGAGCTCGAGCTCCCCGCACCGCAGCACCGTCGCGGCCGCGAGCGCCTCGGCCGCGGCGGTGCGCTCACCTTCTACCGCGATGGCTGTCTCGGCGGCCGCCACAGCCGCCAGCCCCGCCGACTGCTGGGCGGACGCCTCGGCCGCGGCTGCCACCACGGAGGCGCGGCACTCTTCAACCTCGCTCTCCGCCGCTTCCGCCCGCGCCGCCGCCGTCTGAAGCTCTGCAGCCGCCTCCGTCGTCGCCGCCTCCGCCGCCTGGGTCCGCGCCTCCGCCGCCTCTGCCCGCCCCTCCGCCGCCGCGGCGGCATCGGTGGCTGCCGCGCGCTGGCTACAAGCCTCCGTTGCGGCAGACGCCGCGGCTCCAAGGGAGCCTTCAACCTGACTCTCCGCCGCCGTGGCGCGCGACGCCGCCGCCTCAAGCTTTGTCGACATTTCAGTGACCCTTGCGTCCGCAGCCTCCGCCCGCGCCTCCGCTGACGCGGCTGACTCGACGGCCTCCGCCGCCGCCGCCTCAACCGCAGCTTGCTGGGTGGACGCCTCGGCCGCAGATGACGCCGCGGCAGCGCGGCAACTTTCAATCTCGCTCTCCGCCGCAGCTGCCGCGCGCGCCGCCGCCGCCTCAAGCTCGGCAAACGCCTCACTCGCCGTTGCCTCCGCAGCTTGCGTGCGTGCCTCTGCCACCGCAGCTGCATCAGCGGCTGCAGCCGCTGCCTCCGCCGCGGCGTGCTGGGTCGAGGTCAGATCCGCAGCTGTCGCTGCCGCTGCAGCGCGGCAGCCTTCAATCTCGCCCTCCGCTGCCGTAGCGCGCGCCGCCGCCGTGTGAAGTTCTGCCTCTGCAGCGCCCGCCCTCGCCAGTGCAGCCTGCGCCCGCGCCTCTGCCACCTGCGCGGCGGCGGCAGCCGCCGAGGCTGCCTCTGTCGCGGCTTGCTGGTCGAAGTCCGTGCCCGCAGCCGCCGCGGCCACCGCGGCGCGGCAGCCAACAACCTCAATCTCCGCCGCCGCCGCCCGCGCCGCTGCCGCCCGCATCGCAGCCGAAGCTTCGCTCGCAGTCGCCTCCGCAGCCTCCGCCCGCGACTCTGCCGCCTGCACCCGCGCCTGCGCCACCTCGACTGCCTCGGAGGCGGCTGCGGCATCCGCCGAGGCTGCATCCCCCTGGTCGGAACGCAGAGCCGCGGACGCGGCCACCGCCGCCTCCGCTGCCGCGCGCTGGGCTGAAGCCTCGGCATTGGCTGCCGCCACAGCGGCGCGGCAGCGTTCAGTCTCGTTCTCCGCCGCTTTCGCGCGAGCCTCTACGGCCTGAATCTCGGCGAAAGCCTCAGTCGTCTTGACCTCCGCTGCTTGCGCCCGGGCCTCCGCCGCACTCGCCCGCACCTCTGCCGCCTTGGCGGAGGCAGCGGCAGCAGCCGCCGCCTCCGTCGCAGCTTGCTGGTTAGAGCTCGTACCCGCAGACGCCGCCGCAACGGCAGCTCGGCAGCCTGCGATCTCGCTCTCCGCCACCGCCGCCGCCGCCTCTGCCGTCTCCGCCCTTCCCTCCGCCGCCGCCGCCCTTCCCTCCGCCTCTCGCGCGCGCCGGCTCGACTCCGCCGCCCCCGCCGCGCCCTCCGCGCCAGCGCGCTCCGCCCGCTGCGCACGCGTCGCCGCGTCTTCCAGCTGTGTGCCTGCCGCCACCACGTCGCGCCGCAGCCGGCTCACCTCTGCGCCGGGACGTACACCTGTTCGCGCCGTACGTTCACTTCAGCATCTTCAGTACCAAGCCGGGATAAAACTCGAGTGGTCATACATGGACTAACTCCTCAGCCACCGCAGCTGTCAACGGCCACGGTGGGGCTGAATGTTAACTGGACGGTGTGTGCGGCCCTGCCTCGGCGCCGGACGCCACCAGGTTGCCCTCCAGCTCCGCCACCCGCGCGCGCAGCACCGCCACCTCCCCCCGCGCCGCCTCACCCCGCGCCTCCGCCTCCGCCGCCGCCGCCGACCCATCGCCCGCCGCCGCCGTCAGGTGTACCATGGTGGCGTCGGAGGGACGCGCTGCCGCCGCCGCCGCCGCTGGGAGGACGGCCACCGAATGCGGCGGAGCGGAGCACGGGCCGACGCCGTAGCTCTTCTCGGCGAGGCGCGCGCCCGAGCTAGTGGAGTCCCACAGCCACGCGGGGGACACCACCGCGATGCCCCACTCGCCCGCCTTCGCCACCGCCTTCTCGTACTTGGCTCCCTGCGAGCGGCGCAGGATGTGCGAGAATGCGTCAGCCGCGTGCGTGAGAGCCGGGACGTTTGGTCACGCGTTGTATGGATGCCGCAGCTCGTTTGAGTGTTCAACTCCCGCATCTTCCGACACTGGGAAAAACCGTTAAATTGGCGAGTCTGCCGGGGATTGACGGGAAGGTGCGGCTCCCCTTGACGCGGGGCCTTTTTGGCGTTGCGAGACGCGACTCGACGCAGATACGCCAGGACGATGCCGAGGGGCGGACAGTCGAGTCGCTTCTGGACCGCAGTGCCTATCGCGCTCGTGGCGCTGGGCGCTCCCCCAGGGGTCACTGTTGTACCCCTACACCTCTCATGCCCGGGGACGACGAGTTGGGTGTGGAACTCCTCTCACCTCCGGCGCCGCCACGGCGAGATGCGTGCAGCCCTTGTGCAGGGTGCCCGAGTACGCGCCGCCGCCGCGGCAGACCGCCGCCACCGCGCGCTCGCGGTCCGCCCACATGCCGCTGACGCAGAGCACAACGCCGTGGAACCACGCGCCGTCCGCCGTCGCTCCCATCTTGTTGCTGTCGTTGTCGGTGTCGCGCGCGGCCCGCTCGCTCAGCGGCGCCGCCACCCCGAGCGGGGCGGCGGCAGCCATGTTGAGTATGTCGCCGCGGTCAGCGAGCGGGGAGGGATGTATGCGACGTCGAGCGGGCGTGCTCCCGCGCGGTGTCGCCGGTGGGATGTGCGGTCAGCCATCGGAGGAACGAGGGGAGGGGGGAACAAGCGGGCGGACGGCGCCGACCGGCCGATTTCGCGTCGCGAACGGTGAAAAATATAAACGCCATTCCTCGTTTTATCGTTGAGCTCACTGCCACACTCACACGCGCCAAGGGCACTCGCGGCGTCACGCCCCCGCTGGTTCCACTTGCACCGGTACACCATACCCTCGCGGCGGTACTGTGCCGCTTATAGTGTACCGATATTCCAGCAGCGTGGAATTCCGTTCTGCATTTTAGTTTGAGATTTACATCCTACATTATCCTGGGCCTCGGGTGTGCCAACTTTCTTCGTTCTCGGCCGCACGTCGACTAGTCGAGCCGTCGCGGTGTATCGTCGCCATCGAGACCAGCAGGGCTGAGCGTGAGCGTACCAGGCCACCATGTACTGGGAGGACGACGACCGTGAGGCACTGGCCGTCGCCGCACGCCAACACGAAGCCACCCTCACGGCGGCCAAGCATGCGGTTCAGGCGCGCACCCGCGCTGGGCACACCGCAACGTCCGTGTCGCGCGAGCTGGAGCATCGCATGGCGGCCGTCTTTGCCGAGAAGCAAGAGGTGGGACTGAGAGCATAGTGTACCGGTGTTCGCCACGTCATCCCTCGCATGGCGGCCGTCTTTGCTTACAAAGCAAGGGGTTGGGCTGAATAAGTGATATCATAGTAAGTGTTCGCCATGGCATGCACCTTATGTGTTTACTGTACCTGTGCTCGCTACGTAAAATGTGCCTGTGCTCGTCACGTCATGAACCTCATGTGTTAAGCGCACCCGTACTCGCCACGGCCCTAGCGGTAGCTCTCCATGGAGCTCACTCGCGCACTCGCCGAGCACGCCAAAGCAAAACGCGACGTCGCCGCTCTGCGCGACGCGCTGACCGCCGCAAAGGACGGCGGCGAGCGCGCCGCCGCCGCCTCGCTCGCCGCAGAGCAGCTCGGGCATGGCCTGGCCACTCGTTTACTTTCTAGCTCAAACCTAAAAGTTTGCTCGTGGTCTACCAGTGCACCCATACACATTGGCCGCATCCTCATCCCTGGCCTGGCCACCCGTTTGATTTCCGGTCCAGGGAGATTGGGAGAAAGACGCGGCAAGAGTGTACGGGTACACAGGTAAACCACGAGCAAGCAGTCAAGTTGAGCTGAATCACATCCGATGACGTGGCGGCGTATAGTGTACCAGTGTACCCGTGGATGCGGCGAGTTTGTGCGATCACACAGGTGCACCATGAGCAAACAGTCAGAGTGAGCTGAAAAGGGAAGGAATGGAGGTCCCTGAGCTCCGGCGCCGCGAGGTGGAGGACGCAGGGTCACGCAGATATTGCCCGCCACGTCATTTGATGCATTTTAAAGCCTCGTTACTTGAGTCAGACGGCAGCCTATGACGTGGCGAGCGGTATCAGCCAGACCCTTGGAAGAGGCAGAGCGGCAGATGCGCGCGGCAGGGCGCGGCAAATGGTGCCCGCCACGTCATCAAACGCATCATTTTGAATCCTCGTTTATGCAGTTAAATTGCATCCTATCATGTGGCGAGCAGTATCTGGCAGGCCCGAGGGTGAGGTGAGCGCCGCGCACGCGGACCGGCTGGCCGCCGCGCGGGCGGATGTGGAGCGCGCGCAACGCGAGCACGCCGACGCCGTCGCCGCCGCCGACGCGGTGAGGCCTGATGCGGCGCGGTGTCCCCTCCCTGCCTGCATCTCCTCCCTCCCCGCCTCACACACGGCGCGGCGTCCTGCCATACTGGTACACCGTGACCCGATGAGCATGCAGTCAGGATGAGCCGCGACGTGAACGGGTATCGAGGCCCTGCCACGCGGAGGTGGAGCGGCTGCACGACCGCAACAGGTGCGTGGAGGAGGCTCTTCAGAAGGCGGAGCAGTCGCTGGTGGAGCGTGATGTGGCGCTCACCGCGGTAGGACCCTATCCTAACCCCTAACCCCTAAACCCTAAAGAACCCTAAACCCTGAACCCAAACTCTAAAACCCAGTAGTGGAGCGTGATGGGGCACTGACGGCAGTAGAACCCCGCAGATCGTTTCTTGAGTTACATGGCACTGACACGCATTCCAAACCGTCTTTTCTTGAGTTTCATGGGTTTCTATGACGTGGCGAGCAATCAGGGAAAAGCAAATATTGCCCGCAACGTATTCGTAACGCATTTTGTATCATCGATTGTCGAGTTCAGTGGCATCCTATGACATGGCGAGCAATCATTCTGGAGTCGGATTACATCCTTTGACGTGGCGAGCAATATATGCCTGGCCCTATTCGGCGACAGAGGAGCGCGCGAGCCGCACCCAGTCCGAGATGTCCCACGAGCATGACCGCGCAGTGGCCACAGTACGCGCTCAGCTGGAGGAGGCGCGGGCGGAGACACAGCGCGCGGTGGAGGGCGCGGCGGCGGCGGCGGCTGAAACCTCTCATCTGCGGTAGAGCCTGTCAGAATCTTTTCCATGATAGAGACACACACAGAGAGACACTTCCGTGTGTACAAGGAGGCACCAGGCTGTCGCCCTGGCCCCCGTAGAGAGCATCCAAATGTCCTTATATCACGTTCAAAACCCTCGTTTCTTGATGTTTTACTTAGTTTCCGCCTTGGGATGTTTTGAGCATTTTCTGCCCGGCCGTAAACTGCGGCAGGTGCTGGCCGCTGCGGAAGCTGCCGCCGGCGAGGCGCGGCGTGAGGCCGAGGGGGCTGCCGCCGCCACTGAGGGTCTCATGTCCGAGCTAGTGGAGACGCGCGAGGCGGCACGCGTGAGCGTGAGCGAAGCGGTCGCTGCCGCCGCCACCGCCGAGGGACTTCAGTCTGAGCTCCGGGATACGCGTGAGGCGGCGCGCAAGAATGTGCGCGATACACTGGAGGCTGCGGAGCAGGCGGCGGCGGTGGCCGAGGAGGACCGGTCCACTATGAGCAAGCAGTCAACGGCGGCGGCGGTAGCAGCGGCGGCGACGACTGAGGGACTCAAGTCTGAGCTCCAGGTGACACGTGAGGCGTTGTGCAAGAGTGAGCGTGATGCTCAGGTGGCTGCGGATCAAGCGGCGGCGGCGGCCGAGGAAGACCGGTGCACTATGAACAAGCAGTCCGAGGCGGCAGCGGCATTGGCGGCGGCGGCGGTGGAAGAGAAGCGGTGCACTATGAACAAGCAGTCTGAGGCAGCGGCGGAGGCAGCGTTGGCGGCAGCGACGATGGCAGCTGAGAAGATGCGCGGGGAGCATGTGGCGGAACTGGCGCGTATGAGCAAGCAGTCAGAGGCGGAGGCGGCGGCAATGGTGGCGGCGGCGGAGGAGGAGGAGGAGCGACGCACCATGAGCCAGCAGTCTGAGGCAGCGGCGGAGGCAGCGGCGGAGGCAGCGGCGGCGGCGACGGCGGCAGCTGAGAAGACACGCACTGAGCATACTGCGGAACTGGCACACATGCTCAAACAGGCGGAGGAGATGGCATCGGCGGCAGTGGAGGAGGACCGGTGCACTACGAGCAAACAGATACGGGTGGATGCGGAGAAGATACGCGTCGAGCATGTAGCGGAGCTCGGGCGTATGAGCAAACAGTCTAAGGCAGCGGCGGTGGCGGCATCGACGGCGGCATGGGAAGATCGATGCACTATGAGCAAGCAGTCTGAGGCGGCGGCGGCAGCAGCGGCGGCGGCAGCGGCCGAGGACCGGTGCACTATGAGCAAACAGTCTGAGGCAGCAGCGGCGGCGGCAGCGGCGGCGGCCGAGGGACTCCAGTCGGAGCTTGTTGAAACGCGCGAGGCGGCGCGCAAGAGTGAGAGCGAAGCTCAGGAGGCTGCAGGGCAGGCAGCGGCGGCAGCGGCAGCTGAACTCGCGCGTATGAGCAAACAATCAGAGTCGGCATTGGCGGCGGCGGCGGCCGACCGGTGCACTATGAGCAAACAGTCGGAGGCGGCGGCAGAGGTGATGCGTGTGGAGCACTCGACGGAGCTGGCGCGTGTGAGCAAACAGTCAGAGGCGGCGATGGCGGTGGCGGAGGAGCACCGGTACACTATGAGCAAACAGTCGGAGGCGGCGATGGCTGAGGCGGAGGGCCGGTGCGATACGGCCAAACATTCAGAGGCGGCAACGGCGGCAGCGTGGGCGGCGGCGGAGGAGGCCTGGTGCACTATGAGCAAACAGTCAGGGGAGGCGGCGGCGGCCGCTTTGGCGGCGGCGGAGGAGGACCGGTGCACAGTGAGCAAACAGTCCGAGGTAGATGCGGGGAAGACGCGCGTTGCGCATGCGGCGGAGCTGGCTCGTATGAGCAAACAGTCAGATGTGGCAGCGGCGGCGGCGGAGGAGAAGCGGTGCACTATGAGCAAACAGTCCGAGGCGGCGGCGGAGACGACACGCGTTGAGCACCAGGCGGAACTCTCACGTGCGGTGGCGGCGGCGGCGGAGGAGGAGCGGTGCACTATGAGCAAACAGTCTGAGGTGGCGTTGGCGGCAGCTTTAGCGGGGGCGGAGGAGGACCAGCGCACTATGAGTAAGCAGTTGGAGGCGGCGGCGGCATTGGCGGCGGAGGAGGCAGTGGCGGCGGTGGCGGCGGCGGAGGCGGCGGCGGTTGCGACGGCTGAGACGACACGCATTGAACACGCAGCGGAATTGGCACGTATGAGCACACAGTCAGAGGCGGAGGCGGCGGCGGCATGGGAGGACCGGTGCATCATGAGCCAGCAGTCAGAGACCGCGGTAGGGACTGATGGACAATGATCGCCACGTCATCAAACTCATTTTGAACCATCAATCTTTGAGTAGTATCCTATGACGTGAAGAGCACTATCCATCAGTCCGTAGACAGGTGGATAGTGCTCTAGACTGATGGATAGTGCTCGCCACATCATCCAATGCATCTTCAACCCTCGTTTCTATATAAAATGGCAACCTATGACGTGGCGAGTACTATCCATCAGTCCCTAGGTCGCGGCAGCATCGGCGGCGGCGCGGGTGGCAGAGGACCAGTGCGCTGTGACTAAACAGTTGGAGGAGGCGTTGGCGGCGGCGTTGGAGGCGGCGGCAGCAGCGGAGGCCCGGTGCACTATGAGCGAAGAGTCAGCGGCGGCATTGGAGACGACGCGCGTGGAGCACTCGGAGGAACTTGCGCGTATGAGCAAGCAGTCAGAGGCGGCGGCGGCAGCGGCGGAGGAGGAGCGGTGCTCTATGAGCAAACATTCTGAGGCGGCGGCAGCCAAGACACGCGTGGATCATGCGGCAGAGCTCGCGCACATGAGCACACTGTCAGAGGTGGCGGCGGCGGCCGCGGCGGAGGAGGGTCGTCGCGCTATGAGCAAACAGTCAGAGGCTGCGGCGGCATTGGCGGCGGCAGATGAGGAACGGTCCGCTATGAGCAAACGGTCCGATGAGGCGGCTGAACAGACACGCGTTGAGCACGCCACAGAACTTGCACGCATCGAGGCGGCGGTGGCGGCGGCGGCGGAGGAGGACCGGTGCACTATGAGCAAACAGTCCGAGGCGGCGGCGGCGGTAGGGCCTGACATATGTTGCCTGCCATGTCATCGACACGCTTTAGTAGCCCTCATTTGTTGTGGCACGGGGGTTATTCAGAGTATCTCGATCGACTTTGAATCGACGATAGACCCAAAGTTGGACGTTCTCAAGGGTGAGGGTAAATGCTTATACGATGGTCGAGGAGTCGGACGGCCACCAAGAACCTAGTCCGCGCGTTCCGCACCCCGACGTTAGTTTCAATAACCTCTGTGTAAGGTTTCATGTGTGCCGTTGAGGCTCCATCCAGGCGCCGTGCCGTTGAGGCGCCGTTGAGGCTCCATTTGTTGAGAGTTCACCCCATGACGTGTTCCTGCCAACATCCGCCGGGCCCTACGCGGAGGAGAAGCAGGCGGTGTTGGCCGATTGCGAGGCGCGGGTGAACCACCTCCTGCAGGAGGCAACCGGCTACCGACAGGCAGGGGCAGCTTATTCATCCACTTCTCATCTCAAACTCAGCCCGTTATCGTCCCTGAAACTCAAAGAAATAGCCCAACGCATCTCTCACAACGTGCTCGAGTGGAAGTCACTACCGAGAGGCGATGGACGGTATCGAGGAGGCCCGCCGGGTGCTGGTTCGCGAGGGGGCAGGGCCGGGTAGAAACTGCTCAAAAATGATATTTAACTGGTTTGCCAACCCTCCTTTCTTGAGTCACTTGCCACTCACCTGGTGCTTTTGAGTATGGTCTGCCGAGCCCTACTGCACCGCCGCCTGGGGTCTGGCTGAAATTGCTCCAAAGCATACTTGTCATTCAAGACATTCACCAAACCCTCGTTTCTTGTGACAAATGCCAACCGCCTGACGTTTTGAACCGGTTATCGGCGGGGCCCTGCGCGGGGGCGGCGCGGGAGATGGTGCACGAGGTAAGGCGGTGCAGGTTGAACAGATGAACCCCATGTTGAAAGCGCCTGGAACTACACGCTTGAAACTAAAACATGATACATTGCTTTCAAGTTTTGCTTTCAATTATTCCGTTGCGCCACTACATCGAGGCGGCGGTGGAGGCGCACCGCTCCGAGGTGGTAGAGCCTCACAGATGGTGCTCACTACCGTGCCGCTTCACAGTACTTGGGTCCGGTTGCGGATACCGCCGACCACCAAAAATCACTGCCTGTGGACCGAAACAAAGGGACAAGAAACTAGGGTTAGGTTGAGTAAAAGCCTCCTCGAGAGGTGACTGATGTTCGTGTTTGTTGAGTATGAAAGCGCAACGGGCTGACAATGCGGTGGATGACGTGGCGGGCAAGGTGTGTCAGGCTCTGGGAGGCGGCAGCGGTGGAGGCGCGTCACGCGGCGGCGGTCGCGGAGGGGCCGAAGCACGCCAAGGTAGGGCGGTGCAGCTTGACCCAATCAAACCCACGTTGAAACCGCCTCAAATTTGGCGCTTGAAACTTAAACGTGAGTAACTGCTTTCAAGTTTTGCTTTCAAATTCAACTTGCGTCGCTTCACCAAGGTCGCCGCTGCCGCACGCAAGGCGACGGCGGGCGGTAAGCGGGCTTTGACGCAACAGCGCGGCGGCGCTTTGAAGCCGCGGGATGTCAACGTCTACGTCGACGACAACGTTGATGTGCTGTCCCCCACTAAGGTGGGGCGGTGCAAGTTGAAACCCATTCCACAACTGTTCCACAACCCCACAACCGTTCCAGCAACCGTTCCAGCAACCGTTCCAGCAACCGTTCCAGCAACCTTTCCAGCAACCGTTCCTGCAACCCTTCCAGCAACCGTTTCACAAAGTTGAGACCAATGTTGAAAGCGCCTGGTTGCAGCGCTCAAAACTATAACACGTTGAACTGCTGCCAAGTTTTGCATTTAACTTAAAATTGCGCCACTGCTCCGAGGCGACCAAGAAGAAAGCGTTCATTGGCATGGTAGGGCGGTGCAGGATGCCCCAGGTTGAGACCCGTCTTGAAACGCCTGGTTTCAGCTCCTGTAAGCACAATGTGATAAACCGCTTTCGACTTTTGCTTTCAAATTCAACTTGCGGCGCTAGGGCACGGGCGTGCGCGAGGTGACGCTGATGGCGCCGGCGGCCGCCGCGGGGGCGGAGAGCGGCGCGCAGCGGGCGTCGGGGGTGGGCACCTGCGCGTGGCAGGTCACCCTCGGGAGGGAGGCTGCTGGCAGGGGCTACTCCACATTTCACCTTAGCCTGTGCCGTTTCTGTCACTGAAACTACCCAAGGTATCCCACAAAAAGTGTTTTCGTTGAGTCGGAAAGTGGACGAGTGTAAGCCCGTGTCCACTCGTCTACTTCTCAAGTCAACCTATGCCGATGTTGTCATGGAAACCACCCAACGTATCTCACAAAAGTGCTTACGTTGAGCCGAAAACAGGACGCGTGTTAGCCCCCATCCGCCGGCATGCTCCACACCGGGTTCCTGTTTGGCGTCATGTGAAGTTATTGCGGATGACGTGGTGAGCACTGGTACGAGGTACAAGTACGTGGCATGAAGACTCCTCGCATATTTTTACTCATCCTTATGAACGGAAAATACACCCCAATTTTGTGTGAAGGCGGGGGGGAGATATTAGTACTCGCAGCCACCGTTACTACTTTGCGATCCAGGTTCTTAGAACGAGGCGGTTTATAATCAGAAAGAGCCGTGTGCATATGGAGGCATCAGGCTCTCGCCCTGGTCCCCGCGAGCAAGAGAGGGAGAGGAAGTGACAATCAATCAGGTTGGACTGAAAAGGGACCGAGCGGCCAGGCCAGGCAGGAGGATGTGGCGAGCGTGTACGGCCGTTTTTTATTTGATTTTGTCATTTGTATATTTTCAATCAACAGGCTGCGGCGTCATGTCATTTTGGGCATGCGGGTACTAACGTATATACTCGTTTCAGTGTGTTGCCTCCGATTCATTATTGGACATTTTTGTTTCTGCTAGCGATCATTCAGCCTTGAGGCGCTAGCATGGTGAGCATTGACTGAGCGAATGGGCGTGTAGCTGACCGCTCTACATTGGAGCGGGGGGGTATACGATGGATGACACGTCCATGTCTAGGCTGTGTGCTTGCACGCGGGTCATAACACGGGGCCAAGGGCAAAAGCCCGGTGGCCCCTTCTACACGAGGAAGCGTCTCGCTGTCTGTCACTCTGTCTCTTTCGAGTGTGCTCTACTTGGCGTAGCACGCGTCGATCTGCGTCTTGAAGGCGGTGTAGATGTTCTGGCGCTTGAGCTTGAAGGCCGCGGTGACCATGTCATTCTCGGGGGTCCAGGGCTCCGCCTCCAGGCACACCTTCTTGGGGATCTCGAACGCGTGCAGCTTCGCCGCCTTGCCCGCCGCCGTGCACGCCGCCAGCACCTCCTTAATGTAGCGGCGTAGTTGAAGTTGAAAGCAAAGCTTGAAAGCTATTCATCATATTCTAGCTTCACGCACTGAAACCAAGCACTGTCCACCCGGGGTCAGTCTGAGGTCAACCTGCACGGCCCTACCTTCACCACCTTCGGGTCCTTGCACAGCGCCTCCACGCTCTTGCCGCCTAGCCCCAGGCTCTCCCCCAGCGCCAACAGCGGCTTCGGGTTGACCACCACGAGCGCCACGCAGTAGCTCTCCGAGGACAGGGCGTACGCCATGGCCATGGCCACCAGCGGGCACTGCTTCAGCACGTTCTCCACCTTGGACCAGGGACTCACACTCGCTCACTTCCCAGCTCAGCGTGAGGTCCTTCGGGACACATCGCCACGTTAGAGCTCAACTTGAGCACCTTCGGGACACATCTACGGGTATTTGGCTTATGTGGGGGAGAAAGTAAGCTTAAGTTGAGCGGAAAGGGGCAAAAGTAAGGTCGAGTTGAGCGGAGGTGGGAACGAGTGTAAGCCCCTGCCTTGGACAGCGCCACGTACTCGCCCATCTGCAGCTTCACCAGGTCCTTCTTGCGGTCGATGATGAGCAGCTGCCCCTTGGTGTAGTGGCGCAAGTTGAATCTGAAAGCAAAGTTTGAAGGCGGTTCACCGTGTTATAGCTTCAAGCACTGAGTGCCTGGCTCTTTCAATGTGGGTTTCATAGGATCAACCTGCACCGCCCCACCTTGGCGGTGAAGGCGCCGATGTCGCCCGTGTGGAAGTAGCGCACGCCGTCGATGACGGAGAACTCCGTGCGGTTCTTGTCCTCCAGCTCCGGGTCCTTCATGTGCGCCGCCGTGTAGTACCCCTGGCACACCATGGGCCCGCCGATAAGCACCTCCCCGCGCGGCATGCCAATGCTGGGGTCGTTCGCGTCCTTGCTGTAGCGGCGCAAGTTGAATTTGAAAGCAACGATTGAAGGCGGTTCATCATATAATAGTTTCAAGCGCTTAGTTGCAGGCGATTTCAACGTGGATGTAATCGAGTCAAGCTGCACCGTCCTACCTTGCTGCGGTAGTTGCCCTCGTCCCAGTCCTTGAGCGCCACGCGCGCCGAGCGCAGCACCTGTCCCACGCCCTCGTCGGTGTCGTCGAACTGGGAGATGGTTCCCCCGCTGCCGGTCTCGGTCAGGCCGTAGCCCTGCCGCAGCGGGCACCGGAAGCACGACTGCATGAAGATCTGCGTCTCGCGGCTGAGCGGCGCGGAGCCGCTGATCATGAGGCGCACGCGGCCGCCGATGAGCTTCTGCACCTTCTTGAAGATGAGCAGGTTGTAGAAGAAGGTGGAGCCGCAGCGGCCGGCGTGGAACTCCCGCTCGCCCGCGGACAGCCCGGCGGCAGGGGCTTACACTCGTCCACTTCTCAGCTCAACGTGAGCGCTTTCTGTGAGATAGGGGATGCATGTAGGGGCTGTTTAGGGGGTCTTTGGAAGGTATCAGGGGGTGTCAGGGGGCGTTTAGGGTGTATTTTGTGTCAGAAACAGCTCAGGTTGAGCTGGAAAGTGGACGAGTGTAAGCCCCTGCCCGGCGGCGATCAGCTTCTTCAGCGTGGGCGATGCCGCCGAGAACTTGGCCTGCACCGCCTGCCGCACGCGGTCCAGCACGGCGGGTGCGAACACCATGATGCAGGGGCGCGACTGGCAATCGAAAGCAAGGTTTGAAGGCAGATCATCATATTACACCTTTAAACGCTGAGACGTGCGGTCGGTCAACCCAGGGTCAACTTGGGGTGAACCTGCGCCGCCCGACCATGAAGGTGGGCTGCAGCGTGGGCGCGTCGCCCTTGCAGCCGGCGGCCAGCTTGAGGCCCGTGTCGGTGAGGGTCTGCGGTGAGCCGTAGCCGATGCTGCCGCCCGTGGCCAGGATGACCACCTCCGCCGCCATCTCCATGATGTGCGCCAGGGGCAGGTACGCCAGGTCACAGGGGCTTACACTGGTCCATTTGTTGAGCTCAACGTAAGCACCTTTTGCCGGATATGCTGGGTGGCGCCAGTCCGTCCGTGACAACAACGGCTCAAGTTGAGCTGAAACTTGGACGAGTGTAAGCCCCTGCCAGGTACACGTCCTTGTTGGTAAAGTCGCCGGCGGTCAGCAGGCCCGCCAGGCTGTAGTGCCGCAAGTTGAAGTTAAAAGCAAGGTTTGAAAGCAATCCATCATAGCTTAGTTTCAAGAGCGGTGATCCAGGCGCGTTCAACACGGGTTTCATGGGTTCAACCCGCACCGCCCTGCCATGGTGGCGCACACGTTGGCGTGCGACAGCACCACACCCGCGGTGTAGCGCCGCAAGTTGATTTTGAAAGCAAATTTTGAAAGCAATTTTGAGATATTACAGTTTCAACCGCTGAAACCAGAGGCAGTTTCAACACGAGTTTCACAGCTGTCAGCCGGCAGCGCCGTACCTTGGGCGCGCCGGTGGTGCCGGAGGTGTACATGATGATGGCGGTGTCGGTGGGCGCGGGGGGGCATGGCTTGCAGGGCTTGCGGGCGCCGCGGGCGCCGATATCCGACAGCTTCTCGTGCGCGGTGCCGCTGGGCAGCTTGGCGATGGCGTCCTGAGACACCTCGCCCATGGTCACCACGTACTTCAGCGTGGGGCAGTTCTTGGCGATGGCGGTGAGGTTCTTGAGCAGCTTGCCATCGCAGATCACCACGGTGGCCTGGGTTTGGTTGATGCCGTGTTCCACGCCCTCAGGGCCCAGCGTGGCGTAGATGGTGACCACGCTGCAGTTCTGGCTGAACGCCGCCTGCGCGGCGATCTGCCAGTCCATCTTGGTGTCGGCGTAGATCACGACGCGGTCCTTGGGCTTGAGGCTGGCGAAGTCCACGAGGCCGCTGGCGACGTTGGAGACGCGCGCCTGGACCTCGTTGAAGGTGTTCCATTTGTATTCCGACAGCGTCAGCTTCTCGAACCCGCCGACCATCTCAGACTGGAGGACGTCGCGCTCGCCCATGGCGCGGTGGTTGCCGTTCTTGGCGATGGCGTACTCGAAAACGTCGTACACGGTGTTGCACCCCGCGAACGGGGTCTCCATCATGTCCGTGGCGTCGGCGTTGCGCCACACGAGGGTCCCATCTGCCTTGGTGTCGTATACCGAGTACGGGCCCTTGCGGCGCGGGTAGTACGGGCGGTTGCCGGCCAGGGCCTTGTAGATGCCGAGGCAGACGCCACCGCCAACCATGTATCCCATCATAAACGTAGCGTAGGTACGGGAGGCGATCGAGGCGTCGCGGCGCGAGCAAGGGAGTGCAAGAATGCCGTACAAGAGTGTGGGAACGAACAATAACAAGAATAACTGGAGATCGCGCGCGTCCACTCATCTATCCAGTCAGCGTGCGATTGCTGGGGCAAGGGTTTCTTAGGGTTTAGGGTTGTATATAGCGCGTAGCGCGCGCGTCGCGGTTTTTTTCTTTTTAGTTCTCAAACGGCACGTTTTCTTCGCCGTATCCGACCCACACATACTACGGCGCCGCAAAGCCACAGTAGCGCCGCGCAACAGGCTGTTCGCAGGTTGAGAGATGGCAACTTATTATGAACTGTTCCGGAATAAGCAGTTTTTAGAATCCATGGGTGTCCCGCCCTCCCCTCGTCCCGATGGGCACCCTGTGAGTTTAACAACGGCTGCGGCTTCGACACCTGCCGCGGCGACGCTCGGGGACATTTTGAATTGGACGCACGCCGAGAATTGCACACACGCGCCGCAGGAGGCAGCAGGGTGGAGGACGATGATCGTCAAGGGTCCTCCGGGAATTTTCCTCAACCAGAAGGTGTTGCTGCTGCAAATGCTGAACGCCGTTCGCTCGGTAGGGCCTGGCGGATATTGCTCGCCACGTCATAGGATGCCAATTGGTGCCACTGACTCAAGAGACGAAGGTTCAGAGTGCGTTGGATGACGTGGCGAGCAACTTCCCAAGATCCGCCAGGCCCTGTCGCGCGGCTGGCTTCGACGCCACGTACGAGTGTGATCCGGAAGAGACGGGAGAGACAGCACTGGAGACAACCCAGCGCATCATCGAGCGTGGCGAGGCTTGCGAATTCATGCCAATGCGTTGCGCGCTCACGGGGGGCGTCGCGGGGCAGGTGGGGTTGGCGCTTTGCACCGAACGTTTTTTTCAATCATTCATCAAACAAACGAACTGCGGCTATCTACGACTACAAGTAGAAGATGTTTCAGGGACAACTATTGGTACAGCCCCCTGGCGCCTTCAGCTACGACGGCTTGAGAGTTGCTACGGTCACCTTGACACGGGGGCCGCGGCGGAACCTTGGTGCCTCCTTGTACACGCGGAAGCATCGCTCCCACTGCCACATGTACAATCGGCGTGCTGACCAAGCGATTGATCAGCGGTCACCGTCCCTTGGGCCAGGAGGTGTACTTCGCGTGGTACATGGGCTCGGAGCCAAACAAGTGGTTCGCGTTCCACCTGCCGCCCGCCCTGCCCCACACTCACTGCGCTAACCAGTGGCAGGGCTTTCCTTCCCTCACCATTGTTTACAGATGGCGCTTGATTGAATGATGATCTGAGTAGCGCTACTGGAATGTTTGTGGACGCGCAGAAACTGGAATTGAGGGATAGGATGACTCAAGTGGTTCCAGGCGCGAGGGCTTGAAGTGCCGGCACAGACAAAAATCATCCAAGGCCCTGGCCAGAGGCTCATTGACGCGCTGCTCGAGTTGAATCCCTACGACGACCCGTTGGAGTTGGAGCACACGCGCCAGGAGCTGGATTACTTCGGCGAGGCGGCGACGTGGCGCCTGCAGGCGGTGACTGGCCTGGGCGAAGGGCGGCCGCGGAGCGGCGGGGCGACTGACGCCGCTGCAGGCCACGGCCAGGGTGGGGTGCTGCAACTTGAAACCCGTGTTGAAACGTTGAAACCTGTGTTGACACCCGTTTTGCAACCCGTGTGGAAACCCGTGCTGAAACTCGCGTGCTGAAGCCGCCTGGTTTCAGCGCTTGAAACTAAAATACGTTTTATTGCTTTCAAGTTTGGCTTCAATTTCAACTTGCGTCCCTACACCCAGGAGCTTGGGCGATGGGAGGCGACCACAATGGGGTGGGCACTCTGTTCA
>Ga0307489_10000404_pt1 | contig 25770 bp, 23 predicted proteins | sample SB12metaG_FD_202247 | JGI IMG/M metagenome (GOLD analysis project Ga0307489, IMG submission 202247) | Sea-ice brine microbial communities from Beaufort Sea near Barrow, Alaska, United States - SB 1.2 | ecosystem: Environmental > Aquatic > Marine > Coastal | place: USA: Alaska | collected... | reverse complement strand
TTGTATTCAAACAAGTATTAACTCGGTGTTACTTAACGCTCAAGAAAAACAACTTTGTTAAAGAATTCCTGAAACCTCAATTATAAATCACACTCTTGAACCGAGTTTTCAAAAGTGAATCAGCGTATTTGTCTTCATCTGCTACTGTTTTCACCTTAATAGCTGTTGATTTTGGCTAGTTTGGCGTAGACTTTGCGCTTTTTTAGAGGCTTAGATTTTCATCTTGAAATATTCAGCCTTAATCATTTAACTTTATGGGAATAATTCATCAATGCGGATGAAAAACATACGTAATTTTTCAATCATTGCGCATATCGATCATGGTAAGTCGACGCTTGCCGATCGTTTCATTCAGATCTGTGGCGGCCTCAGTGAGCGAGAAATGGGAAGTCAGGTCCTTGATTCAATGGACTTGGAGCGAGAGCGTGGCATCACCATCAAGGCGCAATGTGTGTCACTCAAATATGACGCTAAGGATGGTGAAACCTACACCCTGAATTTTATTGACACTCCTGGCCATGTCGATTTTTCTTATGAAGTATCTAGGTCACTAGCCGCCTGTGAGGGCGCACTGCTGATAGTTGATGCCTCGCAGGGTGTTGAGGCTCAAACGGTCGCAAACTGTTACACCGCGATTGATCTCAACCTGGAAGTGATTCCGGTACTCAATAAAGTTGATTTACCTGCTGCTGAACCCGATCGAGTAAAACAGGAAATTGAAGACGTTATTGGTCTAGATGCTTCTGATGCCATTGAAATTAGCGCGAAAACAGGTATTGGCATTAATCTTTTGTTAGAACAGCTTATTGAGTTAATTCCACCTCCAGCAGGATCTGAGACGAATAAAACTCAGGCGCTCATTATCGACTCATGGTTTGATAGTTACGTTGGTGTTATAACCCTAGTACGGGTAGTCGAAGGCTGCATTAAGCCAAAACAAAAAATTCAAATGATGTCGACTGGGCGAGAATTTTTCGTCGAAAAAGTCGGTATATTCACCCCTAAAAGAAAAAATACAGACAGCTTACAGGCGGGTGATGTTGGCTTCATTATATCTGGCATCAAAGATATCGACTCGGCCAAGGTGGGTGATACGATAACGCTCAGTCAAAACCCTGCTGACAGCCCGTTGGCTGATTTTAAAGAAGTTCAGCCACGAGTATTTGCCGGATTGTTTCCGATTAGCTCAGATGACTATGAAGATTGCCGCGAAGCCCTTAAAAAATTGAAACTGAACGATGCTGCTTTGCACTTCGAACCCGAAACCTCGCAAGCGCTGGGTTTTGGTTTTCGTTGTGGCTTTCTGGGCATGTTACATATGGAAATCGTGCAGGAACGGCTGGAGCGCGAATATGATCTTGATTTAATTACGACGGCACCCACAGTCAACTATCAAATTGTGACGACTGCGGGTGATACGATCGAAATACACAATCCCGCCGACTTGCCGCCCATTAATCAAATTGATCATATTAAAGAACCTATTATTCAGGCGAATATTTTATTACCAGAGGCTTATATTGGTGCTGTTATTACCCTGTGTATGGAAAAGCGAGGTGTTCAAAAAGACATCCGCTATATGGGAAGCCAAGTGGCGTTAACGTTCGAGATCCCGTTAAGTGAGGTTGTGCTCGACTTCTTTGACCGATTAAAGTCAGTTAGTAGAGGTTACGCTTCATTTGACTACGAATTATTGCGATTCGATGAAGCGAATTTAGTTAGATTGGATGTATTAATCAATACTGAAAAAGTTGACGCACTGTCTTTAATTGTTCATCGCAGTAACGCAGATTATAGAGGCCGAGATCTGGCCGCGAAAATGAAAGAATTAATCCCGAGACAAATGTTTGACGTCGCAATTCAGTCGGCCATTGGATCAAATATCATAGCTCGAGCTAATGTTAAAGCTCTACGCAAAAACGTGACGGCTAAATGTTATGGTGGCGATGTGTCGCGTAAACGAAAGCTATTAGAAAAGCAAAAAGCAGGCAAAAAACGCATGAAGCAAGTCGGTAATGTAGAGATTCCACAAGATGCATTCCTGGCCGTGTTAAAAGTTGATAGCTAGTAGACCCGCCTAAAAGAACATGCCTAATAGAACACACCTAAAAGAGAAGGAGAGTAGATATTAATGTTTCATTATGATTTTGAGTTTTTTCTGTTACTAGCTTCAGTAGTCACAGGAATTGTTTGGCTTATCGATAGTTTGTTGTTCTCTTCAAAAAGAACCAAAGATTCGAATGGAAGGGCCTTTTCTGAGCCGCTCTTACTTGAGTATTCAAAATCATTTTTTCCGGTCTTGCTGGTTGTTTTAATTTTGCGAGGTTTCCTTTTCGAACCTTTTCGCATTCCATCTGGCTCAATGATGCCGACGCTGCTAGTCGGTGATTTTATTTTAGTTAATAAATTCAGTTATGGATTAAGGGTACCGGTTATCCAGACTAGACTGACCGATGGCAATAAACCCAAGCGAGGTGACGTTGCTGTATTTCGTTTCCCACGGGATGAATCGTTGGATTACATTAAACGGGTTATTGGTCTTCCGGGTGATCATATAGGCTATTACAACCGCCGTTTAAAGATAAATGGGGAGCCATTAGAAACGACACTTGACCGTCAGTATCAAGGTCTTGGTGAACTCAATAACATGATTGGAGGCAATGGCTGTGATAAAGTAGGCGCTGACTGTAAGGTTCTTATCGAAAAACAGAATAAGGTTGAGTATACGGTAATGAATAATTTACAGGTCAACCACAGTTCAGATGGAGAACTATTGGTGCCAGCAGGACATTATTTTGTCATGGGTGATAATCGAGATCACAGCAGTGACAGTCGTGTTTGGGGATTTGTTCCCGAAGAAAATTTGGTGGGTAAGGCTGTTATGATCTGGATGCATTGGGATTGGCGCAGCAATGGTAACGGGTTAGACATTTCTAGAATTGGAACGAGAATCTCCCAGTAGTTGTGCGAGATTGTCTTTTTAAGATTGTTTTTCAGACAGTATTATCATGGGAAGGCGAATGAAAAATTTAATTAGTTCAAAAAACAAACAAAAAGGTTTATCAAGCTTTGGTTGGATAGTCATAGTTGGATTGTTTGCACTATTGATTATCTCTGTCTTAAAAGTTTTTCCAATGTATTATGAAAATTACAAAGTAAAGGCTGTGTTGGAATCATTGCGGCTAGATAGTGACTTGGATCCGAAGTCAAAGCGCGCGATTTGGGAATCACTCAGCAAACGACTTTACATACAGGAAGCCCAAACAGTGCAGCGAGAGCATGTGAGTATGTCTCGAAAAGATGATAAAACAACCGTTACTATTGCTTATGAAACAAGAGATTCATACTTTGGTAACTTATTTATTGGTGCAAAATTTAGTGAATCGGTAGTAATTGAACGGTGAGCTTGAATCGACTTCAGTCGACATTAGACTATCGATTTAAACAGGAAGAATTGCTTAAACAAGCTCTCACCCATCGTAGTTTTTGTCGTGCTGCTAACAATGAGCGGCTTGAGTTTCTAGGTGATAGCGTACTGAGTTTGGTTATATCTCATCGTATTTATGAGCAACAGCCAAATGCTAGCGAAGGTGATCTGAGTCGCATTCGTGCATCGCTGGTGAATGAAGCCGCACTTGCTCGGGTAGCGCGTGACATCAATCTAGGCGATTATATATTTCTGGGTGGTGGTGAGCTCAAAAGTGGTGGTTTTCGTCGAGCATCAATATTGTCTGATACGATGGAAGCGGTTTTGGGCGCCATTTATCTGGATAGTGACTTTACACAGGTTCAAATAAATATTTTGCACTTATATCGCGAATATTTACAAAATTTACCAAATCAAGATAGTTTAAAAGACCCAAAGACACGGCTTCAGGAATACTTACAAAGTGAAAAAATTGATATCCCTGAGTATGTTGTAGTGAAAACTATTGGCAAATCTCATAATCAAACATTTACCTTAATTTGTCGTATTGATTCGTTGAATATTGAAACCAGTGGCATTGGATCTAGTCGTAAAAAAGCTGAGCAAGATGCCGCAGCAAAAGCCCTCAAAGTATTAAATAAATGAAGCAATCTTTTAAGACAGGTTACGTTGCATTAATTGGAAAGCCTAACACTGGCAAGTCCACCTTGATGAATGCCTTGATCGGCGAAAATTTGAGTATTACTGCACCGCGTCCTCAAACGACTCGGCATCAGATTCTTGGCATCAAGACAACTGAAAATTATCAAAGTATCTTTATCGATACACCTGGCATGCATGATGATAATCATAAGGCTATTCATCGTTACATGAACAGAGCCGCGACTAGTATGTTGCCCGATGCCGATCTTATTTGCGTATTGCTGGATATCAAACGTTTCAATGGTGATGACGAGAAAGTTCTCCAACGTGTGAGTCAATATAAGAACGTTATTATAATTCTTAATAAAATCGATTTACTGAGTAAGCAGGCTTGTTTGCCGGTTATGCAGAAGATAGCGGCGCTGATGCCAGATTGTGAAATTATCCCAATCTCAGCATTACAGAATGAGAATCTAGATAGGCTTGAGGAGCTAATGATTAGTTACTTGCCACAAGGTGTTCCTCAATTTCCGGCCGATCAGTTAACCGATAAATCAATGCGTTTTATTGCTTCTGAAATCATTCGTGAAAAGTTATTTCGGTTATTAACTCAAGAGTTACCTTATTCGATTACGGTGAGTATTGATCACTATAAAGTTGAGCCTGATATTACTCGAATATCATCGACTATATGGGTTGAACGTAAGTCACAAAAACCGATTGTAATCGGAAAAAATGGTAGCTTACTCAAGAAAATTGGGATTCAGGCACGTACCGATATTCAGCACCTTTTAGATGCCAAAGTTTATCTGCAACTGTGGGTGAAAATCCGTGAAGATTGGGCTGATGACGAGCGTTCATTAGCTGCATTTGGTTACACTGATGCTAACGAGAGTTTCTGATCAACCGGCCTACTTGTTACATAGACGTGACTGGCAAAATACTAGTTTAATACTCGACCTACTGACCTGCGATTTTGGTCGAGTGAGTGTGTTGGCCAAAGGTGGAAAAAATAGTCGCTCTAAAGCCTTTTATCAACCATTCATTCGTTTATCGGTTAGCTGGACTGGGCGCCATGAGCTGAAAACCCTGATTGATATTGATGGTGTTAGTCTGCCGGTTACAGAGCAACAGTATTTGCCCTTGCTCTATATCAACGAGTTGATTAGTGTTTTCGTTCCAGTTCACGACCCTAATCTGGAACTGTTTCAATTGTATGAACGGTTATTACAGAACATTGATCAAAAGGAAGCTGATTTAAGAGAATTTGAAAAAGAGTTGATGAATTTTCTCGGTTATTTACCTGATACCATGGTTGAGGCTAGAACGAGAATGCCAATTGACGCCCGTCAACACTATCAGTTTTTGGCAAGTGACGGTTTTGTTATGTGCAACGAAGCAAATAAAAATACCATCAATGGTGCCTCTATTATTGCTTGGAATGAAAAAAATTATGAAAGTCCTGCCGTCATGCAAATGGCCAAAGCTGTGATGCGTTGTATTATTGATTTCAATTTACATGGAAAAGAATTGAAATCTCGAATTGTTTATCGAAAAATTCAAAATTATTTTTAAAGTGTATCCCCACACTAGGTAAATAAGTTTAATTATTTCGAGTCAATCGTCAGGGCTGTTCTAGAGATATTTTTCGGGATTGTCTCTCGGCCTCGAAGCACTTACTGTTGGTTCATCATTACACGGGTGTAACTTATTAGAGCAATGCAGGAGCAATTGCTGAGCCATAAAACAGTCACGCGGAAATACGGCTACTTTTAGTGGCGCACTTAAAGGCTCTTCTATCATTAACTTCTATTATCCATCTCTTTTAGTAACTGCTGGGTTTCGTTTCGAATGTTGTCTAATTCTTCATTGACTTCCAATACGATAGCTTGCTGCTGGCTATTTGAACAGGTCGCTATTGACTTTTGCCACGATATAATTTGTTGTTTTAACCGGGGTAGGCTTGTATAGCAGGTAGTGCCATGAAGTTTGTGAAGTATTGCAGATAGCCTTTCCCTATCATTTTTTAATGCAGCAGATTTTAACTGTAGTTGTAAGATAGGTACGTCGCTAATTAAAATATTAAGAATCTTACGCAGGGTGATTTTGTTGTTTTGAGACAGCTTTAACGACTGTTCGAAATCAATTGAAAGCTTTGAGTCATGACTATTTTTGGGGAATTCTTGTTCTTGATTTTGTTCTGTTAGGCTATTACTGATGTGACCTGAGCCATCCAAGATACTGCGAAATTTTTCTTCATCAACGGGTTTGCTAAGATAATAATTGAAACCTAGTTTCAATAATCTTTGTGGTTCGTCATTAAGAATGTTCGCAGTCATCGCGACAATTGGTGTTTGGTCTAGCGGTTTTGCATTACGCATCATTTTAAGTAATTGTATACCATCAATCTCAGGCATTTGTATATCGAGAACAATGAGGTCGAAGGAGTCTCTTTGGTAAAGGGCCATTGCCTCGAGCGCCTTCTCCGCTTCAGAAACCTGGTGACCCCATAGGCCGATTAGCTCGCTGGCCAATTTAAGGTTTATTTGATTATCATCAACCAGCAAAACCTTTTTTGAGGTGACGGGTAAGGAGAATATTTGTGAAGCAGTGGCAATTGTAGTACTTTCATTTTTAGGCCTATTAAGTGCCTTTTTTAAATTATCACTGTTGATTGTAGTAGAAATGAAATCTAATTCTAAATTCAATTGCGGTCTAATCATCGTTTGGTCGTAATGCATGACGAGCATATGAGTCTGTTCCATAGAAATATTGGCCAAGATTTCATTCAAATTTAGGTTGAAATGACGCAAATCAATCGCTAAATAATCAATGTGTTTCAAGTTTTTTCGAATATTTGAATTGATTGATTCGGCACTATCAGACATAGATATTAACATTGACTCGGTGGCAATCTTTGCTCCGTCAAACAGCGACGTGATTTCTTGTAAACAATTGACCCTACTAGATAAAATAAGCGCCAATTTATTATTGCTATGATCTAAGAGATCAGTTTCAACAGGAGATGATGTCAATAAAAACGGTAGGCGTACTGAAAATTTGGTACCAATCCCTAGTTTGCTTTGCATTGATATCTCACCAGCCATTAATCTAATTAGATTTTTACTGATGACGAGCCCTAATCCTGTACCTGTAAAACGTCGGTTTGTCGACGTGTCAACTTGGCTAAATGCTTGAAATAGATTTTCCTGATCCTTTTTAGATATGCCTATACCGGTATCTTCAACGGTGATTAAAATAGTGACGTCGGACTCTGTCTGTTGTTCTACCGTCACTCTGACCATTACCTCGCCTTCATCAGTGAACTTGATTGCGTTGCCTATCAGGTTTAGTAGTACTTGTTTAAGTCTGAGCTTGTCACCCCAAACAAAACGAGGGGTATCGCTATAAATGATCAAAATAAGGTCAATGTTTTTTGACAATACATTTATAAAAAGAAGATCTCTGGCTTGTTGAATAGTTTCGTAGAGGTCGAAATTGTCATCGACTATCTGAAGTTTTCCCGATTCCATTTTAGAAAAATCTAGAATTTCACTGATGATATCAGTTAAGTCATTGGTCGATTTAAGGATGATATCTGCGTATCGCTGTTGGGTTGGGTTTAAGTCAGATTGGGACATCAAGTTAATGAAGCCTTTTATGCCATTGATAGGTGTTCTTATTTCATGACTCATATTAGTCAAAAAAATAGATTTTATTTTGTTGGCATTTTGAGCTTCATCTTTGGCGAATTTGAGTTCGCTATTTTTACCCTTAAAATCATCAATTACGTCGCTTAATTGTTTCGTGGCGAACAGAACCTTATCATTCAAATCGTTTCTATTGTTTAGTAACGCCTCAGTCATTTGATTAAATCCTTTCTGCAATTTACCAATTTCATTGCTTTCTAATGACTCAATAGGTTCACCAAGCTGACCATTCTCAACTTTTTTAATATGTTCTAGTAATTTGAATATAGGACGAGTAATTCCCCCGCTTATAATCGCACTAAGTATGAGGGCAATAAATAGAATTGAGATGAAAAAAAATATTGAACGATAGAGTATTTTTTCTTTTTCTTTTTCAAGTTGTTTACGAGAGATATTGAGGTGTACCCAACCAATTATTCGATTTTTTTCGTCGTAGTTGTGATCAGGCTTGAACACATCAGGGTCGTGAATACTTTGTGTGATAATGGGTAAACGATAGTAAAAATAATTGGCAGTTTTTTGGGGGTCGTATTCGATCGAAATCGATAATGCAATCGCCTCACTATTTTCGTCATATACCGATGCGAATATAACCGCATTTGTATTTATAGTTTTGTTAAGTAAGCGTTGAATTTGACCATAATTACCTGAAAGCATATTAAATTCAGATGCACCAGCGAGTTGTTTGGCAATAATTTGGCCTTTGCTTTGAAGAAGGTTGTATGCCTGGTCGACATTATTAGTGAAGTGGGTGTAGGTAAAGAAAACGTCAACTAACAATGCTGGAATCAGTGCGATGAGAAATATTTGATACTTGATACCCAGTTTTTTCATTGTGACAACTCGTTTAATCTGTCGGTTATTTTTTCTTCATTGGGTAGATTGATGCCGAGCGCACGAGCCACTCTGCTATTTACCTTAATTGAAAAATATTGTGCAAATTGGATGATTGGCTTGGTTTGCTGGCGCTTAACGATTAAATGTTTGATAACAGATGCTAGTTGCAAACCTATGTCTGAAGGTGATGAAAATATTGAGGCCAGTGCCCCGGCTTTAACATGTGAAGGTGAATAACTGACGATGGGTTTTCTACTGCGATATGATGTTAGCAAAATACCTTTGAGCGTATTACTATTATAGATATTGTCGTCGGGCAGTAATAAAAAGGCATTATTATTTTTCAACAGTTGCCTGACTGTTGTTAATAGATTGGTCTGTTTCTGAAATTCATATTGTTCAAGTTTGAAGTGAAATTTTTCGAGTATATCTTGCTGTTTATTGTTTAGCATTAATTTGTCTGAGCTAACGATACCGACCGAACTAGGCTGCAACATCAGAGCAGTGAAAGCTAGATATCGTGATAATGGTTGGTCGAGTAAAACTAGGCTGTGATGTTTAAGTTTGGCCTGATGTCGTTGCTTTTGATTTAATGTGAGATAAGCGCTGACTATATTTTTAGTGTCATATCTTCTAGCTATTTCAAGAGCAGCATCAATGCCGAGAGTAATAATGATGTCGCTGGCCTGTATTTTCTGGTGTTGGGTGTTAACGGTATCAGCGTTAATGACCGTTACTTGGAAAGCGTCACCTAATTCACGACTTAGACTTTGATTAGTTTGTTTAAAGTAAGAATTATCATTGCTCTGGATAACGCTAATTTGTACATTGGCTGCCGCGAGTGGCAGTAGTAGGCTCGGGACTACTAATAGCAATCCTAGTAAAAGTGGTTTATTAACGGGTGACTCTAAAAATAGTGATTTTTTCGTGGTCTGTTTTTTTGCCGCTCGGCAATAGCTCCTCCTGCAACGTTCTAATTTCTTACACCCCCGTAAAAAGGCACTAAAAGAAAGCGCCATGTGGCGAAACAGGCTGGCATACATGTCACTCATGGCAATAAGTTTAAGGACACCGAGTAAACATCGAGTGGAGAATCTCAATGTACGTGAAGTACATGAGGATCGACCGAGCTGGCGCACCAGCACAGAGCTAATGTATATGGATGCTTGGTATATTGATTTTGCATGAACACAAAAATCAGTGAAGCTTGGATTACGGAAAAATTGCATTTTTAGATATGCCTTTATGTAAAAAGCCAGCCTCCTTGCTGAATTTTTCCTTATTCCCATTTTCGATTAAAACCCGCTACTAAGCCTTAAAAAAAAGATTTTTTCTGCAATGTTTTCTGGCCTGTAATCACTGTATTCTTCAAGTAAGTTTTGTCCAATAATCTCGATCTGTGTGTTACCTTCCTGAGAAATGGTGTAAGCGTAACGTAAGTCCAGCTTGTTGAATGCAGGCCGGACTGATGCGCCCTGTATCCATCGCACTTCGTCCAAATAATAATAAGATGCCGAAACATGATGTCTGTCACGTAAATGATAACGCATGTGCAGAAATCCTGTTTTCTCCGAAAAGGAAGCCGCATAGGTGGTTACATTCGATTCTACCTCAATCAGACTGAGGCCAGTCTGAAATGTCAGTCCGGTAATCGGATGGTAATCGAATGATAGTTCTATACCTGACACTTGGCTTTTGCCACTATTGATATAAGTTTGCACGGCCTGATTTATCCCCAAGGTGACGTGGGGTACTTCGATTTTGGTATTGACGATCTGGTCAGAGATAGTATAGGTGAATAGTTTGATATCACTGCCTATGCTGGCATGACTCAGTTGACTGCGTAGCCCAATCTCGTAAGAAAGGATATTTTCAGGCTTGATGTTTGGATTACCTAGGTTAAGTAAAATATCGGCCTGAACCGGTCCAGCACCCGGCACGGTACCGCTAACGGTGGAAACCGAGTGAGCAGAAACCTCAAAGAAAAGTGGGTTTCGCTTTGCCTTCGAAATGACAAGGCGTAATGCATGCTCACTAGACATGTTTCGGATTATAGACAATCTGGGTGAATATTCGAGCTCAGTCAAGCTGGAGTTTTCTACCGATGTCCCAAAATCAAGCAGCCAGTTCTTGTTAATGCGCCACTCAATACCACCGAAAAATCGACCTGTGTTGACATAGTGAGGCTTGTTTTCCTTATCAAGTAAGGGTGACTGAATTCTGTCATGCCTAAACCCAGCACCATACACCAGCCGCAGGGTTGAAGAGAACTCTTTGGTTCGTATTACCTCAACATCAGTTCTATCTGACTTTCTACTTTCGTCGATGAGCGCAACCGCATTAGGAACTGGACCCAAAGCAAATGGGAGTGAATTATATTGATCGGCCACCTCTTGCAAAGTATGCGTCAACTTTAAAATAGTATTGGTGGTATCGCCAACGGCCTCCCATTGCAAGTTGAAGTAAATATTGGTGGATTCCTGTTCTCGTATTCCATTCCTTACAGATTTGTGGCTACCTGTACCTGTCGTGCTGTCACTGCCACCCAACTGAAACGTCCAGAACTGATTATGGGCGGAAACCAGGTCAAGACGAAAGTTGGCTGTATTGATTTGTTTACTGTCGTGGACATTAATAAAGCCCTTATCGTTTCGGGTGCCAGCACTGAGACGCCAGTCTAAATCACCAACATGGTAACCGTGCCGGACATAAGCATCTTTAATGTTCGGGTTAGCATTGTCGCTGGTGGTGACTGAATAACGCGCGTCAATATCTTCGGCGGCGTCTCTGGTGATAATATTAATAGTAGCTAAAAAGGCGTTTGCACCGTAGGTTACTGCGTTTGGGCCACGAATTACTTCAATACGTTCGATATCTTCAATTAATAGCGGTAAGTTTGACCAAGGGATTCCACCAAATGAAGGGACAAATACTGATCGACCATCAATTAAAACCTGCATTTGACGTTCATATTGTCCACCATTGCCGTGGTAGCTGACGACAGGAGTATTACCATTTAAAAAGCCCACAATAAAGCCCGGTACCAGGCGAAATAGCTCCGATACGTCACGAACGCCAGAGGCTTCAATAGTGTCCCTATTAATAATACTGACTGTAGCAGGTGCTTCAAGTAGGGGTTTACTCATGCGTGAAGCGGTTAGTACGAGCGGTCCATCTTCAAAAAAATCTGAACCAGCAGAGGTATTTATGTTTGAACTCCATAATGGTGAAGAACAAATCAGCAAAAAAGCACAGTTAATAGTATTAAAATGACGAAAATACAAAAGGGATTACTCCGGACCTTCACGGTTAAAAGGAATGGTAAGCTATTTAGAAAAATAAAATGCCACTAACTCATTAGGGCGAACTATAAATTCAAATGACATTACTAACAAAATCGCGTAGCAAGCGATTCGTCATTCTAGTAAAATATCGTAGGTTATCATTTATCGATAAGTATCTCATCGCCCAGACTAGACACTTTTAATAATTATGTTTTTAGAAAACACTATAGGAAACACACCGCTCGTTACATTGCAGCGAATGTGTGATTCAAGCCGTAACCGAATATCTGTCAAACTGGAAGGCAATAATCCAGCAGGTTCAATTAAAGATAGGGCCGCCTACAGTATGATAAGGCGCGCAGAACTCCGTGGAGAAATTTCCCCTGGTGACACTCTGGTCGAGGCAACCAGTGGTAATACCGGCATTGCGTTGGCGATGGTCGCTGCCACTAAGGGCTATCATATGATCCTGATCACGCCAGACAACATGACCCGTGAGCGACACATTACAATGAGCGCTTACGGTGCCGAGATCATACTAGTAACTAAGCAACAAGGCATGGTTGGGGCAAGAGATTTGGCGATCGAGATGCAAGCACAGGGCAAAGCAAAATTACTTGATCAGTTTGCTAATCCTGATAATCCGCTCGCCCATTTTGAGACAACTGCGCCAGAAATCTGGCAGCAAACCAATCAAACAATCACTCATTTTGTATGTTCAATGGGAACAACGGGTACCATTGTCGGGTGTTCGCGTTACTTCAAAAAGGTTGATCCATCAATTCAAATCATTGGTGTTCAACCAGAGGATGGTTCAGTAATTGTCGGTATTCGGCGCTGGCCTGAAGAATATGTTCCAAAAATTTACGATGCGACTCATGTTGATCGCATTATGGACATATCACAGAGTCAAGCTGAACAAACTGCACGTCAGTTGGCATCGCAAGAAGGTATTTTTTGTGGCGTGTCTTCAGGTGGTGGTGTTGCTGTTGCTCTGCAAGTTTTACAACAGCTTGAAACTGACAAAGTGACTAATGCTCATATTGTTGCCATTATTTGTGACCGTGGTGATCGTTATGTTTCATCGAATTTGTTTGAATAGGTCATTAGAATCAGCCATCCAATGCTTATTGATAAGAAGCCATTAATAACAACCCAATAATAATTTAGCTATGAACGTATTAACCTTTAAACTAAAAACGATTCCTGATATAGACGGTTGCCGCAAGCTATACGACTTGCATGGATTGTCAGATGATGATGTGGCGCAAGCTGTCTTTCATAAACGACGACAGGAAGCTAACACCGAACTATTACGTCATCACTTGCAAAAAGTAATTGGAGTGTCTGCGGTGCTGCGAACAGGCGATCAATTTAAAGTATGGTCGTTGGGTTCAGTCGATTCTAGTGAGGAGGATTTATTACAGCGCTTTTATAGCGGATTAGCGCGTTATACGCCCATGCTAGTGTCCTGGGGTGGTGCCGGGTTTGATTTGCCAATAACGCACTACCGCTCATTGTTATATCCAGTCAATGCAGAACAGTACTGGTCTGCAGGGCAGGGCGATAACAGCTTTCAAACTGATAATGTTTTCTGTAAATATCCCGACCGACACACTGATTTGATGGATCTCCTATCGGGGTTTCAAGTCAGTGCGAATGCACCCCTAAACGAAATGGCAACGCTTTGTGGTTTTCCTGGCGACACGGGTATAAGCACCAATGAACAAATATGGGAAAACTATCAAGCTGGCGGGATCGAAGACATTCGTCATGCCTGCGAAACAGAGGTACTGAATACCTATTTGGTATATCTTAATTTACAGCGCAATCGCGGCATAATTGACCTGGCCCAGTACGAAACTGAATGTCGAATGGTACGTGACAATATTACTGCATCAGGTCAACCTCACTTAATTACATTCGAAAAAAGCTGGCTTGACCAGTAGAGCCTCACCAATGGAGAAAATATAGATGGCTGGTCGTAAACGCCGTAATCGGTTGCCCGAACCCACCACAGTTGTGATTGAAAGCATGTCACATGAAGGTCGTGGCATAGCTCACGTCGAGGGTAAAACCGTTTTTGTATTTGGTGCGTTGATTGGTGAAGAAGTTAAAATTCAGATCCGCAAATCGCATCGAACGTATGACGAAGCGATAACGCTAGAAGTTATCCAGGCTGCCGAATCTCGTATCGAGCCAAAATGTGCCGCTTTCAAAGTATGTGGTGGATGCAGCCTGCAACACATGAGTAGTGACGACCAGGTTGCATTCAAGCAACAATCATTGATCGATACCATGCAACACGCCGGCGTCACCATAGGTAATGTGATGCCAGCGTTACGTTCTAATCCTTGGGGATATCGAAAAAAAGCCCGTTTAGGTGTCAAGTTCGTGCGTAAGAAAGAGCGCCTGTTAGTTGGCTTTCGAGAAAGAAGTGCACCATTTTTAGCCGATATGGCGCAATGCGAAGTATTAATACCCGAAGTTGGACACCATCTAGATGATTTGTGCGCTTTAATAGACGGACTAGACGCAAAAGAAACCATCCCCCAAATCGAAGTAGCTGCCGATGGTGATCACATTGCACTGGTATTTCGTCATCTCGACGACTTGACAGAGCATGACCGTGCGGCTTTGACACTATTCGCCAAAAACACCGGCTTTTGGTTACAACTGCAATCAGCAGGGCCAGATAGTGTTGTTAATTTGTACCCAGAAAATCAGACTTTAAGCTTTGCACCTATGAAGGACGACGATATAAAAATTGGATTTAGTCCGGTCGATTTTATTCAAGTTAACACCGAAATCAATCAACAAATGGTTGCTCAGGCTCTGCATCATCTGGACTTAAAACCAACCGATCATGTACTCGACTTATTTTGTGGATTAGGCAACTTCACATTACCAATGGCTCGCCGCTGCGGGCAGGTTACGGGTGTCGAAGGTGATGAAGCAATGGTAGGCCGTGCCAGACAAAGTGCAACTGATAACAAAATTGAAAATACCGAATACTTCGCGACCGACCTCACTCAACCGGATGAGGATGCGAGCTGGATGCGCGCTAAGTTTGATAAAATACTTATCGACCCACCTCGATCAGGTGCAATGGAAATAGCTGAAATTATCAAACGATTCAAAGCACAAAAAATAGTGTATGTGTCCTGTCAGCCCTCTAGCCTAGTTCGTGATAGCAAAATTATTTGCAGTCATGGTTACAAGCTTGAGCATCTAGGAATTATGGATATGTTCCCGCAAACAGCCCACGTAGAATCGATGGCTGTCTTTAGCAAATAGCCAAATTAGTACTCAACCACGAAAGCATATCAGGAGAAGACGTGAAAATAGTCAGCGCAATAATAAAGCCATTCAAACTTGACGATGTTCGAGCCGCTCTATCAGACATAGGTATTAACGGCCTAACCGTCTCCGAAGTGAAAGGCTTTGGCCGCCAGAAAGGGCATACCGAGCTCTACCGAGGTGCCGAATACGTTGTCGATTACATTCCAAAAATGAAGCTGGATATTGCAGTCGATGATGACGAGGTTGAACGCGTCATTGACACCATTGTGGACTCCGCCCAAACAGGAAAAATTGGTGATGGGAAAATATTTGTGACTAATTTGGAAAATGTGGTGCGCATAAGGACAAGTGAGTCCGGGCCGACAGCGTTGTAGTCTGACAGAGCTCACTTTTTTAATAAGTGCCTATCCAGACGTCCCCAGTGGGTGCCGGGGGATAGTGAGATTTTTGTCTGTTTTAAGTGCTATCGACTTACAGGCTTTCTTTTCGACCTAGTTTTAGATAAGTTAATTTTTTTTACAATCCCCGATTATCGTCCTGATCTGATAGTTCTTCTGCAGCATCGAGTTGTTCTAGCTCATCGTTGGCAACTGCTTCGGCGTAATCGACTGCGTCGGGAGCATTGTATTCGGCAATTGGCGTACCAATCGAACCATAGGCAATGAAAGCAGACTGGTCTTTCACATCCAGACCGGCGCGGGATTGAATCCGAATCATTGTAAAAAGTAGTATCAGGACAAATATAGTGGCAATCCCCCAGAAGAAAAATGTCACGTTATAGAAATCCATGAAGAAGGCGACGATAATTGGCCCCGTACTTAAACCGATGCCCGATACCATCACCAGGCTACCGCTGGCCCCCACGATTTGACCCGGTTCGAGCCGGTCGTTAGCGTATGCGATACAAATTGAATACATTGGCATAGCCGCACCACCGAGTAGCAGTATGCTAGCAAAAAACGCAGGACTACCCTTTGGTAACACGATTGCGATCATGCAGGCGGCAATCGCGATGATTGAAATAACTGACATAACGAGGCGGCGGTTCACTCGATCTGAAATGTAACCAATGGGCCATTGTGTAATTAGGCCGCCTACCAGGAAACAGGCCATAAATATTGAAATTGATTTAACATCGCCTAATACAGTACTAGCGTAGATAGCGCCCATTCCAAAAAAAGTGCCGTGGGCCATTCCGGTCAACCCATTACCGATAACCGCCAAAGGCGACGCTTTATACAGCTCGATCAACGACATGGTTTGGGAGTAACCGAAAGTGGGTGCAGGTTTAGCCGTTAGTAACATCGGAATCAGGCCAAAGGAAATAATGACCGAAGTAAGAATGAATAGATCAATCGAACTGGGCTCTGCTAAATTGAGCAAAAATTGACCTGATCCCATTCCCGCTGTAGTTAGAACCATGTAAACCGACAAAACCTTGCCACGCGTTTCGTTACTGGCACGATCGTTCAACCAGCTTTCGGTGACGACATAGATTCCGGCAAAACAGATGCCAGTAACAATTCGCATTAATGTCCAGCCTAGCGGCGTGATATAGACTCCGTGCAACAGGATAGAAATTGAGGCAAGCGAAGCCAGAGCCGAAAAAACTCGAATATGCCCAACCCGTTGAACCAGATATGGCGCCAGAAATGAACCGATGAAAATGCCAATGAAATAACCCGACATCATGATGCCAGTGGTAAAAGTTGAGAACCCTTCTACACCTGCGCGGACACCGAGCAAGGTCCCTTGCAGCCCATTGGCTAGCATCAGGCATGCAATACCGAGCAAAATAGCCCACGATGCCGACAGATCTTTCCACATAAAATTAACTCAATTGAGTGTAGTTGGTTAAAACAGATTATTTGAACTAGACCGTTTGAAATTGGCTATTTCACAGTCTGTGTCGATCATTCTAAGCGCGCGGATATTAATAGTGTTTTTGTCATTTAACAGTTTTAAATGCGACGCATCAAAGTGGATTAAACGTCAGTTGGGCCTTATTGATACTTGGACTTAACTAAAGGAGGTTCATATTAAACCAAGTTCATATTAAATCAGGGTATGCCATTTCAGTTGCTTGCTGCTCCAAATCCAAAATAGAGTGATATTGACTTAGTTCAACATCAATAAACTCAACCAGCCGCAGACATTGCCGATGTTGATCAGGTAATAGAGCTAGTGCTTTATTGAGCAGTAAAGTGAGTCGCTTGGGGTCAGTTTTTTTCAGTCTTGAATTTGGCATAACAAACGGTAATCCACAAGTTTTTACGCTATAGCCAATCGCTTTTACTTGGACTGCAAGCTCCGGCCAGGCATCTGCAATAAGCGCAAGGCTAACGCTGTCGATAGCAGCGATATCGGCTCGACCTTCACTCACCTCTATCAAACTTTGCCTATGTGAACCGGATTCGATCAAGCGAGTAAAAAAGGGTTTCCCCTTTCCTTTTTTGTGGGCCAGCGGTGCCAGTGCATGACGAAACACATTCATACCGCTATTTGAATCTCGACCATTGAATGCAGCAATCCCTTGATAACTATCGTAAAGTGATTGGATTTCACTATTGATTGAGGCGATAAATATGCTGGAGTAATACCTGACATCGTTGCCAGCAGCATCAGTATCAATATTTATATCAGCATTTACATTAAAGATGGGCACGCAGATTGGACTCAGTAAATCTTGTAGGCTTTTCATCAGTGGATAGCCGCAGGTATGACCCATAAATAGATAATCATCGCGCAACGTTGTCGCATCCGTATCGAAGCGTAGCGTAGGGTCCAGAATGTCACCGATATCGTTATTGTCTTGGGCCAAACTGTAAAACAGATCAAACAGTACCCGCCACGCTAGTTTTAAATCATCGGTAAAGGCATACATGCCACAGCTGATGAATGGAGGCGTTGCACGTCGAAGATCGTTAGTTGATGTCATCAGCTGGTGAGTTTTCCGGTTAGAGGCTGTCGTTTAGAGCAGACAATTTATCGCATCGAAGCCTTTTAAAGCAAGCGTGAGAAAATGTTGTGTTAAATCAACAGTGCGGTTTATAAAAAACAACAATTACCATATAGACCGTTTGATGCTAAATGCAATATTATCTCAGCAACTAAGCATCTGGTTTTTCTCATGAGTAAAAGAAGACCTCGCAAACGTACCGCCACTCTCGATCAACTAGTCGGTCCGAAAGCACAGCAGTTATTTAATTCCTACGCACCCATAAGTGTTCTCAGCGAAGACGACCTTGATCTAATTCACGATGGCGCAATGCGGATTCTAGAAGAAATTGGTCTGCATGTTATGAACGAAAAGGCTTTGGCACTGTATGAAAAGGATGGCGCCAAGGTCGACTGGGACAAACAGCACGTTTTAATCGACCGTTCAATTGTCATTAAACGCCTGCAAACAGTTCCCTCTGAATTTACCCTATATGCCCGCAATCCAGATCGTAATCGACTGATAGGCCGCAATGCGATCAATTTCACCTCGGTCGCCAGTGCCCCCAATAGTTCTGACCTCGAAGGTGGACGGCGCACAGGAAATTTTGAAGACTATTGTAATTTTCTTCGATTGTCTCAAGGTGCCGATGTTATCGACTTTCTCAGTGGCTATCCGGTAGAACCTGTCGATATTCCACCTGCAACCAGACATTTGGACGCATCATTAGCCGCCTATACCTTAACCGACAAATCATTTAGCTTGTATTGTCTTGGCGGTGATCGTGTTAACGATGGGATTGAAATGGCTGCAATCGCTCGGGGTGTTGATCGAGAAACCATGAAAAATGAACCCAGTATCATTACTGTGGTGAATACTAATTCGCCACTATTAGTAGATGATTCGATGCTGGATGGCCTGATTGAAATGGCCGAGAACGGACAGCCAACCATTGTTACGCCTTTTACCCTGTCGGGTGCCATGTGCCCTATTACTTTGGCAGGGGCTTTGGCGCAACAAACTGCTGAAGCGCTGGGCGTGATTATTCTGTCGCAAATGGTCAGGCCTGGTGCACCGATGATGATGGGTGGATTTACCTCGAATGCTGATATGCGCACCGGTGCCCCTGCATTTGGCACGCCTGAATATACCAAAGCGGCATTAGCCAGCGGCCAATTGGCACGGCGCTATAATATTCCTTTTCGCTCATCCGCACCCAACGCTTCAAACTGTGTTGACGCCCAAGCCGCTTGGGAGACACAAATGTCGTTGTGGGGAGCCGTTATGGGGCATGCTCAAATCATCAAGCATGCCGCTGGTTGGTTAGAGGGTGGGCTTTGTGCTTCGTTTGAAAAATTCATTATCGACATTGACATGCTGCAAATGATGGCAGAAACCTTAAAACCAATAGAAGTAAGCGAGGCAACATTAGCGCTGGATGCGATTAAACAAGCAGGGCATGGTGGACATTTTTTTGGCACCACTCATACACTGGCTAATTACAAGACAGCCTTTTATGAACCTATTGTGTCAGATTGGAGCAACTTTGAAAGTTGGGAAGAAAATGGTTCAAAAACAGCCTTTGAACGCGCCAATAAAATCTATCGACAACGCTTAAAAAGCTTTCAGCCACCGGAAATGGACGATCAAATTAGGATGTCGCTCGAGTCGTATGTGTCTCAGAGGCGGCGGGAGTTGGAATTAACCCGATGAGATTACATCTATGAAATTGCTCCTATGAAATTACATCTATGAAATTGCAAGAAAGAGTCACGTTATTTCAAAACCGGCTGGAGCAGGTGATTGCCCAAAGCGGCCTGAATCGCTCTAAATTTGCGACTTCAATCTCTGTCGACAGATCCACTCTTTCTCAATTACTCTCGGTCGATAATGTGCGTTTGCCACGTGCAGACACGATAGCTTCAATCGCCGAAGTGCATCAGATTAGCATTGACTGGTTGCTTGGCCTGACTCAGCAGGGCGCGCTGGCGACCCAAATGGTCGAAGAAGCGTTTGACGTCAATGACTTTGCCGACACCATTTTTGACAAACACCTTCAATGGCATCGTGAAGCAACGGGTTACAAAGTTAGGTATGTTCCGACAACCTTGCCTGACCTACTCAAAACCGAAGCGGTTGCCGAATATGAATTCAATCGTTATGGTTCCGGTAAAGTGAACCAAAGTGTACGGGATAACCAACTACTCTTGTTACAGCAACGTCATCCCGGAAGCGAACTTGAAACCTGCACTACGATTCAATCCTTGCAATTGTTTGCCAATGGTCAGGGCATTTGGAAAGACCTGGGCATAGCCGAACGCAAAGCACAATTACAGCGCATGATTGAACTTAATAAAGAGCTATACCCCGGTTTTCGCTGGTACCTATTTGACGGCAAGGAAACCTACTCTTCATCATTTACTGTTTTTGGCCCATTACGCGCGACGCTATTTATCGGCAATCTTTATGCAGTGGTCAACAGTATTGAACATATTCGAAAGCTCACGGCTCGCTTTGATGACTTAATTCGAATGGCGATAATTCACCCGCATGAAATTCAAACCACGTTAGAGGGTCTGATGAATGATTGCCAGTAGCCATCTTAGAAAGCAAGTTCTGACAGCAAATAAGATCACTAGAGGAAAGCTAAGATGAATCAAATATTCGATGCCATTATTATTGGTGCAGGCATTATTGGATCAGCCACATCACTAGCACTTGGACGAAAAGGTTGGCATGTGCTCAATATCGATAAACTCCCCGCCTGTGGCTATGGCTCCACCCCTGGTTCTTGCGCCATAATTCGGCCTTATTATTCCACCATTGATAGTTCTTCGATGGCTTTTGAATCCGTTTTTTTCCGCAGGATAGCAACCCCGTCGATTTACATTTGAAGTCTATCCACAAGACAGTGATCATTAGTTTCTATTCGCGATTACGCGAAGTAAATCAAGACAGTAGTTTTCAGTTCTAGGTCAGTAGAGGAAGAATAAAAAATGAGATCTCATGTACAAGTAGTCGTTATTGGTGGTGGTGTCATCGGTTGCAGTGTTATTTACCACCTCACTAAACTGGGGTGGAAGGATGTCATGCTCATCGAGCGTTCGGAACTGACATCCGGCTCAACCTGGCATGCAGCCGGTGGTTTCCATACCCTTAATGCCGATACCAATATGGCGGCGTTACAAGGTTACACCATAGGCCTGTACCGAGAGTTAGAAGAAATAACGGGTCAATCTTGTAGCCTGCACCACGTTGGCGGCATTACGCTGGCCGCAACCCCGGAGCGTATGGACTTTTTGAAGTCAGCCAGAGCAATGCACCGTCACATGGGGCTAAATACCGAACTAGTGACGCCTGAAGAAATTCGCAAGCTGAGCCCAATCACCAATACAGATGGGATCATTGGTGGTCTTTACGATCCTCTAGATGGCCATCTCGATCCATCAGGCACAACGCATGCCTATGCGAAGGCAGCGCAAATACAAGGTGCCGAAATTATTTTGCGTAACCCCGTGTTAGAAACCAATCAACGGTTAGACGGCAGCTGGGAAGTGGTCACAGAGCAGGGCACGATTATCGCCGATCACGTTGTTAACGCAGCCGGTTTATGGGCCAGAGAAGTCGGTGCAATGGCGGGTGTTTACCTGCCTTTGCACCCAATGGAACACCAATACTTTGCAACTGACGATATTCCCGAAGTAATGCAGCATGATACTGAGCTACCCCATGTGATGGACCCAGAAGGAGAAAGTTACTTACGTCAAGAAGGGCGTGGCCTGGTGATCGGTTTCTACGAGCAAAACTGTGTGCCCTGGGGTGTTGACGGTACCAGTTGGGACTTCGGTCACGAATTGCTTGATGATAATCTTGATCGAATCAGTGATTCGATGGAAATTGCGTTTCATCGTTATCCGGTGTTAGCCAAAGCGGGCATTAAATCAATTGTTAACGGTCCGTTTACGTTTGCACCCGATGGTAATCCACTGGTTGGCCCGGTGCCTGGTTTGCGAAACTACTGGTCAGCCTGCGCGGTCATGGCTGGGTTTAGTCAGGGTGGCGGCGTTGGTTTGACACTCGCCGAATGGATGGTGAATGGTGAGCCCTCACGTGATGTCTTTGCGATGGATGTGGCACGCTTTGGCGACTACTGCACCAAGTCCTATACTCGATTAAAAGTACGAGAGAATTACCAGAAACGCTTTTCAGTCTCTTACCCTAATGAAGAGTTACCGGCTGCTCGACCCTTAGACACCACGCCTGCCTACGGTATTTGGCAACAGCATAACGCGGTATTCGGATCAGGTTATGGCATGGAGCATGTTAACTATTTTGCTCCACAAGGTGAAGAACCTTACGAAATCCCATCATTCAGGCGTTCAAATGCCTTCGATACGATTGGCGAGGAATGTCGTGCCGTGCGTCGCGGGGTTGGCCTTAACGAAGTTCATAACTTTGGCAAATACGAAATCTCTGGTCCTGGTGCATACGACTATTTAGATATCATTATGGCAGGCAAAATTCCAAAGCTAGGGCGATTAAGCCTGAATCCGATGTTGAGTAAGCAAGGCAAGATAATTGGTGACTTCACGGTTGCTCAAGTGCGCCCCGATGTATTTCAGTTGACCGCTTCTTATTCGGCGCAGGCCTATCACCTGCGCTGGTTTTGGCAGCATCAGCCCGCACAGGGTGTGAAAATTGAAAATATCTCTAAGCAACGGATTGGATTTCAAATTGCGGGTCCGAAGGCGCGGCAGTTATTACAACGAGTTACCCGTGCTGACGTATCGAACGAGGCTTTTCCATTTTTATCGGTGCTCGAAATTGAGGTCGGGCAATGTCAGGCAATCGTGCAACGAGTCAGTTATACCGGTGATCGTGGTTATGAAATTTACGTGCCGGCGCAGCATCAGGTAGCGCTCTATCAAATTTTAACTGAAGCTGGAAAAGACTTGGGACTTCGACCTTTTGGTATGCGTGCAATGATGAGCCTGCGTCTGGATAAGTCGTTTGGCTCCTGGATGCACGAATACAAACCCGACTACACACCGCTAGAAACAGGTCTAGATCGCTTTGTCGATTACAACAAGGCAAGTGACTTTATCGGTAAAAAAGCAGTATTAGCAGAAAAAGAAGTGGGTGTAGATCGTAAATTATGTACTTTCATCGTCGAGGCCAAAGATGCCGACGTGAATGCCTACGAACCAATATGGCACGGTGGTGAGGTGGTTGGTTTTGTTACCTCCGGTGGCTATTCACACTATAGCGAAAAGAGTATCGCTTTTGGCTTTGTGCCCAATGCTCTGGTTAAGGGTGGGCAGCAGATCGAAATAGAATTGCTCGGTGAAATGATATCGGCAAGGCTTTACAATGAGCCATTATTTGACCCCAAAAATGAATATTTAAGCGGTTAGTTTTTTTAAAAAATACCACATTGATAATGTCTATATTCGTCAAACTGACGCCAGATATCAAATGAAACAACTCGCACTCGATATTAACCATTAACAGTAGATTTGTTGTCGTTAATTGTATGTTTACCTCCCAAGTATTCATCCATCTACGTAACCTGAGAGATTTGGCTGTATTTACGTATTAATTATTTTTATAGGTACAGCAATCTTATTTATTGGGCAGGGTCATGCAGACGACTTATAGTCTATAGTTATATAATAATAATTTTATCGTTTACCCTAATAATAATGGGTGCAACAGGAGGTCACATTGGTAACACTTGTCAACCCTCATGGCGGAGAATCGCTGAAACCACTTCTGCTCGAAGGTGATGCACTTAGCGCTGAAACTGCACATGCGCAAACACTGCCTAAAATCAGCATTTCATCGCGTGAGACGGGTGATCTTATTATGCTGGGTATCGGTGGGTTTACGCCGCTCGATGGATTTATGCCCCAAGCCGATTGGCAAGGTGTGTGCGATAACATGCACACATCTAACGGCCTGTTTTGGCCAATCCCGATCACGCTTTCAACGGATGCAGCCAGTGCAGAGTTAATCAGTGAAGGCAGCGAAGTAGGTTTGTGTGATGGTGAGTCAGGTCAACTCATTGCTACGATGCGCGTCGATGAAAAATACACTATCGATAAAGCTCACGAATGTAACACGGTCTATAAAACCACCGATGCTGAGCACCCCGGTGTGGCAATGGTGATGGCCCAGGGAGATGTCAATTTGGCTGGTCCGGTAAAGGTATTATCGCGCGGCGGATTTCCCGAGACCTACGGCAAGTTGTTTAAAACTCCGGCACAAACACGTGCTGAATTCGCCGAGATGGGATGGAGCCGTATCGCTGCATTCCAAACCCGTAACCCAATGCATCGTTCGCACGAGTATCTGGCTAAAATTGCTATCGAAATCTGTGACGGCGTGTTGATTCACTCGTTGCTTGGTAAATTAAAAGCTGGTGATATTCCGGCCGATGTGCGTTCAGAGTCCATTGCAAGTCTGTGCGAAAACTACTTTGTCGATAATACTGTTATGCAGGCAGGCTATCCGTTGGACATGCGCTACGCTGGTCCACGCGAAGCATTGTTGCATGCTTTGTTTCGGCAAAACTATGGTTGTTCACATTTAATTGTTGGTCGTGATCATGCAGGTGTTGGGGACTATTATGGCCCGTTTGATGCGCATCACATCTTTGATGAAATTCCTGCCGACGCGTTGGAAACACAACCTTTGCGTATAGACTGGACATTCTGGTGTTATAAATGTGGCAGCATGGCATCAATGAAAACCTGCCCACACGATGCTGAAGATCGGTTGCTTCTATCGGGTACTAAACTGCGCAAAATGTTATCCGAGGGCGAAGATCCACCGCCAGAATTTAGCCGCCCTGAAGTCGTCGCCATCTTACAAAAATATTATGCTGGCTTGTCTGACGACGAAAATGTGAAAATCAAATTGGAAGGCCATTCAGGTCAATAGGCTTGATCAATAACTCACGCCAATAGTCTCGATTAATAGACATGACGAGTTCCCCCAAAAGTATGAATGTCGAATCTTATACTTTCGACCAGCTCAAACTCCGACTGGTTATTCTTTCTGATACGCACGGATACCTCGATGAAAACATTGCGGTATTGATTCGTACCGCTGATGTGGCCATTCATGCGGGTGACGTTATGGATGTCAGTGTGCTCGAACAAATGCAACCCGCATTACAAACTATTGCTGTAGCAGGCAACAATGACGAACAAGGATTGTGGTCGTCTCGGGAAAATCGTTTTACGAAAAAACTACCTGGGAGCGTTCTAGTAAAACTACCTGGAGGGACAGTTGCTATAGAGCATGGTCATCGTTTTGGATTTTCACAGCCTGATCACCAACAACTTATTGCTGCCTACCCCAAGGTGCGGGCGATTGTTTACGGTCATACCCACAAACAACTGGTTGATCAATCCCATACTCCGTGGGTGCTTAATCCAGGGGCTGCTGGTGTGGTCCGTAATCAGGGTGGACCACGCTGTTTAGTGTTGAGCACAAACGGCGATCAATGGAAGGTCGAAGCCAATATTTTTCCACAACCTGTTGTTGATATGGCATCTAGACGAGATTAAGCCTGCTTTTAATAGGGATAATGCTTTTGAGGTGGCATTCATCGCTAATAAAATG
>Ga0307489_10000403_pt1 | contig 25785 bp, 56 predicted proteins | sample SB12metaG_FD_202247 | JGI IMG/M metagenome (GOLD analysis project Ga0307489, IMG submission 202247) | Sea-ice brine microbial communities from Beaufort Sea near Barrow, Alaska, United States - SB 1.2 | ecosystem: Environmental > Aquatic > Marine > Coastal | place: USA: Alaska | collected... | reverse complement strand
GGTGTAGCCCGTGTTAAGGGGTTGTTAGGGGGTGTTTAGGGTGTGTAGGGTGTTTTTGTGTGTCAGACACGGCTCAAGTTGAGCTGAAAAGTGAACGAGTGTAAGCCCCTGGGGTATGGCAACGCGAGGGACAGCACGTCGATGCACACCTCCGAAGCAGACAGCGGGTTCCACGTAACGGAAGGCGGCCTCAACGTGCGCTCGCCCCCCGCCGCGCCTGCGCCTGCTGCCGCGGCCGCCGTCAGCAATGCCGCACGCGCGTCGCTGCAGCCCCGCATCTTCTCCAATGGCGGGCACGGTGGAAATGGAAGAGGAGGCGGCGGCAGAGGCGGCGGGGCAGACGCATTGCTGGCGGATCGCCGCTCGTCTACCGGCGACCTGGTGGCCCATCGAAGTGAAAGTGACCCAACCCCATGGTCGCCGTCGCAGAAGCCCAAAGCCGCGCAGGAGGCGGCCGCGTCAGGGAACGGGCACGGGAATGACGACGCGCGCTCGGCGGATGAAAACGTGCCTGCGGATCGGAACGGCGACCACAATAACAACCATAACAACCATAACAACCACAGCAACCACAGCAACCACCAGAACAACAACAACGGCAACGACAACGGCCACGACAGGACCTTGCCGCATTACATGCAGTCCATGTCGCGGATAGTGCGAGTCTCCCAGACGGGCTCCAGCGCTGATCATCAGGGGTTGTCGGCGGTGGCGGAGAGAACGGGGTCAATTGGGCGCTCCGTGGAGAATCACAGCAGTCCATCGACGACGGCGGCGAATGACGCTAGGTTGACGGCACACACGGCGGCAGCAGCGGCGGCAGTGGCAGCGGCGGCAACGAAGCAAGGTGGTGGCGGCGGCGGCGGCGGTGGCGGCGGTGGTGGTGGTGGCGGGGAGGAGACCTTGGCGGAGCTCCGAAAGTCCATGAAAGAGGCTCAGCTGCGAGCAAGCCACAGCAACGCGGACGGAACAACAACAGCAGCAGCAGCAGCAGCAGCAGCAGCAGCTGACGGAGAACTTCATTCGGCACGTCGGAGAAGTTCAGTCGGCGCCGTGGTAAGGCGGTGCAGGTTGACCCTAACACACCCACATTGAAAGGGCCTGTAACTAAGCGCTTGAAACTGGAATATGACGAACTGCTTTCACGTTTTGCTTTCAATTTCAACTTGCGCCGCTACACCGTGGACACTTCTCAGCAAGTGAGCGACTCGCTGATGCCGGGCATTCTGAAGGAGCGCGTGGAGCGCGGCGCGGTGAGGACGGTGGAGGAGGAGGAGCCACCCGACCCGAAGCCGCAGAAGACCACCATCACCCCGGTGCCGGTGGGGGCGGATACACACAATGCCACTTCATCGCAACGCCACGTCATCCACCACGTTTCGGATGGCTCCCATTTCTCATGAGTCAATTGAGTTACGTTGCGTAACACGCTTCGGATGGCTCCCATTTCTCATCAGTTAATTAAGTTGAGTTGCGTCGTGTGACGCGGTGAGTAGCATTTGCTTTGGCCCGATGCACTGGTGTGTCCGGCGAAGACCACCATAACGCTTGTGCCCGCGGTGCCGGCCTCCGCGGTGTCGCAGGTCCCCACCTTCCCGCGCAGCCGCCCGGGCTCCGCCGATGCCGCAGAGGGCGGCGGTGGCGTGGGTGGGGGCGGGGGCGGGGGCGGGGCTGTCAATCCCAGCAGTGACGCCACATCAGACTCCCTCAAGCGGCTAAAGAAAAAGAAGGCCCCTCTTCCCAACATTGAAAACGCCGGCGAGGGTGCCGTCAACCCGGCGGTATCTGGCGGCGGCGGCAACGGTAAGCCCCCACGGCAAGCGGCCCCCGAGCAGCAGCAGCAGCAGCAGCAGCAGCAGCAGGTGCTGCCCCCCGCGCCGGGGACGGCCCCACGCACCGCCGCCGCCGCCGCCGCCGCCGCCGCCGCCGCCGCCGCCGCCACTCCGTCGGGCACCAGCCCGCGCACCGCCGCCGCCGCCGCTGCGCCGCCCGTCCGCGTCATCGCCGCCGCCCAGCCTCGCTCATCCGCTGGCTCCAGGCAGGGCGCCGTAAACCCTAAACCCAAAACCCCAACCCTAAACCCTAAACCCTAAACCCTAAACCCTAAACCCGCCACGTCACCCACTCATTTCATACCCTCGTGTCTGCGTCCAGAGTTTAACGGTGTCATGTAACGTAGCGAGCAACATCAGTGTGACCCTCATGTTATGCCTGCCACGTCATTCACCACATTCCACACCCTCGTCTCTTGAGTTGAACGGCATCCTATGACGAGGCTAGACATCTCCGTGTGACCCTCACGTTACGCCTGCCACGTTATTCGACCCCCGTTTATTGGATTAAATGACAACATATGACGTCGCGAGCACGATTCACTCGGCCCAAGTTGCAGGCCTGGTTCAGCGGCTGGCTCCCGCCCCGGCTCAGCAGCTGCTTGCCGGCCGGGTTCCGCGGCCGCCTCGCGGCCTACTTCAGCGGCCGGCTCGGGATCATCCACCGCCGCCGGCGTGGGCCTGTACTCCACGAAGACGGTCGCCACAGTAGGGCGGTGCAGGTTGACCCTATCAAACCCGAGTTGAAACCGCGCCTGTGTTTCCAGCGCGAGCAACCAAAATGTGGTGAACCGCTTTGATTTGTTGGTTTCAAATTCAACTTGCGCCGCTACACCACGGGGTCCCGGCCTGCCTCGGCCACGGGGTCCAGGCCAGGCTCGGCGGCGAGGTCCAGGTCACCGGCGGGGTCAACGGTGGGGTCAAGGCCGGGGTTGACGGCAGGCGCGGGGTCAAGGCCTGGGTCAGCGGCGGGGTCAAGGCCTGGGTCGGCAGTGGGGTCAAGGCCTGGGTCGGCGGCTGGGTCAAGGCCTGGGTCGGCGGCTGGGTCGGCGGCTGGGTCGGCGGCTGGGTCGAGGCCTGGGTCGGCGACTCGGTCGAGGCTCATGACTTCGGCTGCGGCGGGCCCGGCGGCGGGGGCGGGGGCAAATCTGCTTGCTACTGGCGGCACTACGGTGGCAACCGCTAAAACTGGGGCCGGGGCTGCTGCTGTCGCAGCTGCTCATGCTGTGGCTGCAGCTGCAACTGCTGCTGCAACTGCTGCTGCTGCTGCTGTGGCGGAGGCGGGGGTGGGGGCGGAGGCGGGGCCCGGGCCGAGTGCGGGCGCGGTTGCCGAGGACCGGCCAAAGCGGGAGAGCATCCGGAAGCGTCTCCAGTCCGGCCGCCAGGCCGCGCGCCAGTCCGCAGAAATCGAGGCGGCGGCAGTGGCGGCGGCGGCGGTTGCGGCAGCGGCGGCGGCGGAGGTGGCGGCGGTAACGGCAGCGATAGCTCCCGTCCGTCCCACGTCCGGAGGTGGAGGCCAGCGATCCGCGCCAACCTCCGAGCAGCGGCAGCAGCCTCCGCCACCGTCCATGCCTCCCCCTCCCATGCCCTCCACGACACCTCTGAAGCTCAAGGCAGGGCGGTACAGGTTGACCCTATCAGACCCAAGTTGAAAGCGCCTGGAACTAAGCCCTTGAAACTGCAATATGATGAAGCGCTTTCAACTTTTGCTTTCAAATTTAACTTGCGCCGCTACATCAAGGCCCGGGCGGCACCCACACTGCAAGTCCGCACCACGCCGGGCCCAGAGGGAATCCGCAGCAGCGGTGACGCGGTGACGCCTAAGGATACTTTCAACGAGGATGAGAAGATGGCAGTATCCCCGGCGGTGGCGAGGGCTGCGAGCAAATGGATGTCCAAGGTGGCAGGATCCAAGGCAGGGGCTTACACTCGTCCACTTTTCGGCTCAGCGTAAGCGCTTTCTGTGGGATAGGGGGTGCATTTAGGGGTTGTTTAGGGGGGGATTAGGGGTGCTAGGGGATTTTATGGGGTGTGTTTTTTGCGTCATAAACGGCTCAGGTTGAGCTGAAATCGGGACGAGTGTAAGCCCCTGATCCAAGGCGGAGGAGGCACGCAACCGGCTGCGGCGCCACCGGAAATCCACGTCGCTCGGCAACGATGACGAGCTGGGGGACGATGTTGGCGCGTCTGCTGCGAGCGTCGCGGCGTCCAACGCGAGCGCCGCCGACGCCATGCGCGCCGCCGCCGCCGCCGCCGCCGACCGCCTCGGAAGCGTCAAAGGCATCTCCAAGCCGCGCGCCAGCGCCACCGGGCGCCTTACGCAGCCCTCTGCCGCGCAAGTCGCCGCCAAGGCTGCGTACGAAGCGGCGGAAGCCGAGCGCGAAGCCTCCGGCGCGCCCAAGGTAGGGTAGTGCAAGTTGACCCTAGCAAACCTACGCTGAAAGCGCCTGGAACTAAGCGCTTGAAACTGAGAGATGATGATCCGCTTTCATGTTTCGGTTTCAATTTCATCTTGCGCCGCTACACCAAGGTTCCCGTGGTGCACGGGATGGACGAGGCGGAGATGGTGCTCCGAATGGGCTCACTCGCCTCCGCCGATCAGCTGTCGTCGGCGCGCGCCGCCGTGTCGCGCATGTCGGAGCTTCTCGGTGAGGCGGTGCAGGTTGACCCTATCAAAACCATGTTCAAAGCGCCTGGAACTAAAGCGCTTGACACTGAATTATGATGAACCGCTTTCAAACTTTGCTTTCAATTTCAACTTGCGCCGCTACACCTCGACGCCTGCCTGCTCACCAGCCGCCGCCTGCGCTGCGAGCCCCAGAACGTGTACGGCTACCTGCTCGCCAGGCAGGGGCTTACACTCGTCCACTTTTCAGCTCAACCTAAGCCGTTTTGGTCACACCTCCCCGTGTTCCCCTGTCTAGTAGACTGGGTGAAGATCATGTAGCCAACGGATCTCACAAATATGCTTACGTTGAGCCGAAACGTGCACGAGTGTAAGCCCCTGTCGCCAGGGTGGGCCAGCCGACCGACGCGGTGTCGGCGGCGATACCGCTGGAGCAGGCGCTGGGCGCGGAGAAGGTGCGCGACATGGTCAACGTCACCATGGAGCTGCGGAACCTGCTGCGGATCAAGGCATGGCATTCTTTGACAACCAGCACTCGACCGACGCTGCATGTCCTCCTCCTCCTCCTTTCACCCTGAAGGCAAGTCATGCGGGCACGTCTGATATCGGTTCGAGTGCTTGTTGTGAATGACCCTGGTGGCAGGTGCAGGATAACAACGACCTGCGGCTGGCGGCCACGGCGCTGCGTGAGACCACGGCGTTCTTCAAGCGGCTGGACGGCGCGGCGGAGGCTAGCGGCAGGGGCTTACACTCGTCCACTTTCCAGCTCAACCTAAGACGTTTTGGTCACCTACTCTTGTCCCCCTGTCTAATAGACTGGGGGAAAAGCATGCACCAAACGTATCCCACAAAATGTGCTTACGTTGACCCGAAAAGTGAACGAGTGTAAGCCCCTGGCCAATGGCATGGAGCCGCACCGCGTGCTGGCGGCGCAGCGCCCGGAGAGCGCGGGGGGGCTGCGCAGCGGGGGGGGTGCGCGGGTCAGCGCCGGGGGCGGGGGGCGCAACGGCGGTTGGTGATAGCAGCGGCCACATAGTGTTATGCGCGTGCGTCACGGGGGATGGTGATGCGAGCAGCGAGTGTGTACGAGTGCACTGATACAAAACGTGGAAATAGTCAGGGAACGAGTGGCCAAGCCAGGGAGGAGGATGGCGCGAGTGTGTACAGTTGCACTGGTACACCATCTGTGAGCGGCCAGTCAGGCTGAACCGATAGTTTAAGGGAAGACCGTCACCGAGAGTGAACGTTACATATGTGTAAAACGTGCGCGTCCTAGATCTAGAAGTGTTATACATAATATCACAGCATTCACACAATCATCTATGCGGAAACCCTCTCCGGTTTACAGTGATCTTCCTGACTGCCCCCATAACCTTACTGTGCCGTCTACCTGATTCTAAACAAGGGGAATTGTTCCCGGACTATCCCTAATCAACTGCTAAAATCCGAGGTCGGCTCCATCTGCCGCGTCACGGCCCGTGGGCGCCTGATACGTCATCCGGAACGTGGTGTCAGATGACAATAATGCTCGCCGCGTCGTTTGATACAAGACTCAAGAACCGGTCATTGACATGCGGCGGATGACATGACATGGCGAGCATCAGGCGTCCGGCTGCATGTGTATCATGGGGAGGAGGAGGAGGAGGAGGAGGAGGAGGAGACGAATGCGTGCGGGTGCACCATGAGCACACATTCAATCACCGGGCATCAGGAGGAGCTAGACCTACCGAAACGGCAGCGGGTCCAGCAGCGGCGTGACGTGCGTCTGGCCCCACAGCTCCTGCCTGACGGGCAGCGCGGTAATGGCGTCCACGGGCCCCATGTCCAGGGGCTTGCACTCGTCCACTTTTCAGCTCAACCTGAGCCGGTTCTGACACAGAATTCTCCCTTAAACACCCCCTGATACCCCCTAACACCTCATAAGCACCCCCTACACAACCCCTGATTACACCCCCTATCCCACAGAAAGCGCTCACATCGAGCCGAAAAGTGGACGAGTGTAAGCCCCTGCCCATGTCCTGCTCCGCCACCTGGCCCCACACCGTGTGCCCGTGGCCCCACTCGTGGTGGTGCCGCACCGCGATGAAGAAGTCCGGCCCCGAACCGATCAGCGCCACGTAGCCCCTCGCCGCAGGGTCGCCCAGTGCACCGGTCCAGTTCTATATGTGACACACAGCACATGCACCACACACTCATCACACACATTCACCACACGCTCATCACACACATTCACCACACGCTCATCACACACATTCACCACACACTCATCACAGATATGCACCACACACTTGTCACACAAGCTCACCATACACGTATCACAACACACACTCGGCCCATGCACCGGTGTACGGTCTCACACACATGCACCGGAAACGGCCCTACCTCTCCAGCTTGGGCGCGCCCTCCTTGGGCAGGTTGGTGCGCACGCCGCGGCCGGCGAGGCGCCCCTGCACCAGCGCGTACGGCGGCCCCGGTCCGCCGTAGTTGTCCGTGGCGCCCGGCACCAGGGGCTTACACTCGGTCCGCTGTTCGGCTCAACGTAAGCACATTTTGTTGGATACGTTGGGTGCATAATTTCCCCCCAGTCTATTAGACAGGGGGACGCGAGGAGGTGTGACCAAAACTGCTTAGGTTGAGCTGAAAAGTGGACGAGTGTAAGCCCCTGCCCGGCACCGGCACCGCCTCGCTGCGGTAGAGCTGGCACCCGCTCCCAGGACCGCACGTGCCGGCCTGCGCGAACTGCTGGAAATACCCCGCCACGGTCGGGGCCAGGTCGTCGCGCAGCTTCACGCGCACGTCGCCCAACGCGCAGGGTTGCCACCCGCAACCGCACATTCAAATCAGTTGGTCAGATGCCCATCGCCCCTCCACTTGGAGACTGGGGATGGGAGGAGCAGCAGCAGTAGCGACAGCGCCAGCATTGGTGCCCACCGCCCGTCGGCAAGTAACCGCAGCTTGAGTAGAAGACATGGTCAGGTGGCCACCGCCCACTTGGTGTACTGGTACGATGCCTCGTACACGGCGACGTGGTGAGGAAGCGAGAGTGGCGAGAGTAGGGCATCGTCCCTCGACGAGATCCTTTACAGTAGTAGGCACCTTGAGCCCGATGGATCGTTTTTGGGGGTTTTGGCGCATCGTGCCAGCCCCACCTCCGAGGTGTGGAACACCACGAGGCCGCCACTGAGCGGGCCGGGGACACGCGCGGGGGGCGGGCACGGCGCCCCGCAGCTCAGAGCGCACTGCTCCCTCATGTACCCCGGGTTCTTCTCGCACTCGCCGTTACGACTCCAACTTTCGCAGTTCTCGTGTGAATCATCTAGCTTGCAACCCGCGCTCCCACCACCACCGCCGCTCCCGCCCCGTAGATCCCCGCCGCCGCCATCCCCGCTGCCGCCCCTCATACCGCCGCCGCCGCCGCTGGTCTCGCTGTATCCGATGAACGCGCTGTTCCTGTCCACCCCCGCGGCGCCGCCCGCCAGCGCCAGCGACACGATCAACCCGAGGCGAAGCATCTCGCTTCACACCGCACCGTGCTGTTATCAAGTTATGCGGCAGAGCGACCCTCCGCCAGCGCCGCCAGTGCCGCCGCCAGTGGCTTCAGGGACAAGCCCAATGCTAGACTTGAACAGAGGACGAACGCTGGGCCCCAGCCCGTGCCGTGCTGTACAGTCGAGTCTCGAGTGTGCATCGGGGATTGTTGAGTTGACATCAAGCTGAATGGCGCGTGGCGCGGCAAGCCTGGCAGGAGCAACATTGGAGCACTTTCGAAAGGTGGCCAGACGCCACAACACTAGCACGGGCGCGTGCACCGCCACCCGCCACGCTCCGCCGGCATGTCGGACCGCATCGCGCCCGGCAGCACGCTCATCCGCAACACGCTGAACACGCGGCTGGACGGGCTGGCGGCGGGCACGGCGCAGGCGGCGCTGGCGGTGAACTGCAGCGAGTTCGACGACGTGCGGTTGGGCATCCAGAGCAAGCCGGAGGACGCGGGCGTGCTGCTCGTGTCCATCGCGGGGCCCGCGGGGGTGCTGCCGGCGGGCGCGGCGGACGTCGCGGCCGGGGCATACGCGCAGTACGCCAAGGTGGGGACGCAGGGACCGGTGCCCGCGTGAGTCAAACATTTAAAACCGACACTTCGTGTTTTGTTGTTTGTTTTCTAGGGTTGACAGGGTGCCCTCCTCAGTCTTCGTCCATTGCTCTCATGTCGTCGCTGAAGCACCACCACCACCACTCCAACCCGCCGGCCTTCCGCGTGTGCCTCGTTTGCACACCGTACGCCGCGTGCTGCAAGCTGACGCCTTCGTCTGTGCCGCCTGCCTCGGTGCCATTCTCGCTTCAATGCGAAATTCTCTGTGCTGCGAAAGTTGGTTGCTGAGAGGAATAGAAACCAACACCAACAAGAGTGCACCGTAGGGTCCGTTCCCTCCCCGCCGGTGGTGCTCCCCCCCGTTGGCGGCTTCGAGCTGACCCTGGAGGTCACCCTGGCATCCATTCCCGCCGACGCCGCCAGCCGCACCGCCATCATCGAGCACTTCGCCTGCCTGCGTGCCGTCGTATACGGTAAGCGCACACAGAAATAACGCTCGCCACGTCGCCTCGTTCTTGACTTCAATGACATCCTCGGACGCGGCTAGCGTTGTTGTACCTGGCCCTCGTCTCCGGCACCCCGCTGCGCAACTGGTTCGCCGCGCTCGCGGGCGGCACGTGCGCGGACGGGCCGTTGACACCCGTGGCGCACCGCAACGAGCAGGAGTTTTACCTCAAACCGCAAGCGGAGCAAATCGCCGTGGTGTTCCCCATGCACTTCGCCGACGCCAAGGACGCCGTCGTCGCGCAAACCTTTCTCGCCATGTTCAACGAGGCGAAGCGGCAGCCGGCGCTGAGCGCGGCACCCTCGTGCAGCTACTCGAAGCCCGGGGCGCCGCCGCTGGAGTTGAAGGAGGGGGCGTCGGCGGCGTCCGTGGCGGCCAACGGCGGGTTTGTGACCTTCGTGCTCTCCAAGCGCCACGTGGAGGGGGCCAAGCTGGAGACGGCGGCAGGGGCTTACACTCGTCCACTTTTCAGCTCAACTTGAGCGCTTTGTATGGGATACGGGGTATGCGTAGGGGTGATGTAGCCCGTGTTAAGGGGGTGTTAGGGGGTATTTAGGGTGTTTTCTTGTGTCAGACACGGCTCAAGTTGAGCTGAGAAGTGGACGAGTGTAAGCCCCTGGACGGCGGTGTGGAACATGCTCAGCTTCTACGCGTTCATCAGCTTTCACATAAAGTGCAGCAAGGCGCATTGGCACTCACGCATGCGGCTGCGGTCGGAGAGCCTGCTGCAGGTGCTGAACCGTGCGAAGATGGAACCGTTCGTGCCGCTCCAAAAGAAGACAGCGAGCGGTCGGACCTTTGTGCGCAAGGTGGGGCGGTGCAGGTTGACAGTATCAAACTCCGTGTCGAAGGCGCCTTCGGTTATAGCGCTTGAAACCAAAATGTGATGGATTGCTTTCACATGTTACCTTCTATTTCAACTTGCGCCGCTACAGCAAGGACCTGGACCCGGGGGCGGGCAGCTCGTCGCTCGCGGGGGGGATCACCGGCCTCAGGTTGGGTCCAAGTTGAGACCGCGAGGGGGGGTTTAGTAGTCTAGGGGGAGGGGTCGGCCGCGGGGGATGGGCGGGCCCAGGTTGTGACCGTGAGGAGTAGTCTCACTGTGTCAAGGAGTAGTCGGGGGAGGGGGTGCCGCACGCTGCGGTGATGATATAAACTAGCCTAGCATGTCGTTGTAAACACTGTAAGCACGCAAAACACTTGGACACACGATAGCGAACCGCACAAGTTGATCGAGTCATTGTTACTCAGTTGTAAAGGTATTCAAATTAATCTCCACAGCACGCATAGATCAGAACAACACATCTCGACGACACCGCGCAACGCAAATACACACACGCAACTCGCGAGCAGGCTGCGGTATTAGTAGAAAGGCGGGAGGAGCTTGAAGGGGCGCTTGAAGCCTGGGAAGAGCTTCTTGTACCGCCGGTCAGGGGCTTACACTCGCTCACGTCTCAGCTCAACTTGAGCGATTTTTATGGGATAGGGGGTGCGCGTAGGGATTGTGTAGCCCGTGTTGAGGGGGTGTTTGGGGGGGGTGTTTAGGGTGTGTAGGGTGTTCTTGTGGGTCAGACACGGCTCAAGTTGAGCTGAAAAGCGAACGAGTGTAAGCCCCTGCCGCCGGTGCTTGGCGTTGGCCCACTCCATCATCTGCGCCCCGCCGCACAACACGAAGAACCAGCCCATGAATGAGCTGGTGGCAATGTTGAAGCCCACCCACTGGTAGATTTCGGTCGCGTAATTTGCGCACGTCACAAACCCGAACAGGCTCCCCGTGGGCTCCAAGTGCCAGGGTCAACTGATTGATCACGCCACGTCATACGATGCCAGTTTTACTTTGTAGTGTAGTCTGCGATGTGGCGAATGACGTGCCGAGCACACAAGCTCGCCACGTCACAGGGTGGCATTACCCTCAAGAGACGAGGATCTACAATGACGGATACTGCGGCGAGCGCTATTCGCTCAGGATGTGAAATGCACTGTATGGGATGACGTGGCGAGCATTATGTACCCAGGATGTATAACGCGTCGGATGACGTGGCGAGCGAGATTGACTTGGCCGTGCCTTGTACACCTTGCTGCCGTCGGCGCGCAGCGAGCTCTGGTACACGTGGCAGTGCAGGTTGCCCAGCTGCATGAGCGCGGAGATGGCGAACCCGACCATCATTTGCGTGTCGCCCACGGTGTAGCGGCGCAATTTGAAATTGAAAGCAAAACTTGAAAGCACTTCATCATATTGCAGTTTCAAGCGCTGAGTTCCAGGCGCTTACAACGTGGGATTGATATGATCAACCTGCACCGCCCTACCACGGGGGTGTACTGCGGGTGGTTGATGAAGTAACTCATCAGCGCGGCGAAGCACCAGTAGTAGGTGCAGTTTTTGAAGAGGTTGGAGAGGGGCATCGTGGCGTGGCTGAAGTGGTGCACGAAGATGGTCTCCAGAATGCGCTTGGCGTAGTGCGCGGTGTGAAACACCATGGCCTAAGGTCCCCCCTCACCATGGTGCTCGCCACGTCATCCAACGCACTTTGCCGGGGCCGGGACGAAACCCTGGTGCCTCCTTATACGCGCGGAAGCATATCACTCTCCCTCGCTCGCTCTCTCTCTCTTTCCCCCCCCTCTCTCCAACGCACTTTGAAACCTCGTTTCTTGACGGGAACGACATCCTATGACGTGGCGGGCAATGTCTGGCAGGCCGTACCATGGCCAGGGTCTGCACGAGGAGCATGGGGGCGTCCGCGCCCGCCATGCCCAGGTGCTGGAAGATCTCCTTGCGGAAGAAGTAGAAGGGCAGGTAGGTCAACATCGGGCCCGCGTACTCGGCGAGGAACACGACCGTGTAGGGCACCGGGGGACAGGGCCGTCACACCACTCCCCGCCGTGCCAGCTTTGCTCCCTGTCGCGGCAGCTTAGCTTCACACGACACAGCATATTATCACCTCTGAGGTACCTTGTAAATAACCCCAATTCGATCATAAAGTGGATAGATGGGATGAGTTGAGGTTTCAAGGACACAACTACGGCTGTGACGGCTGGCAGTTGATGACGTGACAGAGGAGAAGGGGACGGCGGGTATAAAGTGACGCGCGGCCCCGCCTGCGGGCCGAGATCCTTGAAGACAATGACGGAGCCATCCTTCAGCCCGTAGTCCTTGCTCAGGCTTTTGCCCACGTCCAGGGCCAACCATTTTTGGCCCGCCATATCGTACAACGAATCTTGGACCCTCATTTCGTGGGTTAAATGGCACCCTGTGACGTGGCGAGCAATATCTGGCAGGGCGCACCGGCGTCGAGCGGGGTGCCGCGCGTCTTGGGCGGGGCGCCGTCGGGCACGGGTAGCGTGAACCGCTGCCGGTGCACGTTGTACTTCTTCTTGGCGGCCGCGAACGCCTGCTTCAGGTCGTCCACCTATTGGGATGGCGCGGGAGGCGGGGAGGTGTGAGCGGATGGATGGCGCTTGGCAGGAGAACTGGGATTGTCGGAGGGTTAGGGGCTCACAACCACGTGTTTTGGTTTTTTGTAACGCCCCTCCCCGAGCAAAGGTTTGGTTGGTGACCCGAGCCGGCAACAAGCCAGTCGCATCTTTTTCACGGCGCGCGACGGCCCAGCAACCAAGCGAGAGCGCGCGACGGAACCCCGTCCAACCGAGCGACGCGCCGCGAGCGTGTGGCGAAGAGAATCATGACAAAATCGTGCCGAGGAGGGTGAGGGCGGAGGACTTACGGTGCCGCTGACTTCCAGGCCGCCCGGGATGACCTCCTTCCCGGAGCGCGAAACGATCTTGAGCTTCATGGTATCTGCGAATGAAATGTCGTTCACCGCGGTGTGTGCCGTCGCGAAGGGCGCAGGCGTGTGGGCGTTTGCTGTCCGGTCATTTTCCCTCCCCGTAAAACTCGCAGGCGGGTGTTTTGCGCCCCCCCGGGGCTTAGGGTTCACATTTTAGGGTTTAGTAGGGTTAGGGTTGACCGTGTACGTGTGAGATCCCCGGCCCCAGCGAGCATTATTGCGCTGCGCCCCACCCGCCCTCCTCGACGTGCGCGTGTATTGTCGACCCGCCCGCCGCCGCTGATTGACGTAAGAACCCGGGCAGGTTCACCACGCCGTTGTCCTTGGGGGCCGGGCCGATCGTTGCTCAACCGTCAGATCTCAGAATGCCGTCCCGGCAGGAGAGACGCAAAGCGGAGCGAGATGCCGCTAAGCGCGCGCCGCGGGCGGGAGCTGCGGCAGCCGCGGCAGCTGCGGGAGCCGCGGGAGCCGCGCGAGCCGCCGCCGCTCTCGCAAACTCAAACGTGAACGCCAGAGGGGACTGGACGACGCAGGCGGAAGACCCCCACGTAGGGCTCGTCGAATGTATGTTGCCGCATAGGATGTTATTTAACTCAACAGACGAGGGTTCAAAGTGCGGTGCATGACGTGTCGAGAGATGTCTGTCGGCCTGACCCCTCGGTGCTGTTTAATGCGCTCGGCGGCGAGATCTTGATACACAGGGCCCGCGAAGGTGACAGGGATGCGCAGTGGAGCCAAGGCTACCGGTTGATGAGTGAAGCTGAGGGCGCGGACACGCCTCTGGGCGCGGCCGGCAGATCGCCAAAGGCGAATGCAGGGTTGACACGTTGCACCGCACAATTTCCAGTCGCTCACAATACTGAGATGCGTTGTGTAGCCAATTCTTGAGTCAGTGATGTGATTGCGGGTACCAACCCTAGGCGCAGGAGGGCATGGCGCTTCTTGAGAAGGCGGCGGGGCAAGGGCACGCGTACGCTATGCATGCGCTGGGAAGTGTTCACGAAGCGAGGAAGGAGCTCCAGGAAGCCGTGGAATGGTACACGAAGGGCGCCGAGGCCGGGTTGCCGCGAGCAATGTTTAACCTCGGGCTGCTGCTCGACAAGGGGGAGGGCATGGCGGCGCCCGACTACCCAGCGGTGGCGGGCTGGTACAGGCGCGCGGCGGACGCGGGTCACAGGGCTGCGGCAAGCAATCTCAGCACCATGTACCAGGTCGGCCATGGCAGGGCCTGTCAGATGGTGCTTGCCGCGCCATCCTATCCATGCTACACCCTCATTTCTTGAGATAAAAGGTATCACGTGACGTGGCGAGCATTATCTGCGCGGCCCTAGAGTGCGGCGTCATGCGCAGCAAGCGGCGGGCGATGAAATGGATGCGCAAGGCCGCCGAGAACGGCGACACTGGCGCGTGTCTGCAACTCGCCTGTCGCATGTACGGAGATGAGCCCTATGCTCGCGAGGTTGGGAACGTGGGGGAGGCCGCCGGGGTCAACACGTCGGCTGCGGTCATGGAGGGACACGACGTCCCCCCGGATGTCCTGACCAGCGTGATATACTGGGTGCATAGGGGGGAAGGTAATGCATCCAAAGCGCTCGAGGTGTATCGCGGAGAAGCGATGAAGGGGGGCAAGCATTGCCGCAACGACGGGTGCGAGGTTGTGGGCCTTTTGAAGGAATTCAAACGTTGCCCGCAGTGCAGGACCACTAGGTACTGCGGCGCCATATGTCAGAACGAGGACTGGATTGCGGGTGGACACAAGGAAACGTGTGGCACCGCAACTCACAGGTAAGCACTACGAGTACCAGTCTGGAAAGAAATCGTGTGGCGCATCCATTCGCAGCCGCCAGATGGTGTATCCTCACGGTGAAAGAGGATGACCACGACGCGGTCCCCGACCTCGTGTGTCGGCCCATGCTAGCCGCTTACGAGTAGTCCGGTTTCAAATTTCATCCAGTGATTCTTGTCTTATAAATCATCTTTGGTTTCCAGCTCAACGAGTAGCACGGAACTCGCGCTGCTCGCGCGCGCGTGCTGGAAGTTCGGCGAGGCAGCGCTGTCGTCCGGCGACGAGATCGCGGAGAACTCCAAGGTGGTGCGGCGGGACGCTCATCAACCTTCCCGTGTCCGTCGAGCTGCTGGCCTAGACGAGGACACCGGGTGCCCGTGAAACAGCGAACATGTGGCCTTGCCGCTAGAAGAAGGCACCTGGCGACGTTGCGGAGGGCAGCGGGAGCTCGGCTGCCGCGTGGACTTGTCTACGCGCCGCCGAGGGCGGGCACCTGGGTGCTGCGATGGGCGCGGAAGCACGACTGCCCGTGGGACTGGATGACCAGTGTACGCGTCGCTGAGGGCGGGCAGCTGGAAAGCGTTGCAGTGGTTGCGGGCGCATGGCTGTCCGTGGGGACGCGTGAACGACTGCATCGCCGCTGAGCAGGGGCACCTGGAGACACTGAAGTTGGCGTGGGCGCACCACTGCCCGTGGGACCGGACGACGTGTGCCGCGCCGCTGCAAGCGGGCACCAGGAGGCTGCAGTGGGCGCGGGAGCACAGGGGCCCAGAGTCCTAGTCAAGGTCTCTTCATTGATGACGTGTGTTGATGATGCGTCGCGCGAAACGCAACAATCATTCACACAGACGAACAAAACGCAAAAGACATATGGCATATACTCAGCTTAACATTCTCAATCGAAGAACACAAATCCTACCTAATATTTCATAAAACGACATCTCGACTCACGCACACACGCACACACTCGTTCGCTCAATCCCTCTATATATTGACGACAGCTCGACGACAGCCCGACTCAAGCACGCACGCACGCAGTCGCGCGTTCGCTCTGTCTCTATATCTTGACGGCGGTGGCGAGCCACGCCAGGTTGCTCATGGTCTCGTGGAAGTAGTCGGCCAGTACCTCCGCCGGATCCGCCTTCTCCTCGTCGTCCTCCTCCATGTCCGGCGCCTGTCCGCCCGCCGCGCCGCGCATCATCACGAAGCCGCTCTCTAGGGTCGGACGGACAGTGCTCGCCTGGTCACAGGATGCTCTCTAGGTTCGGACAGACAGTGCTCGCCACGTCATAGGTTGTCGGATGGACAGTGCTCGCCACATCTCGGGATGCCGCTGAACTGAAGAAACACGGGGCAAGAGGTGGGGAAACCGCGGCATGCACCATCATCACGAGGGGTGAACGGTGTGCCATTCTCGAGTGGCCTGGTGTTAGGGAGAATGCCCGGACAAGTACAGACGTGAGATGAGAATGGTGTACCGGGAACTCGAGCCCTGCCGCTGCCAGTGGTGTAGACGCGCTTGCGGCCGGCGTCGCGGCGCGTGTCGCTGCAGTGGAGCGCCTTGAGGCGGGTGATGACGAGCTCGGAGAAGGCGGCGGCGGCCGGGGAGCAGGGGCTTAGACTCGTTCACGTTAGAGCTCAACTTGAGCAACTCCAGGACACATTCACGACTTAGTTTGGGTCAAACTGTGGACAAAGGAGCTCATGTTGAGCTGAAATGTGAACGAGTGTAAGCCCCTGCCGGGGAGGTGTCGGGCGCGCCCGCCTTCTTCGCCGTCACCTAGGGCCCGGTACATATTGCTCGCCACGTCGTCCAACGCATTTTGAACCCTCGTGTCTTGGTTTAAATGGCCGCCTATGACGTGAGGAGCAATGCTTGCCGGGCCGTGCCGTGAGGTATAGCAGCACCTCCCAGCACCGCCGGATCTGCGGCTTGCAGATGCACAGCTCCACGCGCGCCTCCGAGCAGAGTCAGGTGAATCATATTCGCCACGCCGCGTTTCATGATGACGTCAAAGGCAAGAAACGGAGGTCTGCCATGTGACCGATGACATTTAACTCGATGAACGAGTGTCTGAAATGTGCCTGACGACGTGCATAGTCTACTCAGATTTATAATGAGATGACGTGGCGAATCTAATCCGGCGAGCCCCACCTCCTGCATGACGGCGGCGGGGAGCTCGAGCAGCTTGGCGATGGCGGGCGGCTCGGCCGCCGCCGACCCCGCCGCGGCCGCCGCGTACGCGCACTGGTTGACGGCCGCCATGATGGCGGGGCGCTGCGCCAGCGCCCGCACATCCGCCGCGTCCCGCAGCCGCTGCAGCTGCGGCGTCGGGTCCTCCACCGTCATGCAGCGGCGCAAGTTGAAATTGAAAGCAACAGTTGAAAGCAGTTTGCCATATTATAGTCTCAAGCGCTTAGTTACAGGAGCTTTCAACGTGGGGTTGATAGGGTCAACCTGCACCGCCCTACCGTGATATCCTGCATGCTGCAGCCCACCGCGTGCGCCCGCACCGCCTCCAGCACCCGCCCGCCCATGCCCTGCCGCTGAAACGGCGGCAGCACGATGATCTGGCTGAGCCGCGCGCGCTGCGCCGTGCAATCCGGGCCGTACACGAAGAACTCGTACACCGTGGCGAAGGACAGCAAGCCCCAGGAGCCGTCCGGGGCCTGCCGGGTCACGGCGAACAGCAGCCAGTGGTCGTCTTCGGAGTCCACCGCCGACGCTCCGTCAATGTAGAACATCGTCATGGGCTCGAAGCGCGCGTGCCACGGGTACACGTCCTCGTCGCTCAACCTGAAGACCCGCGCCGTGTCCGTGCACCCCTCCGCGCCCGCCCCCACCGCCGACCACTCCGCCACCACCGTGCCGCCCGACCCCGGGATGCCCGCGTCTTTGTCCGCCTCCAGAACCTTGACGTAGGGCCTTGCAAACAATGCCCGCCACGTCATCGACACGCGTTATGGACTCTCGTTCCTTGAGGTAGGTGGCATCCTATGATGTGGCGAGCAATATCTGCCAGACCCTACCTTGATGAATTCCGCGCGGTCGGTGAACACGGCGTCTCCGCCGAAGTGTTCCTTCAGCTTGCCCATGATGTCGTCCGCCGCGCAGGGCCGCACCCTCACACACTGTACACTGTTTGCTCAGATGGCCACATGTGCGTCAGCAACAAGTATTTTATTCTTTTTCGTTTTGGATTTTGCGTTTGGATGGATCGGTGCATGTGTGAGCACCCCACCGCCGGGTTCATCGCGCTCTGCACCTTTTCCGCGTAGGTCACCTCAATCAAGGTCTTGAACAGGTGCGCCTGCATGTACACGTTGACCTCGAGGCCTTTATAGCCGAAGATGGTTTCGTCGTCGCGGAAGATCTGGTGTGTGAACTCCGGCTCGAAGGGCTCCACAGATTCGTCGTCGAGGTCCGCGCCCGCGCGCACGAGTTTGAAGCTCACGGCGTCGTTGGCGTCGCACACAAACGGCTCATGGGCGGCTTCGGAGCCATCCGCTGCGGCGGCGGCGGGGGCGGGGGCGGGGGCGGCGGGGGGGGTCTTAGGCGCGGGGGCAGGCTTTGGCTTGGCGCCCGTCATTTTGTCCTCGAGCTTTCGCCGCTTGGCTTCCTGCTCGGCGTCATCCATCTTTGCCATTCACGGATGGGAGGTGGGGCAGCAGCGACCGGACCCGACTGGACCGACGGGGACTCTGCTGTGGTGCTCTGCTCGTGGGACGGCTTGGGTGCAGGTGGGGAGTGCGGGCAAACCACCACCATGCCCTCCTCACCTCCGCACTTCGAGTTCAAAAAAACCAAAACTCGGCACCATTTTCAAAATGACTTAACCCTAAACCCTAAACCCTAAACCTGGACGGGCGGCCGTTGCCGACTTTTTGGACACGTCGACAGGTGTGCCGCGCCACAACGCACCACGCACGATGGCCTCCGCCTCCGCCGCCCTCCGCGCTTCACCCATCACCACTCCGGTCACCCACAAGACCGCCTCGCGCCGCTGCTCGACACGCCGTGCCGCCGTCGTGTCCGCCACGGCCGCCGCGCCAGCCACGATGAGCGCCCCGATGAAGGTGTCAGACGCGGCCAAGCTCGGGCCCTCGAGTCCGTCGTTCGCCTTACCCGCGCATCCGTCCTACAGCATGGCGGACGCCATCAAGCTAGCGCTGGAGGAGGACGTCGCGGACATCGGCGACATCAGCTCGCTCAGCACGTGCGTGACGCCACCCACCCACCCACCCGCCGCCTTCCAACCTCGCCCCGCGCTCCGCCCCACCAATACCAATCGTGGACCGACGCGAAAGGCGCGGCTCCCCTTGGCGCGGGGACGTTGGCGTTGCGCACTCCGACTAGACCACACTCGAACACCATGAATGGGGATCCGACACTCGAGTACCGCCAATCGCGCGAGCGGGGAGCGGCGCCAACCGCTTGGGGGGAAATGGCGTCTGACCTCCCACTGAGTTAGATTGTACACCCAACGTTGTCGAAGCTCACCGCTGCCACCTCACCTCCCCGCCCCTCCCAACCTCGTCCGCAACAGCATCCCAATCGAGACCACGAGCCGCGCCACACTGCTGGCCAAGGCCGATGGCGTGCTCGCGGGCCAAGCCCTGGCGAACCAGATCCTGGCGGCGGTGGACCCCGACCTGGTGGTGGCGTGGAGCAAAGTCGACGGCGACAGCATCGCCAAGGGGGAGGTGTTCATGGAGGTGGAAGGCAGCGCGCACAGCATCTTGAGGGCCGAGCGCGTGCTACTCAACTTCATGCAGGCATGGCCGACCTGGCCACTGTGTGGTGGTCACTTGGTCTGTCATTTTGCACCGTCGAGTCAAAGTTTCGGTCGTTTACTATGGGAAAACATTCCCCATGTGTCTGTCAGCTTCCTGACCGTTATCATAGCTTGCGGTGGGGTCCCTGGGTGGCGCGCATGAGCGGCATCGCGACGCTGACGGCGGCGATGGCGGCGGCGGCGGCGCCGGCGTACATGCTGGAGACGCGCAAGACGGTGCCGGGGCTGCGGCAGGGGCTTACACTCGTCCACTTTTCAGCTCAACTTGAGCGCTTTGTATGGGATAGGGAGTGCACGCAGCGGTTGTGTAGCCCGTGTTAAGGGGGTGTTGGGGGGGGGTTAAGGTGCGTAGGGTGTTTTTGGGTGTCAGACACGGCTCAAGTTGAGCTGAAAAGTCAACGGGTGTAAGTCCCTGGGCTGCGGCTGCCGGACAAGTGGGCCGTGCTGATCGGCGGCGGCAAGAACCACCGCATGGGGCTCTTTGACATGGTCATGATCAAGGACAACCACATCGCCGCGTCCGGTGGCATCCGCCAGGCCATCGCCAACGCGCACAACTACCTGGTAAGGCGCTGCTTACTGAAACTCTGGTCGATACCGCCTTGTTTCAGCACGGAAACCGCCTGATTTCAGCGCTGAGACTAAAATGTGATGCAGAGCTTCAAGTTTTGCTCTCAACTTTCAATTGCGCCTCTACAACCTGGCGGAAAAGGGCCTGGCGGCGCAGATCGAGGTGGAGTGCGAGTCGCTGGAGGAGGTGGCGCTAGTCATCGGGTTGATCGACGACCCGGGTGTGGTGACCACCGCGCTGTCGCGGGTCATGCTGGATAACATGAGCTTGGTGGACATGAAAGCGGCGGTGGAGATGATCGGCAGGGCCTTACACTCGTCCACTTTTCGGCTCAACATAAGCACATTTTGTGGGACACGTTGCGTGCATGATTCCCCCCCCAGTCTATTAGACAGGTGGACACGGGGAGGTGCGACCAAAACGGCTTAAGTTGAGCTGAGAAGTGAACGAGTGTAAGCCCCTGATGATCGGCGGGCGGGCGGAGACGGAGGCGAGCGGTAACGTCACCCTGGACTCCGTGCACGCCATCGGCCAGACGGGTGTCACCTTCATCAGCTCCGGTGCACTCACGCACTCGGTCATGGCGCTCGATATCTCGCTCAACATCGAGTGCGACTTCAAACAGAAAGCTAAATAGAAAGCAGAAAGTGTCCGGCCAGGACGCAGCGCCACTTCAGTCGATCATCATTTGTAGTCTCAATTAATCAACATTGCGTGTGTTGCAGTCGTATGTAGATACTATAGCTAGAGCTAATAGAGATGTAACCTAAATAGAGCAGAGCTCTCCTAAAAAAAACGTCTGCTATCAATAAGCTGCACGTTGTCATCCGCAAGAAACCAGTCCCCATCATTGAAAAAAATAACTGGGGGTGAGTTGACACCCATATCCTCCGCTTCCAAGGCCACGACACAGAGACTCTTCATGCCAAGTCCGCCCTCGATTTCTAGTTCACTTTCTTGGCCCTGCTCATCCGCTTGCCCCTGCCAAGCCCCAGCACTTTGATGAGCATGAGGCGGAACCAGAAGGCGTTGAGCCCCGCGCCGGCGAGCAGGATGCCCAGGATCAGGTTGCGCGGCACCGCAGGCAGCTCCGCCAAAGTCCCCTGTGCCAGATGCCGCAGGGTGTGTGACAATCCGCAGCCAGGGTCTGATTGCAGAGCAACTGAAAGTGTGAAACGAAACGAAACGAAGCAACCAATCTCAAACCAGAGGTGGCGCATTTCGTCAGACGTGGAGGTGATTCTTCGCTCGTGATTGGTTGACGTCGTATCTATTCGCTGCTTTTAGAACTCGCAATGCCTTTGTCATACACACTCGTTCCGCGCAAGCTTCACTGACTGTATCTTCGATGTGTCAAGTTGGCATAATCCGCGCAGCGTCAGGGACAAAACGGCCGAAGTGCCAGCTGAAATGGGGGACGATTGACGAGTGGTGCGGCCCCGCCCGCCGCCGTACACGATGACCCGCACGAAGAAGAAGACGCCCACAAACGTCTTGGACACCAGTAGCTCCAGCGCGGCCGCCGCCTGCTTAGGATAGGGCCTGGCGGATACTGCTCGCCGCGACATTCGATGCTGTCCATCTGAAGAAAAGAAGGTGAAAAAACGTTGGACAACGAGGCGAGCAACGTCTGCCAGGCTCTACCTTGGGAGAGCTACCCTTCCCCGCCGCCACCGCCGCCGCCGCCGCTGCCGCCGCCGCCGCCCCAGCCCCAGCCCCAGACCCCGCCGCAGCCACCACCGCCGCTGACGCCGACGCCGCCGACGCCGCCGCCGCCGAGGGCAGCACCCCGCACAGCCTGGCGGCGGTGACAAGCGTCGGGCTGTCCATCGCCGCTAGCTGTCGGATGAACCACCTGGCCGTGAGCAGCGGCGTGGACAGCTCGCCCGCGATGAGCCATGAAAAGGGGAACAAGAAGGTCTGCGTGCCGCCCGCCAGGGGCTTACACTCGTCCACTTTTCAGCTCAACCTGAACCGTTTATGACTCAAAATACACCCTTGATACCCCCTAATATCCCCTGACATCTGCTAAATGCCCCCTTAGGAGCCCCTCAACGCACCCCACATCCCACAGAAAGCGCTCACGTTGAGCCGAGAAGTGGACGAGTGTAAGCCCCTGCCGCCCGCCAACAGGGAGCCCGCAATGAACACAACGTGGTGCGCCACCATGTCCCAGGCGTAAGACCCAGCACATAACAAACTGAAAAGTTCAGGACGGCATTTCACTCCATGAACGAAGTTGCCGAATTAGGTTGATGACGCGGTGGGCGTTTTGAACTCGTCCCCGGCCGTACCATTTTCCCAAGCTTGGGGTACTGTGCTAGTACGTTCACGAAGTCGTCCACCATGTACCCCAAGAACATCCAGTTGGCGCGCTCAATCGCATCGATTGCTGGGAACGTGCTCGTGGGGGTGCTGTCGTTGATGAAGAACTTGTCGCACACGGGCGCGCTCCACATGTCGGCCGTGCCTTAGGGGACGCATAGCGTACCGGCACACACATCAGTCGAGCAGTGGTAGTCTAAGATTTACCGAACAATCTGAGGCTCTTGTCACAAGTTTGGGTATCGCCACGCACATTAGTCGTACTCGTAACGAGCATGCTGGACGTCATGTCCTGACACACAATAGCGTACCGGCACACACGTTAGTCGCAGCGTGTGGTCAGATTACCGAACGTGCTGAGGCTGTCCTCCACAAACTAGCGTGACCACGCACGTTTACACTCATTCTTCGCGAACATCACAACACGAATGTCAACTCGTAAGCCCCACCATGATCTTGAGGCCGAGGCTGGAGACGACCACGGCGTGGACGAGCGACATGACGTAGGACGGCGCGCAGTCCGCGAAGTCCTTCCCCTTGGCGTCCAGCAGCTTGCGGTCCCCGGAGCGGCTCTTGACCAGCCATGGCAAGAGCCGTGCAGAGAGGACAGGAACGATTTCAATTCCAGGGGGAGGACTGGCGAGAGCGTATGGGTACACTGGTACACCTTGAGCAACCAGTCAGGGAAGTAGTGGTCATGCCAAGGAGGTGGATGCGGCAAGTGTGTCGGGTACACCGGCAACCTATGCGCAAACTGTCAGGTGCCAGCGCTCCCTACCCATGTCAGCACCATCCTCGGCACCTCCCACACCAGCACGTTCTTGAGAAGTGTGGGCGCGAAGGAGCTAGGGATGTGGAGGTCCATGCTGTAGGGACCGGCGTACCGCACCCGCAGCGGCAGCGGCAGCTTGGGGGGCACCATCGTGCCGGCCGCCAGCGGCGTCACCGCTACGCGGGGGTGCGTCCACGTGCGCCTTGTTTGAGAGCAGTAGTAGTCTCTTGCTTGGGCTGCGGAAATTCCGAGGATTCCGGTGGCTGCCACGTGGCCGATAAAGCGTGGGGTCACGAGATGACGAGAGCGTCCAAACCTCGGATATGTCAACTGGCGAGCAGAGCATAACGCTCCTTGAGGTGCCTCCTTCGAGGACGCCATACAATATGTCGCGCGTGTGCTTGCTTGCGGCGTTGGTGCTGGCGTCGGCGTCGTCCGCCCGGGCGGAACCCCTGCTGCTCGCGCTGGTGGCGGCGCTCGAGGACGGCGCGGTCACCGTTGGGGAGCCGTGCTGGCTGGCGGGCGACGGCAGCCCTTCCGAGAATATGTGCACCTTCGCCCTCGGCGTCGGCGGCCCCAGCGTTGGCGGCGGCGGGGGCGGCGCCCAGTTACCCGAGGCGCTGACGGAGGCGAGCGGCATCGCCGCCAGCCGCACCCGCCCCGGCGTTCTCTACACGCACAACGACGGCAAACGCGCACAACTCTTCACCCTCGACGCTAACAACTCCGGCGCCCCCCTCGCGGTATACCGCCTGGGGCAACAGGCGACGGACGGCGGGAAGGACGACGGCGGTGACAAGAACGGGGATTGGGAGGATGTGGCGGTGGCGCTGGACCCGCTGACGGCGACGTGGAAGGTGTTCATCGGCGACATCGGTAACAACGACGGGAAGCGCCGCACGGTGCGCGTCTACCGCTTTGATGACCTGCCGGCGCAGCCCACTGGGCAGGGGCTAACACTGGTTCACTTTTTAGCTCAACTTGAGCCGTGTCTGACACACAAAAACACCCTAGGCAACCTAATTATCCCCTAACACCCGCTTAACACGGGCTACACAACCCCTACGCGCACCCCCTTTCCCATGAAAAGCGCTCAAGTTGAGCTGAGAAGTGAGCGAGTGTAAGCCCCTGCCACTGGGCAACCCACTGGGCAACCGCAGGCAGCTGCCGAGGCGGGGGATGATTCAGGGGAGGCGCTCCCGCTCCCCGAGGCGTTCATCGAGAGGTACGACACGTTCGAGCTGCAGTATCCCAAGGATGCGCGCGAAGACAAAAAGACGGGGTACCCCAACGCGGAGACGCTCATTGTCGACCCCAGCGGAGACATCTTCCTCGTCACCAAGGAGAAGGTAGGCCCTGGCAGATGTTCCCCTCCACGCCATCAACACGCATTGTGAATCTTAATTTCTTGAGTTGATTGGAATCATATGACGTGGCGAGCAATATCTGGCAGGTTCTAGATGAAGGGCAAGAAGGATGCGGCGCGGGTGTACCGCGCGGCGTACCCGCAGAGCACGCAGGAGAAGAACCCGCTGGAGCTTGTGGGGGTCCTGACGGGGCTCCTCGGCGAGATGGTGGGCGGCAGGGGCTCACACTCGTCCACTTTTTGGCTCAACGTAAGCGCTTTCTGTGGGATAGGGGATGCAGTTAGGGGTTGTTCAGGGGGTGTTTAGAAGGTGTTAGGGGGTATTAGGGGTTCTTAGGGGGTGTTTAGGGTGTAATTTGTGTCAGAAACGGCTCATGTTGAGCTGAGAGTGAACGAGTGTAGGCCCCTGGTGGGCGGCGACATGACCCCGGACGGCGACGAGCTGCTGCTCAAGTCCGACGGGAAGGTGATGTACTTCCGCCGCGGCGCCGCCAGCGTGGTAGGTCCTGAGATATTGCTCGCCACGTCACAGGATTTGATATCGTAAACATAGAGAAAGAGGGGGAGAAACGCGTGTCGATGACGAGGTGGGAAACGTTGGTTTGTCCCAACAGCGTCCTGGCAGGTATTGCTCGCCACGTCATAGGATGCCGTTCACCTCACAAGGTGAAATAGAAACGAGGGTCAAGATTGCGAGTCGATAGGATTTAGGGTTTAACTCTACAAACCAAACCCTATGAATCCCTGGAGGGCAGAGAAATGTGTGCGTGTCCCTTGAGCGCGGTGCCGCAGCCGTACAAGAAGGAGGTGCAGGGTGAGGCGGTGGGGTTCGCGGCCGACGGCACGGGGTGAGGCTGTGCAGGCTGACCCTATCAAACTCACGTCGAAAGCGCTTGGACCTTGGAGCTAAGCGCTTGACACTGAAACACGATGAACTGGCTTCAAGTGTCGCTTTCAATTTCAACTTACGCCGCTACAACGGGGTACTTCACCCTGTCCGAGGACGCGGACCTGAGCAAGAAAAAAATGAAAAAGAAGGAGGCAAAAATGGGACCCAACGCGGTGGCATACTACCCCAGATGGACGGCTGTATAATCTGATGACTGTTGCGCTACCGCAACGGCGTTTCATCAACTGGGATGCTTTCAGTTTTCATTTGATGAGTGGTGAGTGGAACGCTGCCACTTTCGTTTGTACGTTAGATAACAGAGGCTAAGGCGTCGCTATAAAATGTGAATAACTGTAAACAAACGACGTGCAGTCGTCAGAATGTGCTAATATGAAACAAGACGCAGCGTTGCGCCGTGATCGTCCATTGATTTGTTTTACTT
>Ga0307489_10000402_pt1 | contig 25803 bp, 41 predicted proteins | sample SB12metaG_FD_202247 | JGI IMG/M metagenome (GOLD analysis project Ga0307489, IMG submission 202247) | Sea-ice brine microbial communities from Beaufort Sea near Barrow, Alaska, United States - SB 1.2 | ecosystem: Environmental > Aquatic > Marine > Coastal | place: USA: Alaska | collected... | reverse complement strand
AGTGGTGTTTACGTGCGACCTTACGGCATCCCTAAGCCCTTAAACCCTACACCCTAAATCCTAACCCTGAACCCTAAACCCTAAACCCTATGTGCGACCTTACGGCACGGCGAGGCGCAGGCGCCGGTGCGCGTAGGGGTGCTGTATGACTCAGACGCCGCCGCAGCCGCCGCCGCCGCCACGGCGGACACGCTGACGTTCGGGGATGACGCGGGCAGGGCGATGCAGGGGACCGAGAGGACGCGCGGAGGCGCCGACGTGTTGACCCTCGAAGACGACGACGACGATGACGTCTGTAGCGGCGGCGGCGGCGGCGGCGGCGGCGGCGCCGTCGGTGGCGGCGGCGGCGGCGGTGGGGGTGGCGGTGGGGGCGGCGGCGGCGGCGGCGGCGGTGGCGGCGGCGGCGGTGGCGGCGGCGGCGGCGGTGGGGGCGACAGTGGGGGCGAGGAGGTTCACCATAGGCACACAGGTAGAGTCGCACCCTGTCCGCCTCCCGGATACGACGACGCCCTCGAGCTCAGCGGCAGCGAGTCGATGGCAGGGGCTTACACTCGTTCACCTCTCAACTCAACTTGAGCGCTTTTTATGGGATAGGGGTTGCGTGTAGGGATTGTGTAGCCCATGTCAAGGGGGTATTAGGGGGTGTTTAGGGTTTTTGTGTCAGACACGGCTCAAGTTGAGCTGTAAAGTGAACGAGTGTAAGCCCCTGGTCGCCGGCAGATTCGGACTCGGGTTCCGACGACGACGACTATGGCGGCAACGGAGAAGGCGGCGGCGGCGGCGGGGAGTTTGAGTACGTGGAGGTGGACTCGGATGAAGAGGATTGCGTGCGCGCGCTGCTTGCGGCGAGCAATCCCGGTCTGCTTGCTACTCTGAACTCGCTCCACATCGCGGACGGCGGCAGCAATAGGGGCAGCAGCGGTGGCGGCAGCAGCAGGGAGGGCGGCGGCGGCGGTGGCGGGGGCGGGGGCAGCAGCAGGGGCGGCAGCGGCGGCGGTGGCGGCGGCGGCGGCGGCCGTCTTGGCGGCGGCGGCGGCGGCGGTGACACGAGCGGGGACGGGGACGGGGAGAAGGCGGCGGCGGCGGAGGACGTTACCACCGGGGCGGGCTTCAGGAGTAACTGGCGAAACTTGAGCGACCTCGGGACCGTAGATACTCACCGCAATATAGATTAGCACGTAGCCCAACTAGAAGCTTGTTTGTGAGAACCGGCTAATCAATCCATTCATTCCAACACGAAACGTTTCTACGAGGACAGAAGCTATATATATCACTCTACTAGTACTGGCAGCGTACCTGTGTGCCTCACTGCCTCACTGCCTCTTTTCGGTATTTTACCGTCTACCTCTGGCGCTATTCCTATTGCCATCACTGCCTTTTGATTTTCCGCCCGCGCTGCGCCGGCTTCATGGTGTAGCGGCGCAAGTGAAATTGAAAGCAAACTTGAAACCAGTTCATCACATTTCACTTTCAAGCGTGTAGTTTCAGGCGCTCTCAACGTGAGTTTGATAGGGTCAATCTGCACCGCCCTACCATGTTGGTGTACATCAGCAGCGCGCCGAACATGGCCAGGTTCGAGCAGCAGGGCCCGACCACTTGTTCCCAGACCGTCTGCTCATAGCGTACCGGTGTACCTATACACACTCCTTGCATCCTCCCCCTGGCCTGGCCACTGGATCCCTTTTCAGCTCAGTCGCCAGCCAGGCTTGTCAGTCATGAAACCAAATTCCTCAAGGTTTGTTGCCCTGAAAAGTGAACAATGTAAGGCCAGCCGAAGGGAGACCGATGAGGATGCGGCGAGTGAGTGTGCGGGATACGCGGTATACTGCGAACAACCAATCAGACCTCGCCGCGAAACAGGAGCGAGTGCTACACGGACCGACCCCCTCTACTTTAAGAAACTGAGGGGTAGATGACGTCAAACTTATGTGGTCCAATTTTGAAGGTTGAATAACTCAAGAAGGCCCTGAAACTAGTCGGTGGCGAGTCCCGGAAGCCCCCAGATTCTTAAAGTAGAGGGGATCGGAGCGAGTGGGGACGGCCCCGCCTTGAAGAACATGATCATGTCGACGGAGAAGGCCGCGCTGCCGGGGTCCGCGTGCACCCAGAAGGGGTGCATCACGGGCGTCACCAGCAGGATGAACAGCATCAGCATCTTGGCGCCCAGCTGTAGCGGCGCAAGTTGAATTTCAAAGCAGAAGTTGAAAGCAGTATATCACATTTCAGTTTTCAGCGCTTAGTTCCAGGAGGATTCAACATGGGTTTCATCGGTTCAACCTGCACCGCCTCACCCAGCGCCACGTCCACCACGAACAGGATAGCGCCCACCAGCTCCGGGTGCCAGGGCCCGCCTGCTGTTGCGAGGAACACGTCATAGGATGCCACGGCGGGCAGGTAAGTGCCTGGCATACAATCCCCCGCCATTGAACTCATGAAACGAGGTTCACATGCATTGGATGACGTGTCGGGCAAGTGCCCGGCAGCTGTTGCTCGCCACGTCATAGGATGCCATCTAACCTCAGAAATAAGGGTCCAAAATCAGTTGGATGATGTGGCGGGCAAGTGCCTGGCAGATATTGCTCGCCTTGTCGTAATTACTCAAAGAAACGAGGGTTCAATTCGTCGATGACGAGGCGGGCAATACGTGCTAGGCCAGGCCATACCAGGCACGTGGCTGCCAGCAGTGCATGGTGGTTCGAGATGGGTAAGACCGTTAAGTCCAGGCCAGTGCGCGCGGCGATGAGCGCCTTGGCCGAGGGACACGCTTATGTCGCATGCCACGTCAGCGACACGCATTTTGAACCCTCGTTTTTCCGGCAGTACGATTTATAGGACAGCCTGTGCCTAGACTAGGAGCATGCTGCTCCTAGTCTACGCCTGGCCTACTCGTTGCTGCTAGCCAGTATACCGCCTCGCGCTGTGTGCTCCAGTCTACTCCCAACTGTCAGCCGACCGGAGCAGAGCGTCGCCTCGATACTTCAGTTGAATCGTTGCTAGCAATGCATTATCCGCCAGGCCGTACCTTGGCGGCGTCCAGGCGCGGGGCAACCAGCAGGTCGACGGAAGCGGCGGCGCCCCCGCGGCTCTCCGCCACCGCCGCGAGCTTGTTCACCGCCGACGCCAGGAACACGAAGGCGAACATGCAGCGCCCCGCGAACGCCGTGAGCCCCATCTGTCGCACGAGAGTCGCAGCGCCAAGTGCCGACCTTCGTGTGCTCAAATTTGAAAGTCGTTACCAGTTATCGCTTTCGATACTTCTTTCGGCGAACGCACTCGCGTTTGGCAGTGGTCCGAATGAGAATAACGGCCGTGGCTGGCGGTGCGAGAGGAGGGGGCGGCGGGCGGGGCACACGCTCTTGCGCTGTACCTTGTGAACTGTCCACTGTCGGACCTGTCACAATACCCTTCAAGGGGGAGGGGGGGGTTTCATTTCAAAAGATTTAGTCAATACCCTTCACCTGCGGGGGGGGGGGGTTTTCATTTCAAAAAGAGTTAGTCTAGTTGAATCGACTAACTAGGACTGAGATGGAGCCACCGCTAAAAAATAAATTGATCGAGCTCTGCGCCAAATTTATATTGGCGCGGTGATGATAGAGGCTGCGTGTTGTACTGCTGCTGCGTCGGCGATGACCTGCGTGGATGCCACGGAAGCGCCGCGAAGCCGGTCGGCGACGGTCTGGGCGCGCGTCATGGAGATTTGGCGTAGCCAGCGGGTGTAGAGGCGGCCAGCGTAGCCAGCGGGCGTAGGCCTTGGACGTGTCGCGCTCGTTCAGCCGCAGGGTGTCGACGTTGCTCGCCGCGTGGGCGGCGAGGCGGCGGAGGAAGGAGATGAAGTCAGCCCCCATGTACCCGTGGGTCTCAGGAGAGCGGCAATGAGATATTTGTTTCCCACGTCGAGCGCCGACGCTTCTATGCATAAATGGGGGGATTACGTTGGGTTTTTGATCGTTAAGACTTGAAATATATGACGGACATATACGGGGATTTTGAATTTCTTGAGTCATAGACGGTCTCGTATATATTACAGTTTACGGCGACCTTCCATGTTGGAAGGTCGAAAATTGTATGGGCGAGGGTCTATTAACTCAAAGATCGTGATCATATTGCGCTACTAGTACGCGCCATCCCCGTTTGACCCCTCCTCCCGATCTGCGTAATTTGCAACTTTGGTCGCAACCGTATGGCCTCTTCTTATCCGCTGGCGCCGCGAGCCGCTACGCGCGGCACCGCCGGAGACGAGACGACTCGAAGCGGATCAGCCACGCAAGAGAACACATTTCATGTTTCAATTACATCTAAGAGATGGTATGCTTTTCAGTTTCGTAAAGCGTCCATTACTTGCGAGAGTGTCCCTCACTTGCGTACAGTTTGTGCCACATGTCTCTTGAGTTTGAGTCGGTATGACGCTACGCTCTACTATACGAGTTGAACCGTAGAGTATTCGTAGATGCGTGCTTCTAGTGCTGCCAGATCAAATGTATTAGTACCTAGCGCGGGTCGTTCAGGCTTCGCTCTTAGTTATTTATTATTTATGTGCCACATGTCTGCTTGTGCCCACCCGTTGTCCAATCTTGCGAAACACCTCGAGCATGTCGAGTGGATCACGCTGCCCTGTCGCGCACACCTTCCGCAGCCAATGTACCACGTCGGTCATGACATCCGGGGGAAGGTCATGCCCCTCCGTGACCCCAGCCGACGTGGCGACCACGGCGGCCTCAACCATACGCCCAACTTCGCGGGCGTAGGGATCGTCTCTGTACATGCCAGCGGCGAGTTTGATGCAAGCATCGGCGTAGCCATTCTCCGCGGCCTTGCGCAACCATTGCAGCTTACTACGCTGGAAGCCGCGCCCTAGGGCCTGGCAGATAATGCTCGCCATGTCATGGGACACAGTTTACAACAAGAAAGGAGGGTCTATAATGAGGAGGATGAAGTGGCAGGCATTATCTGCCAGGCCCGACCGCGGCCGACACAATGTACATGGCGCTGAGGTTGTTCGCCGCCTCCGGGTGACCAACTTCAGCCGCGCGTCTGTACCAGTCTGAGGCCGCCGGGTAGTCCGGCGCCGCCACGCCCTCCCCCTTGTCAAGGCAGCACCCGACGTGGAAAATAGCTTTCGGCAACCCGGCCTCGGCGCCCTTGGTGAACCAACCGACGGCTTGCTCGTGCTCCTCCCTCTCGCTGTGAATACTTCCCAACACATACATAGCGTACGCGTGCCCTTGCCCCGCCGCCCTCTCCAGAAGCGCCGTGCCCTCCTCTGCCATGGGTTGGCACACGCAAATAAACGTTGCGTTTGATCATTAGGTCGACGCATCTCAGTCTTGTGTGATAAGCATCCTCATAACGTTTCAGTGCGACCCTACATCCGCCTGTGGCGATCTGGCGGCGCCCAGAGGCGTTCCCACACCCCCCGCATCGCCCACGAGCTCGAAGCCCAGGCAGAAATGCGCTTCCCTGTCACCCTCGCTCGCCCTCTGCATTACGACCGCGTCCCCGAGAGCATAAAACAACGCCGAGTGGTCGGGCCAGGCAGATATCGCTCGCCACGTCATTCACTGCACTTTGAACCATCATCGTCTTGAGTGCTAATAATGCGACGTGGCGCGATCGGCAATATCCGCCGGGCACGACGGGCGGGTTCACGTTCACGTTTAAGTTGGCAAGAGCGGCGGCAGCTCCCGCGGCTCCCGCGGCTCCCGCGGCTCCCGCCTGAGCCGGCGCGCGCTTGGCGGCGTCGCGCTCCGCTTTGCACCGCTCCTGTCGCGAAGGCGCCATCTGAATCTGAGGGACGAGCAACCGAACGAACGGCCTTCAGGGCGAGGACGAGGTCGAGGTCGCGGTTCGGCCGTGTCAGGTAGCCGGCGAGGAGCGGACCGCCACAGAGAGGGCACCGCACACGTCGGGGATTCCGTCGAGGAGGGCGTTGTCGGTGTCGGTGTCGCTGCATTATGAATTGTGTGTCACGCTGACACGTGAGTGAGTCACTCGTTCTACTCTGGCTGCTGCCGCACCCATGCTTGCGTCTCGGGGTGTTCCCAGGAAACGTCTTCACAGTCCCGCTTGATCCACGGGCAGTTGTTCGCCCGTGCCCACTGCAGCACGTCCAAGTGCCCGCCCTCAGCAGCGGCGGAGCAAGTCATCCAGTCCCACGGGCAGTCGTGCTCCCGCGCCCATCGCAGCACTGCCAGGTGCCCGCCCACAGCGGCACTCCAACAACTTATTCGAGTCCCACGGGCAGTCGTGCTCCCGCGCCCAGCGCAGAACCGCCAGGTGCCCGCCCCTCGCGGCGGCGTAGGACGCGCGCTCCACGGGCAGCCGTGCTGCCGAGCCCACTGCAGCACCTCCAGGTGCCCGCTCCGAGCGGCGGATGTGCACTTCCACGATTCCCACGGGCACCCGTTTGCCTTCGCCCAAGCCAGCCTCTCGATGGATCCGAGAAAGTGCACAAGCTTGAAGACCCGCGCCGCGACCCCGCCCGTCGTCTCCTGCGCGAGCGGGAGGCCGAAGGGGAAGATGTATCTGGGATACACCGCGTCCAGGAACGCGCGCCCCGTCCGCGCGAGCAAGCTTCGGGCGGCGGGGTCCAGCCGCTCGAGCACGTACTTCTCGAAGAGGTCGGGGAACCTCTGGAGCAGGTCGAGCAGCGGCGAACAGTCGTGGTCGTCGTCGTCTCCCCCGTCAGAGCGTGGGGGCGCGGGAGGCGCGGGTGCGGGGCCGTCGCCGGGCAGGGGTGGCGACGCCGACATTGGGAGCGTCGTGCGGGGAGGGCGCCGGCCGGGCACGCGAGAGCGGCGTGGTGTGCACGCGTGTGCGCGGGCGCGTGTGTCGTGGCAGTTTTTTAGCGGGTTGCGAGGGTGCCCAGCTGCCCAGTGGTCGGGCACTTGATGGTGCTGCGTGGGCGCGGACGCTCAACTACGACGAAACAGCCACAACTATAAGCGCACCCAAGCGCACACGCTTTCAATGGCCTCCGAGCACGGCGCGTCGTTCGAGCCGGACGAGCACCTCGCCACGCTCGTCCTGCGACACGTGGGGAAGGTGCGCGACCGCCTGGCGCTGGAGTGCGTGAGCCGCGTGTGGCGCGCCGCGGGCCAGATCCCGGGGGTTTGGCAGTGGGACGACCTAACTCTGACTGGCGACCTCGCCGCGCGCCTCACCGACGCGCGCGTCTGCCGGATGCGGCGCCGCGCGGGCCCCAACCTGCGCTCCCTCGTCATCAACGACGCCCCCGCCGCGTTCACCGGCGAGGGGCTGCGCTCCCACGCCGCGCTCGTAGACGTGACGTGGAGCAAGATCATCGACCTCCTGCGCCAGCTCCGCATCCACGAGGCGCCCAAGGTGGATCGCATGCGGCGGCTCGCGCTCGCGGGGTGCGCCGTTGACAAGGCAGGGGGGGTATCGAGAACAACAAGCACTCCACTCGAAGCCACGCATATATATATATTACACTTATCTCCAGGATGCTCACACACTAGTACAGACGTGCAGACTCGGTCCGTCGATCAAGTCAACGTCGGCCGAGTGCTTGATGTGCACAACGCCCCTACTACAAGGACGAGCTGGCGCAGCTGGATACGTTCGTACGCCACCACCGCGACCCGCGATATCCAGGATACGGATTCTTCGAGGGGCATTTTGACGTGTGGGGCTGTGCGCAGCCTGATTGCCCCCGTGCGATAAGTGATGGCGCACAGTGCACGGGGTGCCGGAGCTTGACCTGCCTCGGGTGTCGGCACGAAGGCGTCGGCATCTCGCTTTGCAAATACTGCGATGCGTTCGTGTGTCTCGTCGGCGAGTGCAGCGAAGATCCCGAGAACGACATGGGAGAGTTGGTCAATGAAGCACTGATCACAACGTATTGCGACGTGTGCGATGACCCAGTTTGCTTCGAGTGCGCGGAGTATTCATGGAATCTGAAGTCGTGCGAAGCTTGCGACAGACGTCTGTGTCGTGATTGCGAACAGGAACCTGGCGCCGGATACTCTCTCTGCCAAGGACGCGGCTGCTACTCCGAGTGGTGCCCTGCCTGTGCGCCCGACGCTTTGAGTTGGTGCACGGGGTCTGGGCGACAGGGAGCAGATAACAAGGTTGGATGCGGACGTGCTATTCTCTGCCTCGAGGGATGCATGGATTCCGACGACGCATATATGTATTACACACATTGCGTCGGATGCGGAGGGCGTTGGTGCGAGGAGTGTTGTCCTCTCGCCGGGACTAACGTATACTGCACCGGGCCGGGCGCGGATGATGACACTGATCCTTGCGACGGATATTTCAGTGGTTTCTGCAAGGTAGGGCGGTCGTGCTGGTTGAAACCATTCGAAACCCGTGTTGAAAGCGCCTGATTCCAGTTCCAGCACCTGAAATTGAAATGTGATGTACTGCGTTCAAATCTTGCTTTCAAATGCGCTTTGCGCCGCTACAGCAAGGCGTGTGCGTGGGACAAGGTGAGGCGGTGCAGGTTGACCCTATGAAACCCAAGTTGAAACCGCCTGGAAGTAAGCGCTTGAAACTGAATTGTGATGATCCGCTTTCAAGGTTTGCTTTCAAATTCAACTTGCGCCACTTCAACAAGGACGAGCCGCGCTGCTTTGGATGCGACGTCTGCGACGGCGTTTGGTGCAACGCGTGTTCGCCTGTGACGGCGGCGCGCGCCAAAAATGGTGACGACTTCGTGTGCCCCAAATGCAGCAAACTCTAATTATATTCAGCAGTGAATCATCGACATGAAGGCGCGGGCCGCCATCGACATGCTGGAAACATCGACATTTATTTTCCATTTTCGGGTGACCTTCTCAGACAACTCACGTGCATGTCGGCCGATGGATTGGAGAAAAGCTTGGCTTCGTTTCAAAAGAATACGCATCAGCTTGATACATCTACTAGCTCTAGGGTCCTAGTACATAGATGATGGTACGAGGACATTTCAGTCAGCACGTTGTAATAATGATGCGTGCCTGTGACGGAGCACCCACCTGTCGCTGCGTCCCCGTCGCGGCGCAGCGGTGTTAATGCATGCACAGCTGTTTTTTGTGGGATACGTTGGTGCTTTAAGTGACAAAAACGGCTCAGGTTGAGCTGAAAAGCGGACGAGTGTTTTGAAACAGTTTTGAAACATTTTGCGAGCACGTCGCAGTAGTAGTGGTGACGTTTCAGTATTGCATGGATCAGGTTGCCTCATCATGGGCAATCGGCATATATCTATGTTCTGATGACGCATGAGCGCTTTCGTTGATTGTTTTACACGGGGGGCAGGGCTAAAATCCGGTGCCTCGTTATATACGCGCGGAAGAGCCTCTCTCTAACGGGGTCAGGGCGAACGTATGATGCCTCCTTATACATGCGGAAGCGTCTCTATCTCACGGGGCCCAGGGCGCCTGGAACCTCCTTATACACGCGAACGCGTCTCTCTCTAGCTTTCGTTGATTGTTTCTCTCACTTACGTGTTCTGTCTCCGTCGCTCACGGGAAGTTGGCTTCATCCCGGCGCAGCGGGTCCACAATCAATCAATCCCTTTTCAGCTTAATGTGAGCGCCTTGTAGTGGATTCAACGTGAGGTCATAGGGACGTAACAGCTTGACTTGATCTGAAACATGAACGAGTGTAATAGTATGGACCAGGGGCTTACAATCGTCCACTTTTCAGCTTCACGTGAGCACTTGTTGAGGGATACGTTGGGTGGTCTCAAGAGATTCGGTGACAAAATCGGCTTAGGTTGAGGTGATATGTGGACGAGTGAAAGCCCCTGCCGGAGCAGCTTGGCAGCGCTCAAACAATAACGACTATGATAAGCAGGAGCATACGCTCGTCCAACTTTTGGCTCAACGTAAGCACCTTGCATGGGATACGCTGGGTGGTTTCGGTGTTTCAGTGACACGAAAACGTCGTAAGTTGACCAATAAAGTGGACGAGTGTAAGCCCCTGCCGGAGCAGCATGGCGCGGCGCTCCAGCTCGTCCGCCTCTGCGCAGGGCCTTAATATGGTTCAGCTCAGCCTCACTGTTTCTACATAGTTTATCGGTGTACCAGTACATCCTCTTGCCTGGCATGGCTTGTCAAGAGCTTGCGGGGTTTCAGGGGATCACGGCTGAGGTCAAGCTGTAAAGGGGGCGCCGGGTGAGAGGCCCAGCCTCGACGTGGCGCGCCTCCGCCTCCTCCTCCATCTCCGCCGCCTGTGTGAAACTAAAACCTTTGAATGAGTTGGTCAACTTTTGTTATTGTTTTTGTGCACGTGGTATCGTGGTTACGTACTCGTACAAAATAAACCTGGTGGTGAGTCGGGTGGGTGGTTACTTTACGTCGTAATAAGCGTATCACGCTGCGTCGCCTAAACGTGACGCCATTCGCTACCTGGGTGCGCATGCGGCGGGTGAAGCCCTCCCTCAGTTTGCCCGCCATCGCCAAAATATAGCGGCGCAAGTTGAATTTGAAAGCAAAACTTCAAAGCGGTTCATCATATGTGAGATTCAAACGCTGAAACCTAGCACGGCCAACCCAGGCTCAACCTGGGTTCAACCTGGGTTCAACCTGGGCTCAATATGGGTTCAACTTGGGTTCAACATGGGTTCAACCTGGGTTCAACCTGGGTTCAGCATGGGTTCAACCTGCACCGCCCTACCTCGAGCTCTGCAGCTTCCCGCTTCATTCCCATAGCCTTGGTGCAGCGGCGCAAGTTGAAACTGAATGCAAGCTTTTAAAGCGCTTTGATATATTTTAGTTTCAAGCGCTGAAAGCAGGCGCATTCAACAGAGCACGTTATCACTTAGCACGTTACAGGATATATGATTAAAGAGCAGACATAATACGCTATGAGATTACAGGGTAACACACTCGGGTGTCGAGTCAGATACCCAGAACGAAAGACGTCTTATACCGTGTGTGCAAACACGGGATTCAACGTGCACCGCCCTACCTTGGCGCTGAGGTGCGCCGGCCCGACGTCCCCGAGTGCGCCAAGGCCGCCCTCCTCCTCCGCCGAGGGCCACGATACCAGACCCGACACTGAGTTTAAGCTGAAAAGGTGTGAGGGGGGCAGCACTGCAATCACTGCCAAAACACTGTCACGGTGGTCCGAGGCGAGGGGATATTTCCGGCCCTCTGATTGGTCCATCGCCTGCCACAGCATTGCCACATCACTGCCACAGCACTGCCGATTGGCCCCCAACACTGCCACCCAATCACTGCCTACACTGCCGCATGGAGGGCAGGGCAGCACTGCCCGCCCCGCCCCGACTCGGAGAAATGCCTTGCCATGCCGCGCGCCAGCCGTGCACGCTACCGCGCCCGGCGGGATTTCACATGCCGTCTCGCGCACGTAGACGCGGCGTGTGCGTGCCCGGGTCGGCGCGTGATCGTGCTAGCGCGCGGGAAGGCGGTTGGGTTGTTTATAACCGCGAGTGACGCAGCGGCCAGATTTCTTTTCGCAATTTGCCAAAAGTGCCGTCACGCGCGCCTGCACCCGCTCATCACAAAGCGACAGGCTTCCCCGCGAGGTGTGCAGCGGAGCGCGCGTGGACTTGGCGTGCCTCGTCCATCGCCCGCCACCGACACCCATGCATGGCAGAACATCGACCCAGCAAGTCCACAGGCATCTTCTCAGCGTGTCACCCGACAAGCAGACAAAACAGCTGCACTGCCAAAATCCGGTGACCCCCCCGGGCCCGGCACTGCCAGCACTTCCAAGCACGGCCATTGGCCGCACTGCCACAGCAGGCCACAGCACTGCCGATGGACCCATCAGAGGGCCGAAAATATCCCCTCGCCTCGGCCACCGCGGCAGTGCCGTGTGCCAGTGTTTTGGCAGTGATTGCAGTGCTGCCCCCCTCACAAAAAGGGAATGAAATCAACTCCCTGCCTCCGCCTGAATCTCCTCGTTCAGCAGCTCCAACAAACAGGGCCGTGGAAATCATTCCCGTGGTTTTTTTGAGCTGAGCGTCAGGTTTGGTAACGAAATTCTGGTATCGAAGCCCGTTCGACCGATGCCGATGCAGAACTGTCCATTCGAAGATCCCACCGACCGACTCGCTGAAGGTCCGACCGAGTAACTACAATTCATGAGTAAATAGACCCTCGATTTGGTGATCAAAATCTGAAAGGGAACGAGTGTGAGGCCAGCGGGAAGGATGAACCACTACAATATGAGCGAACATTCAGGTTGAGCTGGAACGGGAACGTCGAGTGTGGGGCCCTGCCTGACGTATTGCCTGCATAACCTCGCTCTCTGTGGGAGGATCGAAATAGGACGAGGTGAAGGGTCTTGCGCTCGATCCCTGACTGTTCGATCATAGTGTACTTGTGTCTTGCACTAGATCCTTGCCGGATTGCTCGTTGTGTTCCTGTTGTGTACAGGTACATCCTCCTCCCTGGCCTGGCAATCGATGATGAGATTACACTGGTCCTATTTTCAGCAAAATGTAAGCACTCGAATACATTGGATGGTTTCAGTAACAAAACCGGCTCACGTTCAGCTGAGAAGTGGATGAGCGGGCGCCCCTGCAATCGATCCCTGTTCCGCATGACGTGAACACCTGATATGACCAGGGTGGTTTCAACTTGAGCGCTGTTCAGGGAGGACAAAACCGCTCAGATTAAGCTGTTATATGGGGACCTGGCGATTACAGTTGAGTTCTGTTTTGCAACCTAGTGTGCGGTTGTAAGGCCCTGCCGATGCGGCGGTCGGGAAGGGGTGGTCGGTGGGGTTGGAGATGGTGAGCGGCGGGGTGGTGGGAGGGGAGGAAGCGCCGCGGGCCGGCGGGGATGGGGTGGTCGGAGGGCGGGCGGCGGTGGTGGCGGGGTCGGTGGGCGGGTGGACGGTCGGAGGGGCTGGGGAGGACGTGCGGTTGACGCTGCGTGAGTTCGAAGTCCTAAAGCCAGGGCCAAGCACATGACACTCGCCACGTCATGGTATGGTTGCAAGGTATCAGTGACCAAGGACGTCAAAAGTTGAACTGAAAAGCTGATGAGTGTAAGCACATGGTCTCCACCTGAACCCGCGCGTGGTGGAGAAGGGCGAGACGGCGATGCCAAGCGACGTGGAGATCATGAAGCCGCGCGAGGCGGCGGCGGGCAGAACGGCGGCTGCGGTCGCGGCCCACGAGTAGAGGCGGATATAAAGTGATCGACACGTCAAAGGATGACATTTAACTTAAGGCACAAGGGTATAAAATGCGTGTGATGACGTGGCGAGCACTATCCGTCAGACCCTACCCACGGGATCCGCGAAGAGGAGGGGGCCCCGGCAGTTGTCACAGCCGTCGTCGTCGCGCAGCTGCTGTCGTCGTTGTCGTCGTGGTCAGCGTCGTCATCATCGTCGTCGGTCACAGCGGAGGATGCCAAGGAGTCTGAGGAGGCAGGCGGGGCGGCAGGGAACGTCTCCAAAAACCATTGCTTGGTAGCACGGTTCTGCTTTGAGCCGCCTGCGGCGGCGGTGGTGGCCACGCTAGCGGCCCGTTCCGTGGAGTCCCACGTGGGCAAGACCCGCGCGGTGGCGGCGGCGGCGGCGGCCGTGGACATGCTAGCGGCCCACGCAGAGGGGACAGTGGAGCGCGTGGAAAAGGAGCTGCAGCTGGTGAAGGAGCTGCCCGAACTGTAGCGGCGCACGTTGAAATTGAAAGCAAAACTTGAAAGCATTGTATCCTATTTTAAGTTCAAGCGCTTTCAACACGGGGTACAACGTGCACCGCCCCACCGAGCCGCTGCTGTCGAGGGACCAGCGGCTGGAGCCGGGTTGGTCGTAGCAGCCCCCCAGCGCAGTCCCGGAGATGTAAACCAGCCCTCCAACGCCGGTCGACAGGGGGGCTTCCACTCGTTCCCTTCTCTCTCACCTTATTAAAACCGTTGTCCCTGAGGCACACTTGGGATACGATTGGGCTACCTCCGTGTACTTCGCGGAAACACTCCATGTGCAGAGATCCTCCTGACTATCCCCTCATACACCACACGGAGTGTGTTCCCGTCGTACTGAACCAAAAAAAGTTTCAGGGTGGCGGGGACGAGCAGAACGGCTTGAGTTGAGCAGAGCTGGAAAGTTAAGAGACTCACGGGGGGCATACAGAAACGGTCTCTCTATAGACGCGGGAGCGTCTCTATCTCTTTGTCAACTGTACAGAGACTCGGGCAAGGCCTTACCTTGGGGGTCCTGGCCGTTGAGAATGGCGACACGGGGGTTGGCGCCAGGGGGCTGCGCGGTGTTGATGGCGGTGACGGCGGGGGCAGCGAGGGCGAGGGGGGCGGCAGCGGCGGGCGCAGCGGCGGCGGCGGCGGGCGCAGCGGCAGCGGCAGCGGCGGTAGCGGAGGCGGCGGCGGGGGCATCGAGAGGGGCGGTGGTGGCGACGCCGCGGAACACACGGGGTAGGCGGGGCACCCGACACGCCACCACAGCGCTTAACACGGTGCCGCTCGGAGTCTGAAGTGTGTGGAGGGTGAAGCCGCGGAGGTTGCGCGCAGCGTACAGCCCCCCCACGGCGCCCAGGTACACCGCCGCCACGCCCACGGGCAGCAGCGCGGCCAGCGGTGTGCGCGCGGACGACATTGCGGTTAGGGAGCACGCGCGCGGCGTGAAGAGCGCAGTGCGCGAGGGCGCGTGGACGAGAGTTGTGCGGGCGAGAACGAAAGGTCGTTGTTGATGATGGAGTATTGGCTGGGAAAATGAGAGGTTGCCGTGCTACCTGCGTGGGATGGGACGAGGGAAAGTCCTGCGTAACATATATTTACACGTACTCGTACACGGTTGGGGCGGGTCGCGGCACTTTGCTTTGCGCCGCCTTCGCGCACAACAGTTGGAACCGCGTGTCCGTCAGGCGCACTCCCGGACCAGAATAGAGCGCTGTATCATGTCGTCGTTGTCGACACCCACGCTCGGCGGCGGGCCCGAATCCTCGCCCTCGCTCGCCGGTCTCTCGCTCTCTTCTCAGATATCCGGCGGCGGCGGGGACGTGGGAGGGGGCGGGGTATGGGGAAGCGAGGACGCCTCTGGACCCTCGGAGCTGCCGCTGCCGGCGGTGGGCGCGCGCGTGCGGTGCGAGGGCCTGACGGGCGCGGCGGAGCTGAACGGCTGCCTCGGCCGCGTGGTGAGCCACGAGGGGGCGCGGGCGAGGGTGGTGATGGACGGGCCCGGCGGCCGCGTCGTGGGCGTTGAGCCGCAGAACCTGGTCGTGGTCATCGGACTGTCCGACGTGCTCGAGGCCCTGCCCGACCTCGTCAGGGAGGAGGTGCTGCGGCGACTGGACCCCACGGACCTCGCCCTGGTGCGTCGGGTGGATCGCGCCTTCACAGCGGCGGTGGAGTCCTCCGACCTCCCGCGCGCGGGCGTAGGCGAGGAGGAGCCGCTCGAGGTGAGTCCGTTTGTCGGGTCCGTCGAGCGTCTGGCTTGGTGGGGCGGTGCAGGTTGACAGTTTGACAGTATCAGAGAGAGCTACGCTTCCACGTGTTTATGCAGGCACCAGGCTTTCGCCCTGGCCCCCGTGTCGTTGACAGTATCCAAACCCGCGTTAAACGCGCCTACAGATTCAGCGCATGAAGCTACAACGTGATGAACCGCTTTCAAACTTTGCTTTCAATTTCAACTTATGCCTCTACAACTTGGGCGAAGGAAAACGGGTGCCCGTGGCAGGATAATGGTCGCCAAGTCATCCAACACGAATGCAATCCTCCTTCCTTCAGTTTAGTGTCATCCTTTGACGTGGCGAGCACTATCTGCTTGGCCCTAGCCCGTGGGTCGCTTTTACGTGTGCTTGCGCCGCTAGGTCCGGGCACCTGGAGGTGCTGCGGTGGGCGCGGGAGCACGGGTGTCCGTGGGATCAGAGGACGTGTGAAGCCGCTGCTGGGAGCGGGCACTTGGACGTGGTGCGGTGGGCGTGGGAGCGCGGCTGCCCGTGGGATCCGTACACGCTCCACGCGTTGCGCGAGGGGTGTCCGGAGCTTCGCGCGTTGTGGGACGAGGCAGCGCCCGTGGCGGCGTGGGAGGGGGTCAGGTTCGGTGAGGCGGGCGGCGCGGATGCGGGGCGGGTGGTCAAGCTGGACCTAAATCGGAGGGGGTTGACGGGCGATGTGCCGGCGGCGCTCGGGGGGCTCACCGCACTGACGACGTTGAACCTCTGGGGGAACCGGCTGACGAGCCTGCCGGCGGCGCTGGGGGGGCTCACCGCGCTGAAGTCGTTGTACCTCGGCGGGAACCAGCTGACGAGCGTGCCGGCGGAGCTCGGGGGGCTCTCCGTGCTAGAGAGGTTGTACCTCAACATGAACCAGCTGACGAGCGTGCCCGCGGAGCTCGGGGCGCTCACCGCGCTGACGGCGTTGTTTCTCTACGGGAACCGGATGAGGAGCGTGCCGGCGGAGTGGGTGGAGGGCGGGGCGCTGGAGCAGAGCGGCTGTGACATCATGCGGTAGGTTCAGAGGAGAGCGGGTGTGAGACACACCGGTAGGATCAGAGGAGAGCGGCTGGGAGGTATTGCGTTTGGATCAGAGGAGAGCGGCTGTGAGATACACCGGTAGGATCAGAGGAGAGCGGCGGTGAGATATTGCGATTGGATAGAGGAGAGCGGCAGTGAGACATTTGTTTCCCGCGTCGGGCGCCGACGCTTCTACGCATACATGGGGGGTCTACTTTGGGGTTTTTGATCATTAGACTTGAAATATATGACGGACATATACTCGTATCGGGTGGGGGTCAAACGGGGATTTGGAGTTTCTTGACTTAATAGACGATCTCGTATATATTACAGTGTACGGCGACCTTCCAGATTGGAAGGTCGAAAATTGTATGGGCGAGGGTCTATTAACTCAAATATCGTGATCATATTGCGCTACTAGCACGCGCCATCCCCGTTTGACCGCTCCACCCGATCGGCGTGGTTTGCAACTTTGGTCGCGACCGCATATCCTCTTCTTATCCGCTGGCGCCGCGAGCCGCTACGCACGTCACCGCCGGAGACGAGACGAGTCGAAGCGGATCAGCCACGCAAGAGAACACATTTCATGTTTTAATTACATCTAAGAGATGGTATGCTTTTCAGCTTCGTAAAGCGTCCATTATTTGCGAGAGTGTCCGACGAAGAGATAGCCTTGTCTGGAGGTGAATCCCCCCTGGGTGTAGCGCACGTTCTTCTCCGCCTCCCTTACGCCCGCGCATGCTCCAGGGGTGACGTGCGCCCGGTGCTTGGTGATGCCGACGCCGCTGGCGTTGTGGATGAGCGAGACGTCGAAGAGGAGGCCGGCGCTGTCGCCGTCCATGCCGGTGATGACGCCGTCTGCGATGACGTCGCTGGTGGTGCCGGGGAGGGGGCCGAGGATGCCAGCGGCTGAGGGCGAGGCTGCGCAGCCTGCCGTCTTGGCAAAGTTGACGACGTCCCTGACGATGCCGTTGTGGGTCGTGTACCTCCCGCCGAGGGGCGTGTTGCGGGCCAGGTTGAGTACGGCGTGGCCCACGGCGACGAACCACTCGCAGTGGCGGAGGGGGATCTGCGATGTTCCTCTTGCATGGCTTCGATGTCCGCCCGACCGACCAGCAGCACGATCTCTGCAGAATTCTTGCAAGTCTCGCGCTCCAGTGTCCAGAGCATTGTCACGCGCGCGCTACCCTCCTCGACGGACTGCCCGACGTTTCCGTGGCCCTCTGCGTGTCGACCCTCCCGTCGCCGTTGTTTGGCACGAAGGGTGGTGGGTGAAATCCTGCCGCCGTCCTTCTGTTTCTCCAAGTAAGTGGGGCGTTCGGCTGCTCATTCCGTTAGATCTCAGATGCTCTCGCGGCAGGAGCGAAGGAAGAACGAGCGCGATGCCGCCAAGCGCGCGCCGCGGGCGGGAACCGCGGGAGCCGCGGGAGCTACTGCCGCTCTCGCGGACTTAATCGTGAACCCGCTCGGTGACTGGAGGACCCAAGCGGAACGCCCTATGGCGCTGCTCGAAGCGCTCGGTTCCGAGATCGTAAAACGGAGGGCTCGCGAAGGTGACGGGGAGGCGCAGCGCAGCCTAGGCTACCGGTTGCTCAGTGACACTGGAGTTGTGGGCGAGCCTCTGGGCTCGGCCGGTAGATCGCTACAGGCCGATGTAGGGCACCACTTTGGACCGACTACTTTTTCCGGACGCTCACAAGACCGAGATGCGTCGATGTGGTCACTTTCTGACGACCAAATGATTATTCTTCCATAATGTTTGCGGGTGCCAACCCTAGGTGGAGGAGGGCATGGCGCTTCTGGAGAAGGCGGCGGGGCAAGGGCACGCGTACGCTATGAATGAGCTGGGATCTGTTCACCTCGAGTGGGAAGACTACGAGCGAGCGGTGGAGTGGTTCACGAAGGGCGCCGAGGCCTTTGCCGGATGCAATGTTGAACCTTGGGTGCAGACTCGACCGGGGGGAGGGCGTGGCGGCGCCAGACCACCCAGCGGCGGCAGACTGGTACAGGCGCGCGGCAGACGCCGGTTCCGGGGAGGCCGCGTACAATCTCCTCTCCATGTACACTGTCGGCCGCGGTGGGGCCTAGCAGACAGTGCCCACCTCCTCCGCATTCATATCCTCGTTTCTCGAGTTAAATGGCGTCACATGACGTGGCGAGCAATATCTACCAGGCCCTTGGGCGCGGCGTGACACGTAGCAAGCGACGAGCGATGCAATGCTTGCGCCAGGCCGCCGAGAACGGCTACGACAAGGCGTGCTTACAAGTCGGCGAGCACATGTACATGGACCAACCGTACACCCGAGATGTTGGACACGTGGGGGAGAGTGCCGGGGCTGCCTCGTTGGCTGGGGTTATGGAGGGTCACGACGTCCCCTCGGATGTCATGACCGGCGTGTTACATTGGTTGCGGAAGGGGGGCACGCATAATCCAGTAGAAAGACTCGACGTGTGGCGTCGTGTGGCGCTGGAGGGGGCTGCGTATTGCCGGAATGAGGGGTGCCAGGTTGTGGGCCTTCTAAAGGACTTCAAGGTTTGCCCGCAGTGCAAGACCGCTCGGTACTGCGGCGCCATGTGTCAGAAACAACACTGGACTGAGGGTGGGCACAAGGAAACGTGTGGCACGTGCACGGGCACAAGTGCACATACTATTAAATAGGCTTTAGGTCTAAGCGCGACGTCGACGACGCAGTCTCCGACCTCGAGTAGCGGCCCGGATTCCGCGACGGTTGAGGTGTTCATTTCCAAATGTAAACCATCTCCTTTAAGGCGGAGGGGGTTGGTTAATGCTCCCATGTGGATTGCCTTGGGGCTCTGTGAACGTCTGTTGGTTTAAATGAAAATTAAACACAATGTAGAATTTTGCTCTCATCATCGCATGATGATGTTTGCCCCACCGACGCTGACGCCGACGCCGACGCCGACGCCAAGAACACGAAGGCGAACATGCAGCGCCCCGCGAACGCCGAGAGCCCGATTTTCTCGCACGAGTGTCGCAGTGCCGACGTTCGTGTGAAGAACATTTCAAGTTGTTACCAGTTATCGCTTTCGACGCTTCGTTCGGCGAACGCACTCGCGTTTGGCAGTGGTCCGATGGAGAATACTGGCCGCGGCGGGCGGTGCGATGGGAGGGGGCGGCGGGCGGGGAACACACTCTTGCGCTGTACCTTGTGAGCTGTCCACTGTCGGGACCTGATAAAATACCCTGTATTCTTTCTGCGGAAAGCGCCATTTTTGTAATTTTTAGGGGAGTGTTATCGATGTCATAACCTGTCCTTGCGCCATACGCCAGAATGCGCCATACGCCAGAACATCACTAGGTTCGTTGCGTACCATGATTAAGAATGTGGGTCAAGATCTCAAGTTCTGAATCCGCGAAAGGGTCAAATCACGGTTAAATCATTATATATAATAAGATCCAATAAATTGAGACTGCTGATTTGGTCAAATTATAATAAACACGTTGCGCGGCGCGGCCGCGCAAAACGGCGGCTATCGGCGTCATGAACCAGCACCAAACTCAGGTCGCGTCGGGACGTATGTAACTGCTAAATATTCCCTGAGTTCAGAGCTTGTTCACGACGCCGATAGCCGCCGTTCAACATGGACCATTTCTAGTTCAAAAGGCTGATTTTTTTTTAAACATTTGGGGTGTTATAAATGATTTTGTAGCTTTGTACTGATGTACGCGCTGCCGGCGCCACACGCCGAGAGTGGTTGACCAAAACACGTTACGTCCGTCGCCGCGTCCTAGTGGCCCTGGCGTCACTGGTCGCCCCCCCGCCGCTACCCCCCCCGCTGTTGCTGTGCTTGCTTCCAGCGTTGCTGATGAGTGATGACCTCGTCCCTCACCGCCACCGCACGCTTGGGCGACCGCGGCTGCAGCGGGCGCGGCCGCTCGTGACGGGGCCCTCTCTCATGTTTCATGTCCCTCTTGGCTTGTCCAGTATTCCAGCTCACACTGCACCAAACGGCTCCAGAGCATACCCGTAGCACTCATACCCGCCAGCAAAATCGAGGTGTTCCCCTTCCCGTTCCCCTCCCCAACCCCGCCAACGCCCGTTTTTCTCCACCGTGCACCCGCACCAGCACCATCCCCATGCTTCCCTTCTGTGATTGACCGCCCTCCATTTTGTTCCCTGATACCTTCGAAGGTAATGATGACGTGGCAAGCCCCGCGGCGTTTGTCTCTCTGTCAGACAAAACCGGCACTTTCCCAACAAAAACAGAGCTGGATGTCGGTCATTTCCGGTGATTCGGGTAAATGGCGGCTGGAAGTGCCACGTGTCACGCTCTAAGGGGTCTAACTGCTTGGGGTCAAACTCTCAACTGATTAAACGGTTAAAAACCGAGAAAGTCCCGCCAATTTACGGTCAAAAACTCAAAATACGAGAAAGTCCCGCCAAAATAGGGTCAAAAGATGGGCCCATTTTACAGAGTGTCGTCCGACCTTTCGGGAAACAATCTGATCTCATCGAAATGACGAGTCAACAGACCGTCGATATTTACACAATTTTCACCGCGTCAGGCGAAAGGAGTCTTGTCCAACTGTCGGTTTAGATACCGTATCGCCAGCTCGAGTGTGGGCGGCTATCTTATGCACACACAAAGAGGCGCCGCGCCGCATCTCCCGCGCAAGTTAACGGGCATCCTGACGAGGCTATAAACCCATCTTGCAAACGCCCGCGCGCAAGGCCCGCCGAGCGGCGACTCGGCCGCGCAACCGAGCGTGTGTTTGGAATCAGCTCTAAAGTTCAGAGCACCTCGGCTGTGGTCTCAACCTATCCGCTGGGCTTGGGCGGTAACCTCGCATCCCCAGCCGCCTCACGCAACCCCGGGCGAAGACGAGCCGCGGTAGCGCCCCGGGCCGGAAGGTCCTCACGATCGCCGGTGCGTTTCACCCCCTGCGCGACCCCTCTTTCAAAGTTTCCCCTGACGACCGAACCTTGCATGTCGCATGTCGTCACGTGATACGAGAACAAATGTTTTTTAGCACGTGCCGAAGCCGGTCCACCGCAGGTTGACTGACGCCATCGTGCCCCGCCCCTCCTCCCTCACAGGCGCACGCGTCGGCGTTCCGGGGGCATGAAGGTCCTGTTCCTGGACATGGACGGGGTGCTCGTCACACACAGGTGCGGCGCTCGCGCTCGCGTCCCACCCACCGCCCACCGATCGGCAGTCGAACGAACCCGCCCGCTATTTTTTTTTGCCTCTTGGGCAAACCCACCACGCGGCCTGCACCGCGGTCGTCGTCCCTGCACCCCGCCCTGCGCGCTGCGTTCTCTGGGTGTGTCCTGCGCGCTGCGTCCTGCGTCCCTCACCCTGCGTCTCCCTCCCCCCCGCGTCCCTCGCCCTGCTGTGTTCACCCTGCGCCCTGGGTCTGCACCCTACGTCCTGCGTCCTGCGTCCTGAGTCGTGTTCCCCGCGCCTGCGCCTGCCCCCGTCCTATCCCCCGAAGCGCGCGTCCTGGTTTCCAGATGCGCCCCTCACCGCGCCCTGCACCCCGTCGCGCTGTGACGCGGCGCCACAGGGGAGCGCTTCGCGTTCCCCCCGTCCCTCCCACCCCCACCCCAAACCCCGCCCCCGTCCTCCTCCCCCTTCGCCGCCCCCGCCCTCCCTCCTGCGCGCGCGCGTGCGGCCGCGGCGCGTCAAGTACACCTGACCGGTTCACCATGAGCAAGCAGGTCGGCCCTATCTTCATCGAAGACCGACCTTGTGAGGGGAACTCGGCGGACCCCAAGCGAGTGTGTGTGCGGCGCGCGAGATACGCGCGCGCCCCGCCGAACGTTGACACGCCCCGTACGTCGCAAGCGTAACCCCGGGTACGAGTACCTGTAGACCTTCTCTCCCCGCACGCTTCCTCGACCTGAGGCGGTCGGAGAATGTCAATATCGAATATCGATATCGCGCCATGCGTACCTCCCCCCTCGCACCCCCCCCTGCGCCCGCGACCCGACACATGTCCCCCCGCCCATCCCCCCCCCCGCCGCTGATACGTTACGTCAGTCTGAAGAATACAGCCTTAAACTCACCTCCCTTCCCCTCCCCACCCCACCATTATTGTTCAACACTTTTGTTTCACGATGATGAACTCACCTGCCTTCCTCTCCCCCCACCCGTCACAGGCCGAGCATCGCGGAGCCGAACCTGGTGGAAAACCTGAGGTACATCATCCAGAAGAGCGGCGCGCGCATCGTGCTGAGCAGCGACTGGCGCCGCACAAAGGAGGCGCGCAATGAGGCGGGACCCGGGGCCCGGCCCGCACCCCGCACCCCAGCCCCCCCTCCCCTGGCCTGCACCCCAGCCCCCCCTCCCCCGTCACCCCAGCCCCCCCTCCCCCGCCCGTTCCTCAAACCCCCTCCCCCGCCCGCACCCCAGCGCCCCCTCCCCCGCCCGCACCCCAGCCCCCCTTCCCCCGCACCCCAGCCCCCCCTCCCCGGCACCCCCCCCTCCCTACCCCGCACCCCAGCCCCCCCTCCCCCGTAACCCCACCTCCCTAGCCACCCCAACTGCATTGCCGTCACACTTGTGGTCTGACCGTATCAGCAACCCGTCACGGTGTGCGGGTACCCCGGGAGACTATGAGCCAACAGCGATGTCGAGCCGGAAGGTTCGAGTGATGCGAGGACCCTGGCGTTAGGTAAAGCGGATCCTGGCGAATTACGGCATGGAGTTCATCAGCTGCACGCCGCAGCACGGGCAGGGGCTTACATTCGTCCACTTCTCAGCTCAATTTGAGCCGTGTCTGACACAAGGAAAGACCCTACACATCCTGAATACCCCCTAACACCCCCTTAAAACGGGCGACACAATCCCGGCGGGCACCCCCTATCCCATTCAAAGCGCTCAAGTTGAGCTGAATAGTGGACGAGTGTAAGCCCCTGAGCACGGGTCGCCCTATAGCCTCAACCGCGCCACGGAAGTGCTCACATGGGTGGAGGACCACAACCAGCGGTGCCGCGAGGCAGGGGCTTACACTCGTCCACTTCTCAGCTCAACTTGAGCCGTTTCTGTCACAAGAAAACACCCAACACACACTGAACACCCCCTGACACCCCCTAAACACGGGCTACACAACCCCTGGGCGCAACCCCTGTCCCATCCAAAGCGCTCAAGTTGAGCTGAAAGGTGGACGAGTCCAAGCCCCTGTCGCGAGGAGGGGCGCGACATCAGCGAGTGGGTGGAGGCGTTCGTGGCCATTGACGACCGGCCGCTCATCCACGAGGCAAGGGGGTTTGCTGAGAACAAGCATTCTACCGACGTTGACTCTCCTCCTGCTTCTTCTCCTCCTTCTCCTCCTTCTCCTCCTCATCCTCCTACTTCTCCTCCTCCTCCTCCTCTTCATCCTCCTCCTCCTCCTCCTCCTCCTGCTCCTCCTCTTCTACCGCCTCCTCCTCCTTCTCCTCCTCCTCCTCCTTCTCCTTCTCCTCCTCCTCCTCCTCCTCCTCCACCTCATTCTCCTCCGTATTCTCCTCCTTCTGCTCCTCCTCCTCCTTCTCCTCCGCGCATCTATTTGAGCATCCATCCTGAAGGTAAGTCACACCCCGATCTCGGGTCTACAGCTTGTTGTCAACGACCCTGTTGCGAGGTAGAGGGGGGCGGCATGGCGGGGCACTTTGTGATGACACACATCCGGCGCGGCCTCACGCGTCCGGCGTGCGAGGCCGCCATCAAGTGCCTGGCAGGGGGGGGTGTTGAGAACAACCACTCGACCGTCGTTGAAAACCTCCTCCTCTTCCTCCTCCTCCTCCTCCTCGTCCGCGCGTCTGTGTGAGCATTCACCCTGAAGGTAAGTCATACGGGCTTGTCCGATCTCGGTTCGAGTGCTTGTGCTCACTGACCCTCGTAAACCCTCCTTAACCCTCCTAAATGCTAAACCCTAAACCCTGAAACCCTCCTGGCCCTCTTAGCAGGACACCAAGCAGGACATTGGGGAGGTGCTGATGAACCAGGACGTCAAGGCGGCGGTGAAGGGGGGCCGAATGCCGCCGCGGGTGCAGCCCGCCAACAACGGCATGGGTGCCTACAACGGCGGTGCGCAGAACGGCGGCGGCAGGGCCTGCCAGATGCTGATCGCCACGTCAGATGTTGACCGCCACGTCAGATGTTGATCGCCACGTCATATGTTGATGACCACGTCAGATGTTGATCGCCACATAAGTTGATCGCCACGTCACATGTTGATCGCCACGTCATGTGTTGATCGCCATGTCATAGAATGCCGAATCACTCATGGAACGAGGCTTGAAAATGCGTTGCGTTGGTTGACGTGGCGTGTAATATCTGGCGGGCCCTTGACGGCGGCAACACGGGCGGCGCCGCCGCCGCGCAGCAGCAGCAGCAGAGCGCAGCCGCCATCGCTGTGGTAGGGCACTGCAGGTTGACCCGGGGTTGACTTTAGGGTTTGGGTTTAGGGTTTAGGGTTGACTTACCCCGGGGTTTGACTTGCCCCCGGGGTTGATTTGCCCCCGGGGTTGACTTGCCCTTGCCCCCGCGCTTGGTCTCCGCGCGATTGAAGCTAAAATATGATGAACCGCTTTCCAATGGTTGCGTCCAATTTAAACTTGCGCCTATACGCCCCGGCCGCCGCGGTGAACAACTCGCGCGAGTCCGCTGCCGCCGCCGCGTACGGTAGGACAGTGTATCCTGACCCTATCAAACCCACGTTGAAAGCGCCTGGAACTAAGCGCAAGAACTAGAATATCATCAACTGCTTTCAATTTTGCCTCAATTTTGCTTTCAAATTCAACTTGCGCCGCTACGGTACGGGTCAGGCAACGGCGCGTACAGCAACGGAGTGTCCACCCGACCGCCCGACCCGACCCGGGGCACCAACGGGTAGGGCCGCCCAGATACTGCCCGCCCGCCACATCATAGGATGCGATTCAACTCAAGAATCGAGGATTCTAATTGCCCTTTCTCCCCTCTTCTCTCCTCCCTCTCCTCTCTCTCCTCTCTCCCCTCTCTCTCCTCTCTCTCCTCTCCCTCGTGTCTCTCCTCTCTCCCACCTCTCCTCTCTCATCTCTCCTCTGTCTCCTCTCTCTTACTTCTCATATCTCGTCTCTCCCCTCTTTCTCCTCTCTCCTCTGACATCCCCTCCTTCTCCTCTCTCCTATTACATGACGCGGCGAGCAATATCTGCCCGCCCCCACCAGCAGGTACGGGACACCGCCGTCGCCCTCCACACCCCGCGGCGGTGCGGGGCCGGGGCCCTCCACGCCACGTGGCACCGCCCAGCGGTCCCCCACCACGCCGCGCTCCCCCACCACACCCATCTCCTCCCCCAATGCGCGCGCCGCCGCCGCCTCCGCCGGCCGCTATCAGGCAGGGGCTTACACTCGTTCACTTTTGCGCTCAACCTAAGCCGTTTTGGTCACACCTCCCGTGTCCCCCTGTCTAATAGACTGGGGGGG
>Ga0307489_10000401_pt1 | contig 25823 bp, 12 predicted proteins | sample SB12metaG_FD_202247 | JGI IMG/M metagenome (GOLD analysis project Ga0307489, IMG submission 202247) | Sea-ice brine microbial communities from Beaufort Sea near Barrow, Alaska, United States - SB 1.2 | ecosystem: Environmental > Aquatic > Marine > Coastal | place: USA: Alaska | collected... | reverse complement strand
ATTGCCCGCCATGTCATCGATACGATGTTTTCACCGTCTTTTCTTGAGTTTGATGGCATCCCTTGACGTGACGAGCATCATCTGCCAGAACCTATAGGTCGGCGCCGTGGAGCTGCGGCAGAGCCTGACCGCGCGCTTCGGAGTCAGCCTGCCGCCCACCGCCATCTTCGACTACCCCACGGTCGGCGCCCTGTCCCGCTTCATCGCGGAGGCCATGGCACCGGCTATGTCGAGGATGTCCCCGGCTTCCACTCCCTCCAGCGTCTCAAAGAGTGGCGTGGGCACGGCCTCTGGCGCCTCCGGCGATGGGGTTCGCGCGATTGAGGTGGCGTCTTCGGCGTGCGTCTACCCCCGCGGCGTGTCCAGCCCGGGCCAGCTCTGGAGCGGCTTCACGGCGGGCACGGAGTTCCAGGAGATCATCCCCCTGGAGCGCTTCGACCCCGAGCTGTGCGGCGGCGGCGCGCGCACCGCAACCTTTGTCGCCGACGTCGACGTGTTCGACGCCGGCGTGTTCCGGGTCTCCGACGCCGAGGCGCTGGCGATGGACCCGCAGCAGCGCAAACTCATGGAGCTGTGCCTTCGCAACTACGTGGCCACGGGGGGCGACACCCTGACCGACGCCGTGGGGAGCAAAACGGGGGTGTACCTTGGAGTGATGTGGACGGAGTTCCAGTACCTAATTGTCGCGCTCGGCGCCACGCAGAACGGGTACACCGCCACGGGCAACGGGCTCAGCTTCCTGGTCGGTCGACCTTCGTTCGCGTTTGGGCTTGTTGGGCCCAGCGCTGTGGTGGACACCGCGTGCTCCTCGAGCCTGGTGGCGACGCACCTGGCGTGCACCGCGCTGTCGCGTGGGGAGGCGACCAGCGCACACGCGGCAGGCGTGCAGTGCATGCTGCTGTCGGAAACGTTCGGCATCCTGAATAACCTGAACGCTCTGTCGCCCGACGGGCGGTGCAAGACGCTCGACGCCAGCGCGGATGGCTACGGACGCGGCGAGGGTTTCGCTGCACTATACCTGCGTCCCCCCTCGACGACCACTTCGGACGGCTCGAGCAACGGGGATGGAGGTGATGTGCTTTGCATCCTCGGCGCGGCTGTGAACCAAGACGGTCGGTCGAGCACCTTCACCGCACCGTACGGGCCCTCGCAACAAGCCCTGATGGTGCAAGCGCTTGGCGAGGCGAGCACCAGTCCCAGCGAGGTGCGCTTCCTGTCCACGCACGGCACCGGCACCTCCCTTGGCGACCCCATCGAGCTCGCCGCCGCGGGGCGCGCTCTATCCAGCGGCGCCAAGGTCAACGCCATCGACAGCGATGGTGCTTCGCTCACGGTGATTGGCGCGAGCAAGTCGTTCCTGGGGCACACCGAGGGCACGGCGGGCATGTCTGGGCTGCTGATGGCGGCGGCAGCGGCGGGGCAGCTGGCCGCGCCGGCGCTGCGGCACTGCCGCAACCTCAACCCGCACGTGGCGGCCGGCCTGGCGGGCCTCAAGGCCAACGGCGCCGCAGTCTTCGCGGTGCGGCCTCACAGACATTGCTCACCACCTCTTCGATGCTCATACGCACTTTCACCCCTTGTGTCATGATTTGATTGTCATCCCATGACGTGTCGAGCAATGTCTGTCAGGCGCTACTTCGCGGCGCCCCGGACCGCGTCCACTGCGATCACGTTCGCGGCGTTCGCCCCCCAGGTGGTCGCCTCCGCGAGTTCCTTTGGGATGAGCGGCGTCAACGCGCACGCCGTGTTCGACGTGAGGGCTCACGGCGGCGTCGACGCCGTGTCCACCCGCGCGTCGATCCTCGTGGCGGACGGCACGCGGCTTTGGCCCGCGCCCCCGGCCCGCCTCCTGTGCGCCGCCGCTACCCCGTCTAGTGTGTTCGGCGGCAAGGGCAGGATGGTGTTCGAGAGCGTGTTGACGGGCGCGGCGCTCGCGTTCCTGTGGGACCACGGCGTCAACGGCAACGCGCTGATGCCCGGCGCCGCGTCGCTCGAGGCGGCGCACGCTGCCCTCGCCTATGCCGAGGTTTCCAGCGGCGCGTCCGTGCTCGCGGCTTCCGCCGCCGCGCTCACCGGCATCGCCTTCGTCCGCCCGTTGGTGCTCCCCGGCGCGGCCGCGGCCGGCGCCCGCGCCACCACCGCCGCCGATGTCGTCCTCGTGGTGACCAAGTCGGTGGACGGCGGTACGGTCGACGTCGCTCATAGAAGCGGCGGAAATGCCAAGGGGCAGCCAGCCGTCGTGGTGAAGTCATCATGCCGTCGCATCCAGCTGGTGGCTTCCGCAGGTGCTTCCAGGATTGGCGCTTTGGCGTCGGGTTCGGCGGGCGTGGGCGTGCTTCTGTTTGAAGGGTTCGGAGCGGCGGCGGCAATGGCGGGGAGCTTCGGGGTGGTCGCCGCGTCCAGCGACTCCGCGGTGCCGGCGTCGTCCAGCAACGGCTTCACGGTGCCGCCCGCGATGTTGGACTCGTCGCTTCACCTGATGGCGGCTGGCCAGAAGCAGGGCGAGGGCGGCGGCGGCGGCGCGGCTCCCTCAGCGCCGAGGGTGCCCGCCGGCGCCGGCGCCTACTTCGCGCCCGTGGCGGTGGCCCCCGGCGCCGCCGGCATCGCGCTCGCGCGCCAGCTCTCGGTGAACGACCGCGGCACCGCCGCCGTCAGCAACCACGTCCTCGTCCTCGCGGGTGCACGGGTCGGCGTGTTCGGTATGGAGACCAAGTCAACGCGCAGCGCGGCGGGCGGAGCAAGCGCCACCAATTCGGCCGCTGCGGTTAACAAGAAGGCGAGGACAACTGTGGCCGCCGCGGCGCCCCAGGAAGCTGCCAAGGGGCTGCTGTATGACGTCGCGTGGCAGGCCAACGCTGGCCGCGGTGTGGCGCGTGGCGGCGGCGGCGGTGGAGTCGCGCGGCCGTCGATCATGCGCGGCGACCACCGCGGGTCGTCGTCCAACCGCAACCGGCCGGGCATGTCGGCCTCCCGCCCCGCCACCGCTGCCGCCGCGCTCATGCAGACGGCGGCGATCGCCGCCGCCGCGGTGGCGACGCAAACCGCGGGCGGCACCCTCAACACCATGACGTCGTCGTTGACATCCATCGACGACTCGGCTCCCGTGCTGGGCGTTGTGCGAGCCGCCGCTGCTGAGCTCAACATGATCAACTTCGATGTAGAGGACCGCTCCCGATATGCCGCCGCCGCCAGCCCCGATGCCGATGCCGGCCCCTCGAGCGGCGCCATGGACAACTTCAGCGGCCCGCACGGCGCGGCGGTGAGCGGCGGCGCGCGGTTCTCCCCTACGGTGCTGCCCTCGATGCGGTCGCTGGGCATCGGCGCCATGGGGCTGACGCCCCAGCCGCGCGGCGCCTTCCGCGACCTCAAGCCCGCGCCGGTCAGCTCCATCGTTGCCGACGCAGAGGGCAACATGGCGTCGGACGACCTACCGCTGATCAACGTGCGGGTGGAGGCCGTGGGCCTCAACTTCCGCGACGTCCTTAACGTCCTCGGCATGTACCCCGGCAACCCGGGCATGCCCGGCAGCGACTACGCCGGCGTCGTCATCGGAGGCGCCAACGAGGCGGGTGCTGCGACCTTCGCTCCAGGGACCGAGATCTTCGGGCTGGCTCCGGGGTGCCTGGGCACGCAGGTGACGGCGTGCGCTCTAGCCGCGGCGCCCAAGCCCCCCGGGATATCCTTCGCTGACGCTGCGGGGTGCCCCACCATCCTGTGCACCGTGCTGCTGGCGCTGGCCGAGGCGGCGCCCGCCACGGGGCAGGGGCTTACACTCGTTCACTTTTCAGCTCAACTTGAGCCGTGTCTGACACACAAAAATACCCTACACACCCTAAACACCCCTAACACCCCCTTCATACGGGCTACACGACCCCTACGCGCACCCCCTATCCCATAAAAAGCGCTCAAGTTGAGCTGAGAAGTGAACGAGAGTAAGCCCCTGCCACGGGGGAGATCAACTCGGTGCTGGTGCACGCGGCGACCGGCGGGGTCGGCCTCGCCGCCATCCAGGTGCTGCGCTCGCAGGGCATCGAGGTGTTCGTTACCGCGGGTAGCGCCAAGAAGCGCGCGCTGCTCCGCTCCATGGGGGTCGCCGGGGTCGCCAGCTCCCGCTCCACCGAGTTCCCCGAGGTGGTGGTGCTCACCAACGGGAAGCCCATCGACTTCGTGCTCAACTCGCTCACCTCCGCGGGTATGGTCGGCGCCTCGCTCGCTGCGCTCCGTATCGGCGGCGGCTTCGCGGAGATATCGAAGCGCGACATCTGGTCCGCGCCCGCCGTGGCGATGGACCACCCCTCGGTCAATTACCAGCTGGTGGCGTTCGATTTCCTTTCGCCGCAGAAGTTGCAGGTGATGCTGGGGCGGCTGTCGCAGGCGCTGCACGCGGGGACCATCAAGCCCATCGCGTCGCAGCAGAGCGGCCTCATCGCCGTGCGCGAGTGCATGCGTGAGATGTCGGGCGGCGGCCACATCGGGAAGGTGATCGTCTCCACGGCCCCCGCGCCCCCGGGCCTGCCCGAAGCCGCACTCATCGTCACGGGCGGCCTCGGCACCCTCGGCAAGCTGGTCGCCACCTGGTCGGTGCAGCAGGTAAAGCCCGCCAGACATTGCCCGCCTCGTCATCCAACGTTTGATGGACCCTCGTTCATTGATTTGAATGGCGTGCTGTGACGTGGCGAGCAATATCTGTGTAGCCGTAGCAACAGGGCTCGCGACGGATGTCGCTCCTCGGTCGGACTGGCCGGACATCCGAGCCCATAGGCAGGGAGGCCGATGAGAACAGGCACTCGACCGACGTTCAGTCTCCTCCTCTTCCTCCCCGCGTCTGTATGCGCATGCGCATGCACACTCATGGTAAGCCGTGCTCTGATATCGGTCGAGTGCTTGTTGTCAATGACCCTCCTGGCCGGTTCGCTCGGAGCGTCCACCGCGTGCGTGGTGATGGCTCGGTCGGACGCGAGCCGCGCGGAGGAAGCGGAGTTCGCGGTGAACGGCACCTCCGCGACGCGGGGGCGCGGCGGGGCGCCCGCGGCGGGTGCGCTGCTACACGCCGGCGGGCTGCTGGCCGACGCCACGGTGCCCAAGCAGACGGCCGGGCGCGTGGCGCTCGTTGCGGCGCCCAAGGTGGGCGGCTTGAATCGTGTCGCCAACGCCGTGGGCGCGGCGGCGGCCGGGAACACTTTGTTGTTCTCCTCCCTGGCGTCCATGCTGGGGTCGGGCGGGCAGGCCAACTATGTGGCCGCCAACGGGTGGCTAGACGCGTGGGCCGTGGCGGCGACGGCGCGCGGGCAGAGCGCGGCGAGCGTGCAGTGGGGCGCGTGGAGCGGCGGCGGCGGCATGGCGGCTAACGAAGCCGGCACCATTCAGCGCATGGAGCGCCTGGGCGTGGGCGCCGTGGAGCCCTCGCAGGGCCTCCGCGCCGTCGAGGGGATCCTCCGCGGCTTCGCTGCGATGGTCCCTGGCGGCATCATCCAGCCGGTGGTGGCCGCCAACCCGTTCGTGTGGGAGACGTTCCTCAAGCGCATGAAGCCCGTGCCAGCGCTCTTCGACGGCGTCAACCCGCTGGCGATCGCCGACACCGCCGCCGCCGACTCCGCCGTCGCCGGCACGTCCGGTGCGGCGGCCGGTGGTGTGTCCCACCGCGGCGGCGGCGGCACGGCGCGGGGACCCATTGCGCGTGCGCTGGTCGATGAGGCGGTTCTCAACATTATCGGGTCGGAGGTGGATGACCAGGAGCCGCTGGTCGACGCGGGCCTCGACTCCCTCGGTGAGGCGCTGCACCCTCACGCCTGTGTTGAAAACGCCAACGCCTGGCTGGATCCAGCGCTTGAATCTGAAATACGATGAACTGCAGTAACGTTTTGGTTTCGATTACAATTTGTGCCCGTACACATCGGGGCCGTGGAGCTGCGCAACTCCATCGCCGCTTCGTCAGGGATCGACTTGCCGTCCACGCTAGTGTTCGACTACCCCACCGTCGCCGCTATCCTCGAGTTCATGACGCCGCTCATGCCGTCCAACGCTGACGATTCGGATTCCGCCGACGCCGACGCTGACGATGCGGTGGGCGCGAGCGAGATGTCCATGGGTCGGATGCGATTCGCGCAGACGAAACCAAGTCGCGGTGACAGCTTAATCGGCATCGTCGGGACGTCGAGCCAGACCGCACGCAACGCGCTGCACGCGGGCGCCCCGGTGGACGGCCTCACCGTCGTGCCTCTGGCGCGGTGGAGCATCGATAAGGCGCGCTATGACGACTCGTTGATTCAGGCCCGGTTTGGCAGCTTCGTCAGCGACGTTGACCAGTTCGATTGCGATCTGTTCAACGTGTCGTCTAAGGAGGGTGTGCTGATGGACCCGCAGCATCGCATGCTCCTGGAGGCGGCATGGGAGGCCAAGTCGGGTGGCGCGGTCGCTGGTGTCTCGCCGGAGAGGCAGGGTGTCACGGTCGGCATCGCGAGTAATGAGTACGGTCGCCTGGTGGATGCTGTGAGCGTGTACACGGCTACTGGCAGTGCGCAGAGCGTTGCTTGCGGCCGCATGTCGTATACGTTCGGCCTGCAGGGCATCTGCCTCAGCATTGACACCGCGTGCTCGTCGTCTCTGGTGGGATTGCATATCGCCATCAACAGCATCCTCTCAGGCGAGTCGGCAGCAGTTTCGGCATGTGCCTCGCATATTTGCGTCGACGCGCTCACCACTGAGATGTTCAGCAAGGCTGGCATGCTGGCCAAGGATGGCCGCTGCAAGACGCTGGACGCTGGGGCTGACGGCTACGTGCGCGGCGAGGCGTGCGTGGTTCTCGAGCTTCGCACCCTGTCCGGCGACGAGGGCATCGCTCTCCACTCGGGGTCCATGGTGGCATCTGCGGTGAACCAGGATGGTCGATCCAGCTCCCTCACCGCCCCCAACGGCCCGTCTCAGCAGCGCGCCATTCGCAGCGCCCTGCGCGCGGCGAGGATGTATCCCACCGCCCTCGATGGCCTGGAGATGCACGGCACTGGCACTGGCCTCGGCGATCCCATCGAGGTGGGTGCCGCCCACGCGGTGCTCGTGGAGCCCTCGCGGCTGGTTCCCCTCACCCTGTCCGCGATGAAGTCATGCATGGGACACACCGAGCCTGCATCTGGCGCCGTCGGCATCCTTCACGCGGTGCTCGGGGTGGGGGCGCACAGCGCCAGACCCATCGTGCACCTGATCGCCGTCAACCCGCACCTTGCCAGCCTCACCCGCAAAGCCTTGTCAGGCGCGGTGGACTCCATGGCGCTTCCCAGGCAGCACATCGCCGCCGTCGCCGCACCGGCGGAGCGCCCGATGCTGCGGGGCGTCAGCGCGTTCGCCTTTCAGGGCACCAACGCCCACGTCATGGTGGCGGCGCCGGCCTCCGTCGGCACCGCCGCAGTGGCGCATCGCGGGCGCGCCGCGGTCTGGAACCGCGAGCGCCTGTGGTTGTCAGCCCCTCACCACCCGCTGATCCAGTCTGCGGTGGCCGCCCCCAAGGCGGCAACTGTGCGCTTTGAGGCCTGCCTCTCAGTCGATCACCAGATGTACCTGTGGGATCACCGCGTCGCAGGCCGCGGGCTCCTTCCCGCCGCCGCCTTCCTCGAGGTCGGCTCAGCCGCCCTGTGCCACATCGCCAACAGCAACGTCAGTGACATCAGTCTCGCACCAACGGCGATGTGTGGCGTTGCCATCACCTCGCCGCTCGTGCTGCCGGCGGTCAAGGCTGTGGTCGCCATCGCGTGCTCCCTCAATCTGCGGAGCGGTGCTTTGGAGATCGCAGCTGCCGGAGCTAAACGCCCTTGCCTCACCTCGCAGTGCCGAGCGATCCACGTCCGTCAGGATGCAGATGCCCAGGTTGAAGCGCAGATGCCGACGATCCACGGTCCGGATGGTTTGTCCAGAGCGTCGTCCACGCTCGGCCGCATCGCCCACAACACCTCTATGATTACTGGCGAGAACACCGGGCTGCAGATGCCTCCCGCCGTGCTTGACGCCAACCTGCAACTCGCCGGCGCCCGCCAGAGGATGACGGCGCTGCACATCCCCGCGGGCATCGAGGCTTATTGGGCGCCGCACAGCGCCGGCCATTTCGACGTCTGGGCGACTGCCACCAGCAGACAGGCACACGTCTCAGACCACACCATCTTCGCGGAAGGCGGGTGCATGATACATCTGGCCGGGCTCGAGGTCAAGGCGACCAAGCCGGGGGCAGCAACCAGGGTAGCAATGCCTGAGGCGGCCGCGGCGCCTAAGGCTGCTGCACTGAAGGCTGTGTCAAGGAGTGTGTCGCTCGTGGGTTCGCCTGCACCGCCGGCCGCTCCTTCGGGCTTTCTGTACGAGGTGGCGTGGGCCGCCAGCGCCGAGAGCCCGGGTGTGACCCAGCCGTCTCGCAATTGCTTCGCTGCTGCGACCTCGCCCCAGCACCCGCATCGCCAGGCTTCCACCGGCATCCAGGCTGCACAATACGCCGCGGTCTCCCGCATCCCCCGAGTTACACTCCAGACCTCTGGGGCTGTCGGCGGCGCGACTGTGCGCACATCAGGGTCGGAGATCTGGAGCGTCATGAAGTGTGCGGCGCCCGAGCTGCAATCCTCCACGGCGTTCGATGGATGCGATGGTGACCTCAACGGCGTTGGCTTCACGGTACCGGCGCAGGCGGAGATATATGGCACCCAGGGCATCACCATCCGGGGAGGATCGATAGCAACTCCGGCGATGCTGCCCTCGTCGGTACTTGCCCAGACGGCCATGGATGTCACGTCCCTGACCGATGCGCTGGCGTCGATCATACGAGGCGGCGACAAAGCCGTGGCTGCTACACACCTCCGCCACGCCCTGGAAGTTGGTGCCCCATTCTCCTCTGATGGCGCTACGGTGGTTACTGGAGGCCTCGGAGGCCTCGGCCAGCTGATCGCCTCCCACAACGTGCGCAACGGCAGCACGCACCTCACACTGCTGGGGCGATCCGGCAGAGCGGGCGGGATGGATTCGCTCCTGGTCTCGTCGGGTGCCTGTGTTGTGATGTCCCGAAGCGATGTGTCGAGCGCGGATGAGGCCTCCGCTACCGCGTTCCACTCCCACGCTCCCGTCCGGGTGCTTCTCCATGCTGGTGGGCTGCTCAAGGATGCCACCATCCCCAACCAGACCGCCGGGCGAGCCAACACGGTGATGGCTCCCAAGTGCGTCGGGATGTCTCGGCTCGCGATGGAGACCCACGCTCGCGCCATGCGCTCGAGCGTGATGTTCTCGTCCATCGCGTCGCTTTTGGGCTCTGGAGGTCAGTCCAACTACGTCGCCGCGAACGGGTGGCTTGATGCGTTTGCGCGTGTTGGGGGCAGCCAGGGCCGCACGGCCACCAGTGTGCAGTGGGGCGCATGGGGTGGTGGGGACGGCATGGCGGCCAACGATGCCGGCACCATTCAGCGCATGGAGCGCCTGGGGGTCGGAATCCTCTCTCCATCTCAGGGGCTCAGTGCGCTCGAGGCGCTCACTCGCTCGGCGGCGTGCAGTGTAGCGTGTGCCAACCCCTTCATCTGGGATCGGTTGCTCGCCGGCATGAGCCCTGTACCTCCGTTCTTTGGGAAGTTTGCCCACCTCGCTCCGGTCGCTCCTGTGGCTGCATCCCCCAGAGCGAAGGCATCGCCAGGAGCGCGTGTGCTCGCCTCTTCTACTCGCGCGCTCGCCGCTTCATCAGTCGAGGCGAAGGTCATGGGTTCCGTGCGCGCCATTCTCGGCGCAGACGTCGGCATCAACGAGCCCCTCATTGATGCCGGCCTGGACTCGCTGGGGGCCGTGGAGCTTCGCGATGCCGTCAACGCCGCGGTGGACATGGAGCTCCCGAGCACCGTGGTGTTCGACTACCCTTCTGTGAGTGCCATGACAAGCTACATCGTGTCTCAGATGCATCCCGAGGAGGAGGCCGACGAGTCCAGCTTGATCGTCCATCCCGCCGCCACACGCTCGGCTCAACGCGAGCTGCTCGGGGTGGTTGGATCGTCCAGCCACACCCCACGCGGCGCGCTGAATGCAGGTGTCGCGGTCGACGCCCCGACCCGTGTGCCTCTGGAGCGTTGGTGCCTCGACGGCTCCGACGACTCGCAGGCGCAGGCCCGCTTCGGGAGCTTCGTTGCCGATGCGGATATGTTCGACTCCGATCTCTTCAACGTGTCACACAATGAGGGTGTGCTGATGGATCCCCAGCAGCGCATGCTCCTCGAGGCGGCATGGGAGGCAAAGGCGGGGCTGCAGGAGACGGTGCCTGAACGATCGGGGGTCACGGTGGGTATCTCCGGCAACGAGTATGCGCGCTTGTCAGACGTGGTCAGTGCCTACACCGCCACTGGTGGCGCCCTCAGCGTCGCCTGCGGCCGCATGTCGTATACATTCGGCATGCAGGGCATCTGCCTCAGCGTGGATACCGCGTGCTCATCGTCTCTGGTGGGATCGCACATCGCCATCAATAGCATCCTCTCAAGCGAGTCGGACTCCGTCACGGCGTGTGGCGTCAACGTAACCCTGAACCCCCTCAGCACCGAGATGTTCAACAAGGCTGGCATGCTGGCCAAGGATGGCCGTTGCAAGACGCTGGACTCCAGGGCGGACGGCTACGTGCGCGGTGAGGCGTGTGTGGTTCTTGAGATCCGCACCCTGTCCGGCGACGCAGACATCGCTCTCCACTCGGGGTCCTTGGTGGCATCTGCGGTGAACCAGGATGGCCGATCCAGCTCCCTCACCGCCCCCAACGGCCCGTCCCAGCAGCGCGCCATTCGCGGCGCCCTGCGCGCAGCGAGCATGGACCCTACCGCCCTCGACGGCCTGGAGATGCACGGCACTGGCACCGGCCTCGGCGATCCCATCGAGGTGGGTGCCGCCCACGCGGTGCTCGTGGAGCCCTCGCGGCTGGTGCCCCTCACCCTGTCTGCGGTGAAGTCATGCATGGGGCATACTGAGCCTGCTGCCGGCGCCGTTGGCATGCTTCACGCGGTGCTCGGGGTGCGGGCGCACAGCGCCAGACCCATCATGCAACTGATTGCCATCAACCCGCACCTCGCCAGCCTCACCCGCAAGGCCTTGTCAGGCGCGGTGGACTCCATGGCGCTTCCCAGGCAGCACATGGCCGCCATCGCCGCACCCTCGGAGCGCCCGATGCAGCGCGGTGTCAGCGGGTTCGCCTTCCAGGGAACCAACGCCCACGTCATGGTGGCGGCGCCGGCCTCCGTTGGCACCGCCGCAGTGGCGCATCGCGGGCGCGCCGCGGTCTGGACCCGCGAGCGCCTGTGGCTCTCGGCCCCTCGCCACCCGTTGCTTCAGGCCGCGTCGGTGGGCCCCGATGCCGCAATGGTGCGCTTGGAGACCTGCCTCTCGGTCGACCACCAGATGTACCTGTGGGATCACCGCGTCGCAGGCCGCGGGCTCCTTCCAGCCGCCGCCTTCCTCGAGGTGGGCTCGGCCGCCCTGCGCCACATCAGTGACGCACCATCAGCGATGTGCGGCGTTGCCATCACCTCGCCGCTTGTATTGCCTTCGGTCGGCGCTGGTGCCGTGGTGGTGTGCAGTATCAACCCAGGCAGCGGCGCTTTGGAGATCGCGTCTTCCGGCGCAGGCCGCCCTCACCTCACCGCGCAGTGCAGAGTGATAGACGTGCCTGGAAAGGGGCAGCCGACTCTCTCGGTGCGTGCGGTAATCGTCCACACTCTGGAACCCGCGCCCATATCAACGGTAACGGGGCGCATTGCCCACGACGCTTCTGTGGTCGATGGAGAGAATGCCGGGCTGCAGATGCCTCCCGCTGTGCTCGACGCCAACCTGCAGCTCGCCAGTGCAGGCCAGAGAATGACTTCGTTGCACATTCCCGCTGGCGTCGAGGCTTACTGGGCGCCGCGTAAGGCTGGCCAATCCGACGTTTGGGCGACCGCCACCTCTCGGGCGGCAGGCTTCTCGGACCACACCATCTTTGCTGAAGGCGGGTGCATGTCACATCTCGGCGGCCTTGAGGTCAAGGCGGCTGGGTCAGCACGGGCCTCTCCCGTGGCTTCCGCCGCACCGGACTCAAAGATCGCCGCGAGCGTCATGTACGAGGTGGCGTGGGTCGCCAGTGCGGAGAGCCCGGGTGTAACCCAGCCGTCTCGAGATCGCTTCGCTGCTGCGACGCAATCGCCCCAGCACCCGCATCGCCAAGCCGCCACCGGCATCCAGGCTGCGCAATACGCCGCAGTCTCCCGCATCCCCCGAGTAGCACTTCAGACCTCCGGAGCTGTCGGCGGCGCGACTGTGCGCACGTCCGGATCGGAGATCTGGGGCGTCATGCGGTGTGCTGCGCCCGAGCTTCAATCCTCCACGGCGTTTGATGGATGCGATGGTGAGGTCACCAGCGCTAGCTTCACGGTGCCGGCGCAGGCGCGCGCGCACGGCGCCCAAGGCATCACCATCCGGGGAGGATCGATTGCCAGTCCTGCGATGCTTCCCTCAGCAGTGCTCGCCCTGGCGGCCATGGATGTCACGTCCCTGAACGATGCACTGGCATCGATCATGCGAGGCGGCGACGATGCCTCGCACCTCCGCTACGCCCTGGAAGTTGGCTCTGCCCCTGATGCATCATCCTCCGATGGTGCTACGGTGATCACTGGAGGCCTCGGAGGCCTCGGCCAGCTGATCGCCTCGCATAATGTTAGCAACGGCAGCACGCACATCACACTGTTGGGGCGATCCGGCAGAGCCGGCGAGATCGATTCGCTCCTGGTCTCGTCAGGTGCCTGTGTGGTGATGTCCCGAAGCGATGTGTCGAGCGCGGATGTGGCCTCCTCTACCGCATTCCACTCCCACGCTCCCGTCCGGGTGCTTCTCCATGCTGGTGGGCTGCTCAAGGATGCCACCATCGCCAACCAGACAGCGGGGCGCGCCAACGCGGTGATGGCTCCCAAGTGCGTCGGGATGTCTCGGCTCGCGATGGAGACCCATGCGCGCGCCATGCGCTCGAGCGTGATGTTCTCGTCTGTGGCGTCGCTTCTTGGCGGGCCAGGCCAGGCCAACTACGTCGCCGCCAACGGGTGGCTCGATGCGTTGGCGCGTGTCGGAGCCAGCCAGGGCCGCACGGCCACCAGTGTGCAGTGGGGCGCATGGGGCGGTGGGGGCGGCATGGCGGCCAACGACGCCGACACCATCCAGCGCATGGAGCGCCTGGGGGTCGGCATTCTCTCTCCATCCCAGGGGCTCGGTGCGCTCGAGGCGCTCACTCGCTCGGCGGCGTGCAGTGTGGCGTGTGCCAACCCCTTCATCTGGGATCGGTTCCTCCGTGGCATGAGCCCCGTGCCTCCTTTCTTCGGAGAGTTCGCCCACCTCACTCCCGTCGCTCTTGTGGCTGCATCCAGCAAAGCGAAGGCATCGCCCGGAGCGCGTGCGCTCTCCGCATCATCAGTCGAGGCGAAGGTCATGGGTTCCGTGCGCGCCATTCTCGGCGCAGATGTTGGCGTCAACGAGCCCCTCATTGATGCCGGCCTGGACTCGCTGGGAGCTGTAGAGCTTCGCGACGCTGTCAACGCGGCTGTGGACATGGAGCTCCCGAGCACCGTGGTTTTCGACTACCCTTCTGTGAGTGCGATGTCAGGGTTTATCGTGTCTCAGATGCATCCCGAGGAGGAGACCGATGAGGGCAGCCTGATCGTCCATCCCGCCGCCACACGCTCCGCTCATCGCGAGATGCTCGGGGTGGTTGGATCATCAAGCCACACCCCATGCGGCGCGCTGAACGCGGGTGGCGCGCTCGATGGCATCACTCGTGTGCCTCTGGAACGTTGGTGGCTCGACGCCTCCGATGACTTGCATGCTCGCTTCGGAAGCTTCGTTGCCAATGCGGATATGTTCGACTCCGAGCTCTTCAACGTGTCAGCCACAGAGGGTATGCTGGTGGATCCCCAGCAGCGCATGCTCCTCGAGGCGGCATGGGAGGCGAAGGTGGGGCTGCAGGAGATTGTGGCCGAACGATCGGGCGTCACGGTCGGCATCTCCGGCAACGAGTACGCTCGGATGTCAGACTCGGTCAGTGCCTACACCGCCACTGGTGGCGCCCTCAGCGTCGCCTGCGGCCGCATGTCGTACACGTTCGGCATGCAGGGCATCTGCCTCAGCGTCGATACCGCATGCTCGTCGTCTCTGGTGGGATCGCACATCGCCATCAACAGCATCCTCTCGGGCGAGTCGGACTCTGTCACGGCGTGTGGCGTCAACGTCACCCTCAACGCGGTGACCACTGAGATGTTCAGCAAGGCTGGCATGCTGGCCAAGGATGGCCGCTGCAAGACGCTGGACTCCAGGGCAGACGGCTACGTGCGCGGTGAGGCGTGCGTGGTTCTCGAGATCCGCACCCTGTCCGGCCACGCAGGCATCGCTTTCCACTCGGGGTCCTTGGTGGCATCTGCGGTGAACCAAGATGGTCGATCCAGCTCCCTCACCGCCCCCAACGGCCCGTCCCAGCAGCGCGCCATCCGCAGCGCCCTGCGCGCTGCCAGCATGGATCCCGGCTCCCTCGATGGCCTCGAGATGCACGGCACTGGCACCGGCCTCGGCGATCCCATCGAGGTGGGTGCCGCCCACGCGGTGCTCGTGGAGCCCTCGCGGCTGGTCCCCCTCACCCTGTCCGCGATGAAGTCATGCATGGGGCACACAGAGCCTGCCGCTGGTGCCGTTGGCATGCTCCACGCGGTGCTCGGGGTGGGGGCGCACAGCGCCAAACCCATCATGCACCTGATCGCCGTCAACCCGCACCTCGCCGGCCTCACCCGCAAGGCCCTGTCAGGCGCAGTGGACTCCATGGCGCTTCCCAGGCAGCACATCGCCGCCGTCACCGCACCCGCGGAGCGCCCGATGCAGCGAGGCGTCAGCTCGTTCGCCTTCCAGGGAACCAACGCCCACGTCATGGTCGCGGCGCCGGCCTCCATCAGCACCGCCGCAGTGGCGCATCGCGGGCGCGCCGCGGTCTGGAACCGCGAGCGCGTCTGGGTGAAACCCATGCCCGGCGTGTTAATCGACGGAGCCCTGTGCTCGTTCCCCGCGGGCGGTCGGACCCTCGCCGCCATCGACATCGCCCCGGGCTCACCCATCGCGGCCTATCTCCACAACACCATATCCGTCCTCGCGCTGGCGTCCGCCGCCGCGTCGTCCGCGTTGGTCAGCAGCGTCGACGGCGTGGCGCTGCAGGCTCTCGTGTTCTCAGGTTTCGCCGTGGCGTCAGACGCCGGCATCCGCGTGGAGGCGGACCTGGCCAGCGCCACCCTGGTCACCCGCGACGTGAGCAGCGGCGCCGCCCTCGTCTCGGGCGGCCTGGGCGGCGTCTCCTCGGGCGTCTCCTTGAGCGTTCCATCGGGGGGTGCATCGTCCTCGGCGGTTGCCGCCGCCGCCGCTGTGTACCCCCGCGCCGTCGCTGCCGCCGCCGCCGGCGCCGGCGCGGTGGGCATGCACGTGTCGCTCGGCTTCGCCACCGCTGCGTGCTCCGCTGCGTTCCTCGGTGTTTCGTATTCTGGTCCTTCGGCAGAGCTCATCCCGGTGCAACTGCGCGCGCTGGCGGCGCATTGGAGCTCGTTCGACGCATCCACCAAGTTCGCGGATGCCGAGGAGATGATCCCGACGCGTAGCGCCGGAACGTCCGACGCCGGGCGCGCGGTCAACGCGCTCACCGGCGCGGTGCTGCAGCGCTACGCTGGGGTGGTCCAGTCGACTGGGCAGCAATACATCGCGCCAGCCGTGGCGGCGCCGAAGGTGGCATCTGCGACGGAGAGTGCGGCTGTCGCCGCCGCCGCCGCCGCCACCGCCGCCGCCGCCGCCGCGCTCGCTGCGCAGCTTCCTTTGTACACCACCACCTGGGAGGCCAGCGGGGTTTCGCCACCGCCGCCGCCGCCGCCGCCGCAGAGGCGTGGGGACGGTCGCACCGCGCACCGCAGCGCCGCGGTCGGCGCACGCTCGCGGCCTTCCGGGGCATCGCGCATTGTTGGAGCGCACACATCGGCGGTGATGTCCGCGGCGGCGGCGGTGACCACCGCCGGCAAGTCGCCGCCCGCCGCGGTGCGTCTCAACACGGCGGAGGCGGCCATCGCGCCGCTGTCCGGCCCGGCCTTCGGCGGGTCCGGCGCCAACCCGTCCGCCGCGGTGTGGGGCGTGCTGCGCGTCATGTCCGCCGAGGCGCGCGGCGTCGTGTTCGGTGGCGTCGACGCCGACGCCACCGCCGCCAACGCCGGAGGCATCGAGGTGGTCTCCGGCGCGCAGGCCGTACGGTGTGGCGTGACGCACCAGGGCACGCTGGTGCGGCAGATGGCGCAGCAGGAGGGTCAGTGCCCCGACGAGGTGGCGCTGCCGCCGCGGCGCCCGGTACTCATCACCGGCGGCCTGGGCAGCCTGGGGCAGCTGATGGCGGGGTGGATCGCGCGGGGGTCGCCGGTCGCCGGGGCGCTGACGCTTCTGGGGAGATCTGGCCGCGCTAAATCTCTGTCGCTCGGGCTCGTGCACAGCGGGGTGGTGATGACGGCGGCACGCTGCGACGTGTCGCAAGCGGAGGACGCTGCGAGCGGCACTTCCGACCGGTCGGTCGGAGCCCTGCTTCACGCGGGCGGCGTGCTGCTGGACGCCACCATCCCCAACCAGACGGCGGGCAAGGTGGAGGCCGTGCTGGCGCCCAAGGTAGGGCGGAGCAGGTTGACCCTATGAAACCCACATTGACACTGCCTGGAACTAAGCACTTGAAAGTAAATATATTTTACCTGCTTTCAAACTTTGCTTTCACATTCAACATGCGCCGCTACACCAAGGTGGGCGGCTTGTCGCGCGTCCATGGCGCGTTGGAGCGCGGCGGGGCTCAGGCATCTGTGCTGTTCTCGTCCATCGCCGCCCTGCTGGGTTCGGCCGGACAGGCCAACTACGTCGCCGCTAACGGCTGGCTGGACACCTGGGCCGTGGCGGCGCGGCAGCGCGGCGCCGCCGGGGTGGTGAGCGTGCAGTGGGGCGCGTGGAGCGGCGGCGGCGGCATGGCGGCTAACGACGCCGGTACCGTGACGCGCATGGGGCGCCTGGGGGTCGGCGTTCTGCCGCCCGTCAAGGGGCTCCAGGCCTTACAGGCGCTGCTGCAACTCGCGGCGTCACCCGCCGTGGCGCCCCCCGCGGTGTTCACCGCCAACCCGTTCGACTGGACCACCTTCCTGCAGCACGGCAGGGCGGTGCAGGTTTAACCGATGAAACCCATGTTGAAAGCGCCTAGAACTAAGAGCCTGAAACTATATTATGATGAACCGTCTTCAAAATCTGCTTTCAAATTCAACTTGCGCCGCTACATCACGTGCCCAGCCCGCCCCCGCAGCTGTTCGCCACCGTGGCCGCCGAGCGCGACGCCCTGGCCCTCGCCGACCCCCACTCCAACGGCGTCGTCGTCGGCGGGGGCGGCGGCGGGCGCGATCTGTCGGAGCTGTCCGAGGAGATGCAGAGGATCGCCGCGATGGCCAGGGACGAGCGGCAGGACGCCATCGAGGCCGTGGTCATGAAGACCATCGACCGCGTGCTGGGTAGGGCGGTGCATGTTAACCCTATCAAACCCACGTTGAAACCGCCTGGAACTAAGCGCTTGAAACCATAATATGATGAGCCGCTTTCAAACGATGCTTTCAAATTCAACTTGCGCCGCTACAGCTGGGGTACGAGATCCACCCGGAGAAGCCGCTGATCGAGGCCGGCGTGGACAGCCTGTCCATGGCCGAGCTAGGCCAGGCGGTGCAGGTTGACCCTATCAAAGCCACGTTGGAAGCGCCTGGAATTAAGCGCTGGAAACTAAACTATGATAAACTGCTTTCAAATTTTGCTTTTGAATTCAACTTGCGCCGCTACAGCTAGGCCAGGCCATCGAGGTTGATGTGGGCGTGGCGCTGCCCGCGACTGTGGCCTTCGACTACCCCACGGTGCAGGCCATCGCCGCCTTCGTCAGCGACGAGCTGGCGCCGCCGGCCGCAGCGGCGCCGCACCCGCCACCCGCCGCCGCGCTCGCCGCCGCCGCCGCCGCCGCCACTGACTCCGGTCGGTCGGGCGGCGGCTTCGGGCACATGGCGGCGGTGGTCGGCATGGGCCTGCGCTTCGGCGGGACGGAGCAAGGCGGCAGCGACTCCGCTGACAAGTACTGGTGCGGTGCTGCTACTTCAACCGATTGAAACTCGCTGTCGAAAACGAAGCACCTGATTACCTTTCTTGTATATACTGCAATCAAATTCTGCTTTCGATGTCAACTTGCGCTCCTACGCACTGGCGTATGATCTCGAGCGGCGGCGACGCCATCATGGTGGTGCCGGCCAACCGCTGGGACATCGACTGCAACACTGGCGCCCTGGGGCTGCACCGGCGCCGCGACCCCGAGAACGAGTCGTACAGCCGCCACGGCTCCTTCGTCTACGACATCGACCGCTTCGACTGCGCGTTCTTCGCCGTGGACCCACCCGCGGAGGCGGCGCTCATCGACCCGCAGCAGCGGATGATCCTCAAGGTGAGGCGGTGCAGGTTGACCCTATCAACCCATGTTGAAACCGCCTGGGATTAAGCGCTGGAAAGTGAAATGAGATGAACCGGTGTCAAACTTTGCTTTCAAATTCAGCTTGCGCCGCTGCACGAAGGTGGGCATCGACGCGCTGCACGGCGGGGGCATGAGCCGCCGCTCCGTGCGCAACACCAACACCGCCGTGTACGTCGGCATCTGCAACAACGATTACGACTCGGTGAGGCGGTGCAGGTTGACCCTATCAAACCCACGTTGAAAGCGCCTGGAACTAAGCGCTTGACACTGGATTATGATGAGCCGCTTTCAAACGTTGCTTTCAAATTCAACTTGCGCCGCTACAACTCGGTGCTCCGCGAGCAGGTGGTGGAGATGACGTTCGAGGGGAAGACGTACGAGGACGTCGTGGACACGGTGGGCGCCATCGCGTTCAGTACCTACGCCTTCGCGTCCAACCGCGTGAGCCACATGCTGGGCCTCGTGGGAGCTAGCCTGTCCATCGATTGCGCCTCTTCTTCTGCCCTGGTCGCTGTGCATATGGCGGCGGGCGAGGCGCGGCAGGGGCGGGGCAAGGGCCTGCGGTGCCTGGCCGCGTCGGTCAACCTCATCCTGCACCACAACCTGACGGACCTGCACACGGCGCGCAACATGTTCCCGCACGATGGTCGTTGCAAGACGTTCGACGCTAGCGCCGACGGGTTTGAGCGCGGCGAGGGCTCGGGCGCCGTGCTCATGCGCCACGCCTCCGAGGTGCTGGCGCCGCCCGCGGGCGCCGCCGACGCCGACGCCGCCACGCAGCGCTTCAACACCGGCGCCGTGGCGGGCCGCGCGGCGGACGACCCGCCGGAGCAGGAATGCATCATCGTCCTCGTGCGCGGCTCGTCCACCATCCACAAGGGCGGCGGCGCGTCCCTGCGCGCCCTGCGCGGCCCCGCCATCCAACACAAGGTGCGCGCCGCGTTGGACGACGCCGGGATGGCACCGTCGGAGTGCAAGTACATGGAGGCGTCGGGCCTGGGGGAGCCGTACGGTGACGCCGTGGAGGTGGGCGCCTACCAGGCGCTGTTCCAGCCGGGGCGCGACCCGCGCGACAAGCTGGTGTTCGGCTCCATTCACACCAACATCGGTCACCTGGACGGGTGCAGCGGCATGGCTAGCTTCATCAAGACCTGCCTAGTGGCGCAACACGGCACCGCCCCGCCCATCGTGCACTTCCGCAGCCTGCACCCCCTCATGCGCGGCAAGTCCGCTGCTGCTGAGGGCGCCGCCATGGGCCACACCTGGAACGACGTGGACGTCAAGGCGTTCCCCGCCGCGTTCCCCATGGGGCGCGCGCCCATGTTCTCGGTGGCCAACGGCGGCAGCCCCGACAGCGCCCGCCCGACGTGCGCCGCCGGCGTCAGCAGCTTCGGCTTCGGCGGCACCATGGCGCACGTCATTGTGGACCACTCCGGCGCGGACCGCTCCCGCCCGCCGCCCCAGCCGTTCTACTACCGCAACGAAGTGGCCGTGGCGCGGCCGGCGCTGGACGGTCGCAAGCGCGCGGCGGCGGTGTCGGAGGAGTCCATGACGTACATCGAGAACATCATCTGGACCACGCTGCGCACCTGCCTGGGCGCCAGCCGTAAGCTGACCCGCGGCGGTAACCTGTTCGACGCCGGGGGCTTGGCCCTGACGCACGCCGAGGGCCGCGCCGTGGAGGAGCAGCTGCGCGAGCGCCTGGGGATGCCGTTCTTGCCCAAGGGCATCGTGGCGGGTAACCCCAGCGTGGCGAAGCTGGGCGAGGCGGTGCTGCGCACGGCGATCAGGGATCAGGCCGGGCAGAGCCTGGACGTCGCCGCGTTCATCAAGTCGTGGCGGGAGAGCCAGGCGCAGCGGCAGCGCATCGAGCCGGAGCGGCAGCCCTCCTCCCTGCTGCTGGCCCCGCCGCCGCGCAACAAGCGCCGCATGATCTTCGTGCTGGCCAACCCCCGCTCGGGCTCCACGCTGACCCAGCTCATGCTGAACGCCAACCCCCACCTGTTCGCGCCCCAGGAGCTATACCTGCTGCACTTCTATACCATGGGGGAGCGCCGGCGGCGCCTGGCGGGGCAGGATCTGGAGGGGTGGATCGTTGAGGGTCTGCGCAAGGCGGTGATGGAGCTGCGCGGGTGCGAGGCGGCCGCGGCGGACGCGACCCTCGCGGAGCTGGACACTCTGGACACGCAGCAGGTGTACGACGTGTTGCAGGGGTGGGCGGGCGAGCGCATACTGGTGGACAAGACGCCGCCGTACGTGTGGAGCCTGGACACGCTGCGCCGTGCCGAGGCCATCTTCGAGGACGCGCGGTATATATCCCTGTACCGGCACCCCTACGCCAACGTGGCGTCCATGGCCAAGGAGACCATCAAGCGCGAGTGGCTCAGCGACTCCCTCGACGGTATGATGGGCACCGGCCCGTCGGCGCTGGACGCGGGGGCGCCGGGGGCGCCGGGGGTGGCGGGGGCGGCGGCAGCAACGGGGGCGGCGGGGGCACCGGGGGCGGCGGGGGCGCGGGGCGCGGGGGCGGTGCAGGAGGCAGAGGCGCCGCACTCGACCATACTGGCGGCGGTGGAGGAAGCGGAGGCGGCCGCGGGCGCGGCGGATGCGGAGGCGGCGTGCTTGGCACCCGGCTCCCCCAGCGGCGGCTCCGACGACGACGGCTCCGACGAGCACGCGGCGCCGTCCGCGCTGGCGCCACCCGTGCACGCCACGGCGGCGGCGTTGGCCAAGGCCCGCGCCTCCAAGGGCCGCACGCAGAACGCCATCGATCGCGCGCTGTGGGACGAGGCGGAGAACCTGTGGGCGCTGGGCAACGCCAACGCGATGGACTTCCTCCAGGAGGTGCCCCCCGAGCGCAGGCTGTCGCTCGCGTTTGAGGACCTAGTGACGCTGCCTGAGGCGTCGGCGCGCGCGCTGTGCAAGCTGGTCGGAGTGCAGTACGTGGCGGACATGACCAACCCGTACACTGAGCGCAACATGGCGTCGTTCGCGCCCGCCACGGAGGGGGGCCTGGGCGCGGGCGACCCGCACGTGCTGCAGCGCACGGGGATTGACCCGGGCGCGGCGGACGCGTGGCGCGCCGTGGCGCCGCCGCGCGCGCTCACGCCCTTCAGCGCGCACGTGGCCAAGCGCCTGGGGTACCGGTTGCCCATGTGGAAGGAGCCGGCGGCGCGCGTCGGCACCCCGGCCGCCATCGTGCGCCTCAACGCGCACACCGCCGGCCCGGTCGTCATCCTGGTGCACGACACGTCGGGGGAGGTACACGCGCTGCGGCCGCTGGCCGCGGCGCTGCCGTGCGCCGCCTTCGGCATTCGCGCCACTCCGTCGTACGGCGCGGACGGCGCCGCGGCCATCCTGCCCGACGCAGACATCCCGGCGCTGGCCGCGCGCTACCGCGCCGCGGCGGCCAAGGCCCTCGGGCTCACCGCCGGCGACGGCGTGGTGTACGGCGGTGCCGGGCCGCTGGGTTCGCGGGTCGCGTTTGAGATGGCGGCGCAGCAGCAGCGCGCCACCGCCGCGACGACGACGACGGCGGCGGCGGCGGCGGCGGCGGCGGCGACGGCGGCGGGGTCGTCGCCCGCCGAGGCACTGACCAAGGTGCTGGCGACGGCGGGCGCGGCGGGGCGCACCTGGGAGACCGCCGCGGCGGCCGGCGAGCCGGCGGTGGTCGGACTGCTGCTGGTAGACGGCACGGTGTCCGGCCAGCCGGACCCGCCGCTGCCTGTGGACTTGTACGCGCTGTACGCCGTGGCACGCGACGAGGCAGGGCCTGGGGCCGACCGACCGGATGACGGGAGTCTACGTCATCGCCACGCATTTGAACCCCCGTCTCTTGCGTGGAATGACACCCAATGACGCGGCGAGCAATGTCTGCTAGGCTCATTGCGTGCCTCGTCACACACATTCATTTTGAACCCTCGTTTCTTGAGTGTAATGACATCCAATGACGTGGCGAGCAATGTCCGCCGGGCTCTGGGATGAGGTCAACGCGAGGTACACCGCCCCCGACGACGATGGTATTGAAGCCGCCGGTGGAGCCAAGGCGGCCACCAGCTACAGCGCGGCGAAGGTGGCGACCAAGCTGTCGGAGGAGGAGGCAGCGGCGGCGGAGGATGCCGCCGCCGCTGCTGCCGCCTCCGCCAAGGGCGTCACCATCGCCGCCTTCGCCGCGGGTCTGCACGCCGCGGGCGGCAGCACGTCCCCCGAGGTATGCTCTCGCAGAAATATCCCGCCACGCCATCGACACGGATGTTTGACCCTCGTTTAATCGGTTAACTTGGCAACGTATGACGTGGCGAGGAATATCTGAGGGCACTAATGCAAGGCGGCGCTGGACTTCGCTGAGACGTTCCGGCACCGCGGCGAGGGCGGGGGCGGGGGCGTGGGGGACGAGGAGACGCCGCAGCGCGAGTGGGACGAGCGCGTCGACCGCGCGCTGCGCGCCAACCGCCGCGGCCTGCAGCTCGCTGGCAAGTACGCCTCGGCGGCCAACGCGGCCATCACCGCCGCCGCCGCCGCCGCCGCCGCCGCCGCCGCTGGGACATCATCCAATGCAGTGCCGCCGTCGGTTTCATTCGATGGCACAGTGCTGCTGGTAACGGGCGCAGGTATGAGCGCTGCCGCCGCGCCGTCCATGCACGCCGCGATGCGCGCGCGTGCCGCCCCGCACTGCCCGCGGCTGACCGCCGCCGCGCGCCCGGGGTGGGGCGACCCGCTGGCGCCCGCGCACGCCGCCGACCTCGCCGACCTCATCGCCCAGGAGCTGCTTCAGGTCAAGAAGGTGCAAACGGGAGAACTCAACCCTGGAGAAGGGGAACCTGAGGAGGAAAAGGATAGGGAGACAGGAGGAGGATCCAAGAAGAGGAGGAAACAGGAGGATGAGGAGACAGGAGGAGAATAATACAGGAGGAGGAGGAGGAGGAGGAGGAGGAGGAGAAGGAGGAGGAGGAGGAGCAGGAGGAGTAGCAGGAGGAGCAGACGGGAGGACCCAAGCCTGGAAACGGAGTGCCTGTGCCTAGAGACAGAAGGATCTGAGCCTGGAGAGGACCCGAGCCTGAAATCGAAGAGCCTCAGCCTGGATAGGGAAACAGACAACGCCCAGTGACACCTGCCGGCAGCAACAACGCCGGACAGAGCAGTCCGATGGAAGGATTAGTCTGACGCTCACCATGGGTCCGGTCCGCTTTGGGGATCGGTGATATTAGTGAAGAAAAGAGACTACCGCAGAGAATGGAATTGGCTCGGGGCGTTTGAGGCGTGCGAGCAGTTCGCGGGGGCGCAGAGCGTGTAATGTGAATGAGCGAATGAGTCAAACAGATGGTGTATATGTAGTTATCGTGCATCACAGCCTTGGTTTAACCCATGAGCAAGACCTGATGACAGCTCCCTCAAGCTCATTCAATGTCCCACAAGCTCCCTCAGTTTTATCCAATCTCCCTCAGACAAGCTCCCTCAAGCTCTCTGAAGCTCCCAGGTGGACGGGAGGTGGATGGGAGGTGGATGGGAGGTGGATGGGAGGTGGATGGGATGTGGATGGGATGTGCACAGCCTTGGTTTAACCCATGAGCAAGACCTGATGACAGCTCCCTCAAGCTCATTCAATGTCCCGCAAGCTCCCTCAGTTTTATCCAATCTCCCTCAGACAAGCTCCCTCAAGCTCTCTGAAGCTCCCAGGTGGATGGGAGGTGGATGGGAGGTGGATGGGAGGTGGATGGGATGTGGATGGGATGTGGATGGGAGGTGGATGGGAGGTGGATAGGAGGTGGATGGGAGGTGGGTGGGAAATGGATGCGGCGAGTGTGTGCGTGTACATTATGAGCAAACAGTCACGACGCCGTTGTATAAAGACGCGCCGCGCAAAAGCAAAAACCTTCCGTCACGAGGGATTCCCGGGCGATTCCTCAGGGTAGAACTAATCTCGCCCAACCTTACTTGGGTTCAATGTTCTAATGGGTATCGCTATGTCCAAGGTGGTATGAACGGAAGATGACCATGCTGTACATCCGAGCAATCAATTACTCAAGGAAAGCTTCCAAAAACGCCTTATGGGTAATGACGTGGCGTGACGTGGCGGGCACCGCTACACCACGTGGTGAATGACGTGGAGAGTACCGGCACACCGTGTGGTGGATGACACGGCGAGCGCCGGTACGCTATGTGGTGGATGTCATGGTGAGAACCGGTACACCATGTGGTGGATGACATGGCGAGCACTGGTACAAGTTGATATGAATGCCAGAGCACCGGCACACTACTCGTAGTGTAGCATGACGATGACGTGGCAGCACCTACACTGCTGACCCGTCACTCACATTCCACGTCACACTCAGCACTGATCGATTATAGATCGGGGGATGGCAGCAAGATATGCATTCTTACCTGCCCAGTGGTTTACAATGATCACAGAAGGTCGTGGCCATGTCTGAAGCCGCCTCCCTTGCACTTCGGTTGCGGTAAAGGGCAGGAACACCCCAAGAGGGTGTCTCCATGGGATAATTTATGGCAGGGTGTTGCTGCGTACGCGCGGTCTCGCCCCCTTCAAACAACAAAAAGCAATAACAAACAACCATCCATCCGATCGCATCGCTCCCACAAACACCACAAACATGTTCGGCCATCTGTCTCACTACAGACAGCGCACAACAGGCGTGCGAAAACGCGTCGCAGGGTTCTGAGATCGATGGATACCCGTGGGTGAGTGAGCGGGAGCCACAGCTGCTTGGCACAGAGTTTGGTCTGGTTTGGTTCGCCTGATGTTTTCCAAATGATTAGTTTTGTCACCTTTTGGACAAGAAATAACGAGAGCTCCAAGGAAACGTCAGCATTTCAAACGACCAGCATCCTAACCCTGAGACGTCCGAGTCGGAGTGACTGCTGCAGTTGCGGCTGCATGATGCAGGGCCGCGAGGGTGCGGGTGGGGTGGGGGCGCGCCGGCTGTTGCGGGTTGGCACATCCATGTGGCCACTGGCCTGCCGCATGCGGGTGTTCATTCCACAACCCATATTTGGAATTGGCCAGTCCAAGGAAATGTGGCGGATAATATTGAGGACGTGGCTCCCACGGAAAGACAGCGCAGAGGTCACCTCTTGCCATTTATTTCTTTCGCCTTTTACTAAAGAAATCTGAGATTTGACCTCATTCATGCGCATTCAATATTTTTGCGGCAATTAGAAATTTAGGCCGCCTAGATTTTAGGCGCGTTAGGGTATAGGGTTTAGCAGGACGATTACGAGAAACCCTATACTCGTACTCGCACTCGCGCAGCTGCGCGTGAAACAAAAAAAC
>Ga0307489_10000400_pt1 | contig 25831 bp, 13 predicted proteins | sample SB12metaG_FD_202247 | JGI IMG/M metagenome (GOLD analysis project Ga0307489, IMG submission 202247) | Sea-ice brine microbial communities from Beaufort Sea near Barrow, Alaska, United States - SB 1.2 | ecosystem: Environmental > Aquatic > Marine > Coastal | place: USA: Alaska | collected... | reverse complement strand
CGACTCATAATCGGCAGGTCCCCTGTTCGAGTCAGGGTCGGGCCACCATCTTCTAAATGATTACCTCATAAATAATCACCAACAAATAAAATCTAGTATAAAAACAGATGCCGTAATAGGTTGCCATTACATTCCATGTGTCGCGGTATTTTAGTTAATTGACTACCCTAACAACTTTCTGTTGTGTAACTAAAATTACCAATTCAAACCTGTAAAACCAAATTGCATGCTCTCGCTGACGAAGTAAACCTCCTCTTTCAAAACTATATCTATTGTCCTTCTGAAGAAAATATTCATGTTTTTGTGGCTATAAAAAATAAGCACAAGCAGGAGTTTTTAACGTCAGACATACGTTTGATCATTGAATGGAGTAAAAGCCAGGTGCAGCGATTATTTCGAATTGTGTGGATCTGGGTATCGCCCACAGAAAACCGGTTACTCCGGAGGGGATTTACGCAGTTAACAATAAGTCATATCTGATTATTACCAAGACATCTTAGGTGTGTTGGGGTAAATTTTTATTTATAGCATCGGTCAGACTTAGACTATTGACTAATATGAAACAGTTAGCAAGCTGTTATAATTGACAATCTAAAAATTATCATCAGTGAATAGCATTAACTTTGGGAACTGTATTGTCATGGGTAAACACTGCAAATTTATCAATACCCCCCCAATAAACCACCTTATAAAGTGCCTGTTTGTTATCGCTTCATTTATCCTATCCGCTCCGGTTTTTGCTAATGCTTGCTACATTAAAATACTCGCAGGTGATTACGATCAGGCACTTTGTACAAAAGCTGCTGAACAAGGAATGGCTGAATCTCGATACAGTTTAGGTTTAGTGTATGAACATGGCAGAGGCACACGTATAAATTATCAGCAGGCTTTTTATTGGTACAGCCTTGCCGCTGAACAAGGACATACTGAAGCTCAATTAAATCTGGGTAACTTGTATAACGATGGCAAAGGCATACGTCAAAGTTATAAACAGGCCGCTTATTGGTACACTAAAGCCGCTGAGAAAGGATATGATAAAGCTCAATACAATATGGGAAATATGCATGCCTATGCCAGAGGCACGCCTGAAGATTATAAACAGGCTGTGTATTGGTATACCAAAGCCGCTGAGCAAGGCTATGCTGAAGCGCAATTAGAACTGGGTAACAAATATTACTATGGCCAGGGCATACTAAAGGATAGCGTACTGGCTTATGTATGGTGGCACATAGCAGCTACACAAGGCCATGAAAATGCAGCTAAAAATAAAGGTGTTCTCGAACAAAAAATGACACCCGACCAAATAAGCGAAGCTAAAAAGTTATCCAAAGAGTATTCTGCTAAGTACGTAATTACATTAGTTACGTTAAATTAGAAATGAAAAATTACAGTTTGTCTATGGATTGGGAATGTTTTATTACCTATGGCGTAATCGATAATATAAAACATTGATTTATAGTGAATACCTCTTCGTGTGAGCTTGAAATTCATACCACTAAGACACTCTCTGATCGTCCTTCAAAATAGATAGCCAGTTAAAATAAAAAAACGATACTTTTCGATAAGCTCACGATAGTCATGCCTCTTAAAGCTCTTCTCACAAAGGGCTAAGTAATATACTCTGCCATTTTATTTTTAACCGCAACCAAATGACAGTGGACTCGGTGACTTATACACACCGCCCCAGCCACCGAAACGTAAACTGTTTGAGTTTCAATTCGGAAAAAGTGTAGGTTTCGATCAGGAAAAATTGATAGTTTTATTAGGCTTAGCTAATCATTTAGATCCTGAATTTATGATTTATTTGAGTGCACTACTTCGAACCTTATTAAAACCATTAAAATAAGATGGTAATACATTCGATAGTTCGGTTTGGTAGACACCATTGACGTTGACGAACCGTTAGACGTTTTAAAACGTATTGATTGTTAGGGATCAATCCGCTCCTCCTCGCTCTCAAGACCCACCTCAACTATTTCCTGGGTTGTGTTGCGCATGCTCACAAATGGCTCAAAGTGATCCCGCGCCACATCGTGGAACCGGATCCGGTACAGAGTCCAAATGGCCAGCAGTGACAAGGCAATCCCTGACACGATAAACAAGGCGTGATGGGTGTAACCAATTAAAACGGAAACGATCAGCGGCCCTAAAATACTGCCGAAGCTGTTCATCATTAACACTGCGCTGCCCACTTCCATCATGGATACGTCAGTATTGTCATTGGCATGGGCCAGGCAGAGCGAATACAACGGAAAGGTCAGGCCCCCAAACGCAAACATGGTGATATAGATAAACTCGGGACTACGGCTATCAAGCAAGATCGCCACAATACTGGTGCACATACCCAGTATTGCCAACCCGGTGATCACATGACGTCGATCGATGCGATCAGACAGGCGACCAACGGGAAACTGTAACGCTGTTCCCCCCAATATCGTTACGGCCATGAATATACCCACCTGTCCAGCACTGAGCTCATTAGCATTGGCCACGACAGGGCCTAACGCCCAGAAACCACCGGTAACCAGTCCTCCGAAGAAAGCACCGACCATCGCAACCTGAGACACGGCAAAGATACGCTTAAAGCTAAAGCGCACGGCCGGGATGGGTTTTGGCACTGAGCTTGAAGTCAGCCCAATGGGTACCACGCCAAGTACCAGCAACGCCGCCGCCAACATGAACAACCCCTCAAATCCAAGTTCAAAACCCACCAACAACTGACCCACGCAGATAGCCAGTAGCGTGATGATAATATACACCGACAAAATACTGCCCCGATGTTCAACTGTGGTCTTCTCGTTGAGCCAGCTTTCAATCACCATATAAATACCCGCTAATGCCCAACCTGTCAGGCAGCGCGCTGTCAGCCAGAGTACGAAATGGTCCACCAAAGCAATAAATAACAGCGACGCCGTCGTGAGCGCAATCAGTACCGTAAACACCCTGATATGACCCACCCGCGCCACCAGCCGCGGTATAGTCAGGCAACCCAGTACAAAACCGACAAAATAGCTGGAACCTATATAGCCAATCAATGCAGGCTCCCATGCCAGATTTAGGGCATACAGGGGGACCAGAGTCAGCTGCAGGCCATGGCCCACCAATAAAATGGCAGCTGAAAACAACAAGGAGAACATCGACAGTAATAAGGTGGGCATAACGGGATCCAATTCAGGTAGGCCTGCGCCAAAAAGCACAAACACAGGTTCAATAAATTCGACATTAAAATTAGTTGGTTACCTTAGAAACGCGGGGTATACTCAGCTATCTGCCGATGTCAGTAGTTACTAAAAAATGTAGAAAATGATCGTCGAAGCACCGTTCTACTGAAATATCTTGTCGCCAATGTAAAAAAGATGGTTTTACGATCTTATTTCCAGCCAATACGTCTTACATCGGTGTCTATTATTCCCTATTATGCGCAGAATAAATGTCATTTTTTATGAAATTTACAATAAAAAATAAACCTGTGCCACTGTGCTCGCTATTCGTTGGTGAAAACAGCATTAAATACCGTCTTTGAACACGTACCAATACCCCTTTAATTTACTCCCTAAATTTCCAATAACAGCTCTGACTCTGCCCACATAAATTGTAGCAGCTATCTCTTTGGACAATTAAATCGCCCCTAACACGTTGACTTTACAAGCAAGTATTTGTAAGGTCTGCGCCGCTATTCTAGGTGCCTGTTTGATGTACGCACATACATTAGAAACAGGGTAAACGGGAAGTGTGGTATCGCCAGGCAATCACGGCACGTCTGAGTTAATCCACCGCTGCCCCCGCAACGGTAACAATGCTGCACTGCATTTAAGCCCGACACCGGCCTATCGAATGGTTTTTTGTACGAATGAAGCGGAGGGCTTCATTAGAATGCATACTCTACAGCATCCCATGTATCGATAAGCGCCTATAAACCAGGCTCGATACAAAGGTTCTTGTCTGGTTATCCGCATCTTTTCGCCTCTTGCCTTCGATCGTTAATCCATTAAAGATTGAGGAATACACATGCAACACCAACCATTGGCTTTAGCCATATCCATGGCGCTCGCCACCCCCAACGTCATCGCTGCCAGTTCTGTGGCGACACAAGAGCAAACATTAGAACATATGGTCGTGGTATCGAGTCGTATCGAGATGCCCATTCGCCAGATCGCAACTTCAGTTTCTGTGGTCACTCAAGAAGATATTGATGCCCGTGGTTATATTAATTTAGCTGAAGTGCTTAAAGTGCAACCCTCAATTAGTGTCAGTAGCAACGGCAGTGTGGGCTCCATCAGCACTTTACGCATTCGCGGCGAAGAGGGGTATCGCACCCTAGTACGCATCGATGGGGTGGATATTTCAGATCCCACCGGTCCCCAGGTTCAACCCCAGTTTGGTGATATACAAAGTGCCAATATTTCTCGTATTGAAATATTGCGGGGCAGCCAAGGGCTGGCCTACGGTGCTGATGCCGGTGGGGTGATCAATATTCAAAGTGGCAGTGGCCAGGGTGATATATCTGGCAACTTTTTTGCAGAATATGGCCGTTACAACAGCACCAATCTGGCAGCCGACATAGGCGGTGCCAGTAATAAATTCGACTACTATGTTTCAGCATCTGACTATGGCACAGACGGCTTCAACTCAAAAGTCAGTGACTCGCAGGACCCCGATGCAGACGGTTACGACAATACCACCCTACACGCCCGCCTCGGGTATCAGGTAAGCGAGCAGCTAAAACTCGGTTTTGTCGCCCGTAACACCAATGGTGATGGCGAATTTGACGGTTGTGGCTTTGGCGAGTCCGCCAGTAATAACTGTAGCAGTGAATTTGAGCAGACCAACATACTCGCCACAGCCAACTATGCCTATAACACATCAGAACACGCCTTTTCGTTCGCCAAGACCTTTGTCCAGCGTGACAGTCTGAATAAAGGCCAGCTTGAGTTTGGCAGCAAAGGCACAGTAGAGCGTCTGGAATACCTGGGCAATACCCAACTTAATCAAGCCTCTCGTTTAGTGTATGGCCTTGATTGGGAACAAGAAAGTATCACCAGTGCAGATCAAAATCGCATCAAACGTGGCTACTACCTGGAATATCAAAACGAATTACTGAACAATTGGTTCATTACCGCCGGCTTACGCCATGACGATAATGAAGATTTTGGTGAACACACCAGCTACCGTGTCAGCAGTGCGTACATCTGGGCTGTGGATGACAACGAGTTGAAATTACGTGGCGCTTATGGCACAGGTTTTAGAGCCCCAAGTTTGTATGAAATTGAATATAACCGTGGGCCGTTTTCCTACGCCCCGGCCGCAGATCTAGCTCTAAAAGAAGAAAGTACTAAGGGTTACGAAGTGGCCCTAGCCTATAGTTTGTCATCAGGCTCTCGGTTTGAAGCGATTTATTTTAACCAGCAAATAAATGACAGTCTGTATTTTGATCTGGCCACGTTCTCTGGCTATTTACAGGATGATGGTCAATCACGCTCCAAAGGGGTCGAGCTCATTGCCGATATTGTCCTGACCAAACACGCAGGTATCACCGTTAATTACACCTATAACGATACCCAGGACACCGCGGGCCAGCAACGTATTCTGCGCCCACGCAATATGGCTAACCTAGGTGTGTATTATCATATAGAGGCCTTCAAATTATCTGCACATATACGCGCTGTGCATGATTTTATTGATACGGGCACAAAACTCGATGACTATGAAGTATTTGATTTCACCGCTCGTTATGCGCTCAGCGAGGCGCTGACCGTATCGGCGCGCATTGAAAACGCCTTTGATACCCAGTATCAAGACGTCGCGACATACAATACCTCAGGCGCGGCAGGTTACCTGGGGGTCAAATACCAATTTTAATCGGCTTGCGCTAACCCAGCTGCAGTGAGGTTAAAATCCTTAATACCTGCGTAAGCTCTTTAAAATGGTCGCCAGCCATTTTGTGATTTTTTACGGTATCGGTTTGATTTACCAGACTTGGCACTGGCAGAAAAACGATAATCAACCCAGTGAATAAAGTACCTCTGCCCTTTTTATTTTACCAGGGGAAAAAAAGCGAACGGCTCCTAAAAGAGCCGTTTTATTTTGGTCGCTATATCACCCTCAATACGCTGAATAAATACAGAGATAACAAACCTATTAAGATTAATTTCTGTGCATAAATAGTCTATGGACCGTTGAAAAAAATTATTCCACCGTCTGCTTATCGTTCCCTGGATCTATTCGGTTAGCATAAAAGGCGCATAGTTATCATGATGACACACTTTCGTAACTCCGGCTTTTTTACAGGCATTAAAATTGCTTTCTTAAAATTTCTTTAAAATACGCGCGTCGTAATCATCTGTATTTAGGGTTAAATGATATTGGGCGACCAGGCTATCAAGCGCGGCCTGATCAATCGCTAAATCATCCATAATAATAGTATTATCATCTAGTTCCCATAATAAGCGTGAGCCTGCGTAACTATATTGAATGGCTAATAACGCATCAGCATTGCCTTCTTGCCCGGCGGCTTTAAGTTTTAGCATTTTGCGGTTTATTTTATTAAGCACTTTTTTCAGCTCCCACACATATACGACTTCGGTCATAAAGTCGTCAGTACGGTATTTATTCAGTAACCAACCAATCGTCACACTTGCAACAGCAACGCCTAGTAAGTTCCAATGGAAATGGCTGCCACTTTCATCAGGAAATACAGCAATAAGGGTTTGTGAAATAGCTAAACTACCTATTGCCAAGCCTGCGACACAGGCAACTATGACACGGTTTAAGTGACGACGATAACGTGCTTTATTAATTTTTATGAGTTGCATTAGAGCCAATAGTAAAATTACAAGTATAAGAACCCCAATTATAACTACATTAATGAATGACAAAAACCACCTGACCCGTTTTAATCTATTTGCAGTGATAAATAACCCATAAAAAAAGCTAACCATAAGGTTAGCTTTTTAATGGGGTTAACGCCCTGGGCAGACATTAATCTGTGCCAAAATAGTTTGCACGCCTAAGCTATTTCCCCTTTATGTTTGTTATGGGTAAAAACCAGTAATATCAAACCAATAACCGCCGCAACAACACCAATAGGTTGTGCCAAATCGGTGTCTAAATTTAGACCTATAGCAGCGGTCGAAATATACGACAGTGTTACGCTGGTCGCGATCACCGCAGGTACGCTGGCGATCCAATGGAAGGTACCCCGGTTAAACAAGTATTTAGTGGCAAGCCACAAAACACTGGTCGACAGCAACATATTGGAAAAGGCAAAATAACGCCAAATGACGGTAAAATCTAGTTTGGTCATAAAGTAGGCAATGGTGAGAATAGGCACAGCTAATAACATGCGGTTGCGCAAACTTTGTGGAATATTAAACGCATCGATCATGGTCAAACGTAACGAACGAAATGCTGTATCACCCGATGTGATGGGGAATACCGCCACGGCGATGATCGCCATAATACCGCCAAACACACCCAGATAACTGTTGGCAATATGGTTAACCACTAACCCTGGGCCACCTAAATCGAGCATGGCTTTAAGTTCACCATAACCATCGGGGAAAGCAGCAATACCGGCTAAGGCCCATACACAAGCGACGACACCTTCACAGACCATGGCGCCGTAATAAACCGGGCGCACATATTTTTCATTTGTCAGGCAGCGGGCAATAATCGGTGCCTGGGTGGAGTGAAAGCCGCTTATCGCGCCACAGGTAATAGTAATAAACAATAACGGCCAGGTAGGTAATCCATCAGGATTGGGCTGTAATAAATCATGGGCATGATCAGCGGTAAAATAAGCGAAAAAATCGCCCGTAACGGGCAAATGGGGTGCATTTATCAAGAGCGAGCCAGCAATAAGCGTGGTCATCACTATCATTAACAAACCAAAAATAGGGTAAAATTTAGTGATGATTTTATCTATAGGTAACAAGGTGGCCAAAAAGTAATACCCTAAAATGACCAGCACCCAAAAGGTATTATTGGCAAAAAATGTGTCTTTAAAATACTCCAGATTACTTAACAATCCAGCGGGGCTCATAATAAACACCACGCCCACAAAAAACAGCAACATGGCGGTAAATATTAACATAAAACCTTTAAACACCACGTTGTAATAGTGCCCGGCTATCTCCGGTAAACTTTTACCGTCTTCCTTGATACTCATCACCCCGGAAAAGTAATCATGCACTGCGCCCCCCAATACATTACCCAACACTATCCACACCAGTGCGATCGGGCCATATAATGCCCCTAATATTGGACCAAAAATCGGCCCTACCCCGGCAATATTTAAAAACTGGATCAAAAAGGCTTTAACAGGATGAATGGCAACATAGTCGACCCCTTCGGCAAAGCGGGTTTGAGGTGTCTGGGCATGGGGATCGATTCCTGCCTGTTTTTCAACGAATGGGCTGTAAAATTTGTAGCCAATAATCAGCAGGCTAAGGCAAATAAAAAAAATGAGCATATAGACGATTTTCTCTGTGTGTAAGGTGTCAAAGTGGGCAAGGTGAGATACCATCAAATGATGGTAAAGGCATAAGGTCGACAGAATAAATACATTTTGCCCCAATAACAAACTCTGCGCCGGTTTACATTTTTTGTTTGGCCAGATTGTCAGAAATTGTGGCTAAACTAATGATTACCTGCTGTAAAATGTTAATCCCCACAGATTTAAAAAATGAGGATAAATAACTCACTATTCAAAAAAGTTTTATTGAGCACAACCAAAATCCATTACACTGTCGACATCAAATAGCCAATTTGGCCGGAGCGCTCATGGATAAACAAGTCAGTTCACGCAGTACCAGCAATAAAGCCTTGCGTCTCAATCTGGACGAAAAAAAATACGGCACTATTGTTGAAATAGGCGCAGGTCAGGAAGTGGCCAGACAGTTCTTTTTAGCCGGTGCGGCTGCCGGGACGATAGCCAAAACCATGTCAGCTTATGATATGAAATTTTCAGATGCCATATACGGTGTGCAGGAAGACAGGCGCTATGTTAGCGAAGCACGCGTGAACGCCATGATGGAGCAGGAATTTGATCTCGTTGTAGATCGTGTTGGTGACAGCCGTTCCAAATCCTCCCGTTATTTTGCCTACGCCGCAACCGTTGCCGCCAAAAGCTTTAACCGCAGTAACGAATGCCATGCCTGGTGTGGCATACGCGTGCAGATGTACCCTGGCGCTAAGCCATCCAATATAACCGTGCATGTACGTATGCGCGACGACAATGCCGAAGCCCAGCAGCAGGCCTTGGGGGTGATAGGGGTCAATCTGATTTATGCTGCTTATTATTACTTTGAGGATCCGAAGAAAATCATCGATTCGTTGACTGATAACCTAAAAGCCAATCGCATCGAAATTGATTCCATTGACTTTCAAGGCCCCTATTTTGAAGATGTGGACAACCGGGCAAAAAATATTCATCTGATCAGAAGCTGGAAAACCCGGGCCATCATGTTCAAGCCTGACGGTACAGTGGCGGTTCCGGCGGAAATGCTTTACAAAAAGAACGTACTGACGATCCGCGGCTCGTTTCGCCCGGTGACTAAACTCAATGTCGATATGATTGAACAAGGACAATTAGCCTTTGCTAAACTCGACGGGATAAGTGCGGACAATACCATAGCAATTGCCGAGATTTCCCTCAATGACTCTAAAGGTAATGATGCCAAAGTGCCGAGTAAGAGCATTATTGAACGGGTACAGTTGCTCAATTCACTGGGGTACAACGTGATGGTGTCAGATTATACCCGCTACTTTTCTCTGCGTGCCTATTTCCGTCAATATACCAAGTTACAAATAGGCATAGTGGTCGGCATGGTCAATATCAAGCAAATTTTTGACGAAGGATCCTATCGCGGCGTTGAAGGCGGGATCCTGGAAGGTTTCGGCAAGCTTTTTCCGGACAATACCCGCCTTTTTGTTTACCCCGAGCTAGATGACAGTGGCGAAATACATGACTTCACCACGGTCAAGGTACCAGAGCACTTGCGCTTTTTATACCGTCATCTGCTGGAAAACGATTTTATTCAGGGTATAGAATGCAGTGATCATGCTTTGTTTAAAATATTCTCCCGTGACCTATTAAAACAACTGCAAAAAGGGCGGGGGGAGTGGGAAAATGATCTACCTCAAGGTGCGGTAGATGAGATCATCAAACATAATTTTTTTGGCTTTAAGTAAGCATCCAGGTGCATAGTTGAGTATATTTATTGCCCAGCTTCCTGTCCTGTGGTCAATCAGGTCATGAGTAAAATACTGAAAAAAGACACTGATTGACCTGGTTTATCCTCTGCCAGCATTAAACGTGGGTATAATTTATAGCCAAAGCCATTGGCGTTGCCTCTGGAGGGTAAAATAATTCAAGCCTACGAGCCCAGACTGACTAAGTGATTGGGATCAGGGTAGTCATTAACGCCGGAGCTTTAAGGGCTACTCAAACAAATTAAAGCCCACATGACCTAACATTAAGCACTCGTTGGCAACGCCTGCTTAATGTTATGAAAAATCGGATGTTAGATAGGCGAGCCTGGCGGCAATGGCACAAGGGTAAAAACGCTCTGCCACTGTCCGGTTTGCCAATATAAGGTTAACTGCCTGGCAATAATTTGATGATGGGGTTGACGACCTTTTTTTATCAACCAATCCTGTAATTCAATTAATTCTAACTGTATCTTTCCTCTGCTCTCTGGCCCAAGCAAAGGCTGGCTGAGACTTTTCACGACTGAGTCCACTACCAGGTAATCCAGCCTTAATCCCAACTGAGACTTACTCTTGTAATCTTGCTTGAGAGTTTGCTCGAATAATCGTGCGATAACCCCGCCAACGCCTGGCATGGCATCGCTGTGGGATTTTTGTTGTGCCACACGGTTTAGCCGCTTAGGTTTAAGCAGTAAACTTAAGCTGTAACCCGCCGCAGATTCAGCTGCACTGACGGGATCAAACGTTAACCCAGTACGACCGTTAAAACTTTCCCGGTTACGACTAGTCCCATAAGCCTTAGGGGGAATAAGTTGCACTATGTGCGGTGGCAAGCGTAAATATTCTTCTTGTAAGGTTGCCAGCAGTGCATCAATTGCCGTGCTCTGGCGCTTGGCATTGACAACTGTAACGCCTTTAGGCTGAGCGTAATCACCTTTACTTTCATATTCATAATGAATGCCACCGATCAGCTTGACCACACTTTGTAATTGGTAACGATGCAATAAATAAATTGGCACCAGGCGCTCCTCTAGTGAAGACAGTGGTGCGCCGAAGGGCAGACTGTTGATGCCAAATTGTGCCAGCGCCACCTGGCGTACTTCACTGATGTGTTGCAACTCGGTTATGGCATCGTTACCGTTGTCCCACAAGCTACCTGACGGATTGGCAGCATCTAATGGCCGGGCGTCAGGATCAGACTGATAACCCATGCCACTGGCCCGCGCTTTTGTCACCAACGAATCCAAACCTTTGGCTTCATCTTGTGCGTTACCGTATTGCTGATAACCGTAGGCAATCACATAGTTATCCCAGGCCCCCATACCTCTGGCATAAGCGCCCTGCAAGCTGATTTGACCATTTTTCAAGGTCAATAAAGGATGAGGGTAATCCATCACTGATCCTCGCCCATCTTCACTGGCCGCAAAGTTATGTGAAATACCCAAAGTGTGCCCCACTTCATGGGCCGATAATTGTCGTATACGCGCCAACGCCATGTCTTTTTGCTCACTGGTGTCTGCGTTCTCGGTAGTAAAGGGGCTGGTTAAACCCAGAGCAATAAGATAGTCCTGGCGTACACGTAAAGACCCCAAGGTAACATGGCCTTTGATGATCTCCCCGCTGCGTGGGTCGATTATGGAACTACCGTATGACCAGCCTCTAGTGGCTCTGTGCACCCACTGGATCACGTTATAGCGCACATCCATCGGGTCAGCGCCTTGTGGTAGAATTTTCACCTGAAAGGCATCTTCATAACCAATGGCACTAAAGGCTTGATCCCACCAGCGGGCACCATCAAGCAAAGCACCTAAAACCGGCTCAGGAATGCCCGGGTCAAGATAATACACAATTGGCTCAACCGCCTGGCTCACTTTGTCATTAGGGTTTTTCTTAGCCAGACGATGACGGGGGATAAACTGCTTGGTCATACTTTGCTCTAACGGTGCTGAGTAATCTTCATAACCCGCCACCCAATAACCAGAAAAAGGCACAAATTCACGAGACTGGTATTTATCATCGGGTAAACGAATAAGAGAGTGATGCAAGTGCACCGTGATACTTTTAGGTGCCGGGGTAACCTGCTCAACGTACTCCCCTGGTTGGCTACCACCAAAGGTCACAAGCGACTCAAGTTCGGTGTTATCAACAAAAGATTTGCTGCGTTTAATATACACACCACTGCGACTAGGGTCAGGGCTATAGCTGCCTTGTTCGGTAGCCGCTAAGCGGTCGCTAATTTGGTGAATATCAGAAAACAAAAAATCGGTATAATCCACCAGCACGCTTTTTTCATTGGTGGCGACCACAGGTAGACCCACAATCACCGAGTCGGCAAAGGCCTCTTCGATACTCGCCTGCTCAGCAACATTGTTAGAGCTCGCGCGGTAGCGGGTATTTAACTGCTTAAGCATCACCTTATTCCCATAACGCTCAAACTGTACCAGACGAGTATCGCCTAACTGCCCGCGATCCAAGCCTATGTCATTGGAACCTATTCCCTGGGGAAGGCTGCTTTGAAACAAAAACTGTTGATTAAAATTATTGACTCTCAAATAAATTTTGTCATTTATGCCGTCGTAGTAAAAGTCAAAAAAACCGGCTTTATGATCCATTCCCTGAGTAAATTTACTGATACTGTGCACTTCGGCCGTTTTAGCCGATACATTGGCAACGTTTAGCACGTAGCAAAGTAGCGCCAGCACAAACCATTGTTTTGACTTTAACATCTGCATTCCTCTTATTATTTTTATTGAAAGCAACACCTTACCCAATTTTTTCATGCGGCAAAAGTGTGATGCGACCAATATAGGTAAATCAGTAACGCTGTGTGGTTCTATCAAAGCGAGCTATTTGGTCAGCGTCTTCTGACCATGGTAGGACCTTGCCGCGAACTGGGGGCCAATCCTCTCGAATGGCTGTTGCTCATAGTGAGCAGTATGATTGGAAAAAATACTACTCATCTTTTGCAAAGTTGGACACCTTAGATCAATAGCACCCTGATGAACTGTCACCAGCTTAGTTATCATTATTTACGATTTATCGCCAGCAATTTACTTGAGTAATAACCGCAAGTATGAGGGTTATTGACCTCAATTCTGCTTAAACTTTAGGTGACAATCAGGCTAACCTATCCCTTACGCACAATGGGCTAAGGTGCTACACAAGAGCTCCATCGATTGCGTATCAATAGTGTTGAATGTCATAAAAAAATATATACCTCAATGATTCAACGGATTGCCGTGGTATAGTGGGCGGTGATTCTAGAAATATTTCTTCAATAGTTGTGTCAAAACATTGAATTTAAATAAAGTTTTATAGCTTTACTTAATGCTGGAAATAAGCGGCTTTTTACGGTCGTAAAATAAAAATTGTGTTCATTCTTAAGGTGATGTGACCCTTAAGCTCTATGAATTTAATTAGTTGTACCTAACATTAATGGTAGAGATATAGTGCTTAATAGAAGCAATGGCGGCATAATTCAAAGTAATCAAAGCAGTTTTTCAACCCTGTATCGCTTAGTTGATATGATGGTTGTCACCCTGGCGTATTTTTTAGTGCTTTTGTATCAAGGTGCGTCAATTGGGGTAGCGAACTTGCTATTGCTTCTTGTTAGCATCATTTCCTATATGTTGTGCGCAGAAGCAGTTGAGCTTTATCGTTCATGGCGGACGGCATCCCATACCCTGATGATCAAATTGGTATTAGTGGCATGGGGCATAGCGGCGCTTGTCACCACAACGTTTATCTACATTTTCCCCTTAGCCGCCGATTCCACCAGCCTTGTCATTCTAAGTTGGCTGGCATTATGTTATCCGTTACTCGTAGGTTGGCGAATAACATTCCGGCAAATTTTATTTTCATTCCGCAAGAAGGGAAATAATACACGCAGAGCTATTATCATTGGTGCCACTCAATCTGGTTACAATCTGGCCAATCAAATTATCGCCAACGATCAACTTGGTATTATATTCGGTGGAACGTTTGACGATCGCAATGAAAACCGTTTACCTCACGAATTTAAAAATCAAATTATGGGTAATATGGAAGCGGCTGTGAAAATGGCCAGGGAAGGTAAGGTTGATTATATCTACATCGCCATGCCTATGAGTGCAGAAAAGCGCATCACGGAAATTCTCAACATGTGCAGTGATACCACTGCGACGGTTTATATTATTCCTAACTTTTTCATGTACAACTTGCTTAATGCCCGCTGGCAAAATGTAGGTTCGATTCAAACCCTCAGCGTGTTTGACACTCCGTTTCAGGGTGCTGGAAATATAGTAAAACGTCTTGAAGATATTGTTGTTTCCTCTGCCATACTGACGATGATTGCGATACCAATGCTATTCATTGCACTTGCAGTGAAAATTACGTCTAAAGGACCCATTATTTTCAAACAAAACCGCTATGGTCTGGATGGTAAAGAGATAAAAATCTATAAATTCCGCTCTATGACGGCACAAGACAACGGTAAAAAAGTGCAACAAGCGACTAAAAACGATATTCGTATTACTCCTTTAGGTGCCTTTTTGCGCAGAACCTCATTAGACGAGCTACCGCAGTTTATTAATGTATTACAAGGCCGCATGTCAGTAGTCGGCCCCCGTCCTCATGCTGTGGCGCATAACGAAGAATATCGTAAGTTAGTCGAACGCTATATGTTACGCCACAAGGTTCGCCCGGGCATTACGGGTTGGGCGCAAATCAATGGTTTTCGCGGTGAAACTGAAACTATTAACAAGATGATCAAACGAGTTGAATACGACCTGGATTATATTCATAGGTGGTCAGTGTGGATGGATATACGTATTATATTGTCCACAATAACTCGCGGTTTTACTGATAAAAACGCTTATTAGTTTTGACCTAAGTTGAGATCAACAAGCCGAACATCAGTTTGGCTTTTTAGTTACACAACTAAAGTAATATCAAATATTAATAATGGCTTCAGGCCACAAAAATAGTTAAGTGAGTACAAATCCAGTCGCTCAATGGTTAGTCAGTTTTAGCGTTAGCCGTTAAAATAAATCAAAAAAATTATTGGCAAAAAACAGTCAAAATTTATGTTAACTTATTGAGTGATGCTAACAATTACACATACTATTAATCTGTTTGGTTTCACCTCAAACCATTTAATTATATTAACAAATTGGCGCCAGTTTCATATTAGTCAATAGTATAATAATCACTGTTCAACAGGTGCTAAAAAAAAACACATGCTAACGGGTCTTTGCAACAATTTGACATTTTTGCTATCAAAGGCATAGACCTTAAAAAAAGCAGAAAAAGCGCAATACGATCCCTCCGTAATATCGCCTTAAATAAGGCAGACATCTGCTTTTAGGGATAACGGTGAGCGTTTGCTGAACACCACCACTCGCTTCTGAAACCGCAGCTGCTCAAAGTGTGTTGAGCAGCTACAATTTAAAGACGCCTATCTGTTTAGCGCTGTTTACACGTAAACTGTATCTAACATTATCGATTAGGCCCCATGACATCAACGCTACTTGGCTGAGGAGTTCGCCAAGCGTTTTACCCTGTTCACCCAAATTGGATCTAATAGAGCCGGTATGGCAATGTCTTGGACAAAAAAATTAACTAATCGTTGTTTCGAACGCTCTTCAGGGTTGCCCTACACCTTACGGTTAGTCATTATGACTAACATGCTCAAAGCCAGCTTGTAGCCTAGTAACAACTGTTAAGTACTGGAGAATATCGTTTCTCTGCTTGGAGAAAATCAAATGGCAAACGGATTTATTTCTCCGTGTAGGAGTCATACCAGTCCGTGTTAGTAAATGACGCTGGGCGAGAATGTAAATGGGCTTAATCAGGGCGCTTGAATGAAGTAATAGTGGTGCTCTTTCGAATTCGGGCAACGCAGAGTAATCCCATTTAAAACTCGCCCAAAGGGAATACACCAGCGTATTTTATCTGCGATATCGCTCTTTGAAAGGAAATGGTTATTCCTGCATAACGGCGCCTTGCTCAAACCGCTGGACGTATTCTCAGTGGGTACTTATTAATACGGATTGGTATCATGTCCTCGGCGATGAAATAAGTCGTTTATACTCGTCTTCCTTGAAGCTGCAGCGTTGTTGGCTACTCCTCAATCGCATAGTACCTCCAAGCTCATGGGACCGGGTTCATTTGCCCCTTGCTTGCCACACCAATAGCTTTGGGTATACGCCCGGCGCATCCTTAAACGTGCAATCCGTTTTGGCTGAATAGTCCGATTATCCCTAAGCATTAAATTATTGCGATCTCTGCTTTTAAACATGGCCTCACAAGTTCTTATCTGCTGTGACTAAGGTAGTAAAGTCAGTCGTCAAGGCTGTTGTGATAAACGTACCTCCTATAAAAACAATCATTTGTTACCAGTGCCGTTACCGATATTTATCACTTTTAGGGCTATTATTTGTAGCCTAGAGATGATGACCTTTTTTACCCAAAATATCAGCTCCTCTGCGGTAACCGCTTTTACTTCAGATGTTTATTATCCAGTGGCATCTGCTGAGTATTTAACTGTGTGGCATTTCACTGCCAAGTGAATAATAAAGCACGTAATAAATAAAAAATAATTTTTTATTATGCCTGTCTATTTACTTCAAATTTAAACTACTCTGTACGTAAAATCATCTTTTTCGCGAAGAGCTTGAGATGAACGTATCAAAAGCCAGCTTCCTCACATGGCAAAAACAGTTTCAAGTCAATGAAGTTTGTCTTTTATATTTACAATATATGAAATGGCCAAAATGGTTTTTTTTGTCCTAAATGTGGCTATTATTTATGCACCCATGAAGTTGAATTGAGTAATGTGGATAGGCATTTTTATTTATTAAATTATTTTTTTACTTGGGAAAACTATTGCCAGTCGTCCAGCTTAATGCACAAAAAATGACAATTAATTCACATTTACTTAACGAATGGTAGCGCTTTCATTTAAACCCAAATACAATAGCTGTGTATTAAATATTGCAAATATGAATGTTAACTCAATATTAAATATTTATCGCTTTTATGTTGCAATTATGAGCAAAACCATTTACTTTCTATCTTTTAATGCAATGTAAACGGTTACAAATGTGGTTGAGATCGACCACACACCTAAAACTTCTGTTTTGAATTGCAATGTAAGCGATTACAAATCGTTGTTAACTTCTACGACACACATAAAAACAAAAGGGACATGATAATGAAAACACACAAAAAATTTACACGGTCGCTACTCACCCAGAGTATCGCGTTATTGCTTGGCAGCGCAGTTGTTCTGCCCGCAGTGGCACAAGAAGCAGCAGGTGACACTGAGGTGATCCAGGTCAAGGGCGTTCGAGGCAGCTTGTCCCAGTCAATGAACATTAAACGTCAATCATCAGGTGTAGTAGACGCTATCTCTGCAGTTGATATGGGTAAATTCCCTGATACTAATCTCGCTGAATCTTTGCAGCGTATTACGGGTGTATCCATTAACCGTGTTAACGGTGAAGGGTCTGAAGTCACCGTCCGTGGATTTGGCGGCGGCTTTAACCTGATCACATTAAATGGCCGGCAAATGCCCGCGGCTAACGTATCGACTATTACCGGTAATCCAAACGATAAAGGTTCAACCGGTTCGAGTCGTTCTTTTGATTTTTCAAATATTGCCTCTGAAGGTGTGAGCGGTATTGAAGTGTATAAAACCGGTCAAGCTGCCATTCCCTCAGGCGGTATTGGTGCGACAATCAACATCAATACAATTAAACCTTTAGCCTCAGGTGAAAACCGTGCTTCTATCGGTGTTAAAGCGGTGAAAGATGAAAGTGGTGATGGCATCACGCCAGAAATCAGTGGCTTGACTAATTGGGTCAATGACGAGGGTAATTTCGGTGTATCACTTTTTGGCTCTTTTCAGGAGCGGGACTCTGGTAGTCGCCATGCGAGTGTTGAACAATTTCAATTGCGTGAATGGGCAGCAACCGATATCGATAACTTTACTGCTCCTGGCGTTGAGGTCATAAACCCGCCCACTGTTGGTCAAATTGTGGCTATTCCTTCAAACATTGGTTTGGGCACCAACCAGGATAATCGTGAGCGGACTAACGCCATGTTAACGGTACAATTTGCACCGATGGATAATTTAACATTAACGGCTGATGTCACGTACGCTAAAAACGAGCAAAACTCTCGTTCACTGGTTGATGGTATTTGGTTTTCACAGCAATTTAACAGTGTCGAGTTTGATGGTAACCCAGTGGTTTCTACCCCAGTGAAGTTTTCTGAGGACATTGAGGGTGGTAAAGATTTCTTCTTCCAAAATCTCGCCTTAGCCACAAAAGATGAATTAAAATCTTTTGGTTTCAACGCTGATTTTTGGGTCAATGATTCATTAAACCTTAGTTTTGATGCGGCGACGTCACAAGCTAAAAGTGGTGGCAACGGACCTTTAGGTCAGAACTCCATCCGCTTCAACATGGCAGGCTCCAACGCCGGCTGGCAAGCAGTTGATTTTACTCGCTCTATTCCTCAAGCAAGTATTGTCATTGATGATTTAGTCAAAGGTAATAATAACGGTATCTTTGATAAACCTGATGTAGGCTCGCAAGTAACCCAAACTGATAAGTCTAATCAAGTCACTGATGTTGACCAATTGCGTTTCGACGGTGAATGGATTAAAGATGATTACGAAGTAGATTTTGGTGTGGGTTATCTGTCAACACAAATGAGACAAACACGTGAATCGACCAGTGAAGCCTTAGGTGGTTGGGGTGTGGATTTTCCTGGCGATATTCCAGAAGGTTTGTTTGAGCAAAGCTGTACGGCTTGTGCCTTCGAAGACCATGATATGTCAGGTGTAGAAAATGCCGATGCCATTGCACTACCCGCAGGCTCACCAACTATTGCCCTGGGCAGTGTTTCATTTAGTGGTGACCCAGTAGAACTATTAAGAGAAATTGGCCCTATTTATGGTCAGACTCTGGCAACCTTGCCTATAAACGGATTTGATGACAATCTCATTGAAGAAGATATTTTATCCGCTTATGTGCAAGTCAGCACAGATTATGAACTTGGTGAAATGCCATTAAATATAGTTGCAGGTCTACGTTATGAGCAAACCGATGTCACCTCAACGTCGGATCAACTTGTGCCCTTAGCCATAATCTGGGAATCTGATAACGATTTCTTGGTTCAACCCAGTGCCAGTTCTGAAAGTCTAACGGCAACACATGACTATTCAAACTTGTTACCTAGCCTTGATTTGACCTTGGATGTAACGGATGAAGTTAAGGCCCGTGCTTCATTCAGTAAAACATTGGCGCGCCCTGCCTACAATCAGTTGTTTAATTCTACTACTGTGTCAGCCCCTGCACGCCCTACGGCATTAGGTGGTACGCCAACGGGTAATTCAGGTAATGCTCGATTGGATCCTCTTGAATCAACTAACATCGATTTATCGGTAGAATGGTATTACAGCGATTCAAGCATGATTTCCATAGGCTATTACAGAAAAGACGTTAAAAACTTTGTTGGTACTGCGCAAACTAGCACCCCCTTATTTGGCTTGTTAGATGCCTCATCTGATGCTGCTGGCACCCTATCAGGCCAAGCTGCTGTTGAATTAGCAAACCTAGGTTTTGATAATAACGAACGTAACTTATTTACCATGACCGCTATGTTGCAAAACCCGGCAGATTTCCCTGGTGGAGCAGCCGATTTTGAAAATACTCAATCATTTGCTGATGGAGTATTTAGTGCATTTGATGTTAATCCAGTAGCGGGTGATCCGGAATTAGAATTCCAAGTAACCCGTCCCGTTAACAATAATAGTGCGGTAATCGATGGTGTCGAACTAGCATGGCAACACTTCTTTGGCGAAACTGGTTTCGGATATCAAGCTAACTACACCATAGTTAATGGCGATATTGGTTTCGATGTGGGTGGGGCAATTAGTCTAGACCAGTTTGCCTTAGAAGGTTTGAGTGATACGGCTAACTTGGTGTTAATCTATGAAAAAGACGGTCTGTCAACGCGTATCGCCTACAACTGGCGAGATGAGTTCTTAAGCAAGGTCAACCGAGGTTTTGGTAACCGTAACCCGTTATTTATCGATACGTTTGAGCAACTTGATATTAATGTCAGTTATGATATCAGTGATGACTTATCCGTTAGTTTAGATGTGATCAACTTAACTGAAGAAGGTCAGCGTCAGTTTGGCCGTAGTTATAATAACGTTTTCTTTGTGCAAGAAGCGGATAGACGCTTTGTATTAAGCGCCAATTACAACTTCTAAACCGGTATAATGTTTCCCCAGTCCGTTTATGGCTGGGGAATTCATCAAAATGCCCTATCTAAGCGTGCAACATACCATTGGTGTTTCACGCTTATTCCATTGCACAGTTATTTCTAGCTGGTTAATATGAATAGACCTCAAATTTTAATCAAGACCCAAAATATTTGAAATACAGCCAATATCGCTGATTTTTCAATATTAATGGGTAAAATCGGTGAAGTGAAAAAGGCTTATGAATAAAGCAGTTGTCTTAAATAATGTTGATCATAAAGATTTGAAAGTTGATACCAGGCCTGTATCCAATCACAATAAGCAGGTTAATCGCTCCTTAGTATATGCCACTGAAATCAGTGAATTACACAAAGAGTTTCCACTGGTATTTTACAAACACCCCGACACGGGGCAAACCCAATTACACGCCATCCTCGGTCTTACAAAAGATGAAAATCTATTTGTAGGCGAAAGTGGTTGGAAAACACGATTTGTGCCCGCGCTCATCGCCAGAGGCCCCTTTAGTTTAGGCTATAATAAAACTGCACAAGAAAGCAACGAACAAGCTGCTCCTCTGATCTGCATTGATATGGACGATCCTCGTGTCAACACCGAGTACGGAGAGGATATATTTCTTCAGTTTGGCGGCGAAGCCCCTTACCTTAATTATGTGAAAAAAGCCTTACAAACCATTGAGCAAGGTTTAGTGTTTGATAAAACACTTTTTACCCTCGTTGAATCAATGGATTTATTAGAGCCAGTGTCCATTCAAATTAAGCTTAGTAATGTAGAAGAAGTCAATTTTAGTGATTACTTTACGATTAACCAAGAAAAACTGGCACAATTAGATGGTCAGAGTCTGGCTGAATTACATCAATATGGCGTGTTAAGTTTGTTGTTTTTTGTACTCTCTTCCATGGGCAATTTTCAACAATTGATAGCACTAAAAAATGCTAAATCGGCGATGTTTTGATCCTCTTCGCAATAAGGAAGAGCGTCCGTGCTAACTGCAAAAAATAACGTGCTCGTACTGGAAGATATTACCCCCGAGACTATACCTTTTGATGAACTTTTTTCATTGGCTCAGCCAGTCATTTTAAAAGGATTGGTAAAAGACTGGCCTTTGGTAATAGCTGGCCAGCAATCGCCTGATAATGTAATGGAACAGCTAGAGCAGCATGATAGCCAACGGCCCACGATGGTTTACAAGGGAGCGCCAGACATAAAAGCAAGATTTGGTTATAACCAATCTTGTACAGGCTTTAACTTTACCAGTGAGCGCACGACTATACCTGAGGTACTTGGGACAATACGCAGTCAGTTGGATCAGCAAGAGCACGATTACTTGTATATCAATTCACTGAGGCTGGATGAAGGCTTTCCTGCGCTTAGTCAAACCCATCAATTGACCTTTGAACATGGCGAATTTAATCATAACCATCCTGTTGCTAAAATTTGGTTAGGAACAGAATCTGTTGCCGCGGCTCATTTTGATCAGCCCAAAAACATTGCCTGTTGTGTGCTGGGTAAACGGCGTTTTACCTTGTTCCCTCCCGAGCAAGTACATAATCTATACCCTGGGCCTTTGACACCCACACCAGGTGGTCAAGTCGTTACGCTAGCTGATCTCAGTAAGCCAGATTTCACCCGTTTCCCCCGTCTCAAAGACGCCCTTGAAAACGCTTATATTGCCGACCTTGAACCCGGTGATGCCTTATATTACCCCAATATGTGGTGGCATGAGGTAGAGGCCTTTGATCGCTTCAATGCTATGGTCAACTTTTGGTGGATGACGGCAGAACCTTATTTGGGTAATCCAATGGATGCATTAATGCATGCCATGATGAGTGTCAGAGACCGGTCGGTTAAAGAAAAAGAAGCGTGGAAAGCGCTATTCGATTACTACATTTTCGCTGATAGCGAACAGGCCCGTGCCCACCTCCCGCCAGAGAGTCAGGGGTTATTGGCCAACATGGACGATAATCTAGCCAGACGCTTGCGCGCAATGTTACGCAACAACCTAAACCGCTAAACAGAAGAGAATCAGTATACCTATGAACGCAAAGACCAAAGTAGTGGTGGCAGGAGGCGGAACGGCGGGTTGGCTGACGGCTTACAGCCTGGTAACTCGCCTGGGTAAATTGCTGGACATTACCCTGATAGAATCTGACCAAATAGGTTCAGTCGGCGTAGGAGAGGCAACCATTCCCACCATGCGAACCTTTCATCGATTAGTCGGTATCGATGAACAAGAATTTATGGCCGCCACCCAGGCGACCTTTAAACTGGGAATTCAGTTTGATAATTGGGGCCAGCAAGGTGATAGCTATTTTCACTCTTTTGGCGAGATTGGTCAGCGTTCCTGGATGGCTGAGTTCCATGAATTTTGGCTGGAAGCTAAAGATCGCGGTTTTGGCGGCAGCCTGGACGATTATTGCCTCGAACTTAAAGCAGCCAAAGCCAACAAGTTTGCCACGATGGCAGGAAATAAGCCCCTTAACTTTGCCTATCATTTAAATGCCACCGCTTACGCAGCTTATCTGCGCAAAAAAAGTGAAACAGCAGGCGTTAAGCGGTTAGAAGGTCGTATAGAGCAAATACAAAACGATGCAACCGGTAATATCGCATCACTTACACTGGATAACGGTGAAAAAGTAGAGGGGGATTTTTTCATTGATTGTACCGGCTTCCGTGGACTGCTAATTGGCGAGAATTTGAAAGTTGAATATGAAGATTGGAGCCACTGGCTAGCAGCGGATAGTGCTATTGCGGTGCAAACTGAAGCTGTAGAACCCCCTCGTCCTTACACGCGGACCATTGCCCATTCCGCAGGCTGGCAATGGCGAATTCCCCTGCAAAATCGAGTCGGCAATGGTCTGGTTTATAGCAGTCAGTTTTTATCTGACGATGAAGCCCGCAGTATATTGATGGGCAATCTTACCGGGCCTGCCATTACCGAGCCACGACAACTTCGCTTTACCACCGGGCGGCGTAAAAAAGCCTGGCACAAAAACTGTGTCGCCATTGGCTTATCCAGCGGGTTTTTGGAGCCCTTAGAATCAACCAGTATTCACCTGATCACTACCGCTTTGGTGCGGTTGATGAAATTGTTTCCTTTTGCTGGTAACACCACCCTGTTGGCTGAACAATTTAATCGCGAAACGCAATTAGAACTTGAGACTGTGCGGGATTTTATTATTTTGCATTACCACTTAACGCAGCGCAATGACAGTCCGTTTTGGGACCATTACCGCACCATGACCATCCCCGATTCACTTACTCATCGCATGGCCATTTTCCGCGAAAATGGCTATGCATGGCCTGACGATGTAGCGTTATTCCGGGTCGATTCCTGGGTACAAGTGATGATGGGCCAGGGGCTAATCCCTAAGCAGCATCATGGCGGGAGTCGTGTTTTACCCACAGAAGGTTTAAAAGAACAGATGCTGGCGCTAACAAATATGATCAACAGTTCTGTGGCGCAATTGCCTGAGCATGCTGACTTTATTAAAACCTACTGCCCTTCCAAGGCTAGGTAGCTAATTAACCCCTTAGGTGAACACATGAAGACTAGAGTCGTTATTGTTGGCGGTGGCACAGCAGGTTGGTTAACTGCAGGTATTATGGCTGCGCGGCACTGCGCACAAGATACGCCAAGCCAGCAAACGGAAGTTATACTGGTGGAGTCCCCTGACGTTAAAAATTTAGGCGTAGGCGAAGGTACCTGGCCCACTATGCGTGATACCCTGAGGCAGATAGGCATCTCTGAACGGACATTTTTGTCCTGTTGCGATGCCAGTTTTAAGCAAGCATCTAAGTTTGTGGGTTGGTCAAACGGGAAAAATGAACATTATTATCACCCCTTTACTGCACCCATGGGCTATGGTGCCGTCAGTGCTGCTCAACACTGGTCAGCAACGCCCCAAGACAGTGATTTTGAAAGCTGGGTGTGTGCACAAGGCACAATCTGCCAACAATATTTAGCGCCTAAACTACCGAAAATGCCCGAATACGCTTTTAATGTGAACTATGGCTATCATCTCAATGCGGGTAAATTTGTAAAAATGCTGCACCAGCATTGTGTTGATACACTTGGCGTCAAATATATACAAGGGCATGTAGAGCAAGTGCTACCAGCAGATAATGGCGATATTGCAGCCATTGTATTAGCTAGCAAAGAGCAGGTTGAAGGCAATTTATTCATCGATTGCAGTGGCTTTGCAGCGATTTTAATTGGCAAACATTACCAAGTCCCCTTTGTATCAAAACAGCACATTCTGTTTAATGATACGGCACTGGCGCTGCAAATAGACCATGCAACAGATGACGTTCCCATAGCCTCCTGTACCGTGGCAACAGCACAGAAAAGTGGCTGGATTTGGGATATTTCCCTGCAAAATCGCCGTGGCATTGGCCATGTATTCTCCAGTGATTTTACCACAGTAGATCTGGCACAAGAGGCGTTGCTTAAGTATGTGCTAAATGACCCTTTTCTCGCTGCTCAAAAGGCTGAACCTCGCACCATTAAATTTACCCCAGGGCATAGGGAAACCTTCTGGCACCAAAACTGTGTCGCCATTGGTGTCTCGGCAGGTTTTGTCGAACCCCTGGAGGCAACAGCGTTGGTATTAATTGAAAAGTCAGCTGAATGGATCAGCCAGCAACTTCCCCGTGAGCGCGGCGCAATGACCGTACTGGCGAAACGATTTAACCAGCTTACATTACAGCGCTGGCAGGAAATAATCGATTTTTTAAAGTTGCATTACATACTGACAACGCGTCAAGACAGTGACTATTGGCGGGAACATCAACGGGCTGAATCTATCCCTGAAAGTTTGCAGGACGCATTAACATTGTGGCGAACACAAGCACCGAGTCTGTATGAAAGTAATCAACGCTTCGAGCTGTTTTCATCGGCCAGTAAGCAATATGTACTTTATGGTATGGGCTTTAACCCGGATCAAAAACACTATGCTCAGTTAGATCAAAAAGAAGCTATGCTAATAAAGCGCTTACGTAATGAAACCCTGCACAACACCGAAAAATTACTCAGTGCCTTACCGACTAATCGGCAATTTTTGACCAAGGTAATACAACAATAAACTGGCTGTTTGAACGTTATCTTTCCCCTTCAGCCAGAGTCAACTTAGGTGTATTGGCAACCGTTTTATACCCTGTACTTTTTGTGACGTTAGCCAAGCTGGCGGCCAGCCCGAAGAAAAGAGTGAAACATCGCATAAATCTAAGTTAAAAAAGCAAGGCACAAAAACCATAAATAAACTTAACGATTTAAATTATTCAGTAACGTTGCCCTTAGTTTACGGGCCTGAATTTTATCTATCGGCTTAAGAACCCCTTTAGCCTCTT
>Ga0307489_10000398_pt1 | contig 25868 bp, 28 predicted proteins | sample SB12metaG_FD_202247 | JGI IMG/M metagenome (GOLD analysis project Ga0307489, IMG submission 202247) | Sea-ice brine microbial communities from Beaufort Sea near Barrow, Alaska, United States - SB 1.2 | ecosystem: Environmental > Aquatic > Marine > Coastal | place: USA: Alaska | collected... | reverse complement strand
ACCGCCCGCGCCGCCACTGCGGCCGCCGCCGCCGCCGCCGCCGCCGCCGCTACCGTCACGATTGGTGTTGGTGTTGACGATGATCTCCACCACGGGACCACCACCACTACTGCCATCACCACCACCACCACCGCCAACACCACTACCACCACCACTACTGTCATCACCACTGCTGAACCCTCCCCCGTCGTTGCCGCCACCGCCTCTGCCGCCTCTGCCGCCGCCGCCAACTTGCGCAGCATCACCGCCGCCGCCGCTGCCGCCGCTGCCGCTTACCGCAGCATCGCGTTTGACGAGGACCGGGCGGAGGATGGCGGCGACACGCGAGGCCACCTCCATGTCGGACGCACCCCCGGCGCCGGACTTCGATCCCACGCCCGCGCGCGCCTTGCTGTCCGGCGTCCGCTGCAGCGACCGCTTCTGTTCGCCCGCGGTGGCACGGGCGTCAACCTTATCACCGCCGCCGCCGCCGCTGCCGCCCCCGCCACCCCCGCTGCTCCCGCCTCCTCCGCCGCCCCCGCCGCGTGATGTGGCGCGCGAGTGCACCGCCCCGGTGGCCGGCGCGGCATCCCAAGACCGGTCCTCGCTTTCGTCCGTGCGCAGGATATCTGCGATCTTCTGCGCAAAATCGTCGTCAGAGGTGGGAGCGGGCGATGCCGGCTCCGATCCCTCCTCGCCCACCTCCTCCTTGTTGTAGCGGCACAAGTTGAACTTGAAAGCAAAGCTTGAAAGCGGTTCATCATATTGTAGATTGAAGCGCTGATTGCAGACACCAAGCGCGGTGAACCCAAGGTCAACCTGCACCGCCCTACCTTCTGCTCTTCATCAGAGGAGTCTTCAAAGTTGTCTGAGTCGGAGGAGGAGGAGGAGGAGGAGGAGGAGGAGGAGGAGGAGGAGGAGGATGCGGCATCGGGCGTGGGCCTGTCACCGTCGAGCTCCTTCTGCTTGAAGAGGTCGGCGGGGAGGAAGAATTCGCCCACAGGTGTTTTGTCGAGGCGGACCGGCCGGGCCGCGGGGGTGGGGGGGGCGGGGGGGTTGGGGGGGGTAGGGGGGGCGGGGGAGGGGTTGGGGGCGGGGGTTGGCTCCTCCTCGCTACTGGTTCCAGACGGCGAGTCGCCTCCGGGAAGCGCGAACGCGCCGCCGCTGTCGCCACCGCCACCGCCTCCGCTGTCGCTGTCGCCACCGCCGCCGCCACCGCCGCCGTCTTCGGCGGTGGCGGTGGCAGGCAAGGTGGCATCGAAATCATCCTCATCCTCCACCTCCTCCTCCTGCTCCTCCTCCTCCCCCTCCCTCCCTAGCTGAAACATCCCGCCAATCTCGAGCTGACTTCCCTTGGCAAGACTCGACTTGACTCCCCCCAGCCGTGGCTCCTCCCGCCCAAACACCGGCTCGGGTATCTTCTGGGATTTCTTCAAGCCGCCCTGAGGCTCGAGGTGGAAGTTGCGGCCGGCAGCCGGCAAATGGGCGGCGGCGGCGGCGGCGGCGGAGGCGGCGGCGGCGAGAGACTCCTTGGCCAGCACGCTGTCAACCAGTGACTTGATAGTGCCCTCGTTCGCCCGCGCCTTGCCCTTGATGTAGGAAACACAAAATATCAATCACACGTGATAGGACCACTGTGTATCATACAGGCATTCAGTCACACACGCTGATGAGTTGTAGTCCAAGTCACACAGGCATCTAGTTACACAGGCGACGCTTGAGTCCTTGTCGCACAGGCATTCGGTCACAAACAGGCATCGAGTCACACGCAGGTGCGATATGCAGTGACACACACACAGCGACGACGTCTTGGTCCATGTCACAGTGCCCACCTTGATGTACCCCTTGAGGTGCTGCGTGTACCCCGCGGGCACCGCTTTCATCGCGCGGCTCATCAGCTTGTCCAGCTGGCGCTGCCCCCCCGCCTCGCCCGCGCCCGCGCCGCCGCCGCCGCTGGCGTGCCGCGCCCGCAGCGCCGCCCGCACCGCGCGCAACTCGCCCATCTGCGCCACCGACTAGGGACTGACAGGTATTGTCGCCATGGCATCAAACGCATTGTGAACCCTCATTCATTGAGTTGAATGCCACCCTTTGACGTGGCGAGCAACGTCCATCAGTCCCTACCGCCGACAGCGAGCCCGGGCTGAACAGGTCGGAGAACCCGGAGACGCCCAGCCCGCCAGCCTTGGTACCGCGGCGGCTCTCACCCGCCCCGAGTGCGGCGAGCGGAGGCCCATCGCCGCCGTCGCCGCCGTCGACACTGCCGCCTTCGCATGCGGGGTTGACGCTCCCGAGCGCCGCCGACGCCCTCCCCATGCCGCTCGCCGCCACTTTACGCGCCACCCTCGCCGCCGCTGCCTTCAGCAGGTGATCCATCACCCGTGACGCCGGATGCCGCCACAGTAGATCCGGTGCAGTGGCCCGCAGCGCGTTGAGTTTGACCCTCCCCGCGCCGTGCGCCGCCCGCGGGTCGCCGTACACCCTCCCCAGGGTGCGCAACACCTTGGCGGGGTCCTGCGCCCAGTACCGGTGCGGCACGAGGATGGCGAAGTCGGCCCACCGCACGCCGCCGCCGCCGGGGGAGGAGGAGGGGGAGAAGGGGGAGGAGGAGGGGGAGGAGGAGGAGGAGGAGGGGGAGGTGGAGGAAGCGAAGACGGCGGGGTAGGAGTCGGCGACGAGGACGGGGATGCACTCGGCGGCCACGGCGTCCGCCACGGCAGCGGCGGCGGGAGCGGCGGAGGCGGCATCGGCGGCGGCGGCGGCTGCGGCAGGGGGTGGGGCTGCGGCGGCGGCGGCGGCGGGCTTGGATCCGGGCGCAGTGACCACCACGCAGTAGTTGGCGCGCGCGAACGCCGCCGCGGCGTTGCTTGTGACCACCTCCACCTCCCTGGTGCCTGCAGCGCCCTCAGTGCCCCCGGTGCCCTCAGTGCTTGCAGTGCCCGCTGTGCCCCCAGCGCCCCCAGTTCCCTCAGTGCCCTCGGTGCTTGCAATGCCCCCAGTGCTCTCAGCGCCCTCAGTCCTTGCCTTGCCGAGCTCGGCGGCTCCGAGCCTGAAGACCACCGCCCAGAACTCGAACGCCTTCTGCGCATTTGAGTCCGGCGACGCCCACCGCCCCGCTCCCAGCGCCGCACGACCCGGCAGCGCCGTGTCCGAGTCCCAGCGGCCGGCGCCCAGAGCTGCCGCCGCCCAGTGCCCGGGTGCCTGCGCCGCTGCCGCCCAGCGTCCTGTTTGGCTCCCCTCCCCGCTCTGCCCGCCTGTGATTGGCGCCCGCCCGGCTCCCTGCGCTGCTGGCGCCGGCAGCGGCTTGCCGTCGTTGGGGTTTGTGTAGCGTGGCTGGAACCCCTCGCTCCCGGCGTTGGGTTTCGCGTGCGCCGCCGCCCCCGCGGGGGTATCGATGTCGCTTTGAAGCCCCGATGCGCGCCCCCAGATCCCCCACGACTTGTGCTGCTTCGGCATCGCCGCCGCCCCCGCCCCCGCCCCCGCCCCCCAAGCACCCGCTGCCCCTGCCCGCGCGGCTGTCGCCGCTGCGGCATTCGCCTTCGCCGCATTCGCCGACTGCGACGGCCTGGCGGCGTCGAGCGCGGCCTGATCTGCGCGGGAGACGATCGGCGTGGATGCCGCTTTGATGATAGGCGCCTCCATCTTTGCCTTCTCCTCGGCCACCCACGCAGCGGTGGTGGAGGCGGAGGAGGAGAAGGAGGAGGAGGTGGAGGAGGAGGAGAGGGAGGTGGTGGAGGACGAGGTGGCGGAGGAAGAGGAGGCGTACGCGGGGGAGGCTGTTGTGCGACGCAGAGGCAGCGGCAGGCTCGGGCTGACCGACTGCATGCCCGATTCCATCGCCTTCCGCGCCTCGTGCGCGGGGGAGGGTGTCATGCGGCGCAGCGGCAGCGGGATGCTCGAGCTGCCCGACTCCAGCGCCTCGCGCGCCTCCCGCGCGGCGCGGGCGTGCGCGTGCTGCACCGCCGCCTCCGCCTCCGCCCGCCGAGCTGCGGCCGCGGGGGACGGCGGGTCCGTCAGCGCCGCCAGCCGCGCGTCCGGGGACATCGACTGGTCGGTGGCGTCCGAGGGACCCGCCAACAGCCGCCGCCTCCCTGGGGGGGCTCCCGCGTCCTCCTCCTCCGCCGCCGCCGCCCCCACCTCCGCCGCCGCACCCGCCGCTGCCGTGGGCGCCGTAGGCGCCGTAGACCCCACGGGCACCTGAACCACTAGCGTGTCCCCGCCGCGGTCGACGGCGACACCCACAATGCGCGCCACCTCGTCCGCCACGCCGCTCAGCGGCACGATCACGATCGACACGTCTCTCCTGACCGCCGCCGCCGCCGCCGGTTCCTCGGCGTCAGTGCTGACATTGCCGAGTCCGGCGGAGACCCCGGGGAGCTCGACACCTGGCACGTGCAGCCAGTCGATGCCCGCGTCCTCCTCCTCTGCGCCCACGCCCTCTCGGGCCCCCGCCCCGGCACCCGCCCCGGCCGCCGCCCCCGCCCTCGCCCCCGCCCGCGCCAGCCCCAGGCCGGGCGTGACAGCCACCACGTTGCGCAGCGTGGAGTGGAGCCCCCCGCCGCCGTCGCCGTCCGCGGTGAACATGACATGGTCGCGCCCCGCGGTGCCGGCGAAGTACGGCGACTCGGCCAGCACCGCCGACACCCGCGCCGCCAGCTGTGCCGGCGTCAGGCCCCGCGCCATGCAGCCGGCCGTCTGCTGGCGCTCCGCCAGGGGCAGCGCGGGAATCATGAAGACGGCCGCGTCGCACGGCTGGAGGGTGCGCCACGGGTGGGAGGCCAGGGACCGGAAGAAGAGCAGCTCGGAGGAGACGCGCGGGGAGCTCAAGGTCAGGTCCCCCCCGCCCCCGCCGGCGCCCTGGCTGTCGCCGCCACCCCCGGCCCCGCCGGCCCCGCCCCCACTGGCGCACGCGGCGATGGGCTCGTACAGGCGGTAGATCTCATCGTAAAGGTAGAACTTGAGGCGGCTCGAAGCCTGATCCCCGCTCCCCTCGGCAGCGGCAGCGATGCCCTCCCCGAGCAATGCCCCCACCCCCGTGTCAATGACCTGCCGATTGCGACCGAGATCCAATGCTGCACGTGCCTGCGCACTCCCGAGTGTCCAGCCAGCCTGCGCGCCGCCGCCGCCGCCGCCGCCGCCGCCGCCGCCCCCGCTTCCGACGCCGAAGTCGCTGTACATGACATCCAGATCCTGGCCCGGCACGGGGCGCCACGCCTCCTGCAGCGTCTGCGACCGCTGCGTCCACACCAGCAGGATTAGGGCAACGGCCGTGGCTGCCTGCTTTAAGTGGAGAATAATGAGTGGGGGGGGGTTGGTGCGTCAGGACTCAGGATATCGACGGACCGTCGGACGCGCGGAAGCCAAGGCGGCGTTCGCGCGCCCCCGCGTGTCGTGACCAGCGTGATACATTGGGTGCGGAAAGGGAGTCATGTTCCACCCTAGAGCGCGTTGGCTGGGGCAAAGTTTGGTTTACAACGACGTGAGCTTGTGGGGCATCTGAAGGTTTTCAAAGTTTGCACGACTGCGCGGGATACCCGAAGCTGTTTGAGCACTGCGCGGTTGGATTGAAGGAGCGCGTTGCCGAGCGGCGGGTCTTGTCGTCGATGGGCAGAAGCAAGAGGGTTGCGGGTCGGGACTTGGAACGACTTGGAATCGTTGTTTCAAAACCTCACAAAACGAAATCTTTTTGTCTTGGGGGACGGCGAGAGCGAGGGTGTGAGCCGCGACGCTTGCGCTTGCTTACCAGCGTGGCGGTCGTCAGCGCCGCGTTCATCACCCCCCGCGTTCGCCGCGGCTCCCCCCCCGCTGCAGACGCCGCCCCGAGGAGTGTGTCATCGGACGCCTCGTAGCAAGCCAGCCCCCTGCCCCAATCTCTGGAACCGCCCTTCTCTTCCCCACCGGCATCGGCCTCTCGCGCGCGCAAGGGCGCCGCCTCGCCCGCCGCCACCATGACCCCACACACCCTTCCGGATTATGGCAGGCCAACACCACGCATGATCTATGGCTACACGGTGAGAGGGTGAATGGGCCTCGAAAGGCTTCCCCCGGGGGTGTTACGCTGACTAGTGGTGTGTTTTCGGATTTAGGGTTTGTAGGGTTTAGGGTTTAGCTCTCAGCTGGGAGCGTGAGGTGTCGCGGAGCGAGCGTGCGCGTGCTGGCAGGAGCGTGAGTTGTCGCGGAGCGCGCCGCGTCGTCGTGCGCGATCCCCCGCGCGCGCGTCGTGTCAGGTGGGACGCGCGTTGTTGCTGCGGCGTGCGGGATGACTTCACACGTGACAAAAACTATATCAGGAATCACGGCTCTGTCATCCGCAGGGCACGTGTTCTGTTTTTTCCTTGGGCAAACAGTCAGGGTGTGACTCGTCACACGGGAAGAAAGACACGTGCTGTTCGGTCTTCCCATCTGCCCGTGTGGAGTTTAGGTTTTATGGCTTAGGGTTTGACGTAGGTGTGGTACAGGTGTGTTGGCCTCTCGGCAACGGGGCATTCCCCGAGCAAATCACGCGGCGCCCTGCGTGCTCGCAAACACAGTCCCCTCCTCGACGGAATCTCCGGCGTGTGCGTCCCCCTCCGTGTGTCGGCCCGCCCGCCGTCCATTTCTTGACGCGAAGGGTGGGTGGGTGAAACCCGGTTTACCACAAGCTGCGTCAGATTTGACGCACAACATCGCATTATCGTTGCGCTCGAGCAGCAACGAGCACTGAGTCGGCCTAGGCCACTCGATTGCTCGCTCCGCCAGATGCCGTCGCGTCAGGAACGGCGCAAAGCAGAACGCGATGCCGCCAAGCGCGCGCCGGCCAAGGCGGGAGCCGCGGGAGCTGCCGCCGCTCTCGCGAACCTAAACGTGAACCCGCTCGGAGACTGGACCACGCAGGCGGAGGACCCCTGCGTAGGGCCGGCGGATGTTGCCTCGCTTGCCACGTCATAGGATGTCATTTAACCCAAGAGACGAGGTTTCAAAGCGCGGTGAATGACGTGGCGAGCGATGTCTGCCTGGCCCGACCACTCGGCGCTCGTTCGAGCACTTGGAGCCGAGGTCGTGGAACTGAGGGCCGCCAAGGGGGAGGGGGAAGCGCAGTTCAGCCAGGGTTGCTTGTTGGTGAATCGAGCGGATAGGGCTGCTGGGGCGACAGAAGTGGGCGCGGCCGGCAGATCACCAAGCGCGGATGTGGGGTTGGCACTTCGCACCTACATGTTTCGAGTAGCCCATCGGACGGAGGCGCTTCGATGTGTTCACCCGATGACCAAATGGTGTGTTTGTGGATGCCAACCCTTGGCGGAGGAGGGTCTGGCGCTTCTAGAGAAGGCGGCGGGGCAAGGGCACGTGTACGCTATGAACAGGCTGGGAGCTATTCACCGCGTGAGGAAGGAATACGAGCAAGTCGTGGCGTGGTTCACCAAGAGCGCTGAGGCTGGGTTGCCGGTGGCGATGTCAACCTGGGGGTACGCCTCGCCGCGGGGGATGGCCTGGCGGAGCCGGACCACCCGGCGGAGCCGGACCACCCGGCGGCGGCGGGCTGGTACAGACGCGCGGCAAACGCTGGAAGCGGGCCTGCGGCGGTCAACCTTTGCCGCGTGTACACTCTCGGCCACGGTCGGGCCTGGCAGATAATGCCTTCAACGTCATCCAACACAGTTAAGACCCCCAATTATTCAGTAAATGACGTCACATGACCTGGAGAGCTATAGCTGCCAGGCCTTATGGCGCGGCGTCATGCGCAGCAAGCGGTGGGCGCAGGAATGGGGGCGCAAGGCTGCCGAGAACGCCGAGGCCGGCGCGTGCTTGCAACTCGCCGCTTATATGTACACAGACGAGCCCTACGCCCGTGAGGTCGGGCAAGTGGGGGAGGCTGCCGGGATCGCCACGTCGGCTCGGGTCACGGAGGGGCACGACGTCCCCCCGGATGTCATGACTGGCGTGATACATTGGTTGCGGAAGGGGGGGCATGATCTAGTCACCAATTGGGCGTGTTTCGCAGAGTGGCGCTGAAGGGGGGCAACTTTTGCCACAACGACGGGTGCGAGGTTGTGCGCCGGCGGAAGGAGTTCAAAGTTTGCCCGCAGTGCAAGACCGCCCGGTACTGCGGCGACGCGTGCCAGAAACAGGACTGGACTACAGGTGGGCACAAGGAAAAGTGTGGCACATCCGGATATTAAGGAATCTCAAGCAAATTCACCGCCACCGCTCAATAGGGCGCGGGAGGCGTTACCTAGCTACTGCGGGAAGGAAGGTGGAGACCCAGCGGCTAGCTAGCAATGCGCGCGTAAAAGCGCCTCTACCCAGGCACCGTTGCCGGGTAAATGGCTTACATTTGTGTTTCGACTCTGTGGTGAGTGGTCCAGGTGGCTTGGTAGATCCTTCAGTCTACGAGTAGATTGCTTTTGAATACACACACACACACACACTGACACGCATATCACGCACTGAGACGGCAATACCACGGTCGTATAAAAACAGACATCAGAGGAATCGAGCTCGGGCTTCGAGGGAGCACAGCTGTGCAATGGCATGGTGCATGCCGGCGGGCGGCACCGGTGGATGCGGGCTCAGGGTGGGGCGAAGCGCAGCTGCAAGTTTGGGTTTAGGTTTAAGTTTAGCAGTATAGGGTTTTTATAGCCCTCGCCCTCGCCCTCGCCCTCGCCTCGCCCGCGCGCTCGCCCTCAAGTAACTCGCCTCAATCTTCTGCGCGGCGGCATGGCGACGCAGACGATCAGTTCCGGCATGGCGGGCGGGAAGCGGAGCGTGGAGGTGGACGGGCCCGACGACGACACGCTGGAGATCATGCCGCTGGGCGCGGGCTCCGAGGTGGGCCGCAGCTGTATCCTCGCCAGCTACAAGGGCAAGAAAGTGATGCTCGACTGCGGCGTGCACCCGGGCAAGGAGGTTCTTGAAAACAACGCCTCGAGCGCAGAATGGAACGACTCGCCAGGGCGCAAACCGCGACTCACTTGCCAACACGCTCCCTACGACGTCCCCCCTCCACGTCCACGTGCCATCCATAATCACAACATAAATCCATCGTGCCTGAGATTATCGGCTGCGAGAGGCATATACACTCGCCACACGCCTCTTGCCTCCACCGCCACTGCCGCCACCCTGCGAGCGAACGTCGAATTACCTTCCGGGTGGATGATCATATCGACGTAGGTGACCCGGGTATCGGTTGAGTACTCGTACTCGTTAATAATCCGTCGTATGAGCGTGTACCTTCGCCCCTCGGCACCCCGATTTATACGAGTATCGGTTTCTCGTCCGTTCAACTCGAACGTCGGTCGAGTCGCTGTTTTCAGTGACCCTGCTGCGGGGCTACGCCGGCATCGCGAGCCTGCCCTACTTCGATGAGGTGGACCTGAGCACGGTGGACGCGATGCTGGTGACGCACTTCCACCTAGACCACTGCGCGGCCGTGCCGTTCGTCGTGGGGCACACCAACTTCAAGGGCCGCATCTTCATGACGCACCCCACCAAGGCCATCTACAACATGCTCATGAACGACTTTGTGAAGCTCAACAAGAGCGCGGACTCCGAGGCGCTCTTCGGGGAGAAGGACCTGCAGGCAGGGGCTTACACTCGTCCACTTCTCAGCTCAACCTGAGCCGTCATTGTCACTGACATCCACTGTGAATGCCATACGTGTCCCTCACATAGAGCTCATGTCAAGCCGAGAAGTGGACGAGGGTAAGCCCCTGGTGGACGACAGCGGGCCTCACCAAGGGCTTACTCGCGTCCAGTGCTCAGCTCAACGTAAGCACCCTTTGGGGGATATGCACGGGTCACTTGGGTGGCTTCAGTGACAAAAAACGACTCTGGTTGAGCTGAGAAGTGGACGAGTGGAAGCCCCTGGGTGCAGGCGTCGATGGACCGCATCGAGGTGATCGACTTCCACCAGGAGGTGGACGTGGACGGCAGGGGCTTACACTCGTCAACTTTTCGGCTCAATCTAAGCGCTTTCTGTGGAATAAGGGGTGCAATTAGGGGCTGCCAAGGGGTTGTTCGCGGAGGTATCAGGCGTTATTATGGGGTGTTTAGGGTGTATTTTGTGTCAGAAACGGCTCAGGTTGAGCTGATAAGTGGACGAGTGTAAGCCCCTGGTGGACGGCATCAAGGTGACGCCGTACCGCGCGGGGCACGTGCTGGGCAGGGCCTTACACTCGTTCACGTTAGAGCTCAACTTGAGCGGCTCCAGGACACTTTCATGAGTTCATCTGGGTCATATGGTGGCCAGAGGGGCTCAAGTTGAGCTGAAATGGGAACGAGTGTAAGCCCCTGGTGCTGGGCGCCTGTATGTTCTACCTCGACATCGGGGGCCTGCGCGTGCTCTACACCGGCAGGGGCCGGACACTCCTCCACTTCTCACCTCGTCCTGAGCCGTCTTTGTCACTCAAACAACATAAAAAGTGCTCACCTTACGCCAAAAAGTGGACGGTTGTGCACAGCTGTGTCTTAGGCCTTACAGGGCCTTCCTCTCTCGTCCACTTCTTAGCTCATCCTGAGCCGTTCTAGTCACTCAATCCACCCAAACGAAGTACCCCACAGCAAGTGCTCACGTCAAAAGCCGGAATGTGGACGAGTGTGAGTCCCTGTACACGGGGGACTACAGCCGCACGCCGGACCGGCACCTGCCCGGCGCGGACCAGCCGACCATCCCGCCGCACGTCGTCATCTGCGAGAGCACCTACGGGGTCAGCCCGCACTCCCCGCGCGAGGTAGGGTTTTGCAGGTTCACCCAGGTTCACCGCGCTTCGTTACACCGCTCTAAGCTACATGTGTGCACCTAGAGCAAAAACACGTCTTGGATGTATGAGTGGGGTAACTTTTGAAACGCGAGCAGCTGGTTTCGTCGGAGACACAAAACGATATGATGAGCTACTTTCAAGTTTTGATTACACTTTCCACGTGCGCCGTTACAGCTCGGAGCGCGAGCACCGATTCACGGACCGCGTGCACCAGATACTGAACCGCGGCGGCAAGGTGCTGCTGCCGGTGGTGGCGCTGGGTAGGTGGGTTGTTGAGGACAGGCACTCGACCGGCGATGCATCTTGTTCTCCTCCTCCGCGTGTCTACATGAGCATTCACACTCAAGGTAAGTCATGCTCCAAGATTGGTCGAGTGCTTGCTCTCAATGACCCTCCTGCTGGGCCGCGCGCAGGAGCTGCTGCTCATCCTCGAGGACTACTGGCAGGGCGTGCCTGTTTGCTCATACTAGTCTAATACACTAAGACACTCGACGAAGATGGATGCGTACGCTGAGCTGGAAATACAACTGGTGGATGCAGCCCTGAGCAGTGCAGTGCCTGAGTGTGTGTGTGCATTCAAAGTAGACTAGGCTGACCAGCTGTTAACCAAAGTACCTAGACCCTGCGCGCTGGAACAAGCACCCGGAGCTGCGGCAGGTGCCCATCTACCAGGCAGGGCGGCTGACACTCGTCCACTTGTCGGCTTAACCTGAGTAGTTTCTGTCTCTGAAACAACATAAAATTTCCCACAAACAGAGGTTAGGTTGAGCTGGGAAGTGGACGAATGTAAGCCCCTGCTAGCAGGCCTCAGCGCTGGCGCGGCGCGCCATGACGGTGTACCAGACGTACATCAACGTGCTGAACAGCGACATGAAGGCGGCGTTCGAGGAGGCCAACCCCTTCGTCTTCCGCCACATCAGCCATCTGGCGGGGCGACGCACCTTTCACCCCGAGTTCACAGCGCTCGGCTTCAGCGAATGAAGGTATGATATGATGAAGCGCTTTCCAACTTTGCTTCCCATTTGTACTTGCACCCTCTGAGCTGGCGCACGCGGGGGCGCTGGACGACGTGGGCCCGTGCGTGGTGCTCGCAACTCCCTCCATGCTGCAGTCGGCGGGGCGGCGGTGGTTGCCCCCGGATTGGCCCGGTTCGACCGCGCCTGGTTACAGCGCTTTGAATCTAAAACATGATCGCCTGATCGCCTGAAAACTGTGCTGTCAATTTCAACTTACGCCGGTACGAGCCGGGCCTGAGCCGCGAGCTGTTCGAGGCGTGGTGCACGGAGCCGCTCAACGGCAGGGGCTAACACTCGTCCACTTTTCTGCTCAATTAAAGCAACTTTGTGGGATACGCTGGCTGGTTCCAGTGTTCCAGCGACAAAAAACCAAAGAGTTAGAAAGTGGACGAATGGAAGCCCCTGCTGAACGGCGTCATCATCGCCGACTTCGCGGTGCAGGGCACTCTGGCGCGCGAGATCCTGACGGACTGCAAGAGCATCACCAGCCGCGCCGGCGCGGAGCTGCCGCTCAAGATGAGCGTGGACGCCATCTCCTTCAGCGCGCACGCCGACTACCCGCAGACGCAGCAGTTCCTGGTAGGGGGGTATTAAGAACAAGCACTCGACCGACGTTAAATGTGCTCCTCCTCCTCCTCTGCACGTATGTATCAGCCGGGGTTATTGAGAACAGGCACTCGACTCACGTCGGATCTCCTGCTCCTCCGCATTCTCCGCACGTCTGTATGAGCATTCACCCTAACAGTAAGTCGTGCTCCCATCTCGGTCGAGTGCTTGTTCTGAATGACCCTGCTGCGTGGACGCGCTGGCGCCGCCGCACGTGGTGCTGGTGCACGGCGAGGCGGGCGAGATGGTAGGGCCGGATGGAGATTGCTTGCCACGTCATGCAATGCCATTCGTTCAAGACACGAGGATTCATGATGCGTTGGATGTCGTGGCGATCACGGGATAGTGCTCGCCGCGTCATACGATGCCTTTGAACTCGACAGACGAGGGTTGAAAATGCGTTTGATGACGTGTCCACCACGGTACAGTGCTCGCCACGTCATACGATGCCATTCACCTCAAGAGACGAGGGTTCAAATGCGTTTGATGACGTGGCGAGCTCTATGCATGAGTCCCTAGGAGAAGGGGCGTCTGAAGCGCGCGCTGGAGGGCAAGGCCGCGGCGGACGGCAAGAAGATGTCGGTCTACTCGCCCAAGAACTGCCAGGCCGTGCAGATCAAGCACAGCGGCGCCAAGGTGGCGAAGGTGCTGGGGGTGTTGGCGGAGCGGCCGCCGGTGATCGGCAGCCACGTGCGGGGGCTGCTGGTCAAGAAGGACTTCGGCCACATGCTGCTGGCAAGGGCTTTCCCTCCTTCTCTCGTCCACTTCTCAGCTCGACCGGAGCGGTTTCGGTCACTGAAAACACACATCGTACCCACAAAAGGTGGTTGCGTTCAGCCGAGAAGTGTAGGAGTGTGAGGCCCTGGGTGGTGGCGCCGGGCGACCTGCCGGCGTACACCAAGCTGCGCACGTGCTCGGCAGGGGGGCATTGAGAACGCGCACTCAACCGCCGTTGAATCTCCTCCTCCTCCTCCTCCTCCTCCTCCTCCTTCTCCACTGTGTACTCTGCGCGTCTGTATCAGCATGCACGCGGAAGGTATGTCATGCTCTGATGTTGGATCGAGTGCTTGTCAATGACCCTGCTGCTCGGTGACCCAGCGCCAGATGGTGCCCACCACGGTGCCGCTCACAAACCTGCGCTTCGCCTTGGAGGCGCTCTTCGAGGTAAGACGGTGCAGGCTCACCCCGGGTTGACCCCAAATTGCCTGCGGATTGACCGCGCTTGGACCCCGGATTGACCGCGCTTGGCTTCAGAGCTTGAAGCTAAAAGCTGATGGACTGCTCTCAAGTTTTGCTTTCAGATTCAATTTGCGCCACCACTCCGAGGGCATCCACGAGGTTGCCACGCTGTTCGCCGGTGGGGCCGGGGGGGGTGAGAGGACAGAGGGGGGGCAGGGGGGCGAGGGGGTTAAGGCGGAGGCGGAGGGGGTTAAGGCGGAGGAGGAGGGGGCGGGTACCACGGAGGAGGGCGCGGGCGCCACGGAGGAGACGATGACCGAGACCGAGACTGAGGCTGAGGTTGAGACGACGAAGGTTGTCAAGGGTAGGAAGAAGGGCGCAGCGGCGGCGACTAAGGGTGGGAAAGGGGTGAAGAAGGAGGAGGCGGCGGAGGAGGCAGTGGTGGCGACGGAGGGTGTGAAGGGGGGTGCGGAGGGGGTGAAGAAGGAGGAGGCGGTGAAGGAGGAGGGGGTCAAGGCGGAGAAAGACGTCAAGGATTCGGCCACCGCTGCGGGCGCGGGCGCAGGCGCGGTTGCAGGCACAGTTGCAGGCACAGCCGCGGGCGCGGGCGCGGGTGCGGGCGCCGGCACGGAGGTAGGGACTGATTGATAGTGCTCGCCACGTCATAGTATACGTTGGTTAACCCAAGAAACGAGGGTTCACATTGCGTTGCATGACTTGGCGAGCACTATCCATCAGTCCCGGCATAGAGGAGCCCGAGGGGCTGTCGGTGAACGGCGGCGCGCTGACGATCCGCAAGCGGGCGGCGGGTCCCGCGGGGGTGGAGCACGCGCTGGTGGAGTGGAGCAGCGACCCGCTCACCGACATGATCGCCGACGCCGTGCTGTCCGTCGTCCTGCAGCTCGAGGAGGAGCCCGTCGGGTTGGTGGGGCATGATAGATGATGCCTGCCGGAGGCTGCCTGCCACATCATCATCCACATGTAGACCCTCGTTTCACGAGACAGATGGAATCACATGATGCGGCAAGCATTGGCCTGACAGATAATGCCTGCCACGTCATCATTCACATTGTAGACCCTCGTTTCTCGAGTTCAATGGAATCACATGACGCGGCGTCATCATACACATTGCAGACCCACATTTATCGAGTTGAACGGAATCATATGACGCGGCGAGCATTATCCACATTGTGGACTTTTCATTTCTCGAGTCAAATGGAATCACATGACCCGGCGAGCGTTATCTGTTGGGCCCTAGGGATAGGCGGAGGCGGAGGCGAGCCACCGCGTGGCGCTGGCGGCGCGCGACGCCGCCTCCGCCGCCGCGGCGCGCCTCCGCATCGTCGCCGCCATGTTGGGCGTGCAGTTCGGAGCACCCGACGTGGACAACGCCGCGCAGACGCTCAGCATGCGCGTAGACAATGTGCGCGCGGAGGCAGGGGCTTACATTCGTCCATTATTTTACTCAACCTCAGCCGATTTTGACACTGAAACCACCGGGTGTATCCAACCAAAAGTGCTTACGTCGCGCCGGGATGTGGCCGAGTAAAATGTCCTACCTGGGGCTCACCTGTGGCCTACACTCGTCCACCTGTCAGCTCAAGCTGAGCCGTATTTCGTTGCTGAAACTAAAGAGTATAGAGCTGTTACCCTCAGAAGGTGCTTACGTTGAGCTGAGAAAGTGGAGGAGTGTTACGCTCCCTATCTATGAAAGCGCCTGACTCAGTGAGTTAGAGTATACGCGCTACAGTTGTCATCTTGAAATGTTCACGTTTCTTCGATTCCCCCCCTGCGCCACGGTGCGGTACACGACGCGCACCGTGGAGTGCGCGGACGCCGCGGTCAAGGCGCGCGTGGAGGTGGCGCTGGAGCGCATCGACATGGTGGGGACTCATGGATGGTGTTCGCCACCTCCCCGGCCTCCTCCTCCTTCTCCTCCTCCCCTCGTCCTCCACCTCCCCCTCGTTGTCATCCCCGTCCTCCCGGGCCGCTTCCGTCTCCTCCTCCTCCTCCGCCTCCTCCTCCGCCTCCTCCGCCTCCTCCGCCTCCGCCTCCTCCTCCTCCCCGCCGTCGCCGCCCCCGAGGGTTCCAAATGCGTGTGATGACATGGCGAGCACTATCCAACAGTCCCTACGACGTGGCCATCGCAGACGCCAGCTACGCGCGCAGCCTGCCGTCCATCTCGGGGTACTCCGCGGGTTCGGCGGGCCGCGCGTCCGGGCCGCTCGCTGGGACTTAGACCTGCACTTAGACCTTAGAAACGTTCGCTTCAGGATATAAAAAATATCAAATGATAGTCTGATTTAATTGCCGTTAAAGCCGCGTTCGTCATAATGGGCAGTTTTTGAGACGGGGACCGCGACCCTGGATTTGAAACCAAAGCACTCTTTGATAGGTGCAAGGCGTTGGCGCAGGTGAGAAGTGGACGAGGGGAACCCCCTGCCCTCATGATGTCGGGGTCTTGAGCGATCATCTTAATCATCTCTATGCCTGCGTCGAACACATTTGGCTCAGTGGTCTCCGTCGGAAGTGTTCGTGTCAACACACCACTGCCGTATTAGCTGCGGCCGCGTTATGACCCAGAGTCAGGCTGCAGGCTTGCACTAGCTCCACTGTACTCGTACCGGCTCCATGAGATGAAAATTGAAAGAAAAATTGAAAGCAGATTATCGTATTTCACTTTGAAGAGCTTTAACCGAGCGCCTTCAACACTGGCTTCAAATTGTTCTGCATCACCTTGTCACTGCGCCAGCATTGCACCCAATCCGGCCGCCATCGCCACTTGATGAGCAGGGTCTATGTATGGTTGTTAGGATTTTAAAAGGATTAAGGGTTACATGTTTTTTGGGTTTAGGGTTAGGGTTAGGGTTATAAACAACGACGAAGTGTTTCGGCCACGTGTCCTTCGCTCACTCCTTCCCTGCTCGACGCCATCGCCGGCGTCTCAGGCGCCACGACGGACGCACGAGCTTATCTACATGCAAGCATTGACGCTGGCGTTGCCCGCGAGTTGCTATAGAGCTCACCAGCGCCCAACCGCCCCCCGCGCTCGCCCTCGCGCTCCCCCCGTGCGCGTTACACATTCCGCTGGGCACCCCATCTCTGGGCACCCCACCATCGCAGCCGGCGCTGCCACGTTTATGACCTTCTCGACCTCGGGCAGCTCACGACACGGGTATCACCTGACGGCGCGCGCGGGCAGCGGTAACGGAAAGGCAGGGTGTCCTCGCGAACAAGCACTCGACCCACATTGGTGTCCGACGACGAACCGAATTCGCGCATCGTCTGAAAGTAAGAACAAACACCATGAAGGTAGCTCCATACAGTCTTGGGTTTGTTCTCAGTGACCCCGCACGTCCGAACTCGGTTCGAGTGCTTGATGTCGGTGACCCTCGTGCCAGGACATGTTCGACGGACGCACTTCGAGCGGGAGTGAGGAGGATGCCGCGCGCCCGCTGTCGGGCGCGGGGGCGGGGGCGGGGGCGGGGTGGCAGAGTGTGGGCCCGGGTAAGATGGCGAGCAAAATCGGATCCGTGGTCACATCGCTCGGCGCCATCGCGATGTTCTCCGTCATCGCCTGGGCGCTGTCAACGTCATTAGCCGCCGGCACCAGCACCGCGCAGGTGCAATGGCTCATCTCCAATCCGTGGGGGATCGTGTCCCTGACGGACCTGTACACGGGCTTCACGGTGTTTTCATTGTGGATCTGGTTCCGCGAGTCCAGCACGATGGCGGCGGTGGTGTGGACGGCGGTCATGATGACCACCGGGTGGCTCGGTGGCAGCCTGTACGTGCTCGACTGCCTCAGGCAAGACGGGTATTGAAAACAAACACTCAACCGACGTTGAATCTCCTCCTCTTTCTCCTCCGTGTACTCCGCGCCTCTGTATGAGCACTCACACTCAAGGTAAGTCGTGCTCCAATCATGGTTCTCAATGACCCTCCATTCAGGAAGTACAACGGGGACTGGCAGTGGTTCTTCATGGGCCAGGTGCGGGGCGCGGGCGCGGGATGGCAGAGTGGCGCCCCTGGTCAGATGGCGAGCAAAGTCGGGTCCATCGTGACCGCGCTGGGCGCCGTCGCCATGTTCTCAGTCATCGCGTGGGCTCTGTCCACTTCATTAGCGGCGGGCACCAGCACCGCGCAGGTGCAATGGATAATCTCCAACCCGTGGGGCATCGTGTCCCTGACGGACCTGTACACGGGGTTCACAGTGTTCTCGCTTTGGATCTGGTTCCGCGAGTCCAGCAAGGTGGCGGCGGCGACATGGACGGCGGGACCTCGCACAGCGTCTTGACTGTTCACTCATCCAGTACCAGTGCACCCGTGAACACTCGCCTCATCATCCTCCCTGGCCTGGCCACTCGTTCCCTGAGTATTTGCTCATGCAGTACCCTGTGCACCCGTACACACTCGCCTCATCCTCCTCCCTGGCCTCGCCCCTCGTTCCCCGACTGTTTGATGATGCAATTCCAGTGCACCCGTACACAACTCGCCGTATCCTCATCGCTGGCCTCACACGGCGAGTCTGTACGGTTATACTGGTACACTAGCACGCTATGAGCGAAAATCCAGGTTGAGCTGCGACAGGATGCAGTGTAGGGCCCTGGCAGACGGCGGTGATGATGACGACCGGGTGGCTCGGTGGCAGCCTGTACGTGCTCGACAACCTGCGGCAGTATAACGGTGACTGGCAGTGGTTCTTCATGGGCCAGCGCAAGCCGTGAGCGAAGCCGCGCTGCGGACCCGCCCGGTCGGGTGTGCGAGTCTGAGATGAACATGTCAAGCTGTGAATGGAGCTGCGTTGCGGACCCACCTGGGCGTGTGGGCGGGTCTCAAATGAACACGTTACACGTTCCGAGATTGGAAGCGGGTGAACCCCAGACACACGATTCAACGTGATTGAGTGATGGCGCGGCGCTGCCGCCTAGCCACTCGATGAGTGAAGACTGAGGAACAAAGAATCAATGTGGTTTGTAATATTAGATAGGTCTATGCTGCGCGTCGTCTCTTTTTCGCCCTGACGACCGACGACCGACGACGGCTAAGAGGTCGCGTGAAGCATCGATCTCGGGTGCCGTCACGATCACTTGTTGATGGGGGCGCTGGCGCGCCCCTCGAACCCCGGCCGGTTACGCTTCTTCTCGCGCGTGTCGATTTTCTTCTCCACCTTGCTGCAGGGGCTTACGCTCGTCCACTTTTCAGCTCACCGTGAGCCGCTTTTGTCACTGATAGATCGACGCTACCCAGCGTACCCCAAAAAAAAGTGTAACGTTGAGCTGAGAAGTGGAAGACCCTACCTTGCCAGACGCGCGCTCCTTGATGTTGGTCTTGCGCTTCTTTTGCTTCATGGCCATCTGCTAGGGGCTCATGGATAGCGCTCGCCATGTCACAGGATGTCATTGAGTTCATGAAACGAGAGTCCAAAATGATGATGGATAGCGTTCGCCTCGTCATAGGATGTCATTTGATTCAAGAAACGAGGGTTGAAATTGCGTTGGATAACGTGGCACGCACAATCCATCAGTCAGGCTTAAATATGCGTTTGATGATGTGGCGAGCACGATCCGTCAATCTGGGTAGAAGTTGCGTTCGATGACGTGGCGAGCACTATCCATGAGAGTCCCTGCCATCTGCTCGTCAGTGATGCGCGTGCGCTCGGCCCACTTCTCCTGACTCTTCTTCTTCTTGCGCTCCTCGCTCTTCACCGACTTGTGCAGTAGCTTCGTGTACCGCCGCAAGCTGAAAATGAAAGCAAAATTTGAAAGCGATTCATCGCTTTTCTAGCTTCTAGCCCTGAAACCACAGGCGGCTTAAGCACGGGTTTGGATACAGTCAATCTGCACCGCCCCACCTTGGGGTCGTCCAACACCTTCTCGCCCCCCGCGCGCGCAAGTGCCGCGTCCCAAGCGTACCGCTCCGCCACCTTTTTATAGAGACTGATGCGTAGTGCACGCCACGTCATAGGGTGGGATTTAACTCAACAAACGTGGGTTCCAAGTGCCAGTTGAATGACGTGGCGAGCATTGTCTGCCTAGTTCGAGTAGAGTGCGGGATGGGCGGGGCGGGTGGCGGGGTAGGGTGGGGTGGGTGGCGGGACGGGCGGGTCGAGCGGCCTGCCTTCTTGCCCGCGCCCGTCTCTTCGCCGCCCGCCTCCTTGATCTCCCGCCGCTGGTCCACAGCCTTCTTCAGCAGGTTCTCCTTGGACGCGCGCTTCTTCTTGGGCGCGCCGGCCTTTCCGCCCACCTCCAGCCGCCCGTACTGCAGGTCATCGGCGGCGCCCTTACCTCCCGCTCCGCCGCCCTCTTCGCCGTCTTCCTCGCCGCCACCGCCGCGCAGGGTCTCGTGCAGTAGTAGCAAACAGTCAGAGAACGAGTGGCCAGGCAACGGGGGAGGACGCGGAGAGTGTGTACAGGTGGAATCACTTCGAATTAACAGTCAGGGAACGAGTGGCCAGGCCAGGGAGGAGGATGCCGCGAGTGTGCACAGATGCACTAAGGCAGCCAGGCAGGGAGCGAGTGGCAAGGCCCTGCCGCCGCCACCGCCCTTGCTTTTCTTGCCCGTTTTCCCGTCGAGCACATTGTTGACACCCTCCTCCGCCTTGTCCTTGCGCTTCTTCTCCGCTTTGGTTTTCTTTTTCTCCTCGCGCCACTCCCGCGCCTGTTTTGCCTTCTCCTGGCTCTCTTCCGCCTTGCGCGACACCCGGCTCGCCTCGATCTTGCCCTGGCAGCAGGGTCATTCAGAACAAGCACTCGACCGAGATCGGAGCATGACTTACCTTGAGTGTGAATGCTCATACAGACGCACAGAGTACATTACACTGAGCAGGAGCAGATACAACGTCGGTCGAGTGCTTGTTCTCAGTAACCCCCTCGTACAGATGCGCAGACTACACTGGGTTACGAGGAGCAGATTTACCGTCGGGTTACGTGCTTGTGCTCAACAATCGCCGTGCCTTGAGGCGCTCGCGCAGTTCCTCCAGGCGGTTGCCGCCCGACTCGCCCAGGGACCAGCCGGCGCCTGCGGGGGGCTCGCCGGCGGGGGTCGCGGGCGCCGCCGCATCACCCCCCTTCGCGTCACCCCCCTTCCCCCCCTTCGCCTTCTTCTTCGCCGGCGCGTCCTCATCCGAGTCTGAGTCTGAGTCACTCTCCTCATCGTCCTCCTCATCCTCCTCATCGTCGTCGTCCTCCTCCTCGTCATCATCCCCATCGGACACGTCGTCCTCAAAGTCAGAATCGTTCTCCTCGTCCTCCTCCTCCATCTCCACGTCGCCGCCGCCGCCGCCCTGGGCGCCGCCCTTTTTGAACTCCGCCTCCTTGGTCCGCATTTTCTGCAGGCTGGTCTGCGCGACCGCGGGGTCGAGCTTGGCCTTCAGCGCCTTCTTGCTGTTCTCTTTGGCCGCCTGTTTCGACGCTGCCTTGGCTGACTTTGACTTGGCGAACTTGTGAACCATCCATTCCGGGTTGGCCTCGTCCGGCACGTAGTACTTGGCGGGGATCAGCTCCACCAGCCTGTTGGCGCGTGGGGGGCGATGGTGAGGGCACGGGAGCATGCATGTCAGCGCCAGCCGGCGGGAGGCAAGCGGGGGGACGCGGGAAGGGTTGCGAAGGGGAGGAGGAGGAGGTGTCGACACGTTTGCTGAGGAGGAGGGGGCGGCGAGTGGGTACAGGTAGACCATAGGAGGAGGAGGCGGCGAAATTGGGTAGAGGTACACTATAGGACGAGGAGGGGGCGGCGAGTGTGCACGGGTACACCATGAGGGACCTGGTGTGAGCCCCCAACGGCACCCGAACACTCCGTCAGCACCACTACCCACACCCTTTTCTCGAAAGCGAGAATGAATCAAGTGCAGGGGGTCATCAATATGGCGGCTGCGGTGACGGAGACTGAAAAGGCGAGGAACAGGAAGCGACGGAGGCAGCGACGAAAGCGACGGCGGATGTGGCGGATTCGCCGGCGCCGGGAGTACCAGCGGTTGTGCCTAAGGAGGTGGCGGCGAGGCAGCTAGCCCGATGGGCGTGTTCTGTTCTGCGGAGAGCAAAAAGAATGCTCTCATCGAGCTTGGTGCGCGTACCTGTCGAAGAAGTCCGAGTGGTCTCGCACGCGGTCCGCAAGGCTGACAGCCATGGCGCCCGCCGCGGTGGGGTTAAGGGAGATAATGGCGAGAGCGGTGGACTCTGCGCTACACCTCGGCGCGGTATCCAAATGGGCAGCGTGGCGTACGGGGGCAAGAAACGAGCACCCACCGCCGCCGCTGGAAAAAGTGGCAGCCATCAATTTGGCGGCATAATGCCGAATAGGATTCGCTCAGTTGGTGCGGCGGAGGGAGGACCACGGAATGGTCTGCCGATGTATATCACTCGACTGAATCACAATCAGTCCGCCGAAGATTGCTGGGATGGTATGTTGAATATTGCTGCGTATCTGGATCGCTTCCGTATTCGCGTATTCTGTATGAGCAGATGTCGACGCTCGTTTCGTTACTAACTCACATTACGGTCCGAAAAATTTCGCGGCGCGTCGCGCCGAGTGGGCTCAGTATTCTTGGGTATTTCCGCGTATTTGGGCCGGTTGCGTATTTGCGTATTGCCGGATTTCCCATCCCAGCTCTCTTGTCGACGTATCCACGTGGGCAAGTTGCATACCCAACACATTGTACCTACGTCGCGTCGGCCGTCGGTGGTCAGCGCCGAGTATCGTCGTCGTCGCCAGCATGGCCTCCATTGCAGCGGCGTCGGCCGCCCTCCCGATGGCCGCGCGGCGGCACCGCCGCGCCGCCGCGACCAGCACCACCGCCACGACAGCCATCGCCACCGTTACCCCATCCCTCACGGCCACGGGGCACCCGCACCAGCACCGTCGCCGCGGCGCCCGCGCGCTGACGTTGACGCGCGCGATCCAGGAGCCGGAGCCGGCCGCGAAAGATGCCGGGGACGATGCGCCCGTGGAGCCCGAGGTAGGGGCTTCAGGGCTGAACTCATCGTCATCGTTCTACAGCGTCGAGCCGGGCTGCCGGCGCCGGGGTCGTCTCGAGACGGCTTAGCGGTTGGAGGGTCCGCGGCAAGTCTCGCGGCACCCTTTGACGCTGGGGCCAGAGCCGGGCCCGAGACATGCGCGTCGTGTCGGCCCCCCTCGGTCGTGCAAGTGCCCAGGGGTGACTGCGCTCACTGCCGCACTGAGACCAAACATCACGAACAGCTGTATAAAAACTTTGCTTTCGATTTCAACTTGCGCGGCTACACGGAGGTACGCGCAGACGAGTCCGACATCCCCGCCTGTGTGGGCACAGCGAGCAAGGATGAGTTCATGAGCTGGCAGGGTGGGTAACTAATAACAGGCAACCGACCGACGTTGGCTCTCCTCCTCCTCCTCCTCCTCCGCCTCCTCCTCCTCCCCCTCCTCTGCTCCCTGTCCTCTGCCTCCTCTTCCTCCTCCTGCGCCTCCTCCGCATCCCCCGCCTCCACCTCCGCCTCCCCCTCGTTCTCCTCCTCCTGCGCCTCCTCCGCCTCCGCCGCCGCCTCTGCCTCCGCCTCCCCCTCCTGTTCCTCCTCATCCTCCTCCTCCCTGCTCCGTCCTCCTCCTCCCTCCTCCCTCCTCCCTCCTCCCTCCTCCCTCCTCCTCCCTCCCTCCTCCCTCCTCCCTCCTCCCTCCTCCTCCCTCCGCGCGTCTGTATGAGCACTCGCCATAAAGGTATTACAAAGTCCGGCTCCGATTTGACCTCGAGTGCTTGGTCTCAACGACGCTGGCGCCCGGCTGGTGAGCCAAGAGGAACTGCCGGAGCAGAAGCTGGACCTGGTCCTGAACCTGCCGGAGGGCCGCGGGCTCGTGGTCAAGCGCGGCGAGGAGGTCAAGCGCGGCGAGTCACTGCTGGCGATTCCCGACGCCACGCTCATCACCGTGGAGCGCGCGGTGGCGCAGTCCAAGCTGGGCCCCAAGCACGCGGCGCTGCAGGAGTGGTCGCTGCTCGCCGCGTTTCTGGCCGAGCAGGCGCTGGCGGTTGAGGCGGGGAGCGCGGTTATTGAGAACAAGCACTCGACCAACATTGAATCTCCCATCCTCCTCCGCGCGTCTGTATGAGCCTGTACATTCAAGGCAAGTCATGCTCCGATCTCAGTCGAGTGGGTTTGTTCTCAATGACCCTCCGTGGAGGGCGGTGACAGCGGCGGGAAGTTCGCAACGTATGTGCGCGCGCTGCCGCGGCGCACGGGGGGCGTCCTGGACTGGCCGGAGGCGGACATTCAATCGCTGCTCGCTGTAGGGGCTGTCACATATTGGTCGCCTTGTCTTCAAACGCGTTTCCAACCCTCGTTTCCAGAGTTGACTGCCATCGGGTGACACGGCGAGCAATATCTGCCAGGCCCTGTCATCCAACGCACTTTGCACATTCGTTTATTGAGTCGGATGGCATCCTATGACGTGGCCTGCAATATTTGACGAGGCGAGTAGCAACATTCATCAGTCCCTATCTGGCGGGGTCGCCGTCGCTGCGCGCGGCGGAGGAGCGGCAGGCCAGTGTGGTAGGGACTCTCGGATGTTGCCCGCCACGTCATAGGATACCTTTGCCTCCGCCTCCAGACCTAAACCCTAAACCCTAAACCCTAAAAATATGAACCCTGAACCCTAAACCCTAAACCTGTTGAACACGAGTTGTACGACGCGGCGGGGTGTATTTGTCAGGCCCTACATCGTGGAAGCGGCCATCGATACCATCCGAACGGATTTCCCGGCGCTGACGCCGGGCGCGCTGCGCTGGGCCTTCGACATCCTGGCAGCGGGGTCATTGAGAACGAGCACTCGACCGACGTTGAATCTCCTCCTCCCCCGCACGTCTGTATGAGCATTCACCTTGAAGGCGAGACATGCTCAACGTCGGTCCGAGTGCTTGTTCTGAATGACCCTCCTGCCTGTTCTCGCGGCTGATCCGGCTGCCGAGCCGCGGCGGCGAGCTGGCGCTGGTGCCCTGGGCGGACATGCTGAACCACAAGCCGGGGTGCAAGGCGTACATCGACGACAGCAACGGGCAGGTGTGCCTGTCGCCCGACCGCGGCTACCGCTCCGGCGAGCAGGTCTTCGCCTCCTACGGCATGGCCGCACAGTACTTCACACCACTTCCTGACTCACTCGACGTACAAAGCCGCGTTGTCTCGTCCCCGAAACACTTCATACCAGTTCCCTGTCCGTGACGTATAAACCCGCTTCATCTCGTCCCCGACACCTCTTGAGTTCAAGGGGCATCACAGCTTGATACCTCGGAGGTGTTCCTAAGTTGAAGCGTGAGCGGCAGCCAGTGAGCGGCCCTGTCCTGCGGCACGCGGCCATCCTCGGAGCTGCTGATCTCGTACGGATTCGCGCCCACGGTGGGCGAGAACCCGGATGACGAGTACGAGCTGGTGCTCGGCATTGACCCGGAGGACCGGCAGGCTGGTGCAAGCTGAAGCGTGTTGCAACCCGTGTCGAAAGCGCCTGGTCACAGCGATTGAAGCTCACATGTGATGAAATGCTTTCGATTCAACTTTTGCTTTCGATTCAACTTGCGCCGCTACAGACCGGTGGGCGGAGCAAAAGGCGGCGGCGCTGCGGGGGCTGGGGCTGCGGCCCGTGGAGAGCTTCCCGCTGCGGTAGGGCGCTGCAGGTCGACCCTGCTTGTCCCTGACTTGACCGCGTCTATGGTTTCAGCACTTTTAACCTGACGTATGTTGAAGCGCTATCAAACTCTGCTTTCGATTTCAACTTGCGCCGCTACACTGCGGCTGAACGGATACCCCAAGCAGCTGCTGCAGTACGCCAGCTTCGCGCTTTGCGACCCCGACGACCCGGACGAGCTGCCCGAGCTGGCGGCGAGCGCGCTCAAGGGCAACGCGGTGGTGAAGGGGATATTCAGCGCGCTGCCGTTCACGAAGGGGAAGCGGGGCACGCAGGGCGAGGTGCTGGGCGGCGACGCGGGTGAAATCGCGGTGCGCGAGATGCTGGCGGACTTGACGTCGGAGGCGCTCAACCGGCAGGGACGGAACTCTCCTCCACTTCTCACCCCAACCTGCCCCGTTTCGCTCACTGGGGCAGGACACTCCTCCACTTCTCACCTCAACCTGAGCCGTTTTCTTACTGGGGCAGGACACTCCTCCACTTCTCATCCGCTTCTCATCTCAACCTGAGCCGTTTCTGTCGGCACCCACTGAAAGCACTAGCATGTCCCTCAAAGATTGCGGCTAAGCTGAAAAGTGGATGGGTGTGCGGCCCTGTTCGGCGGTACCCCAACACGCTGGAGAAGGACCGCGACATCGCCGCGCAGGACCCGTCCAAGCCGACGAAGGGGAAGAAGAGCAAGTTCGCCACGGAGCTGTTGGTCACGGGG
>Ga0307489_10000397_pt1 | contig 25878 bp, 35 predicted proteins | sample SB12metaG_FD_202247 | JGI IMG/M metagenome (GOLD analysis project Ga0307489, IMG submission 202247) | Sea-ice brine microbial communities from Beaufort Sea near Barrow, Alaska, United States - SB 1.2 | ecosystem: Environmental > Aquatic > Marine > Coastal | place: USA: Alaska | collected... | reverse complement strand
CATCAGGGTTGTAGAGGGTGTCCTCCTGCAGGTCCCTGTGGTGGTCCGTGAGCTTCGAGAACAGGTTCAGCTCCAGCTCAAGCAGGGTCATCGTGTCCTCAAGGTAATCGGAGTCAACATGGTCCTTGAGATTCCGGACCTTGGCGCTGAGATTCCGGATATTGGTTTAATGGGTACGAGCTCTAGTTTAGATAGGTCGTTGGCGGCCCGTATTTCTCGCGCATTTGCCTCTCTACATCAATGTACCTGTGACCAGTGTCAGAAACTTGGACCCTCCACAGTGAGCTTGTGGTTTCATTGCAGTCCTGCATAAGCACATAATCGTCATCAGCTTGGACGGCGCTGCTCATTATACATTGATAAGTCAACTAATCCTTAAACCGATTTTGGAATCATTAGCTAAAATTCCCCAAATGTCTTAATACCTCGAGCCGTGAGTTTTAGTTAATAATTCCAAAATCGGTCAGAGATTCTATCATATACTAGTTTTACCTATACGTCGGGGTCAGTTTCAGTAGATTCCGGATGTTGGTTTAAGGGATAAATGAGTCATAAATACAGGTGATTGACATGAAAACAGTACTTTGGGATACTTATTACCGGACTGAGTTCCCTGACAGACCCGAAAAACGGCCAGAGTTCGATTCTCAAGTGTATGAGGACTCTCCACCAGAATTCATCAGAATACTTTGGGACACTTACTACAGGTCACTAGGTAATCAACTGGAAACGGTGCGCGTAGACGCAATAAACTAAGGGTGAAATATGCTTTGAATGAGTGTGAGGTTACGGGAAAATCAATGGAGTTGAACGCATGCGCATAAATCGACGTAATAAAGACGTAAAATACACACTTGGACGGTTTCAGAGGTGAGCATCAAACCAACCCCATCCACCAGGACTGGTCTGGCGTTGCGATTGCCGGCCGCCCGTGCTTCACACGAGGCGGCGGCGCGCGGGTGGCGGCGCCGGGGCGACAGCCGCGGCGCCGCTGCCAACTCCCGCCACTCCCGGCACTCCCTTCACACCCGGCCAAATGCGACCGGCGAGCTCGTCCAGATCGTTCACCTCGAAGTTGACCACGGGCTGCGGCGGCGCCCGGCCCGCCGCCGCGGCCTCCTGATGCGCCTGCGCGTACATCTCCAGCCGCGCGCTCCCGACCAGGATGTGCTCGCCGTGCTCGCGGGTGGAGCTCAGGTTGGCCATCTCGCAGAAGGTGGTCGCGGCGGCGGCAGCGGCGGCGGCGGCGGCGGCAGCGGTGGCGGCGGCGGCGGCGGCGGCGGCGGCGACGGCTACGAGTAGGGTCGGGCGGTCGGCACCCGCCAGTGGACTGCTCAGGTGACCATGTTGTCTTCAGTGTAAACTCGACGTTCTCGAGATATATACCAAAAGGATCAATCCTACACCAGAACTACTCTATACATGGATAAGTTAAAACCCTCAGCGCCAGAAAACTGCTAGTTTGGTAGGTAACGCGATACTCGTTGTCCCCCCTGCCCGTGGCGTCAGGCGCCTGGGACCCGGTGTCGGGCGCGGCGGCGGGGGCGCGGAACACCAGGCCGCACACCAGCGCGGCCACGGGCTCGGGCGCCGACACGTTCATGGCGGTGGGGGTCACCACGATGAACTCCATGACGAAGTCGGTGTCGGCGTGCGCGGGCCTGTGAAGGTGTTTTCGGAGTTGTGCATCCAATGCGGCGGAGTCGAGGTTCGAGTCAGTTCTTAATCCTATATCAATTGAGCCCCAAGGCACTTGGTACATGATGCGCATTAAACCAACCCCATGCACCTAAGTTTACGTGAGACGCGGAGGCCAAACGCCTTGCGCGGGGCGCACTATGTCGACCCTTTGAGTTGAGGTTGGACGCACTTGAAAATGAGGTCACCACTTCGAGAGTTTGAGCGGGGTGGGGGGACGCACTTGGAGATGACGATGAAGGCCAGCGCGCCGCTAACGCCGTTGAACTGGTTGACGTTGACGTTCAGCGGCTCCGCCGGGCTCCGCCGACTCGGGCCTGTCAGATATTGCTCGCCACGTCATAGGACGCCGTTTAACTCAATAAACGAGGGTTCCAAATGCGTTGGCTGACGTGGCGAGCAGTATCTGCCAGGAGGCTTCAAATGCGTTGGATGACGCTCACTCCCAATATCTGGCCGGCCCTACAGTGGGCATGTTGCGCGCCGCCATGAGGGTGGTGACGTAGGGCGCCAGCTCGCGATCGATGCCCATCATGTAGCGCCGCAACTTAAATTCAAAAGCAAAACTCGAAAGCGGCATATCGTAATTTAGTGTCAAGCGCTCATAAACAAGGCGCTTTCAACACGGGTTTCAAGCCCTTTCAAGTTGCACCGCCCTACTTTGAGGAGTGGGTTGGGTGGAGATTGCGACTCCGCTGCTACGGGGCGGCACCGGTATTCTTCCTCGTTCGAGCGCCAGGGTTCACACCGAACACTGCCCATCACGGTATACACTTCGGACAGGCCTGATTGGTCGAACACCACAACTTCGATACCAAACCTGGCACTGAGTGTAAAGTGCTAGCACGCGACCCTGCCGTTCCCGGGCGGTTGGAGGGGACGCACACGGCGGCGCCGAAACGGCTGTCCGCTACGGGGCAGCAGTAGGGCGTGCCGCCTATCACCCCGCAGCATGCCCCGGGGGTCAGGGTCAGTGATGCGAGAGGATTATGCTCGGCACATCACAGGGTGCGGCGAGAAAGATACCGATGCTCGTCACATCACAGGTGCGAGCAGTGGATGATGCTGGACAAATCACATACTTAGGATGCCACTCTGACACCTTACATGATTCACGAGGGTACGGGTATCGGGCTCGGCATTGGAGGATAATGCTCGCCACATCACACAGGGTGGCACTGTGACACTTTACTCAATACACGATCATTTAAGTCCCGGCTAGAGAGGACGATGCTCGCCGCGCCACATCAAAGGGGCCTCAAACACAACTTCACTCAATACACGAAGGTTTAAACCGCCATGGATGACGTGCGAGGCCTGCTCCGCAATCCGCAAAGCCCTGCCGGGGTTGCCCATGACGCAGGGTCTTTCACTGGTTCTCAGCCTAGCTTAGCTCAACAAGTATCTTTGAGTGCTGTCGTGTGCGGTTGAAGTTGAGCTAAAAAGGCAAAGTCTGACGTTCAAGTTGAGCTAAAAGGCAAAGTCTGAGGTTCAAGTTGCGCAAAAGACGTAAGGAGTGCATTGCCCGACCTGGAAAGCGGCGCTGCAGTCATCCCCGCCTAGGGCCTCTCACTCACTCTCACCCGAAACAAATCAAGCCTAAGTTGAGCTGATAATTATACAGAACAATACAGCATTCTGTGATAAACCGAGAGGCGTGATGTAGGCTGACCAAACCGAGTGGCGTAATTTTAGGTACGAGTAGGTTAGAGCCCGAACCGAAGTCGTGGACGATACCAGACCTTGCCGCCGCCGCAGCAGGCCGCGCACGGAGTCTCCGCTGTTGGCACCTGGTGCACGTCAGGCTGTCCAGGCTGTGGTGGCGCAAGTTGAAAGAGCAAAACTTGAAAGCAGTTGATCGTGTTTAGGTTTCAAGCGCTGAAACCATGTGCTTTCAACACGGGTGTCAACTTTGGACAACGTGCGCCGCCCCACCGGGCATGGGCTCGACCCCGATGGTGTTGTTCGGGTCGACGCCCTCGCCCGCCGCAACGTCTGTCGTGCTCGAGCCGACTGTCGTGGTCGACGTATCGTCTGTGGTGGTCGTTGTCGTATCGTTTGTCCCAGTTGTGATAATATCGTTCTCGGTCTTTGCTCCTTCTTCGGAAGCGGTGGAGTTGAACGCGGCTCCAACTCCTCCGGTGTCGGTGGCAGCGGCGGCGTCGGCGGCGGCGGGGTTGGCGTTGGCGGCGGTGTTGGCTCTGGCGTTGGCGTTACCGTCGGCGGCGGCGGGGTCGGTGGCGAGAGCGGTGTCGTTTGACGTCCCGGGTACACTACTGAGCCTTCGTCCCCACCGCAGCGCCTCGGCCTCCTCGCCAGAGGGCTGCGGGAGCTTGAGCTTGGCCCCCGCGACGTCGCCGCGGGCGTTGGCGCGGCCGGCGGCGGCCAACGCGAGGCCGCAGACGAGCAGGAGGATGAAGCGGCGGGGCATGGCCCTGGTGGTGGCGGTGTGGGGCGTGCGATACGCGCGTGTCGCGGCCTCGGAGACGATAGTGCGGCGGCGCAGACGGGAGCGGCAAATCCCTTCCAAATCTCTTCCAAATCTCTTCTGGCAGTCTGGCTGTCTGGCTGGGCACCGAATCCCTTCGAAATCTCTTCGTCACGACTGCCACGCCTCACGCCGCGCCAGAACTTAGACAGATGAGTCATGAAGGCTGACCTAAAATGTTAAGCACACAGACAGTCTGACAGTAGCACACACCGACGCGCGCGCCGCAGCTCTGACTTTCTCCCTCGACACAACGACGCAGGGTCACGCCTCGAAGCCGCCGCCACCGCAACCCACCGCGGGGTCCGTGCGCGCGGATTGTCCAACCCGCGGCGAGGCGATAAGGGAGATCGACGACGGGTTGTCGACGTGATGGCAACGAGTGAGCTCGCGAAGCTGACGCGGCGAGCGGCCGATCGCGCCTGCGCGCGGGCGCAGGCGGCGCTCGGAGTGTGGCACCAGCAGGGTCTGGAGGGCCTCGAGCAGGACCACGTCAAGGCGGCGGCGTTGTTTCGCCCGGCCGCCGCCCTCGGGTTCACGGCCGCGCAAAGCCTCCTCGCCGGGTGCTACTTCTCCGGAAGGGGTGTGGAGCGGAACTACGCGCTCGCGGCGGAGTGGGGCAGGGGCTTCAAGCCGTCCGCTCGTCCACTCTTCAGATCAAGCTGTGCCGTTTGTGTTGCTCTTACTATCAAACCTGACCTGACCGACTGACTCCACCTAGCGTATCCCAACGTACAGGTCTAACGTTGAGCCGTAAAGTGGACGAGTGTAAGCCCCTGGTATCGGGGCGCAAGGCGGCGGACAAAGGCGACTCTTCGGCTCAATTCTTTGTGGGCGGTATGTACGCGAGTGGCTTGGGCGTCGATAAGGACTTGCCTCTGGGAAAGTGGTATCTGGGGCTTTGCGCCGCACAGGGTAACCAGGATGCTGTCACGCTCCTGAACGATTACCGGTAGTGCGTGTTCGGCGGCTTGCACGCTCGACGTGCACCACAACACGATGATCTACTCGTGGTGCCGCAACGTGCATGATGAGTACTGCGGGGGCGTGTGGGGGCGTGACAGGTGGCGGCGGGGGTAGCGGGGACGTGCATCATTTGCCACACTGCCCAGGCCCGCACCAGCGTGCGAGGTGCAACGACGCCGGCACATCATAGCGGCGGCGGCGGCGATGGCGGCAGCAACGGCGGCAGCATACATGTCTCGAAATGCTCATCTTATCTGCAAGAGCTAAATGCTGAGCTACTCGCCTCGTAGCTTCTTTGTTGAACAGATTCGGTTGATGGTTTCCGTTGTTGACGCCGAGGCATCTAATTGTCTGTTACGTTTTGAGCGATGCTTGTGTCACTTCAGTTCAAGCCGGGGTAGTAATTCGCCGCGGCGGGGAGCGGGTCCGGGGCAATTCCGAAGCCGCCGCCGCCGCCGCCGCCGCCGCACCCACCACAATGTGTACACACACGCCCATTATCAGCGGTGCGCAGGCGCAAGCGGAACTACAGTGGCCTCTGGAAGCTTCAAGCTATCAGGGAGGAGCATCGGTGCTGAGCCAAGAGAACGTGGCTCGACATTCCGTTTATAGTTCTAAAATGCCAAAGGGCTATGCACGCTGACTGGACCTCCATGAAATGAGCTACGGCGCTGACAGGTGCCGAGTCACGTGTAAGGCACCCCGATGATTCGCTCATCATATCCCTCAGACAAAGTGACAGAAAGTCTGAGGCAACAGAGGGACATAACATGATATGGTCATCCTGTCCACACGATGACAAGACGACCGTATCGATGTGTAAATGACGTTCAGATGATAGTATCGTTATAGGAGATGACAGTATCGATATGGGAGATCTTGTCACTCTGCTTGTGAGAGGTCCTCAGTTCGTCACACTGGCGCACACACTACTGTCTAGACGATGCCACGGGATGGAGGTGAGAATCATTCAGAAGAGTAAGCAGCGTTGATGTGACATTACAAGAGGAGTAAAGCTATCCTGCAGTGTGCAGTGGTGTGGGGTTTGCATAGGTAGCTCTGTCACAGGATCGTTATACATCCGTCCATCGACACGTGAAGGCATCTCAAAGGAACGTCATTGAGTGTCGGCAGGTGGGAGAGGGACTCGGTGGCGCATCGCTATCCGCATCAGCATGCGGGTGTCGCTCTGCACGGCGGAGGAGCGTTATCTACAGCATCCGCATCGGCACATGTCTACAATATCCGCATTGGCTACATCTTCAGTATCCGCATCGGCACATATCTACAGTATCCGCATCGACACATGTCTACATTATCCGCATCGGCACATATCGACATTATCCGCATCGTATTATGGCGGTCAGCCCAGAGGGCTATGTATGTACATTTCATTTCCATCAGCAGCTGGGAGTCGGCTCAGGGGAGCATGGCCACGATCTGCGGGGTTATCTCCAGCAGCAGCATTGGGTGCTCCTGGAACAGGCTCAGCGTGCCTGCCGCCTCAACTCAGGGTCTCGCACGGCGGGCCCCTTTCAGTGCAAATTCAGTAACTTGAATTGCTTGTGCATCTTCGATGTTTTAGGGGGGCAGGGCGACAGCCTAATATGTCCCTATCCACGCTATTGCGTTTGCTTCCCACTCTGTTTTGAGTTGTTTGATGGGGTACCTCGAGTAGTGGTCCAAGGACGACACAGCTCAATTTGAGCTGACAAGGGAACGCCATGTATGGGGTCAGGTATCTCGAGCAGTGGTTTCAGGGACAAACAGCTGAAGTTGAGCTGAAAAGACATCACCCATGTAAGAAACTGGGTACCTTGAGGACTGGTTTCAGTGACGAAACGGCTCGAGATGAGCTGACCAGGGAACACCGTGTAAAAGTCAGGTACCTCGAGAAGGAATTTCCGTGACGAAACGACTTAAATTGAGCTATGCAGGGATCGCCGCGTAACGCCCGACCTCGTCGTGAATCTTGCGGAAGTTGTGAGTGATGAACGCCTGGGCTCAGGGCCATGCACTAGTCCCTCGCATTCCCTTTCTACCTCAGGTTAAGCTACGTGAGGTAACAAAGTCGGATTTCTCAAATGGATGTAGGGTCCTGAACGGCTTAAAGTGATGCTCGAAAAGGCATGACCCAGGGCCTTACAATAGTCTCCAAGTATCTTCTTCGGCTGAACTTGAGCTACATGGAGGCAATAAGTCGAATTCATCAGATGGTTTCACGGGGGAAACGGCTTAAGGTGCTGGAAAAGGCACTAGTGTAAGGCCACGCCTTGGCCATCTCCTCCGTCTCCTCTAGCTCGGGCCTGTCACTCGTTACCTTTTCAGCTAAACTTGAGCTTCTTCGAGGTGTTGCCTGAGTGGGTTCAGGGCAAGAAGGGCTCTCAAATTGAGCTGAACAGGGAACTAGAGAGATCGAGAGATCAAGTGTGAGAGAAGGAAAGAGACAGCAAGAGAACTATGCTTGCGCTTGTACAGTAAGGCCCAGGCTTTCGCCCTGCCCCCCGTGAAGTGGGATCTGTTCAACGGACAGGGAGAAGGATGCGGCGAGTGTGCACGGGTACATTGGTGAGCACGCAGTGAGGCTACGCCTGCCTCGAGGCCGTGCACGTGCGCCCGCACGAACCACGCCACGGCGTTGTGCACCGACAAGCTGCGGCGGCAGTGGTCCACGCACATGGCCTCCACGCGCTCGAGCTGCATCTCCTTCGCCTTGCGCATGATGTCGATCACGTCATCGTCCGTCGCGTCGGCGAACCGAAGCGCCGCTCAGAGTCTTACGCTTCGAAGTCCCTGTTCAGCTCAATGACCATGGTGCCTGGTCCGACGTTGTACTACTGGTAGTACAGTATTTGGATCACCTGTCATAGCTGGGAGCTTGGTGATTTGGTCAAAACTCAAATATGGTTTTGGTGAAGCCGAGTACTACAAAGAGTGTACAAAAGGCATATCACCTATGATGTTGTATCATCTTGAGAGCTGTAGTTGAGGCAGATCGCTTTCAGGTTACGCTGGAAAGGGGTTGGTGTCAGGCCCAGCCTCGTCAGTGTAGAGGTACTCGAGGATCATGCGGAGCGCGGCGGGGGTGGTGTTGCCGATCTCGACCGGCCCGGCGCGGTCGGCGCCCACGCCCGACGTGAACATCGCGCGGAAGTATTCGCTGTGTGCCGCGAGGATGATTTTGTGCGCAGCGATTGACTCGCTCGTGGTCTCCACGCCCTAGAGGCTGGGTCGTTGAAAATAAGCACTTGACCAAAGGGTGAGCTTGATTTCACTTCATGATGAATGCTAGTCTGATGCTCAAGTAGACACGCATAGGAGGAGATGATTCTATGTCGGTCGAATATTTGTCTCAAAAGCCTCCCCGCTTGGTCGTCCACGAGTTTGACCACGAAAGCGACGTCAGCGAAGGTCGGGTCACCCAGCACGATCTTATTCTCCTCGAAGTGGGTGTTGGAGGGCACCTCCGGCAGTACCTCCGGCTGCGGCGGGCCCAGCGGTGGCGTCAACCCTGCGATGATCTTGTGGATGCGATGAGACATCAACTCGGTGACGATGATATTGCCTTCGGGATCAATCGCTATCCCATATGGGCTGTGGAAGGTCATTGCGGTGCCTGTCCCGTCTGCCGTTCCCAATGCCCCATTGCCCGCCACCGTAGTCACGGTGCCGTCTGGGGTGACTTGCCAGATGCGATGGTTGCCATTGTCAGCCACAAACACGTTGCCGTCACCATCGACCGCAATGCAGCAAGGACTGTCAAATCGCGCGTCAGAGCCCACGCCGTCTTGGAAGCCTGCTGCGCCGCCATCGCCGCCGCCGCCTGCCAACGTGGTCACAGCTCCTGCCAGTGTAAGTTTGCGGATGCCGTCGTTTCCATATTCGGAGAGATAGATGTTTCCCTCGTTGTCGGCCACAATGCCTGTTGGCCGATCAAAGCCCGCACTGGTGCCCGGCCCGCTCGGCGCATCGGCACGAGAAGCGGCGCCGCTGCCAGCAAGCGTGGTCACCTCGCCCACAGGCGTGATCTTGCAGATGCGGTGGTTGCCATAATCGTTGACGAAGATATTGCCTTGGCTGTCCACCGCGATACCAGCAGGAAAGTGGAAGCGCGCGTCAGTTCCCTGCCCATCGACGAAGCCAGCCTCGCCGCTGCCAGCGCGCGTCGATACGACGCCCTCCGGCGTGATCTGGCGAATGCGGTGGCCGCCACAGTCGGCGACATACAAAGTGCCGCTCGCGCCCACCGCAACGCCATTCGGGCGGATGAAGCGAGCAGCGGCACCCGGCCCGTCCTGGTAGCCCGCAGTGCCGTCACCCGCGATGGTGCTCACCACCCCGTCGACTGCTACCTTGCGAATGCGATGGTCATCCGAGTCAGCGATATACGGGTTGCCGTCCGCGTCGCAGGCACAGTGTGCCGGGTTTGAGAATTGCGCTTGATCCAGCAACCCGTCTCGAAAACCCTGCCCCGCCACGTTCAGAGTGGTCACCTCCATAATCGTCCCGTAGCGTACGTCTGAAGAGCCCGCGGATGTGTCACCAGCGCCTTCAACCACGGTAGCTATGCGCTCCCTGTCGGGCGTGGGACAAAGCAGACGGGGTGAGTGGTGAGGCAGCGCTTGTTTCATCCAAGAGGTGGCCAGTCAGCGTCTTTTGCGTTATCCTAGCGCGCTGGTCAGCGCCGGCGTCGAAGCTCTGTCCACCGACGGAGCAGGCGGGTGGATTATTGACCCGGGAGTCGCGAGAGCGGGGGACGGTAGGCACGGCGCGGTTCAGGAGGGCGAAGACAACTGAGGGGAGGCCGGTGGCGTGGCGGGCGAAACAACGAAAGCGCAGAGCAGAGTCCCCGAGTCACCGGTATCGCTTAGGGGTCGGGGAGGGTTGCCGAGCCGGAAGACACTGGCCAGGGGCGGGAGACACGGCGCGGTTCTTGTGGGCGAAGATCACGAAGGCAGAGGCCGACGGCGTGGGGGGCGAAACAACGACGCATCCACAGGAGAGTCCCCGGGTCTACGTTACCACTCGGGGGGAGGTGAGGAGAGGTGAGGGTTGCCGAGCCCCAAATAAAAAAGCAAAACAGGCAGGCTCCCAGACCCACCCCGTGCTGCTGCGTGGCGCGTGCGAGGGGCCTGCCGCGATGCAAGTGGAGGTGGGGCCGCGACACGCAGCGCCGGATTCCCACGTGTACAGCTGCGGTGCGCACACGCGAGCGGAACTACAGCGCCTCTCGGGCTGACGCTATCAGCGAGGGAGATATCGTTGCTTGGGCCAAGAGAAGTGATTTCGGATTCGGCTTCAGCCCCCCCCCGGATAATCGGACCGTCTCAAGCTCAAACCGTTCCGAATAAGCAAAAACACACCCGCGCGTAAATTCCGAGAAACCGCGCCAAATACTCAGCAGGGTCACAGACCTGCCCGCCCACGCTTGCACTCCCCAAACGATGTGGCGCGTGTCGACGCAACCACGCCATACAGCGCTTCATCATCCCAGCCATCGTCCGCGGACCAGAGCCCGGCGCCGGGAACCCACCGCCGCGGCAGTGCGAGCACCAGCTCTTCCTCATCGGTTTTTCTCTGACTTTGCTGAAGGAGGAACTCGCGCGGCCGACCGTCACCGTGCGAGAGCGGCAGCTGGGGCAGTACGGAGCGGGCGCCTGGGCGCCAACTGGGCTTGCGGCGCCGGCAGGGGGGCGCGGGCCCACGGAGGAGCAGCGCCGCGCGCTCACGGGCAACATGACGGACGCGCTGAAGTTCAGGTGGGATTAGGTGAAGGGCATCTCGCCTCGGCACTCCATCTCCACCGCGTCAGTGGCAATGGCGGGCGTATCGTGACGGCGAGGGGGAGGGGGAGGGGGAGGGGGACGGGTGTTGGATTCGCACTTGCGACCACCTGCGTCCCCTCCTCCGACGCTGGCGAGCACGACCAACAGCAGCAGCAGCAGCAGGTAGAGCCTGGCAGCTGTTGCCCGGCACTCACCGAACCCCGACACGCATTTTGAACCCTCCGTTATTATTGAGTTAAACGGCATCCTGTGACGTGGCGAGCAATATATGCCAGGCCCGTGTAGCAGCAGCAGCACCAACAGCAGCAGCAGCAGCATCATGAGGAGGGGGAAGAGGAGGAGGAGGACGAGGGGCAGCAGCGGCCGCGGCGGCAGCACCAGCAGCGCCGCTCTCCATTTCCCATCGAAGACTTCGAGGCCGAGGGGTTCCCGCCCGCGGCTCGCTTCCTATGGGCCAGCAGGGGGCTGACCGCGGGCACGGGTCTCAAGCCGCTGGACGAGTGCAACTGGCTCGAACAAGACGGTGCCGACATAGGAGGTGGAGGCAGGGGCTTACACTCGTCCACTTCTCAGCTCAACGTAAGCACATTTTGTGGGATGCGTTGGGTACCGCCAGTAGATGCACTAGATGGATGGGCCATAACTCGTGACAAACTGGACACAAAGCGGCTCACGGGCAAAAACGGCTCAGGTTGAGCTGGGAAGTGGGCGAGTGTAAGTCCCTGGGAGGAGGGGCAGGAGGAGGAGGAGGAAGAGGGGGAGGAGGAGAAGGAAGCGGAGGAGGAGGAGGAGGAGTGAGCGGTGACTTGCGCTCGTCCGGACCCTCAGGGAATTGGGCACGCGAGATGCGGCTGCGACACCACCTCATCGCCGCCGACTGCGGATGCACGGCATGGCCTTAGATAGTGAATTGATCGTTCAGCTCAACTTCAAGCCGGTTGTCGCGTTTGTCTTTCAAACTGTCGGTTGCCATTATTTTGACGCTGTATGTCGCCGTTGTCGCCGTTTGGACATCCAGAAGTTCAGCTCACAAAAATAAAACGAGTGTATGATGAGGCCGTGCTGCATGGTGTGGGACGACTCTGCGTGCGTCGCGGCCGAGGCCCTCCTCCCCATGGTGTGCGATTGGTTAGTCCGGCGCCAGCCCTGGCGTTACAAACGGGACCTCGACGGCGGTGTATCCATACCGGAGCTGGATGGATGGAGTACCGGCCCGCTGGAGCTGTTGACGGCAAGGGCTCACACTCGTCCACTCCTCAGCTGAACTGAGCCGTTTCTGACACAAAGTACACACTAAACACCCCACATATCCCATAACACCTCAGGAACACCCCTCGAACAACCCCTAAATGTGCCCCCTATCCACATAACTTGATTACGTCGAGCCGAAAGGTGGACGAGTGGAAGCCCCTGGCTGAAGGGCATGGAGGCGCTGACGGCGGCGGCGCACATGGTGCAGGAGGAACTGTGTCTGATGCGAGAGGAGACGCAGGAGGATCGGCTATGTCTGGCAAGGGAAGAGACAGAAGGGGACCGGCTGCAGGCAGGGGCATACACTCGTCCACTTTTCAGCTCAACCTGAGACGTTTCTGTCACTCAACCCGCCCAGAGTATCATTGACCTCATCAAACCAGGGTTGAGAAATATCGGTGGATGAAGCAGTCTTAAATTGAACCGAAAAGTGGACGAGTGCAAGCCCCTGCCACTGAGTCGACTGATTTCACGGTATGCTTACATTTCGACTTACGTCCCTACAACGAGGCAGCAGCGACCACGACCACAACCAAGACCACCAGCACGACCGCAGCCCGACACACGTTCGAAGCCGGGGTGGTGTGCTTCAGCTTCGACCCCCGCAAGCGCCATCACAAGACACTGGCGCAGCTCCACGCCCCCGTGCCCGGCAGGCACAGTGACAAGATATCCCATATCGATACTGTCATCTTCCATATCGATACTGTCATCTCCCATATCGATATTGTCATCGTAAGTACATGTTTTATGTCGATACTGTCATCTCCCATATCGATACTGTCATCTCAAGGCCATGTTCCGTATGAATACTGTCATCTTGTCATCTTGAGGACCAGATAATTCAAGACGTGAAATAGTGTGAGACCCTGGTACCTGGATACGAAGATAAGATGGAAACGGCGGTGGCGTGGGTCTTCAGGGGTCTTCGCCAGGATAGACCCTTGTGGCGAGCCAACTGGGCCTTGCAAAACTCACCGGAGGCAGGAGCTTACACTCGTCCACTACTCAGCTCAACCTGAGCCGTTTTGAATACTGAAATTGCTCGAACAGTCCCTCATACAGTGCTTACGTTGAGCCTATAAGTCGACAAATGTAAGCCCCTGACCGGAGGTTGTCTCCACGGACCTGGAGTGGCACCCCTCTAATGTCGCGATAAGAGCAGGGGCTTACACACTTCCCCTTCTCAGCTCGACGTAACCACCTTGACTGGGCTACACACCTCCACTTCCCAGCTTGTGGGCTAGCTTGCGTGTTTGAGTCACAAAAACGGCTCAGGTTAGGCTGGGAAGTGGATGCTTGCTGTGGCTTCAATGATCAAAACCGGCTCAGGTTGACTTGAAATGTGGACGAGTGTAAACCCCTGCATATGGGGTGTGGCCAACCGCGGCAGAGCAGCTGTGGAACGACTGCGGTCACTCCATGCATCCTCCTCCGTTGCATCCTCAGCCGGATATTCAGATGCTGCTGCTATCGCAGATGTTACCGCTGCCGCTGCCGCTGCCACTGCTGCTGCCACTGCCGCCGTATTTTCTGATGACATGCACGTTGGGTACATGGATCCATTGGCAGGGGCTTACACTCGTCCTCTTCTCAGCCCAACCTGAGCCAGATTTGTGATTAAAGCTACAGCCTACGTGCACTTCTCAGCTCATCTTGAGCCGTTTCTATTACTGACAGAAACCAACTTAGCGCACAGAAGTGCTGACGTCAAGGTAAAAAGTGAAAATGTGTGGCCCAAACAAAGTGCTGACTCTGAGCCGAGAAGTGGACAAGTGTAAGCCCCTGTCTATTGGCTGCCCTCCCATCCACCCCCGCTGAAGCAGCCGATACCATGCACCTGCGGGTCGAGTACGAGACAGTGCGCCGACTTCCTGGTTGGGCAAGTCACCCTCGGCGGCTTCCAATCCCTTTCACTGGTATCCTACTCGTATGACTTTAAGTGTCTATTTAATTTATGTTCAGTAAGACAACTGCGGGTCGAGTAACAAACGGGGATTTGGATTTGCTTGAGTAAACGGACGGTCGCTCACATGAATTACAGTGCAGATCAGCCTTTGAGATTCGGAAGGCTGATTTTGTATGGTCGAGAGTCTATTATGTCAACGACCGTGACTAGACTGCGCCACGCGCCATCCCCATGTGTCCCTGCCCACCAGAACTGTGTAGCACGTTGTCCTTGCGCCCCTCCCCTCGGGTCTAACCCGCGACACATCAAGATGGATATTGTTCACAGTGCGGACGCACCTCGACCCCATAGGGTCGTTTGACCCTGACACCGCCAATGCATTGTCGGCAGGGCCTTACACTTTAGTATGGTTCCAGCTCAACTAGTGTGATATCCCATACATATATGGTCATCTCCCATATCAATACTGTCAGCTTCCATATCGATACTCTCATATTAAGGTCATCTTCCATATTGGTACTGTCATCTTCCATATCGATACAGACATCTTCCATGTCGATACTGTCATCTTGTGAGTCATCCTGTGGAAACGATGACCAGATCTTATCTTGTCACTCTACCCTTCAGAATGATTCCAGCTCCAATGCATGCTGAATGCAGCGTGAGCAACCTTCAAATGCAACCCAACCTCAGTCTAACTCCAGATTGAATTCACCATTACTCGAGCATCTTTGAGTCATCAGCTGGGATAGCTTCAGTGAGTTGCCATACTACCTGCGCCAAAACGGCTTAAAGCTGAGCTGAAATTGCTGAAAAGAAAATGTTGTGAGGCCCCAGTTGGCGGTTGCTATGTCGCGAACATCGCCTGCTGACTTGGCCTATAAGTCGTTTGGTAGGGGAGGTGCGATGTTGAGCCTAGGCTGAACACAACACGGCTTGGGACGGCGAAATCGTTTCGTGTAAGCGTCTGAGACCATCAGAATGTGAGGACCGCAGTTTCAGATATCTAAACATTGTGCAGTGGTGTTCCTTACGTCTAGGGAACAAACCGTTGAGGGACGTGGTAGGGGCATAAACTCGTCCACTTTTCAACTCATCGTGAGCACTTCTTGTGGGCTACGTACGCTACCTTCAGTAGATGCAGGGTCATCACTCGTCACAAACTGAACCTGAAACGGCTCACTGACAAAAACGGCTTAGGTTGAGCTGACACATGGACGAGTGTAAGCCCCTGGGACGGGGTGACAACATTCTTAGCTGAGCGAGCGGCGGAGGGTGGATTGGATGTGAACGGCGTTGGCGTCAAAGGTAAGGCGGTGCAGTCTGCCCCTGTCACACCCACATTGACAGCGCCTGGAACTACGCGCTTGAAACTGTAATGTGAAAAACTGCTTCATTTTTTTGCTTTTACATTCAACATGCGCCGCTGCACGAAGGGGAAGGGGGTGCTTGGGTATCCCATTCGAGCGAAGGGATGGTGCCTTCGAACGACAGTGTGGGCGGCGGTGGTAAGTGCCCCTTCTTCCATGGTTGAATGATGGATCCCGATACAAGGATTTCAAATCATCTCCAGCATTACCAGTACCAGTTACGGCAGAGGAGTTTTCAGTGGTGACGCGGCCTGGGATGGATTCATATGTACATGTAGATTTTGATGTATGTCACGATGTAAATGTACATGTAAACACAGATGTCCTCTTGCTGAGAGACAGAGCTGCCTTAGTTTGCTAACTCTCGCCGCCATCTCCGTGGCATCGTCTGGACAGATGTGCGTGCGCCACAACGTGCGAGCGTGCGTGCGTGCGTGGCGGCGTGAGGACCTGCTCAGGCGCATTGCACACCCCACAACGTGGATGTGCGCTAGCTTCTTGATCCTTGCATGTGTCTACATGGATGAACACCAGCTTCGCTCATCTTGTGGGTTGCCATGCATACCCGTGCGGGGGCTGCCGTGCCAGCTAGGCCGTGGGCGGGGGCCGGGGGTGAGGAGGGGACCGGAGAGCGCTTGCTGGGACCTTGTGTAGGCACAGGGCCCATCATCGGATTACCTATATAGCTGAGTCAGCACCACAGCCATTTCTCGGAGGTCCAGTCAGCGTGTAGAGCTCTATCCCTTTAGCAGTTTGAGAACTGACGGTGTATCGCGCCAAGTTTTCTTGGCTCCCGCAACGATGACTCCTCCCTGATAGAGGCTCCAGAGGCACTATAGTTCCGCTCGCGCCTGCGCACCGCACTTGTACACGCGGAGCCCGGCTGCACGCGGGGACCTGCTTCCTGCGCGTCGCGGCCCCACCTCCACCTGCAGCACGCCAGCCCCCTCGCACGCGCAACACCGCAGTACTCGGTGCGTTTGGAAGCCTGCCTGTTCTGCTTTTTGCTTTGGGGCTCGGCAACCCTCCCCCTCCTCACCTCGCGGCCGCGTGCTACCGGTGACCCGAAGACTCTGACCCGGGGACTCTCCACCGGCACTCTCGCTGTTTCGCCCCCCCCCGCCATCCGCCAGCCTCTCCTGGGATATCTTCGCCCACTCGAGCCGCACCGTGTCTCCCGCCCCGGGCCTGTGTCTCCCGGCTCGGCAACCCTCCCCGCCCCTTGAGCGATCTGGGACTCTCCTCTGTCGCTCGTTATTTCGCCCGCAACGCCGCCGCCCCCCCATCAGGTGTATTCGCCCTCTTCCACCGCGTCGCGTCGCCCGCCCCGGTATCGGGACGCCCGGCTCGATACTCCGCCTGCCTGCTCCGGCGGTGTGCAGAGTTTCGACGCCGGCGCTCGCCGGCGCGCTAGTAGGATAACGCAAAGACGCTGACTCGCCACCTCTTGGATGAAACAAGCGCTGCCTCACCCCTCCCCCCTTCTCTGCTTTGTCCCACGACCGACAGGGAGCGCACAGCTACCGTGGTTGAAGGCGCTGGTGATACAGCCGCGGGCTCTTCAGACGTACGCTACGGGACGATGATGGAGGTGACCACTCTGAACGCGACGGGGCAGGGTTTTCGAGACGGGTTGCTGGTTCAAGCGCAGTTCTCAAACCCGGCACACTGTGCTTGCGACGCGGAGGGCAACCTGTACGTCGCCGACTCTGCAAACCACTGCATTCGCAAGATCTCCGTCTACGGTGTTGTGAGCACCTTCGCGGGTGACGGCACTGTTGGCCATCAGGACGGGCCGGGCGCCGCTGCTCGCTTCAACCACCCGGTTGGCGTCGCGATTGACGCTGGTGGAAACGTGTAGGTAGCCGATTTTAGCGGCCACCGCATCCGCCAGATCACGCCGGAGGGCGATGTCTCGACGCTCGCTGGCAGCGGCGAGGCTGGCTTCGGTGACGGGCAGGGAGCTGCCGCGCTGTTCCACTACCCCAATGGTATCGCGGTGGACAGCCAAGGCAATATCCTTGTCATCGATTCTCACAACCACCGCATCCGCAGGATCACCCATGAGGGTGAGGTGACTACCATTGCTGGAAGCGGCGCCGCTTCGTTCGCCGACGTGCCGGGCTTCAATCATCCGGAGGGGATTGTGGTCGACCGCGAGGGGAACATCTACGTCTCCGATAGTGGCAACAACTGCATCCGCAAAATAACATCGGACAGTTTTGTGACCACGTTGGCGGGCGATGGCAGCACCGTCGCAACAAGCTTCCAAGACGGCACGGGCACTGACACGCGGTTTTCCCGTCCTCTGGGCATCGCGGTGGATGGTGACGGCAACTTGTTTGTGGCTGACACTGGCAACCATCGCATCCGGCAGGTTACCCCGGATGGCACCGAGACCACGGTGGCGGGCAGCGGGGCACGGGCAACGACAGATGGGACTGGCATTGCAGCAGCCTTTCACCGCCCATACGGGATAACAATCGATCCCGAAGGCAATCTCATCGTCACCGAGTACACGTCTCATCGCATCCGCAGGATCATCGCGGGGTTGGCGCCGCCGTTGCCGCCGGGCCTGCCGCAGCCGGAGGTGCCCTCCAGCACGCACTTCGAGGAGAACAAGATCATGCTGGGTGGCCCCACATTCGCGGACGTCGAGTCCGTGGTCAAGGCCGTAGACGACCAGGCCTGGTGGTAATTGGGACAAGCACTCGACGTGCATTGAATCACCTCCTCCCATTATGCGCGTCTATGTGAGCATCCACAACCTTCACCCTGAAGTGAAATCAGGCTCAACCTTGGTCGAGTGCTTATTTTCAATGACCCTGCTGCCTGGGCGTGGAGACGACGAGCGAGCCAATCGCAGCGCACAGGATTATCCTCGCGGCGCACAGCGCATACTTCCGCGCGATGTTCACGTCGGGCGTGGGCGCCGACCGCGCTGGGCCGGTCGAGATCCGCAACACCACCCCCGCCGCGCTCCGCATGATCCTCGAGTACCTCTACACCGACGTGGCCGGGCCTGACACCGACCTAAATCTGGATAATCCTTGAAGCTTCTTGTCCCTGTGACCACTCTGAAGTTGATACCACGAAGATGCCTGGTGCCTAGTATAAGTGGAGCATCTTGTAGATTTACCAAGATCAGATTTAACTTTTGGCCAAACCACCAAACTCCAAGGTGCTACAAGTAGCACCAGATCTTAGCACCATATACCACGTGCAATACATATTTCAGGACAGCACTCGGGTTACAAGGCTGATCTCGGAAATTCAAGTGTAAGACCCTGGGCGGCGCTTCGCTTCGCCGACGCGACGGACGACGACGTGACCGACATCGTGCGCAAGGCGAAGGAGATGCAGCTGGAGCGCGTGGAAGCCATGTGCGTGGACCACTGCCGCCGCGGCGTGTCAGTGCATAACGCCGTGGCGTGGTTCGTGCGGGCGCACGTGCACGGTCTCGAGGCAGGCTACACCAGAATTCATGCTCACATTATAAGAGCCCTGAGTGCCCGTACGCACTCGCCGCCTCACCCTCCTACCGATTATACCATCACGGGAGCCCGGTCGACTGCCTGGGGCCTTTTCCATTACACATGGACGCATCTCTCTGAGTTTCTCTCTCCAGCTCTTCAGCTCCCTAACCAGCTCTGTCAACTGAGGAGTCATTTTGGCCCTAACATCACTTAGGTTACACCCCAACGATGCACACGTTAAGCTGAATAGGGAACGAGTGACAGGCCCGGGCAGGAGGAGACGGAGGAAATGGCCAAGGCATGGCAATACATCAGGCCCTGTTCCAACACAACTATGGGCTCTTCTTTCCAATAAATCAGTTCATGAATCCAAGTCGATGCCAAGAAGCTGCGCGAATTGAGGTGGAAAGCGGACGCAGGAGACTAGCGTACGGCCCTGTGCCCAGGCGTTCATCACCCGCAACTTCTCCCAGATTCGCGACGAGGTCGGGCCTTACACGGCGTGCCCTCCATAGCTCAAGTTGAGCCACGTGGTACCGCAACCCACACCTCAAGGTGCCCAAAACCCAACCCTTTGCATGGTGATCTGTTGTCAGCTCGACTCGAGCCGTCTCATCCCTGGACCACTCCTCAAGGTGACCCACCAATCACCACGAGCCAGGGAGAAGGTGACGCTTTGGCGTGTATCAGAAGGAAGTATGAGGCTTTCGCGTGTACAGGGAGGCATCCGGTTTTTGCCCTGCCCCCCTAAAATATCATGACTGCGCGATGAAGTCAAGTTATTCGAACGAAAGAACTGCAAGGGGCCCGCTGTGTGCGGCCCTGAGCTGAGGCGGCAGGCACGCTGAGCCTCTTCCAGGAGCACCACGAGCTGTTACTGGAGATAACGACGCAGATCGCGATGCTCTCCTGAGCCGCCTCCCACCTGCCAATGGAAATGTACAGACACAGCCCTTTGAGCTGCCCACCACGTGCCGATGCGGATAACGTAGATATCTGCCGAATGATGCGGATGATGTATATGATAACCCTCCGCTGAGCAGAGCCAGCCTCACATACTGATGCAGATAGCGATAATCATATGACGAGCCGCCCACAACCTTCTGATGGCGGTGACAACGCTTCTCTGAGCTACCGCCGGCCACTTTCCGATACTTGTCGATGGACGGATGCATACTGCTCCTCCGACAGAGTTGCCTATGCTAACCCCACACCACTTAACATTAGCTTGACTCTGCTTGTAATGTCACATGAACGCTGTTTACTGTTCTGGACGACTTTTACCTCCATCCCCATGGCATCGTGTAGACAGTAGTGGAGGCGAGCAGGGTCCGGGGCTGGAGCTCAATTCATCTCAAGGTCCTTGTGAGGGGCCTTGAAAGGGAAGCGTTTTATTCATTTTGGAGGCGTTTTAAACTCATTCCGGATTCCGAAGGGTTAATGATTATTGGATTCCCGGACCTTTGGGATCCGGAGGCGCCACCTTGCTTATTCACGTGGGGGTGTTAGCGCCGAACTGGTAAGGTGTCAGACGCGCACGCTGGCGTATAGACATAATGAATGAAACAAACGCGGCGCTTCGACTAGCTCTGGAAAACTAAACTAATAAAATGCTATTTACAGGATTATCATGGCCGGATCGTGTTGCATAGCTCCTGCCGCCTCAATGCCAAGCCCCTCCATCGGATAAAAGCGCGGCACCCAACAGAGCTGCCGCGATGAGGGTCATGGCCGCGAGGGACAACCCCCGCGGCCCCGGCCACGCGCCCGACTCATCCTCCTCCACCATGCTCCCCCCCTCCATCCACTTAGGCGGCGGCCTCGGCGGCGGTGGCGGCGACGACGGCTTCACCTAGGGTCTTACACTCGTCCACGTTTGAGGTCAATCTAAGCCGTTCTTGTCACAAAAACCACCCATCCTACTCACCCTACGTATCCCATAAACATGGCCAAGCCGGTCAGAGTGGTCAAGCTTGAAAGTGGGTGAGTGCGAGCCCCTGCCGTCAGCGCATGGGGCGGCTGAGGCGGTGGCGGCGGCAGCGGCGGCGGCACGATGGTCGTCGCCTTAATCTCTGCGATCGCCATGCCGGTGGAGAAGGTCCGGTACGAGTGGGCTCTCCAAATTCGCTCGCAAATGAGAATCCACGGTATGAGCATCATCCTGAGGGGTACGTGTCATTTCGCGTGAAACTTTGTAACTCTTTATGATACAAGGCCTTACCGTTCGACTTGAGCTCCTCAGCGAATGTTGTGGACCCCGCGTGCTCCGCGAGTTTGGCGAACGCCGCCGAGTTGTCCGCCCCGTCGGCGCCGCTCGCCGGCACCGTGATAACCAACGTGACGGCTATCGTTGTCTCCTCGGTCTTCGTCACGCTGGCCTCGATGTAGCGGCGCAAGTTGAATCTGAAGGCAAAGTTTGGAAGCGGCTCGTCATATTGTAGCCTCAAGCGCTTAGTTCCAGGCGGTCTCAACGTGGGTTTGATTCATTGAGAGGATCAACTTGCACAGCCCTACCTCGATGCCGGCGGCCTGCATGGACTCCGCGAAGCTCGACGAGGACAGCGAGCTCCGGATCTCGTCGGCCGCCTGCTTGGGATTGAGGTCCGCAGTCCGCTCCATGGACATCTCGTACTCGATTCGGAAACTCTGCACCGCCGTGAGGCGGCGGCGCCCCGGAGCGGGAGCGGGAGCGGGGGTGGGAGCGGGAGCTGGGGCATGAGCGGGAGCGGGGGCGTGACTGGGACCAGGAGCTTGAGAGGGGCCGGGAGCGTGAGCGGGAGCGGGGGCGGGAGCCGCGGCGGGAGCAGGAGCGGAGGTGGGTGCTGCGAGAACAGTGCCGAGGATATTGACGGCGTCGGCGTCCTTGATGGCCGGGTTGGACGCGGCTATGGCCCCGGCCACAGCGCGCGCCCCCGCGGTGCTGTTAAGGTCAGTCGCCCACCACCAGGGGCGCACACACTCGTAAGAAGACATTGTGGGATGTATGCTGGGTGGTTTCAGTGAGTGTTTCAGTGAAAAACAGCTCTTATCACGCTGCCTGGCACCTCCCCAGAGAGAGACGCATCAGCGTGTATGAGGTGGCACCTAGCTTCCGCCTTAACCCCCGTGCCTTCACACTTCATCCACCCCGTTTCAGATGTCATCAAGTTGTTGAGAGACCCAGCTGAGATGTGGTGGAGTGCAGGCCCCTGCCGACGACATCTCTAGCGCGGACCGCAGCCGATACACCGCGTCCACGGTGCTCGTGTTGTCCCCGCCCAGGCCGGACATGTTCTTCAGTGTGTCGAACATGATGGCCAGCTCATCGGGACTTGCACTCGTCCAATTTTCGGCTCGGCGTAAGCGCTTTCTGTGGGATAGGGGATGCATTTGGACGGTGTCTAGGGTCTAGGGAGTATTTAGCAGGTGTGAGGGGGTATTAGGGATTGTTCAGGGTATTTTTTGTATCAGAGACGGCTCAAGTTGAGCTGAACAATGGACGAGTGTAAGCCCCTGCCAGCTCATCGTCGCTCAGACCGTCGTCCACCGAAGACCCCGACATATCAAGCATGACCTGGGAGACGGCGGGCGGCGTTGGCGGCCGTGGCGGCGGCGGCAGTGGCGGCGGCCGCGGTGTAAGGACTGATGGATAGTGCTCACCACGTCATAGGATGCCGCTGAAGCCAATAAAATAGGGTTCGGAATGCTTTTGATGACGTTGCGAGCACTATACAGGGTTTAGGGTATATGTTTACGGTTTACGGTTTAGAGCTTAGTTAGGGCTTTAGGTCGAGGATTTAGTTTAGGTAATTGGGGCATCGGGTTTATCTGTCCCTACCGCGGTGGACGTAGTGCCGACGTGTTCATCGGGGGCGGAGATGTGTAGTAATACGGCGGCGGAACCGGGAACGTGTAGTTGAAGTAATACGGCGGCGGAGCGCTGGTGTTGTAGTAGTAATAGGGCGGCGGACCGCTGGAGTTCTGTGCAAGGCACCGACCCGAACCCGACTCGCACAACGTACAGTTGCTGAGGTCAGCCGCGGCTTGGCTGCAGCAGTAGGAGCCGGCGCACTGCAGGGACTCATGGATAGTGCTCACCACGTCATAGGATGTCATCTTACTCAGGAATTGAGGGTTCACGATGCGTTTGATAACATGGCGAACAATATCCATCAGACCCTGCCGCACAGTCCGGACAGACATGTCGCGTCGCCCCAGGCGACAGTCTCATGATTGAGCAGCCGCCTTCCGGCGGGTACGGGTTGGCAGTAGCCGCCGGATGAGGCCTTCTTTGAGCAGGACGTAGCGGTCGATGAGTAGAGGTACTCGGTCGCCGGATCGCACGTCGGCACGCCGCCAAGGCCCGGCCAAGGTGTTGTGGCGCAAGTTGAATTTGAAAGCAAAGCTTAAAAGCAGTATGTCGCACATGGTTTCAAGCGCTGAATGGTGCACAGGGGGCCTCCCACATTCATCTGAGTGGGGAAATAATGGTGAATTGGGGGGCTCCCCCATTTCCGAAATCAACTCGGTTTCGACTCGGGTTCAAGCTGGTTTCAACCTGCACCGCCCTACCAAGGGGCCGGAGACGTGTAGTAATACGGCGGGGGAACGGGGAAGTTCTGCATGAGGCACCGGCCGGAGTAGGACGAGCACACCGTGCAGCAGGGGCTTACACTTGTCCACTTTCCGCCTCACCGTAAGCGCTTTAAGTGGGAAAGGGGGTGCATTCAGGGATTACGTAGGGGGTGTTTAGGGGGGCTCGAGGGGCATTTCGGGGTGTCTGGAATGTATTTTGTGTCAGAAACGGCTCAGGTTGAGCTGAAAAGTGGAAGGGGTGTAAGCCCCTGCCGTGCAGTCGAGGTCAGCTGCGGCCTGGTTGCAGCAGGAGGCGCCCTCGGATCCCAGGGAGGCGCCGCAGCCCAGGGGCTCACATTTGTCCACTTTTCAGCTCAACGTAAGCGCTTTGCGTGTGATAGGGGGTGCATTTAGAGGTTGCTTAGGGAGCGTCTAGGTGGTGTGGGGGGGTATTGTGGGGCGTCTAGGGTGTATTTTGTGTCTAGAGACGTCCCAGATGAGCTGAAACGTGGACGAGTGAAAGCCCCTGCCGCAGCGGCCGGATAGACATGACGAGTGGCCGGACGAGGAGCAGGAGCTGCCGGCCGGGAGCAGGGACTGCTGCGCCACGCACCCGCCGGTAGGGACTCATGGATAGCGCTCGCCACGTCATCAAACGTGATTTGAGCCCTGGTGGTAAATATGTTACATGGCATCCTGTGACGTAGGAAGCCAAACACAGTTACGGTTGGGGGATCAAATGAGGATGGCGCGTGGCGCGGTCTGGTCAAGATCGTTGAGTCAATAGACCCTCGCCCGCACATAAATCTGCCGTGCACGGCAGAATGATCTCCACTATAATTATATGAGTAACCAATTATTGACTCAAGAAATTCCAAATCCAATTTTGCCTCCCTCCCGAACTGCGTAGTCAGTCCCTGCCGACCGGAACCCGCCGCGCAGTAGGTGCAGTTGTTGAGGTCGGCCGTCGCCTGGTCGCAGCAGTATGAGCTGCCGCACAGTCCGGACAGACAAGTCGTGTCACCATAGGCGCCAGACTCATGACTGAGCAGCCGCCTTCCGGCATACATGCTTTGGCAGTAGCTGCCGGCCGAGGCTTTCTTCGAGCAGTAAGGAGAGGTCGATGGACAGGGGCTTACACTCGCTCACTTCAGAGCTCAACTTGAGGACTTTCGGGACGCATCGCTCAGATGAATGCTCTGTGTTTTCGGGACACATCTAAGGGTTATGTTGGGTTCTATGGGGGACATAGTAAGCTCAAGTTGAACGGAAAGGGTGAAAGTAAGCTCAAGTTGAGTGGAAATGGGAACGAGTGTACTCCCCTGCCGATGAAAAGCGGTACTCAGTCACCGGGTCGCATGTTAGTTGGCACCGGTAGTCAGTACCGACGAGTTGTGACCCGCCTTTGCACGCACTGCACTGGTACTGATAATTGCTGGAACTGTAGTAGGAGTTCGCCCGTGAGGCGTTGTTGCACGCCGAGCAGTTGGAGACGGCGGACCAAGAATAATTCATGGAGGCGGCACTGAAGGCGCAGCAGGTGCCGTTGAGGCATGCCATGTTGTAGCGCCGCAATTTGAAATGGAAAGCAAACTTTGAATGACGTTGTAGCTGCAAGCGTTGAATTTAAGCGCAGTCAACCTGGGATCAAGCTGGGATCAACCTGGAGTCAACATGGGGTCAATCAGGGTCAAGCTGGGGACAAGCACTGAAACCAAGGGCAGTCAATCTGGGATGAATTTGGGGTCAACCTGGTGTCAACCTGCACCAACCTACTTTGCCGTTGAAGCAGTCCGCGCTCGAGCTGCAGGAGCCGCCCACGTAGGATTTGTTGGAACAAGCTCCAGAGGCCAGGGGCGTGCACTCGTTTACAACCAGGTCAGCGTAATCGCATTTCATGGGATAGGCAGTGCGTTCTGGAATTATTTCGGGGATGATCACGAGGCGTCCGTGGGTGCTAGGGGTTGTTTAGGGTGGGGTTTGGTGTCAGAAACGGCTCAGGTTGAGGTGAGAAGTGGACGAGTGTAAGCCCTTGCCAGAACCATACTCGCAGACGGAGCACGACTCGTCCGCCGCGGCCTGATTGCAGCAGAAAGCGCCCCCTGCCTTGTTGTGGTGGCGAAACTTAAATTCGAAAGCACAAGTCGAAAGCAGTACATCACACTTAAGTGTCAAGCGCTCAGTTCCAGGCGGTTTCAACACGGGAATCAACCGGTCAACCTGCACCTCCCTACCTCGTAAGAGCCGCCGCACAGTCCCGACTGACACGACGCGTTACCGTATGATGAGGCAGAGGAGCAATAGCTACCGGCCGTGGATTTCTTGGAGCAGTAAAGAGAGGTCGATGAATAGCGGTACTCGGTCGCCGGGTCGCATATTT
>Ga0307489_10000396_pt1 | contig 25971 bp, 19 predicted proteins | sample SB12metaG_FD_202247 | JGI IMG/M metagenome (GOLD analysis project Ga0307489, IMG submission 202247) | Sea-ice brine microbial communities from Beaufort Sea near Barrow, Alaska, United States - SB 1.2 | ecosystem: Environmental > Aquatic > Marine > Coastal | place: USA: Alaska | collected... | reverse complement strand
ATGTCACAATAGGTCCTTGGACATATATAGGTAAAGACGTTGTTATTGGTGATAACTGCGAAATAAACTCCCACGTAGTAATCAAGGGACCAACTCGCATTGGTAAAGGAAACCGTTTTTTCCAGTTTGGGAGTATTGGCGAAGAATGCCAAGATTTAAAGTATGACGGTGAGCAAACTGAGTTGGTTATTGGTGATAATAATACTTTCCGTGAAGGATGTACTATTCACAGAGGAACTATCCAAGACAATAGTTTAACTCAAATCGGTAGTCATAATTTATTTATGGCCTATACCCATGTTGCTCACGATTGCATCGTTGGGAGTCATTGTATTATGGCAAATAATGCCTCTATAGCAGGTCATGTCAAACTCGGTGATTATGTCATTATCGGTGGAATGTCAGGTGTTCATCAGTTTTGTCATATTGGTAGTCATAGTTTTATCGCCGCAAATGCCTTCGTTCAAAAAGATGTTCCGGCATTTGTAATGGCTGCAGGTCATACGGCAAAGCCTTTTGGATTAAATTCTGAAGGTTTAAAGCGACGAGGTTTTGATAAAGAAACGATTGCCAATATTAAACGAGCTTATAAACAAGTCTATCGCAAAGGATTGACAGTAGATGAAGCGATAGCGTCAGTTAAACTATTAGCTAAACAAACACCAGAAATTAATATTTTCACGGATATTGTTATAAATTCTTCACGCGGTATCATTCGTTAATCTTGGTTAATCATTTATAAAGCTAACGTAACACTCGCTTTATTATTCTAATTTATTTTCATCTTTAGTGAATATTACTAAATGACACAGTTAAAAGTTCAAACAGCGAGTAAACACCCGATTATTGCAATTGTCGTTGGTGAACATTCTGGTGATACTTTAGGCCAAGGCCTTATTACTGCTCTCAAGAAAATCTATCCTGAGGCTAAGTTTATCGGTATTGGTGGTCCCAAAATGCTGGAACTAGGTTTTGATAGTTTATTTACCATGGATGAATTGTCTGTGATGGGAATATTTGAAGTTTTAGGGAGATTACGTCGTTTATTACATGTTAGAAAAACACTAACGGGCTATTTCACTCTTCACAAGCCAGATGTTTTTATTGGTATTGATTCGCCTGATTTTAATCTCTCCCTTGAATGTAGTCTTAAAAAGCAAGGAATTAAAACGGTACATTATGTCAGTCCATCTGTATGGGCTTGGCGAGAAAAACGGGTCTTCAAGATCGCAAAAGCAACCAATATGGTGTTGTCATTATTACCTTTTGAGAAACAATTTTATGATAAACATCAGATACCTTGTGTTTTTGTTGGTCATTCACTTGCCGATGATATCCCTATGGTATCTGATAAAGCTCATGCCAGAGATGCGTTAAACCTACCGCAAAGCAGTAAAATACTTTCCCTAATGCCAGGAAGTCGAGATGGCGAGCTCTCTCGGCTAGTTGCTCCTTTTTTAGCAACCGCTGAGCTGCTTTATCTTGATGCTAATAAAAGAGGGGAATCAATAGCTTTTGTTGTGCCTATGATCAGTAAAAAAAGAGCACTTCAATTTAAAAAACTTCACCAAAAAATTGCACCTGATCTCCCTTTGACTATTTTTATTAAGGATACCCAAAAAGTTATGGCCGCCAGCGATTGTTTATTAATGGCATCCGGAACGGTTGCCTTAGAGGCGGCACTAATTAAACGCCCTTTGGTCGTTTGTTATAAGTTTAATCCATTCACTTATTATTTACTCAAAGGCTTTGTAAAGTTGAAATGGTTTTCATTACCCAACTTATTGGCTAATAAAGCCTTAGTGCCAGAATTACTACAAAGTGCTGTTACGCCTGAAAATATTTTCCCCTTGATTATTGAACGTCTGTATCAAGACCAATCAGCTCTAAATGATGAATTTACTAATATACATCAATCGTTAAAGCTAAATGCCAGTGAAAAAGCAGCCGCTGCAGTTTCTGAGTTATTATGATGAATAATTTACCCAATAATTCAGCAAATAATGTCGTAAAAAAATCTTCTTCCAACAAGTTGAAAAAACAAATACCTGATTTTGAGTACCCTCTCGCCTATTGCATTGCCGGTGTTGACGAAGTAGGTCGTGGTCCATTGGTGGGTGATGTCGTGACCGCCGCTGTTATTTTAGATCCCGACAACCCTATTGAAGGCTTGATGGACTCAAAAAAGCTATCCGACAAAAAACGCCAGATGCTTGCCATACAAATCAAACAACACGCAGTGGCTTATTCAATAGGAAGGGCTAGCCCTGAAGAGATTGATACTTTAAATATCCTCCATGCAACAATGCTTGCAATGCAGCGAGCGGTGCATGGCTTAAATGTTACCCCAGATTATGTTTTGGTTGATGGCAATCGTTGTCCTTCTTTTGGTTGCCAAGGCGAAATTAAAAGCAAAGCCGTGGTTAAAGGTGATAACCGAGTTAGTGAAATTAGTGCAGCCTCTATATTAGCTAAAGTTGTGCGTGATGACGAAATGATTGCACTCGATAAGGTTCATCCAGAATATGGTTTTGCCAAACACAAAGGTTATCCAACTAAAGAGCATCTGGAAAATATCATTATTCATGGCGTGCTAGATTGTTATCGTCAAAGTTTTAAGCCTGTAGCTAAGGTATTAGCAAGTTCGAAAGCTTTTCAAAATGGAGAAGGTTATTAATGTCTGAGGCAGATAATGGCGCTATTATACCAAATGATGAGATGATGAACGCTACTTCTCAAGTGGCAACATTTATTCATTTGAGAGTACACAGTGATTATTCAATGTGTGATGGCCTACAAAAAGTTAAACCAATCATCGCCAAAGCAGCGGAGTTAAATATGCCCGCTTTAGCATTGACTGATCAAACCAATTTATGTGGTTTAGTCAAGTACTACCATGCTGCACATGGTGCTGGTATGAAGCCGATAATCGGTTGTGACTTTTGGGTTCAAAGTGAAGAGCTTGAAGGTGAGCTATTTCGCTTAGTTGTCATTGCTACAGATAACGTTGGCTATAAAAATCTAACGGAACTTATTTCAAAGGCATATCTGCGAGGCCATATTCAAGGCAAAGCGGTGCTTGATAAAAGTTGGTTAATTGAGTTTAAGCAAGGCTTAATATTACTCTCTGGTGGACGTGATGGGGATATTGGTAAGGCATTACTTAAGGGCAATTATGAGCTTGTAGACCAAATGGTCACTTTTTATCAAGCGCATTTCTTGAATTGTTTTTATCTTGAATTAATAAGAACAGGTAGAGAGAATGAAGAAGATTACCTCCATCTCGCGGTAGAATTAGCAAACAAAAAAGATTTGCCAGTCGTTGCCACAAATGAAGTCGTCTTTTTAAACCCTATAGACTTTGATGCTCATGAGATTAGAGTTGCCATACATGATGGTTATACTATAGATGATAAAAGACGTCCTAAACTATACTCTTCTGAACAATATTTACGTTCAAGTGAAGAGATGTCAACGCTCTTTTCTGATATTCCCGAAGCACTTGAAAATACAATTGAGATAGCTAAGCGTTGTAATGTAACTGTTACTTTAGGCGAATATGTCCTACCTGACTTCCCGACACAAGGGCTAGAAATTAATGAATTCTTCATTAAAGTTTCTGAAGAAGGTTTAGAAAAAAGACTTAACCAATTATTTGATACTACAGCAGATAATTTTGTCGTGATTAGAAAACCTTATGACGAGCGCTTAGCGATTGAATTAGAAGTTGTCAATAACATGGGGTTTCCGGGTTATTTTTTGATCGTAATGGAATTTATCCAATGGAGTAAAGATAATAATATTCCAGTAGGACCAGGAAGGGGCTCGGGAGCGGGTTCATTAATTGCTTATGCATTAGATATTACCGATCTTGATCCGCTTGAGTTTGACTTGCTGTTTGAACGTTTTTTAAACCCTGAACGGGTTTCTATGCCAGATTTCGATATCGACTTTTGCATGGACAGGCGCGATGAAGTTATTGAACATGTAGCTGAACTGTATGGCCGTGATGCGGTATCACAAATTATAACTTTTGGTACCATGGCCGCGAAAGCTGTAATTCGAGATGTTGGCCGTGTATTGGGTCACCCGTATGGTTTTGTCGACAGAATTTCAAAATTAGTTCCTCCGACGCCTGGTATGACTTTAGCGAAGGCTTTTGAAGAAGAGCCTAAACTTCCTGAAATATATGCTCAAGACAGTGAAGTTAAAGATCTTATTGATATGTGTCGTATTCTCGAGGGTACAACACGTAATGCAGGTAAACATGCGGGTGGTGTCGTTATATCACCAACAACTATCACTGATTTTTCTCCGCTATATTGTGATGAGGAAGGTAAAAACCCAGTCACTCAATTTGATAAAAACGATGTTGAAGACGCAGGTCTGGTTAAATTTGATTTCTTAGGACTTAGAACGCTAACCATATTGCAATGGGCAATAGAAATGGCGGACGCTAAGTTACTAAAAGCCGGTAAAGAACCGATTGATATTACCAGTATAAATTTAGAAGACGCCACCAGTTATAAGGTATTATTAAAGTCTCAAACAACAGCCGTATTCCAACTTGAATCAAGCGGCATGAAATCACTGATTGCCAAATTAAAACCAGATTGTTTTGAAGATATTATCGCTTTAGTGGCTTTATTTAGGCCAGGCCCTTTGCAATCAGGAATGGTTGATAATTTTATCGAGCGTAAACACGGTCGAGAAGCAGTTAGCTACCCAGATGAAACTTGGCAGCATATCGATTTAAAACCGATATTAGAGCCAACCTACGGAATTATCTTATATCAAGAACAAGTGATGCAAATTGCACAAGTTCTAGCCGGTTATTCTCTTGGTGGGGCAGATATGCTTCGTCGTGCTATGGGTAAGAAAAAGCCTGAAGAAATGGCAAAACAACGTGCTGGTTTTGAAGAAGGGGCCATAAATCGTGGCGTTGATGCTGAATTGGCGATGAAAATCTTCGATTTAGTAGAAAAATTTGCAGGTTATGGTTTTAATAAATCCCATTCTGCTGCCTATGCCTTAGTTTCTTTTCAAACCCTTTGGATGAAAACGCATTTTCCGTCACAATTCATGGCTGCAGTAATGTCTGCTGATATGGATAATACTGAAAAGATTGTTACCCTTGTTGATGAATGCCAAAATATGGGCGTTGATTTACTACCTCCTGATGTTAATGCTGGTCAATATAAATTCACTGTCAATGACGATGATCAAATAGTTTACGGTATTGGTGCGGTCAAAGGCGTAGGTCAAGGGCCTATTGAAGCTATAATTGAAGCACGAAATAGTCATGGTCCTTTTATTGACCTATTTGATTTTTGTGCTCGTTTAGATTTAAAAAAAACCAATAAAAGAATACTCGAAAAATTAATTAAATCCGGTGCAATGGATAGCTTAGGACCCCAAAGCGATAAAGGTCCGCACCGAGCGGCTTTGTTTGAAACGTTACCTGATGCAATACGTGCAGCTGATCAACATGCGAAAGCCCAAGCCTTAGGGCAAGATGATTTATTTGGCCTGATTAATGAAGAACCAGACGATACACGTCAAACATTTAAAGTTTGTCCTTATTGGCCGGAAGAAACTTGGCTTGATGGTGAAAAGGAAACGTTAGGTTTATACTTAACAGGTCATCCAATTAATCGTTATTTAGAGGAAATTAAGCACTATGGTTCGGGACGTTTGGTTAGTTTACAACCTAAAGGAAAAAACAATATATCAGTGGCGATAGGTTTAGTCATTGGTGTGAGGGTATTGGTTAATAAAAGAGGTAGACGTTGGGCGCTAGTGACACTTGATGATAAAAGCGCAAGAATGGATATACGTCTATTTCCTGACGATTATGATACGTTTGCTGATTTACTTACCACAGATGCTATTTTAGTCTGTAAAGGACAGGTCAGCTTTGATGATTACTCTGGAGGTATTACAATGACCGCTCGAGAAATTATGAGCATTGGTGATGCCCGGGAAACTTATGTTAAATCACTTGATATTTCTGTAGATAAAACTATGATCTCAAATAGTTTTATTGATGACTTTAGTAAGGTATTATCACCTTACAAAGATGGAACTTGCCCAATTAAAGTTTTTTACCAGCGTGAAGAAGCACAGGGTATATTGGAACTAGGTGTACAGTGGCGGGTAACACCTACAGATTTATTATTAAATCGTTTAAAAGCTTTACTCGGTGATGATAACATTAGGTTAGCGTTTTAAAATATTTCGATAACTACTGGTTTAGGCAAAACATGTTTAAACGGGTAGTAGATACAACTTTAAATAGATTGTTTATTACATATATATAAGAATTAGGTAAATATTAAATGTCATTAAATTTTTTAGATTTTGAGCAACCAATTGCAGAACTTGATGCAAAGATTGAAGAATTAACGTTAGTAAATAATGGACAAGATCTTGACTTAGATCTTGAAGATCAAATAGGGCAATTACGAGAGAAAAACAAGCAACAAACACAAAAGATTTTTGAAAACCTTGACCCATGGCAGACAGCTCGGGTTGCAAGACATCCCCAGCGTCCCTTTACTTTAGATTATATTCCTCGTATTTTTACTGAATTCGATGAGTTAGCCGGCGATCGGGCTTATGCTGATGATAAAGCTATTGTTGGTGGTACAGCGCGTCTAGATGGTAAGCCCGTAATGATTATTGGTCATCAAAAGGGTCGGTCTACTACTGAAAAGGTAAAAAGAAATTTTGCCATGCCTCGCCCAGAAGGTTATCGTAAGGCGTTACGTTTGATGGAAATGGCTGAACGTTTTAATATGCCAATTATTACATTTATTGATACGCCTGGAGCTTACCCTGGGGTTGGCGCAGAAGAGCGCGGTCAAAGTGAAGCGATTGCTCGTAACTTAAAAGTAATGGCACGCTTAACGGTACCAATTATATGTACTGTTATAGGTGAAGGTGGTTCTGGTGGGGCATTGGCTATTGGTGTTGGTGATAGAGTTAATATGTTGAAATATTCAACTTATGCAGTAATTTCTCCAGAAGGTTGTGCTTCAATTCTATGGAAAACCGCTGAAAAAGCCCCTACAGCAGCAGCAGCGATGGGTATTACCGCACAGCGTATAAAAGAACTTGATTTAATTGATAATATTGTTGATGAGCCACTTGGTGGAGCTCATCGAGATATGGACTTGATGGCAGCCCAATTGAAGCAACGTTTAAAAACAGACTTAAACGACTTAGAAGCTCTTTCTAAAGAAGAGCTGGTTGAAAAACGTTATGACCGTTTAATGTCTTTTGGATATTGTTAAAATGTAAATTATCAGCTTTCAGTTATTATTTAGTCATGTGACGTTCACGAGACAATAATAGTAACTGTAAGCTTCAAAAATTCGTATTATGTCAATTATGTCAATTATTCAAACAAGTTTAATTAACTTTTTTAAATCCTATCCTAATCGACCTATCGTTGTTGCTTACAGTGGTGGAGTTGACTCTAAAGTACTGCTTCATTGTCTGGCTAAATTAAAAAATCAAAAAATCATTGTGAATGAGCTGTCTGCTTGTCATGTTAACCATGGAATAAGTGCCAATTCCTTGTCTTGGCAGCAAACGGCTGAACGTTTTTGCCAATCAATATCAATACCTTTAAAAGTATTCCAAGTCAATGTTAAAGATATTACAGGGGAAAGTCTTGAAGCCTTAGCGAGAGATGCTCGATATAAAGTACTTAAAAAAAATGCTAAAAGTGATGCACTTATTGTTACCGGGCATCATTTAGATGACCAAAGTGAAACCTTCTTGTTAGCATTAAAACGTGGTGCGGGCTTAAAAGGACTTAGTGCCATGTCCGAAGTGTCGGTATTATTACTCAAAGGAAAGTCCCAAGGCAATAAGACAGGACAGTTACTTGTAAGACCACTTTTAAAAGTAACAAGAGTAGATATTGAACATTATGCTCAAGAGAATGATTTATCTTGGATAGAAGATGAGGCAAACAAAGATCTTCGATTTGATAGAAACTTTCTTCGTCATCAAGTTATGCCTTTATTAACAAAACGATGGCCAAGTATTTTAACCACAATAAAACGTAGTAGTGAGAATTGTCAACAAGGACAACAGTTATTAAGTGAACTGGCTCAACAAGATCTGCAAGCTTGTCAATTATCATTATCAAGCTTGTCTGTTAATAAATTAGCTACACTCTCATCAGCACGTTTTAATAATTTACTTCGTTATTTTTTAGAATTAAATAACTGTTTAATGCCAAGCAGTAAACAATTACAACAAGTACATCAACAAATGTTAGCGGCAAGCGATAAAGTACCAGAAATCAAGGTGGCTGATTATTGGTTGAGGCGTTATAAAGGCGCTTTATTTATTACCCCAAACTATCAAATCATATCATCTTGGCAGCATCAGTTATCAACAAGTCTTTCACAAAGTGATAGACAACATATTGAACTTCCAGATGACTTGGGATGCTTGTCTTTCATAATAAAACGTCATAATAAAGAACATGTTATTAACAGTACATTAGTTCAAATGCACCAATTAAGGCCACCAACGGGAGATCAAAAAATATCGATTGGCTTTACTCATCAAAATCCAAAATGCTTACCTGACTTTCGCCAACGATCGCGTAATTTAAAAAAAATATTACAAGAGTTAAGCATTGCACCCTGGCAAAGGAAAAGAATTCCCTTTATTTTTTATGATAACATTCTTGTTGCGGCATTTGGATACTTCGTTTGTAAAGAATATGTGGCAATAGAAGGAAAGTTGTCTATTACTATCTCCATGGAGAAAACGATGTTGGACTATTAATTACTAGACTTTATAGGCTATTAAATGGTAAAAATCCTACTCAAACTCTAATAATAAAAATAAGATTTATAATGACTTCAGAGACCCCTTCGTTATTAAACAAGCTCCAATCAATAAATATCGTTAATCAAATTATTATTGCCATCGTTTTTGGTGGATTAATAGCTTTATTTTCTCCCGAAATTGCTAAATCATTCTCAATATTAGGTAATTTATTTGTTAATGCACTAAAAGCGGTTGCACCGGTTTTAGTTTTGGTATTAGTTGCTTCATCTATAGCCAACCAAAAAGAGAATAGCGATGCCAATTTAACGCCCATCGTTGGACTTTATTTGATCGGGACGTTGAGTGCGGCTTTAGTGGCAGTTACATTAAGTTTTATCTTTCCAGTCAACTTAACGTTAGACATAGCTGGAGCACAAGCAAACCCACCACAAGGGCTTGGTGAAGTTTTATCTAACCTTGCTTATAAGATCGTCGATAACCCTATTAACGCCTTGACCACTGGTAACTTTATTGGCATTTTAGCTTGGGGATTAGGCCTAGGCTTTGCTTTAAAAAAATCGAGTGAGTCAAGTAAGGCGATAGTACATGACTTGGCGGATGCTGTTTCAAATATCGTTAAACTTGTTATCCGTTTTGCCCCTCTAGGTATTATGGGATTAGTGGCTAATACTGTTGCTACGACTGGATTCGATACGTTAGTAGAGTTTAGCCACTTAGTGCTTTTATTACTTGGTGCTATGTTAATTATTGCCTTGGTCGTAAATCCACTGATTGTTTATGTGATCATGCGAAAAAATCCATACCCTTTGGTATTAACTTGCTTAAAAGAATCAGGTATCACTGCATTCTTTACTCGAAGCTCTGCGGCTAATATTCCAGTAAATATGCAATTGTGTGAAAAATTGGACTTGCATGAAGATACCTATTCTGTGTCAATCCCATTAGGGGCGACCATAAATATGGCCGGCGCGGCAATTACGATTACAGTATTAACATTAGCAACAGCAAACACCTTAGGTATTGAAGTAGACTTTGCTACCGCAATTTTACTTAGTGTTATTGCCTCAATTTCGGCATGCGGGGCTTCAGGTGTTGCGGGAGGCTCATTATTACTCATACCATTAGCTTGTGGGCTTTTTGGTATTGATAATGATATTGCTATGCAAGTTGTTGCCATTGGTTTTATTATTGGTGTTATTCAAGACTCAGCAGAAACAGCATTAAACAGCTCTACGGATGTTGTTTTTACTGCTGCGGCCTCACATCATATAACTAAAAATCTATAACCTGTAAGCTTAGTCAACCAAAGGACATAAATATTTGTGCTTTGGTTGAATTATTTGCTCACGACTTTGTCCAATTGATATATTAAAATTGTTTTGTTAAAAACTGTTATGGTTAGACTCAGTTTAATTTTAAAGGACTAAAGATGCACTACCGTCTGATGCTCAAGGTTATATCCGTATTATTTTTATTCACTTCAAGTTCGCAAGTATCTTCAAACCAATCACTATTTTCAATTTATAATATTGAAACACCTTTTGTCATCAGCCAACCAATTCTAGCTGTAAATTTAATTGAAAATTCAGTTGATGAATTATTAGCTATTGGTATCGATGACGACCACAAAACTTGGTTAGCGATTTATATTTTTGATCAAGAATCTAAAGAATATAAGTTGTATACCAAACAAATTATTCCTAAAGAGTATTTTGCCTACGACATTAGTGACTATGTTAAAAAGGATAAAAGTAAGCTGCGTTCTTTATATTTTCTGGCAAAAGATGAAGTCGTTATGTTTGTACCGCTTGCGATAACAAATAATAAAACACTCAATAATCATTTTGTATTAAAGCAAAAAGTGAATTCGATGTACTTAGTCAATTCAGCCAATTTTATTAATGCAAAAGACTTTATTAAAGATTTAAATCAGGATGGGATTGATGATATCTATTTACCTCATTTTGAACAAATGAATTTATGGCTTTCTCAACCTAGTGGTGAATTACATTATCAATTTTTGTCAATAACCGCATTTATTGAACATGAGACCACCCAAATTACTTTTAATCAAAAAACCTTATTTTTTGCTGACTTTAATTTAGACGACAAAATAGATATTGCTTGGATTAAGTCAGGAAGCATTGAGTACTTCGCTCAAACTTCAAATGGTTTTTTTTCACAATTTAGCAAAAGTGTGCCCTTGAATACCAATATCTATAGTTTAAATTGGTGGGATATTAGAGAGTCAGATGGTGATAACCTAGATCAAAGCCAATTAGCTCATCGTATGGTAGAACAGATAAAAGATGTTAATGGTGATGGTATTGTAGATATGGTTGTTAGATTTACTCAAAGTTCAGGTGTATTAGAACGAAGTAATGATTATGAGTTTTACTTTGGTAAAAATCAGGTGATAAAGGATGTTACTAATATAAGCTTTCCGGATATACCTAATACGGTTATCCAAGCCGAGGGGACGTTAACGGGATTAAATATTATTGATATCAATAATGATGATAAGTTTGAAGTAATGCTTTCTTCGTTTGAGCTTAGTTTGAGTAATATCATTGGTGCTTTGATATCAGGGGGTATTGATCAAAATGTATTACTATTTTCATTAAATGCACGAGGTAAATTTGAAGATAAACCCATCACGCGTAAAGAAGTTGAGTTAAGTTTTAGTTTAAGTAAAGGCCGGAGTGGTCAACCTATAGTGGAATTAGCCGACATTAATGGTGATGGTTTACGGGACTTGATTCTGTCAGATGACGAAGATACATTAAAAGTATATTTGGGGCAAAAAGGGAAGCGTAAATTTGCTAAAAAATCACTAAAACAAGATCTGTTATTAGCAAAAAATGGCCAATACATACAAAACCACGATATTAACCTCGATGGTAAGCAAGACTTTATTATGTCTTATTCCCGATTAGATGATAAAAAGATGCTCAATACTTTTACTGTGCTAATTGCAAATTAGTCGTTTTAGTCAAGATTAATTAATTGACGTGTATTAAGGTTAAAGCCATAGTTAAAAATAAGGCTTTTGGCAAAGCAATTAAAAATAGTCTGGCGTCAATAGACTCATGGCAAAATGTTAATGACTAATCTACATGAGATAGTTTTTAGTTGAGATTAAGGGTAAAGACTAAAAATATGTTAACTTAATCAAAATATTAGTTTGTTGTTGTAACTCTGCTGCCAATTGGTAACAATGTTGGATGATAAAATAATATATTGATCTATTGAGCTCAATGGACTTTTTAAAGGTAAATATTATGCTGAAAGGAGAATCTAAATTGAAAATGTTTTTTGTGGCAGCATTAGCTGTAGCTATTGGTGGGTGTGTGTCTCAGTATACAGCCAAGGTTGATTTTGATAAGAATTTGGAAATAGATACCAGTCAATATAAAACGTTTGCTTGGTTAAAAGAGAGTAAGATTTTAGCCGTTAGTGAAGATATCAATCCTGTGATGAAGCTTAGAATTGATGATGCTGTTGAGGATGCATTTATTGCCAAAGGTTATAAATTAATAGCTTCTGCAGAGAATTCTGACTTTGCCATCGCCTATACCGTTGGTAACAGGGATAAAATAAAAATTAATAACTACCCAGCAACTTATAATAGAACTTTTGGCTGGGGTCGTGGTTATTATGGCGCAAGAGCCCACTTCGCTAGTATGCATATGGGAACTGAAACTCGTGTGATAAACTATACAGAAGGTAAATTAGCTGTTGATGTTTATGATGTTAAGTCTCATCAACCGGCTTGGCATGGTTGGGCTGTTAAGCGAATTAGTTCTGATGATAAAGAAGAGCCAGAGCAATTAATTAAAAGTTTAGTTGAACAAGTTATTATTAATTTTTAATTACCTATTACTTTTGTATTAAACGCGACTGATGTCGCGTTTTTTATGTCAGTGCTTTATGGAAAAATATTCAGATATAATGTAGCACAATATATTTAAACTTTTGTATTCATATGGTTTGATTTAATTGAGTCATCAATAATTATCTACATGCTGTAGTCTTTATTGTAAACACTAATAGCCATTATCATTAGTATAATTTCCAATATGTCGGCTTTAGATTACGTTATAGTCGTTAGGTAACTACTATTAGAGATAAGTAAATATAAGCCAAAATGATTTTTATCATCTAAACTCATTATTATTATTATTATTGTTATTTTAGTCGTGATTTTACATTTACTTTAGAAGGTTAAAATATCAATAGTAATTGACCGAATTATAGCTCATAAACACCCGTTATTCGATTGATTGTATCGTTAACTTAAATTTATAAAGATTTAAGTTTGATCCGCTTTTATAACTTGTCGGTTTTAAGTTTCCTATATTTTTTGACACACTCGATAAACAGCGTATTACAATTAAGCTTATATATACCTGCAGAGACATTGACGTCTTTGTGTTGAATTTAAGGGATTATTACTCACTATATGGTTTATATAAACCTTCCTAAAAATAAATCCATAAATGATTTTAAAAAAATAATCAAATGTTTATCATTAGTTTGTTTAATGATTTCATTTCAGCTGCTTGCAGATGAAGAGTCTATTGAAGATGCTGATTATCATGAATTTGAAAGTATTTATGTTAACGCTATTACCAATACCTTTTGGGAAAACCAAATAGTAGAAAAACACTTTTACGATAAACCTTATCAAATATCAATTTTTTCTCCACAAAATGGTGAAGACCGTAGTCGTTTATGGTCACAAACTCAATCTTTATTTGGTTATGGTTTAGGTGTTACAGGGATACTTTACTTCTTGCCCGAAAGTTTCTCTAATTGGGATAAAGAAGGTGATGATTTCATTAAATGGGAAAAAAATGTCAAAGCAGGTCCATTGTGGGATCGTGATAAAGTACTTGTTAATTGGCTAGGTCATCCTTATTTCGGTAGTATATATTATCAAGTTGCGCGTAAGTCAGGCTACCGACAGTGGGATGCTTTTATTTATGGTTTTTTAATGTCTACTTTTTATTGGGAGTATGGCGTTGAAGCTATAGCAGAACCACCTTCCATACAAGATCTTGTTATTACACCTCTGCTTGGCTGGGCTTGGGGCGAATGGGCTTTTAACCAAGAGCAAGTTATTCGGCGAGACGGTGGAAAAGTATGGGGTTCAGATATTTTAGGTAGTACAATTTTAGCCCTTTTAGACCCTATTGATAGTATTGGTACTGGTCTTAATAATCTTTTTGGATATGAAATCATCAGAGCGGGGACTGGTAACATATCAATGAATGATGTTAATATAAATGGCGAGCTAGAGTCTGAATATTATGTTCAACTTAATGTCGCTTATACGTTTGGTAGTGGTCAATATTACTCTTCAAGTCAAACTCCCAATTATTATCAGAAGACTAATGACCCCATTGATTATAGTGTGGTGGGTTTATCTTATGGTATTGGCTATGTTGATTTAGACCCCTATTGGCAAATAAGTAAGGGGCAAACAACTGAGTATTCTTTAGGAATGTACTTCTCACGAAATTATTCTACTCGTGTTAGTTATTCGAAAGTGAAACTCACAGACATTATTACAAGTCATGATATTAATTATGAAAATTACAGTATTAATGCTCAATATTATTTTAATACAGATGAAAACATAAGACCTTTCGTCACTATTGGCATCGGTGAAATGCTCCGTGAAAGAGATAATGACAAGAAAATTTTTCAAGTCAATCTAGGTTCTGGACTCCACTTTAAAATAACCAATAATATCGCTATTCAAACGGATGTTCGCCACTATTATAGTTCTCGCACTAATACATCTGAAAGTGTTGTTGCTTTAAACATAGTTTACCGTTTAGGCAAAGGTGAGTGGTACTAAATAAATATGTGAAAGCTTATTAAGGATTGAAAAATATATGCGTGGTAATAACTTTCCAGATCAACATGTGGATAAATTTAATTGGAAAGTTTTGAAAGCCTTATGGCCTTACTTATTAGAATTTAAACTACGTATTGCCTTTGCTCTTGGTTGTTTGATATTAACTAAAGTTGCTAGTGTTTATCTGCCTTTTATTTTAAAGGATATTGTTGATATCCTTGATACGCAAGAAGAGAATCGTGTTTATCTAGTGCCTTTTGCTTTAGTTACCGCCTATGGTTTAACCAGACTGACCATAGTAATATTTGCTGAAATTAGAGATACACTTTTTGGTCGAGTCACCGAAAGAGCCATTCGTCGAATTGGCTTAAAAGTTTTTCGCCACTTACATAAATTGGATTTGGATTTCCATCTCAATAGACAAACAGGTGGACTATCAAGAGATATTGACAGAGGAAACTCAGGTGTTAATTTTCTCATGCGTTTTATGGTTTTTAATATTGTACCAACCCTGCTTGAAATCGTGATGGTGATCACTATTTTGTTTGTCAACTATGGTATTTGGTTTGCCTTTATTACTTTAACCTCCATTGTCGTTTATATCGGGTATTCTATTTATGCTACTGAATGGCGTACTGGTTATATTCGTGCAGCAAACAAGGCTGACTCGTCAAGTAATACTCGGGCAATTGACAGCTTACTCAATTATGAAACGGTGAAATACTTTACCAATGAAGAATACGAAGCTAAGGCTTATGATAAAAACTTAGCATTGTGGGAAGTTGCAAAAACACAAAACCGTATTTCTCTCTTTGCCTTAAACGGTGGTCAAGCTTTGATTATCTCCTTGGCAATGACCTCTATGTTAGCTTTAGCTGCTTATGAAGTAGCAAACAAGCAGATGACCTTAGGTGATTTTGTTTTGATTAACGCATTTATGATGCAATTATTTATTCCTTTAAACTTTTTAGGTTTTGTCTATCGAGAGATCAAAGGTTCATTGGCAAATATTGAGAACATGTTTGCTTTATTAGATAAAAAACCCAAAGTTGAAGACCAGTTAAATGCTAAAGAATTAACCCTCGCTGGCGGCAAAATAACTTTTGAACAGATTGGTTTTTCCTATCACTCAGACAGGCCAATCATTAATAATTTGTCTCTTGTCATTAATGCGGGTCAAAAAGTTGCCGTTGTTGGTGAAAGCGGCTCTGGAAAGTCTACTTTGGTCAAATTACTATTCCGATTTTATAATGTCTGTGAGGGGAAAATTTTGATTGATGGCCAAGAAATCAATCAAGTCACTCAGCAGTCATTAAGAAACAATATTGGTATTGTACCTCAAGACACAGTGTTATTTAATGATACCTTGTTTGCTAATGTCCATTATGGAAACCCGAGTGCCAGTAAAAGCGAAGTATTCAAAGCAATAGAATTGGCCCATTTATCTCGGTTTATTACTTCATTACCTGACGGCGTTGAGACAACAGTTGGTGAACGTGGGTTAAAACTCTCTGGTGGTGAAAAACAAAGAGTGGCGATAGCACGAACAATTTTAAAAAATCCAGCTATTTTAGTCTTTGATGAAGCAACATCTTCTTTAGACAGTCATTCAGAACAAGCTATTTTAGCGGCTATTGATGAAGTGACTCAACACCGAACCAGTCTTGTGATTGCTCACAGATTATCTACTATTGTTGATGCCGACAATATCATTGTGATGAAAGAAGGTGAAATTATAGAGCAAGGTAACCATCAAAATCTATTAGCTCTAAATGGCCATTATAAAAATATGTGGCAACTCCAACAATCATTTTCTAATGAGTAATGGTGATTTTATGCAAAGAGAAATTAAACAAACAAAACTGTGGTTAGAACAAATTATAGTTGGCTTCAACTTTTGCCCATTTGCTAAGAAAGAGTTAGTAAACAATGCTATTCATTATCATTTGTCGGCTAATCACAAAGTTAAACTTGCCCTTGATGAATTGGTTGAACAGTACTTTTATTTAACTGACCATAGTGAAGTGGAAACATCATTAATTATCTATAGTGAAGGTTTTAAAAGTTTTGAGGGTTACTTAAATTTAGTTGCCTATGCTGAAGAGTCACTGATCAATTCTGGTTTTGAAGGTATATTCCAGCTGGCAAGCTTTCACCCCGACTATTACTTTGAGGGAGAAGATTTTGATGATGCTGCTAACTTTACTAACCGCTCACCATATCCTAGTTTACACATCATTCGAGAAGCCAGTATGACAAAGGTTTTGAATGTTTATAAAAATCCAGAACAAATTCCTGTTAATAATATCAATTTGGCTAGATCTAAAGGTGCACCTTTTTTTAGTCAGTTGTTAATAGATATTAAACAGAGTAATTAATTTTAATCATCGATAATTCCAAGTTTTATTGAATCGCGCAGAGAAATCGTAATCATTTATATATAATTGTTAACAGAGTCATAACTTCTTTTGAACTAGGTTAATCAGAACGGTATAATAGGTTAATTATGTGATCTTTTGTCGATCACTTTGTATTGTAAGGGGTAATGTTTTGGCGGAAGAAAAGAGCGTTTTAGAGGTTGGAGGTAGTATTGAAAAAGCGGTTAAGGGTGAATTTACCATTGATCAACAGTCTATATTAAATGAGGCTTGGCAAAATACTTTAAGTTCTCGTATGTCGATTAATCTAGGATTATTGGTTATATTTATTTTTGCTACTATGGTCTCTTTACTTGTTATAGATGCTTTAGGTGGTTATGAAGTTATTCTTGCAGATCCTCAAGCCAGTATGATTTTTAATATTATTGTTACACTCTTGACTTGGCCTTTTTTGGCTGGAATCGAAATGATGGGTGTTTTACATGCGGTAGGTATGAAAACTAAGCCTAAATTAATCTTTTCATTTCTGAAACGTGGAAGCTGGGTTGCACTTTGTGCGTTAATCTCCTCTTTATTTGTTGGTATAGGTTTACAACTGTTTATTATTCCTGGAATATTTTTAGCTGTAGCACTTTCGTTAGTTATTCCTTTAGTCGTTGAAAAAAAATTCTCCCCCATAAAGGCAATCATTGTTTCGCTTCAAGCGCTACGTTTTCAATGGTTTAAAATATTTTCGATTTACCTATTGTTGATTTCAGTGTTAATAGTCAGTCTTTTACCCCTTATATTTTTAGCACAAACAAGTTTATCAGTTGTCGGTGGTGTTATTTTCTTTTTTAGTTTATCTTACCTTGCACCGTTTTATTTTAATGTTAAAGGTATTTTGTATCGTGAAATATTTGGACTCCAATTGATTTCTATTGATGGCGTGACATTACCGCCTTCACCTAATGATACTTTTACTGCTTAAATGCCTAAGTGTGAAAAGAAAAGTGTTAAGGTGTCGACAATATTATTACTTATTAGTTTAATGATTTCCTTGATCGCACCTTTTACATTTCAAAAAATAAAAAAACCTAAAGATTGGTTAGTTCAAAAATCTAAAATAGTTGAAAATACTAAAAAAATTCAAAAGACTAGAGTAATAAAAAAAGTCAACGTAATTAAAAAGCAGATACAAGTAATCGAAAAACCTTTGCACCAAATCCTATTACCAGATTTTGTTAATACCCAAGATATTAAAAAGAAGAAAAAACAGTTTTTTAATTTTTTACGTCCAATTATTGAAGTAGAAAATCAAAAATTACTCAATATTAGAATCCAATTAAAACGTTGGCGAAAAAAAGTAAGCTTGGAAAAAAAATTATCTCAAGGGGAATTAAAAAAAATAGGGAATTTAATTAAAAATTATAAAGTAAAAGGAAAATACTCTTTATTACAGCAATTAGATGAACTTTTGATCCGTATTGATATTGTACCAACACCCTTAGTTTTGGTTCAGGCAGCAAATGAGTCAGGTTGGGGAACATCAAGGTTTGCCCGTATTGGTTTGAATTTCTTCGGTATTTGGTGTTATAGACCCGGTTGTGGAATGGTTCCAAATGACCGTAACCATAGTGCGAAACATGAAGTTGCTGCTTTTAATAGTGTTGATAAAGCAGTGAAACGTTATCTGAATAACATTAATACCAACAATGCCTATATTCTTCTTAGAACGATTCGAAAGCAATTAAGGGCGCAAAATCAGCCGTTACAACCTAAAATATTAGCCACGGGCTTATTGGCATATTCTGAACGTGGTACAGATTACGTATTAGAAATAATTGCGATGATTAGACATAATCGCGTTTATTTTAACACTAAAGCAGTTCAAGGCGATTAACTGAACAGTACCTTATCAAATCCTTGATAAGGGTTAGCATTATAAATATTGGTCAATATCGAATTATCGAGGCTCTTAAATTATTTAATTCTTCTATTTAATGTTTTATGTCGGCTAGATTGATATCTGGGTAAATCACATGCGGTAAAAGCATAGTGACCTAATACTCGACATTTACTAAAGTTGATTTTATCCACCATAATTTTTTTGCGGCAAGACATTATAAAATAGGATGTGATGTTCGATCCAGTCCGGCGGCCTCTCTTACTCATTTTTATAATATATCATGTGCTTAAATATAGGGTGTAAGTCGTCTTTTCTGCTGTTTTTTATTTCAAAACACACTCTATTTTTATCCTGTGGTTTTAATGCTGTCAAAGGTAAAGGATGTTATTTCCTAAGATGATTTTCGATTTAATATATTGCTTTATAAAGCTTTTATTTTATATGCTTAAAGGCTTTTCTTTTAATTATCGTAATAACATCGGTAACGCGTAATTAGGTTTGTAGCTAATTAATAGACCATTTTATTTTGTCTTTAGTAATGGCTAGATCTGAGCTTTGTTGTGATTTTTTCTTATATTGACTGAATTGATTTTGTTTAAGAGAGAAGATTATCCGGATGTTATTAGATATTGTGCAATCAATGTCGTTTTATTTTAGACACAAATTTATAAATAAATAGAAAAGTTGGATTACAAGATAAAAGCAACAAAGGTTGCTTTAAACTTTCTGCTAGATCTAGCAATTACAATTAGCATTTAAAAGGAGATACATAGCCCTCAGGTTTTAAGGCTAAAACATCACAATTTAGTTTATCAATAACATGCTCTGCGGTATTACCTATTAAAGCAGCAGATATACCAGTGCGACCAATTGTTCCCAATATGACTAACTCTGCATCAAGTTCATTAGAAGTAGTCTCAATTACGGTCTCAGGTAGCCCTTCTTTGACAAAAGTATTCTCTGTGACAACCCCATACTGTTCGGCATGGGTTAACATCGCATTTTGGTGGTGTTTAAGCATTGAATCGTTATATTGGCTTGCATCAAATTCAGGGATCTCGATGGCTATATTAACAGGGGTTCCAGGGTAAGAATTGACTAAATGGACCCTTCCTTTTAGTAAATGGCCAAAACTATTGGCTGTTTCAGTAATTTTATTGTTAAGTGACTGATGCTCAGCTTCATCACTACCAATGTTTATGGCAGCAAGTATATTACCATTCTCTGGCCAACTGTGCTCTTTTACTAGAAGGACAGGGCAAGGGCATTTGCGTAATATGTGCCAGTCTGTTGGAGTAAAGATTACTGATTTAAATTTATCGTGTTGATGAGTGGCTTTAATGACGAGGTTATATTTTTTATTTATCACTTGCTCGATGATGGCTTCAAAAGGACGATTATGCCAAACAACTTTGTGGTTTATGGTGATGCCTTGATGTGGTAAGTCATCAATAATGTTTTTAAGCCATAACTCCCTATCTTCTACTACAGATTGACGCATATCTTCTCGTTCATCGCTTGAGAGCATAGTTGTCATCTCATAGGAAAAGTCGAAAATAGTAAGAAATGCAGTAATCACAGATTGAGTTCGCGTCGCTAATTCAATGGCTCTTTTGAGGGATTTTTGATCTTCTGTGGTTGGGTCTATAACTACCAGTATATTTTTATATTGTTCCATAATATGCCTCAAATAATTGATTTAACGTGGTTTACTATAGATAAAAACGCCAATACTTTACAGATTTATATTTTTATATATATCATGTTATTAACTTTATTTATTATTAACACAAGCATAGTATTAAATAGAATGTTTTAGAAGGTTTTTACTCATTTATTGATTGTACTGGACATAGCTGACTAATTTAAAATTATAAATAAGCAGGCGGAGTTAACTTATCAACCCAGACAGTTGTCAGTAATTTATCACAGACATGACAACTTTTATTTGATAAATGGCTAATGATTACTTATGTTAGGCTAATTTAGCGAGCAAGATGAGTTACACAACTACTAGCGATTTGGCAATACATGTTACGAGTCTTTAAATTATTAAACTTAGTTAGGTTTAATTAGAACATGAGTTGATAGGCATAATGTATACTGTAAAAGCCATAGAGAATAATACCAATCGCTATAAATTTTCTCACGGTATTATTCTTTAAGAAATTCTTGACACTCAATAGACCAAAAGACATCGTTAATAGCGCAGGTAAAGTGCCTAAGCCAAAACTTGCCATGATCAATGCACCTGTTTGGGGATCACCACTGGCTAATGCCCATGTTAGCGTCGAATAAACTAATCCACAGGGTAACCACCCCCAAATAGCCCCTAGACTTAGTGCTTTTAGTGGACTATTTACCGGTATAACCTTTTTACTCAAAGGCGAGATAAGTTGCCAAAGTTTTTTACCAAGGGTTTCAACTTTACTGAGAATCATTAGCCACTGACCAAGGTAGAGGCCAAGAAGTACTAAAAATATTCCGGCAATAATTCTTAATCCAGCAAGTGGTAGGCCAATATTCTTTGCAGCTATTGAACCGGTAAAACCTACGATAGCACCTAAAATAGCATAAGAGCCTATTCGACCTAGGTTATAACACAAAATTATGACAAGTTTTGACTGAGTCTGTTTTTTAGGGGTATTATTCTGTAGTAAATTATTTTTCAGTAAAGGGTCCTGAGAAATAGCAGAGGTTAACATGCTAGTTATACCGCCACACATAGCTAAACAATGACCCGCGCTTAGAAGGCCGATGATAAAAGCTGATAATAGATCAATATCCATTTTTAGGGGGGGTATCTTTTTCTTGGTTGGTCGATTTATTTATCTCATTTGATGTTGTTCTTGATTTATCTGTACTGCTGTCATTATCAAATAATATGCTCATCCCTTGTTTCTCAAGATCAGTAAATTGATTTGTTCTGACCGCCCAAAAAAAAAGGTAGATGCCGAGTGCGGTAAGCAATATAGCAACAGGAATTAAAACGTAAATAATACTCATGAATTTGAATACCTCTGTTAATTGATTTTTATCTTTTTAGTAAGCGCAATGAATTAGTTATAACGATGAGTGAACTAGCCGACATACCAATAACAGCCATATAGGGGGTAATAAAACCTGCCATCGCTAAAGGTAATACTATGGCATTATAACCAAATGCCCAACTATAGTTTTGATAAATAATCAGACGATTTTTATTGGCCACTCTTAATAAGGTTTGTACCGCTGATAATTGATTATGAAGTAATATGACATCAGCACCATTTTTGGCTATATCGGTACCACTCCCCATCGCAATGGAGACATGAGCTGCACCAAAGACCGGAGTGTCATTAACGCCGTCTCCAATCATGGCAACTGTTTTTTTAGCTTTGGCTATTAATTGTTCACCTGTGATTATTGATATACCTTGTAATTCTTTAAGTTTATTAACCTTATCTTGAGCATTTAATCCACTATATATTTTATCCATTGATAAAATTTCTGAAACCTTTTTACAACCCGATTCATTATCACCGGAGAGCATTATCGTTTTAACTTGTTTTTCTTTTAAATGGTCGAGTAATAACTGTGCGTCATCTCTAACATGATCCTCTAAATAAAACACAGCAATTAATTTATTAGTTTTGTTATTATTGTTTACCACTAAAACACATTGTGCATCTTTATATTTATCTAAATCAGCGTTATTTTGTAATAACCATGAGGGTTTACCCAAGGTAAATATTTGTTGATTAATACACCCTGAAACACCTCTACCTGGATGAACAACAACCTCAGAAGCACTATATTTAAAATCACGATATAATTTAAAGGCCTTAGCGAGTGGATGTTCAGAATGACTTTCAAGGGCAGCCGCAAAACCAAGAGTCTGCTCCTGGTCAAAACAGCCAAGTGTAATGGTTTGTTTAATAACAAATTCACCCGTGGTTAAGGTGCCGGTTTTATCAAAGGCAAAACTAGTTACTTGCGGAATTGTTTCCATCACATGACTTGATTTAATCATAATACCATCACGATTTAAACGTGTTGTAGAACAAGTTAATGCTGTTGGAGTGGCAAGAGATAAAGCACAAGGGCAGGTAACCACTAAGACTGATAAAGTAATCCAAAAGGCTTGCTCTGGTAAATGTTGCTGCCAATAGAAAGCTGTTGTTATGGCACACAGTAATATCAAGGCAACAAAATACTGAGCAATTTTATCTGAAAGTTGAGCTAGTTTAGGTTTGTGAGCCTGTGATGTTTCACTTAATCGAATCAGTTGACTTAAAAATGAATAACTACTTTCTTGCATCACTTTAACCTGAAGATTACTGTCACCATTAATGGTACCCGCAAAAACTTTATCACCCACTGATTTAGTGACCGGTATTTGTTCTCCTGAAAGCATCGCTTCATTCAACTGACTTTTACCTAAAGTTATCTCTCCATCGGCGGGTACCAACTGTCCTGGTTTAATGATAACTAAATCATCAACAATTAATTGTTTTGCGGCTATGAATATTTCTTTTTTATCAACAATTTTAGTCGCTGTCATTGGCATCAGTTTTAATAAGTTAGCCGACACCTCAGCGGCACGAGATCTGGCTCTAAACTCGAGAAATTTACCGATAAGCAATAAAAATGTAAACATTGCCACTGATTCAAAATAAACTTCGCCTTTTTGGCTTATCGTTGCCCAAACACTCGCACTGAAAGCGAGTGTGATTGCAATGGTGACAGGAACATCCATAGATAGTCTATGCGCCTTTACTGAACGAATAGCGCCTTGATAAAAGGGGAGTGCACCGTAACAAATAATTGGAATTGTTAGGAGTAAACTTGCCCAACGCAAGTAAATTAAATTATGCTTTTCCATGCCGGAAAATGCACCAAAATAAAGTCCAACTGCGATCATCATGACTTGCATCATTAAAATACCAGAGATACCTAGACGTTTAATAAAAGCTTTTGCTTGTATTTGATTGTTTTCTTCGGATTGACTTGCTTTAAAGGGAAACGCTTGATAACCAATATGTTGAATCTTGGTAATAATGTCACTGAGTTTAAGCCGATTATCTTGCCACCTTATTGTCGCTCGCTGTGTTGTCGCATTGACAGAAATAGAAGTAACCCCTGCTATTTTATCAAGTTGCATCTCTATAAGCCAAGCACAAGCGGAACAAGTAATACCATCAATGCTTAAAATTGTTTCTTTATATTCGGCCGTTTTGAAAGTAAATTCACTTTGAAGACTTTCGTCATCGAGCAGTTGATTACATTTGAGTTGCTCGGGAATTAGCGCCGAACCTTTTGGGGCTAGTTCGGTTCGAAAACGATAATAATCAGTTAAGTTATTATCGACAATGGTTGTGGCAACTGCTTCACAGCCTATACAGCACAAAGCTTGAGGTTGATTAAAAATCGTTACGAATATCTCTATTCTTGTAGGGACCAGTTCGCCACAATGAAAACAACTTTTGACCATTGATTAGTTCGCTTGTGTCAAATCAGGAGCTATTTCTATAAATTCAGACAGTGGTAAATATATGGTATTTTGAATTTTCCAATGGTCTTCAAAAGGAGTAATAGTGATACGCCATTTACCCTCTAAAACTTTAAGTAACGCTTTAACAGTCAATTGTTCTTCGGTAGTATCCCCAGTAAAATCATGTCTGAAGTTACCATCACCATCAGGAGTTAATACTAAATAAAAATCTTTATGTTCTTGAGTAGGATGGAAAAAATTAACATTTAATAAAGGAAAGGTTTTTTTAATTCCCGTTGGTTTTATCACTAAATTATTATTTGATAATTTAAAATCAAATTTCATTCCTAATTTCTGAGCATTTTTGACTTTAGCGAGTTGCAAATTGATCGCTTTTCCTTTTTTATAATATTCACCAATAACCAATGAATCAGGTTCATGATTTGCAATTATATAAGTGGAGATACCAGCGACAACGGCTGTAAAAGGGAGAATAAAAACAAACCAAGCCCAGGGCTCTTTATACCAAGGAGTAATCATATGTTTCATTAATACTATTGAATAAAAATAGACTGCTATTGTACTGTTTTTACTAACCCAATTCCATAAAGTTTATGCCATTGGACCATTCAATAGCTGATTAAAAACCAGTATTGTTACTGGCTGTTAATATTATTCTCTTTTATCGGATTATCTTCCGCCGTTGGCGATGATTATTCTAGCCATTTCATCAGCAACTTCACCGGTTGGACGATTTTGTTCTCGTGCTTTTTCGAAAACGTTTAATAAAGTGTTATAGATTTCTTCAACTTTTTTCGTTGAAATATCAGCACAATAATCATCTTCAAATGAAACATTGATAATACCACCAGCGTTAATAATATAATCTGGGGAGTATAAAATATCTAAATCTAATAGTTTTTGGTCGAAACTTGTATGAGCTAATTGATTGTTCGCACAACCGGCAATTATTTTCGCTTTTATTCTACAGATTGTATTATCATTAACGGTTGCACCTAAAGCACAAGGTGCATATATATCAACATTTTGGTCATAAATCTCCTCCAAACTAACCAGAGTAGCATTAAATTCAATAGCGGCTTTATCTAGGGTATCTTGATTGATATCAGTGACAATAAGTTTTGCACCTGCATTATGCAAATGTTGACATAATGCATAACCAACACTTCCTAAACCTTGAACTGACACCGTTAGTCCTACTAAGTCATCTCGTCCAAATTTAAATTTAACCGCCGCCTTGATTCCTAAAAAAGTACCTAAAGCGGTAAAAGGTGCAGGGTTACCACTTTTATCTTCAGTTCCGGTGACAAATGGTGTCACTGTATTGGCAATTGCAATATCATCAGTGTTGATATTAACGTCCTCAGCACTAAAATAACGGCCACCTAAGTTATTCAGTTTCTCACCAAAAGCTTTAAATAAGGCTTCTGATTTTATGGTTTTTGCATTACCAATAATAACAGACTTACCACCACCCATTTTTAAACCTGCCATGGCATTTTTATAGGTCATACCACGAGATAAACGT
>Ga0307489_10000395_pt1 | contig 26005 bp, 42 predicted proteins | sample SB12metaG_FD_202247 | JGI IMG/M metagenome (GOLD analysis project Ga0307489, IMG submission 202247) | Sea-ice brine microbial communities from Beaufort Sea near Barrow, Alaska, United States - SB 1.2 | ecosystem: Environmental > Aquatic > Marine > Coastal | place: USA: Alaska | collected... | reverse complement strand
TCTGCTCCTCCACCCAGGGGCTTACGCTCATCCACCCCTCAGCTCAATTTAAGCACGTTTCGGGGATACGTATGCCAAGTGGGGTTATATTGTGCCCATAAGGGGGTAAGTTTCCCCTAAAAGCAGGCCAGCTGCGTAGTATAGGGGGGTAGGTGATTCCATAATGGGGGTAATTTCATTGAAGTACACAGCTCAGAAAAGCAGCAAAATGGACGAGTGTAAGTCCCTGCCTCTACCTCCCCGAGGAGCGCAGCAGCGGCACCGGCAAACCGCTCCTCGCCGAAGTGACGCAAGTTGAAATTGAAAGCAAAGTTTGAAAGCGGTTTATCATATTGTAGCTTCAAGCGCTGAAGCCATCGACGCTTTCAGCACGGGATTTGAAACTGTCAACCAGCACAACCCTAAACCCTGAACCCCAAACCCCAAATCCTAAACCCTAAACCCCGAACCCTAAACCCTACCTCGCTGGCTGCCGCGGTCTGCGCCGCGTTTTCCTCCGCCTTGCGCACAGCGGCGGTCACGGCTGTGGCGGCTCCGGCGGCGGCGGCGGCCGCAGCGCCAAGCGCCCACGCTTCGGCGCCGCGAGCCACGGCCGGACGCACACTGTTTGCCTTATCATATGATGTCATTTACACTGGGTTGGCGTTTCCGGATTCGGACGGATTCGATCGAGGGTTGGATTTGGGTGGATTCGAGTGCATTCCTAGATCCCGAATTTGGAATCCGCCAACCCGGCATTTACATCAACACAACAGGTTTAAAAACGCGCTGGACTACGTGACAAACAATATTTGCCCGGCCTTACCGCGAGCAATGTCGACATCACCCTTCAGGGCATCCTAGGTGTAGCGGCGCAAGTTGAAATTGAAAGCAACTTCTGAAATCAGTTCATCACATTTTAGCTTCAAGCGCTGAAACCCTGGGCCAACGAGGGATCAACCTGCACCTGAGATGGCGTTTCCGGAGTCGGACGGATTCGGTCGAGGGTCGGATGCGGGTGGATTCAGGTGGATTCCGGGCAGCCCGCAGGGGGAAATTTTGCGTTATTTTACAGTTGTATGGGAAATTTAACCCTTCAGAAATGGAATCAGGATTCAGACGGATTCGGCCGAGGGTCGGACTCGGTTGGATTCGGGCGGATTCTTAGACACCGGAAATGGAATGAGCCAACTCAGACCTGCACCGCCCTGCCAAGGCGGCATCCGCGGCGGCCTGCGCGTCGCCCAGAACGACGGCGAATTCCCGGTGATCTTCCCGTTGACCTTTGCGTGCATCGGCCAGAGCGGCGGCGGATGCGTTGCGGCTCGCCACCATCTCGCCCCGTGCGTCAGCGAGCTCCAAGGTGATCACCTTAACGGTGGCTTCGAGCGCCTCGGCACGCCGCCATGACCTCCACGTCCTCCTTCCCGCCACGAGCCTCGCCTCCGTGTCTGCCAAAGTGGAGGCGGCGGCGTCATCCCGCGCGGCGTCGGCGGCGGCGGCAGCGACCATGGCGGCGGCGGCGTCATCCCGCGCGTGGTCCAGCGCTGCGTGTGCCGCACCCAGCGCCTCGTCCTTCGAGAATCGGCACATGTTGAATGTGAAAGCAAAAGCTGGAAGCAATTTATCGTATTAATAGTTTCAAGAAACCACAGCAGGCGCTGTCAACACGGGATTTGAAACGGTCAGCTGCACCGCCTCACCTTGGCGGCGGCGGCGGCGCCCAGCGCGGCGTACTGCTCCACTTGCGCCGCCGCCGCAGCACCCGCCTCCGCCCAAGGACTCACACTCCTTCAGACTCAAGCTTCAGTCAATGGTGGATCTCAGCGACAATGAAGGGCGATCTCAGAAGGGAGTGAGGCCCCACCGCTAGCACTGCCGTGTGTTGCCTCCACTTCCAGGACTTCCGCTTCGCCTCCGTGTCCGCCGCGTCGGCAACCGCCACTTCCATGCCCGCCACCGCGGCGGCGGACGCCGCCGTGGCCACCTCCAGCGCCGCCGCCGCCTCCTCCGCCGCCCCCGCCGCCGCAGCCGTGGCGGCTTCGAGTGCCGCCGCCGCCCCCTCCGCCGCCCCCGCCGCCGCTGCCGTGGCCGCCTCCAGCACCGCCGCCGCCTCCTTCGCCGCCCCCGCCGCCTTCTCCGCCGCCGCCGCCGCTCCTGCCGTGGCAGCCTCCAGCGCCCCCGCCGCCTCTTCCGCCGCCGCCGCCGTCGCTGCCGTGGCCGCCTCCAGTGCCGCCGCCAGTTCCGCCTCACGCTCCGACGACCAGGGGCTGATACTCGTCCACTTTTCAGCTCAACCTGAGCCGTTTCTGACGGAAAATATGCCCTAAACCCTCCCTGATACACCCCCTAAACACCCCCTAAACGACCCCTGAATGCACGCCCTAAACCACAGAAAGCGCATACGATGAGCTGAAAAGTGGACGAGTGTAAGCCCTGCTGACGAGCCGCGCGCTGCCGCTTCTGCAGCGTCCTCTGCCGCTGCTGCGGTAGCATCTGCCGCTGCCGTGGCGGCCTCCAGCGAGGGGCGTACACTCGGTCCCATTTCAGCTCAACTTGAGCTCTTCTGCCCACCGTGTAACCTAACTTAACCCATGAATGTGTCCTGGAGTTGCTCAAGCTGAGTTCTAGCGTGAACGAGTGTAAGCCCCTGCCTCCAGCGCCGCCGCCGCCTCCTCCGCCGCCCCCGCCGCCGCTGCCGTGGCGGCCTCCAGCGCCGCCGCCGCCGCCTCATCCCCCGCAGCCGTGGCCGCTTCCAGCGCCGCCGCCAGTTCCGCCTCGCTCGCCTTCGAGTAGAGTGACAAGATGTGATCCGATATCGATATGGGAGATCGATATGGGAGAGCGATATGGGAGATCGGACGTTAGTCAGATATCGATAGGGTGGTCGATATGGAAAATGGTGTATCGATATGTGATACGATAAATCGATATGGGCTTCTACCTTATCGATATGGTCATCCTGGATGTCGATACGGGATATGGTCTGATGATATGGGAGATGACAGTATCGATATGGGAGATGACCATATCGATATGGGATATCTTGTCACTCTGCCTTCGAGCTGTAGCTCTCCATCAGCGCTGCCTCCGCTGCGGCGAGCGCCTGGTCCGCGGTGGCGGCGGCGGTGGCGGCCTCAGACATGGCGGCGCCGAGCGCAGCCTCCGCGATTTGTGCTGCCTCCGCCGCCGCCGCCGCTGCCGCATAGCGAAGCGCCTGCACATCTTTCGCTGCCGCCGCTGCTGCCGCCACCGCCTCCTCCTCCACCTCCGCGATGGCATACGCTGCCTCTACTGCCGCCTCCTCCGCCGCCGCCGCGGCGGAATGCGCTGCCGCCTCTGCCGCCTCCTCCGCCGCAGCTGCAGTAGCATCTGCCGCAGCCCTGGCCGCCTCCAGCGCCGCGGCCGCCAGTTCGGCCTCCCGCTCCGCCGACCAGGGTCTTCCACTCGTCCACTTTTCAGTTCAACCTGAGCCGTTTCTGACACAAAATACACCCTACACACCCCGTAATACCCCCATACACCACCTGAATACCCCTTCATTAATCCGTCAATGCACCACCTGTCCCACAGAAAGCGCTCATACGTTAAGCCGAAAAGTGGACGAGTGTAAGCCCCTGCCGCCAACCCGCACTCCGCGGCGGCGATTGCAGCAGCGGCCGCCGCGGCCAAGGCGGCAGCGGCGGCCTCAGACCAGGGGCTTACACTCTTCCACTTTTCAGCTCAACATAAGCGCTTTTTGTGGGATAGGGGGTGCACTGAGGGGTTGTTTAGCGAGTTTCCAGGAGGTGGCAGGGGGTATGAGGCGTTGGTTAGGGTGTATTTTGTGTCAGAAACGGCTCAGGTTGAGCTGAAAAGTCGACGAGTGTAAGCCCCTGCCTCAGACCTGGCATCACCGAGCGCAGCCTCGGCAATTTGTGCCGCTTCCGCAGCTGCCGCCGCCGCCTGGTTGCGAAGCGCCTGCATATCCTCCGCTGCTGCCGCCGCCGCCGCCTCCGCCGCTGTGGCTGTCTGCAGCGCCGCCGCCAGTTCTACCTCGCGCTCCCACGACCAGGGGCTTACACTCGTGCACATCTTTGCTCAACCTGAGCCGTTTTTGTCATTGAAATCAGAAAAGCACCGCAAGACATGGGACAGACAGTGCTCATGTTGAGCAGAAAAGTGGACGAGTGAAAGTCCCTGCCCACGACCCGCTCTCCGCGGCGGCGATGGCTTCTGTAGCGCGCGCTGACTCTTGCTTCAGAGCGCACTGCGCCTGAGACTAGGATCCGACAGTCATTGCTCACCACATCATCGACACTCATTCGAAGCCTAGTCTCGTGAAATACATTTCAGCCTGTGACATATCGAGCAATATCTGGCAGGCCCAACCCGGGACATGACATCTTCGAGCGACGCTGCCGCTCTGGTGTCCGCCGCGGCGGCGGCAGCGGCGGCCTCAGATCTGGCGGCGCCGATCGCAGCCTCCGCCTCCGCCGCTGCCGCCTCCGCCTCGTTGCGAAGCGCCTGCACAGCTTCCGCTGCCGCCGCCGCCGCCTCCGCCGCTGACGCGGTGGCGGCGGCGGCGGCTTCCGTGGAGTGCGCAGACTCCTGCCTCAGATCGGCGAAGGCTACCTCCCCGCGCCATGTCCGCCACTTCAGAGTGGACTCCGCCCGGGACTAGGGACTCACATACATTGCTCGCCACGTCACCGTCACTCATTTGAAGCCTCACAGAGAGCGAGAGGCGTCAGCGTGCATGAGGAGGCACCAGGCTTCTGCCTTCGCCCCCGTGTATTTGACGACTCAGAATCGTCTCGTGAGATAAGTGACCACCTAATTATGACGTGTCGAACAACATATGGCAGGACTTACCCGGGACATGGCTTGTTCGAGCGACGCTGCCGCCTTGGTGTCCGCGGCGGCGGCGGCAGCGGCGGCCTCAGACCTGGCGGTGCCGAGCACAGCCTCCGCGACTTGCGCCGCCTCCAACGCTGCAGCCACCGCCTCGTCGCGAAGCGCCTGCAAATCCTCCGCTGCCGCCGCCGCTACCGCTGCAGCCGCCGCCTCCACCGCCTCTTCCGCCGCCGCCGCGGTAGCACGCACAGCCGCCTCGGCCGCCTCCTCCGCATCATGCAGCGCCGACTGCAACGCCTGCGCGGCGGCAGTAGCGGCGTCGGCGAGTGCGGCTCGCTTGTCATCCTCCGCGACATGTGCCGCCTCCGCTGCCGCCGCCGCCGCCTCCTCGCGAAGCATCTGCAAATCCGCCGCTGCCGCCACCGCCGCCGCCGCCGCCGCCGCCGCGGTGGCACGCGCTGCCGCCTCCGCAAGCGTCGCCTTGGCAGCCTCGGCATCCAGGCGGTCCGTTGCACCGGCCATCAGAAGCTGCGTCATGGCCGCCTCCCGGGTCTTGCCCGCCGACAAGTAGCAGCACAAGTAAACATTGAAAGCAGAATTTGTAAGCAGCCTATCAGGAGTTAGTTGCAAGCGCTCGTTTCCCGGCGCTTGCAAGACGGGATTTGTCGGTTCAGCTTGACGATGCACCGCCTACCGACGCCTCGGTTCCGATGGCGGTGACCAGGCGCGACTGCGTGGCCAGATCACCCTCCACTGATGATAGGCTAATAGTGGTGGCCTGAAGCTTCGATGACTGCATGCTGAGCTCCTCCTCCAGCAAGGGGCTTCAACTCGTCCACTTCTCAGCTCAATGTGAGCCGTTTTTGGTCACTGAGCCACCAAAACTATCCTGCTCTCCCTCAACAGGTGCTTACGTTGAGTTGAAGCATATGCGAGTGTAAGTCCCTGCCTCCAGCACCAGGATGCGGTCGTCCGACATCTTCATGGCAGCGACGGCACGCCCGAGCTCGCCCTGGATGTAGCGGCGCAAGTTGGATTCGAAAGCTAAACTTGAAAGCAGTTACTGATATTTTAGTGTCAAGCGAGCATTTCCAGGCGTTTCAACGTGAGTTTGATCAGGTCAACGTGCACCTCCCTACCTGGATCTGACTCGCTCTGACCTCGGCGACAGCTTGCGCCGCGCCGCTGCCTGCCGCCGCCACCCTTGCCACCTCCACCTCGGTGCGCAGCGTCCGCACAGCCAGGGCCTGACGCTGCGACTCCTCGTGTGCGGGCCTGGCAGATGCTGTTCACCGCATCAAAGGATGTTATCGAGCTCGATAAATCAGGTTGGCTCTCAGTCGTGTGTGTGTGTGAGAGTGAATTGAGTTGGATGACGAGGGGGGCATCAGCGAGGCCCTTCCTCGTTGGCGCTGCGCAGCCTGTGATCGAGGGAGGCGGCGGCGTCGGCCTTGGCGGCGGTGATGTCGGCGGCCGCCTCCGCCATCAGCTCGGCGGTGGCAGCGGTGAGGAAGGCCTCATAGCGCGCCGCTTCATCCTTGCTGTAGGGTCTGACATACATTGCCCGCCATGTCATCAAAGACACTCCGAATCCTCGTCTCTTTTGTGCGTGCTAGGGGGGGGTATATTTTATGAAAATTGGGGTATTCAAATGGGAGCAAGCGGTCGATTGTAATTAAATTAGGTTCTCTCTAAAATTGAGAGAGGAGGGCAGCAGCTCTTTAGTCAAATGTCATCCTACGACGTGGCGAGTAACGTCTGCCAGGCCCCGCCTGTCGCGCGACGGCGGCGGCAGCAGCGGCGGCCGCGGATGAAGCGTGCACATCGGCGAGCGCCGCTTGCGCCGCGGCGAGCGCCGCATCCTTCTGCTCCGAGATCTAGCGGCGCAAGTGGTATTTGCAAGCAAAAAGTTGAGAGCAGTTTGTCACATCACAGTTTAAGCGCTCAAACCATAGGAGCTTTCAACACTGCTTTTGAAACTGTCAACCTGTACCGCCCTGCCGAGAGCGCCAGGGCCTTTACCTCCCGCTCATCGGAAGCCGCCGCCAACTCCGTAGAGCGCGCTGTCTCTTGCCTCATATCTGTGATGGCTACCTCCCCGCGCCATGTCCGCCACTTCACAGCGGACTCAGCCCGGGACTAGGGCCTGTCAGTCATTGCTCGCCACGTCATCGACACGCGTTCGAAGACTCCGACTCGTGTTGTGAGTTAAATAACCACCTATGACGTGTCGAACAATATCTGGCAGGTTCTACCCGGGACATGGCCTCTCCGAGCGCAGCCGCCGACTTGGTGTAGCGCCGCAAGTTGAAATTGAAAGCAAAACTTGTAAGCATTTCATAATATTTCAGTTTTAAGCGAGTTGTTCCAGGCGCTTTCAACATGGGTGTGTTAGGGTCAACCAGCACCGCCCTACCTCGGCTGCCGCGTCGGCACGCTCTCGCTCCTGCTCTAGCACCGCCGCCACACAGGGCCTAGCGTATGTTTCACGTCACGTCACAGAATGACATGTAACTCAAGAAATAGTGTTTCAAATTCAAGCCGCGGTATTATAAGTCAAACGGTACATTGATAGAATGTTGATACTAAGATGTTGGGTATTTATAAAACATGATAGGTGCACAGGAGAATAATTTAATACAAAGGGGGTAGAGAAGAGGCGGGCATTTTGCCAGGCCCTAGTTCAGTGGTGAGGTCATGCTATTTGGCTCAGGAAACGGGGGCTCAAAATTGGGGTCGAGGACGTGGCGGGCATTGTGTGCCAGGCCTTACCGCCACCACAGCGAGTTCATCCTCGAGCGTCGCCGCCTTCGTCGTTGCGTCGTGTATCTGCAACTCCGCTGCCGTGATATAGCGGCGCAAGTTGGTAGTAAACGCAAGTTTCAAAGCACTTCATCATACTCCAGATTCAAGCGCCGACACCCTGCTCGGTCAATCCGAGGTCAATCCAGGGTCAACTTGGGTTCAGCCTGCACCGCCCTACCGTGAGCTTGCGCGCCATCCCTACGTCCATCGCGCGCATATCCCGCCCGGCGCGCGAGAGGGACGCGTTCACAAAGGAAACTTGGGTGGCGGCGGCGGCAGAGGCGGTCCGTAACGATTTCAGTTCGTCTCCGGTGGCGGCGGCGGCGGCCCGTGACGATTCGAGTTCAGCAGCGGTCGCGGCGGCAGCGGCCCGTGACGATTCGAGTTCCTCCGTGGCGGCGGCGGCGGTGGCAGCGGCGGCAGCGGCCTCCTCAGCAGCAGCGGCAGCCGCGGCATGCGCTCGCTCAAGCTCCTCCCTCATGCCTCCCAAGTCCAGGGGCTTACACTCGTCCACTTTTCGGCTCAACTTAAGCGCTATATGAGGCATAGGGGGAGCACTTAGGGGTTGTTTACGGGGTGTTCAGGTGGTGATAAAAGGTATTAAGGGGCGCAGGATGTATTTGTGACAGAAACGGCTCAAGTTGAGCTGCAAATTGGACGAGTGTAAGCCCCTGCCCAGGTCCCTCTTCGTCACCTCCGCCGAAGCCACCGCCTCATCGGCACGCTCCTCGGCGCGACGGAGCTTCTCGACACCGGCTTGGTAGGCGGCGAAGTCGCTCACGGCCATACCCAGGTCTTACACTCGTCCACTTTTCGGCTCAACGTCAGTGCTTTTTGTGGGACAAGGGGTGTTTTGTTTAAAGGGTATTCAGGGGGTATTCATGGCGGGGCTGGAGGGGGTGTTTAGGCGTTCAAGGGGTGTTTTGCGTCTCGGAAAGGTCTCAGGTTGAGCTGAGAAGCGGACGAGTGTAAGCTCCTGGCCATACCTTTCTCAGCCGTGGCCTTTTTGAGCGCCGCTTGGGCCTCCTGCAAGTCCTCCTCCAGCTAGGGGCTGACACTCGTTCACTTTCTTAGCTCAACCTGAGCCGTTTCCGATACAAAATACACCCTGAACACCCCCTGATAACCCTCACCCCCCCAAAACACCCCTTGAACAACCCCTAAACAAACCCCCAATGCATCCCCTATCCCAAAGAAAGCGCTTTAGTTGAGCCGAAAAGTGGACGAGTGAAAGCCCCTGCCTCGAGCAGGTCCTTCTCTTCGATCGCGATGGCAGCGCGCAGCGCGTCATCGAGGGAAGCGGCGGCAGCGAAGGCGGCAGCAGCCTCCGCATCGCAGGGCCAGCCTGATATTGACGTCACAGCGTGCGATACTAACAAATCCATGGACGGGGGATCGAAATGCGTTGGATGACGTGGCGAGCAATGTCTGCAAGACCCTACCGCATCGGCGGTGGCAGCGGCGGCGTCAGCGGCGGCAGCGGCAGCCTCCGACCTTGTAGTGCCCAGCGTAGCCTCCGCGACTGCGATCGCCTTTGCCGCCGCCGCCGCCGTCTCGTCGCGAAGTGCCTGCAAATCCTGCGCTGCCGCCGCCGCCGCCGCCTCCGCCGCCTCCTCCGCCGCCGCCTCGATGGCATGCGCTGCTGCATCTGCCGCCTCCTCCGCCGCCGCCGCTGCCGCCACCGCCACCTCCGCCGCCTCCTCCATCGCCGCCGCAGTGGCATGCTCTGCCGCCTCCGCCGCCTCCTTCGCCACCGCTGCGGTAGCATCCGCCGCTACCTTGGCCTCGGACAGCGCCGCCGCTATCCCCGCCGCAGTCTCTTCCCCCGCGGCCAACAGCGCGGCTTCAAGCTTGGCGGTGGTTTCCGCCGCCACCGCCGCCTCCGCCGTCATCGACGCCTCCACCGCCTCCAGCGCCGCCAGCGCCTCCTTCAGCTCCGCCGCCGCAGCCGCCTCAATCGCCTTCTTCTCCGCCGCGGCCGCCGCCGCCGCTGCCTCCAGCGCCGTGTCGTTATCCACCTTGATGTACGGGCGCAACTGGCAATGGAATGAAAAGCGTGAAAGCCGTTTATCGTATCTTGATGTCAAGTGCTGAAACCATGCGCTGTCTTGACGGGTTTCAACTTGCACCGCCCCACCCTGAGCTCCGCCAGAGACTGCTCCGCGGCGCGCTGGGCCGCCTCCGCCGCCGCATTGACACGCGCCTTACCGCGAGGCCTGGCGGGTAATACTCACCACGTCATCGAGCGCATGTTGAACTCACGTTTCGTGATTTGGATTACATCCTAAATGGCATGCTATGACGTTGTAAGCAACATGTAGGTCCGGGCAAGACCCGATGGGAGGTACCCGGATAATACCAGTTAAGATCGCATAGTTACAGTGACGCATGACGTTCAAGCCTTGATCTATCATTTCAAAACGTTATCCCCGCATTCTCACAAACCTCGAAAAGTCACCATGAACGTTATGCGTCACCGTAACTATGTGATTGAAGTGGTATTATCCGGGTACCTCCCATCGGGTCTTGCTCGGACCTAAATTGAGCGGGATATGTTTGTTAAACGTTGGGGTGTTCAGATAGGAGCCAGCAAGAGCGATATCTGACGTGCCCTACCAAGGCGGCAGCCTGCGCCGCGCCGCTGCCAACTGCCGCCGACCTCGCCGCATCCACCTCGGCTTCCAACTGAGCGTTGGCTTCCGCCGCGGCTGTCATCTCCGCTGCCATGTCCGCCACTGTGGCGGTGGATGCAGCTGAGGCCGCCTCCAACGCCGCCGCCGCCTCCTCCGCCGCCTCCGCTGCCGCTGCCGTGGCCGCCTCTAGCGCCGCGCCAAGTTCCTCCTCGTAGCGTGCCGCCTCCTGCTCTCGCAAGGGCCAGGCGTAAGTTGTCCGCCACGTCATACAAGGCACTTTGAACCCACGTATATTGAGTCAAATGTGATCCTACGACTTGGCGAGCAACGTCTGCCAGGCCCTGCCTCGCGCGCTGCGGCGGCCGCAGCGGTAGCCGCCGCCGCCACCTCTGCCGCCATGCCCGCCTCCATCGCCTCCATCGCCGCCACTGCCGCCGCCGCCGCGTCCGCCAGCGCCGCATCGTTATCCGCCTTGATGTACAGGCGCAACGTGCAGCTAAATGCACGACGTGGAAGCCGTGTACCGTACTCTAGTCGCAATCAGTGACACACCGCTGGCGCAGTGAGTGTCACACAGCTGGCGCAGGCAGGGACACACGGCTGGCGCAATGAGTGATAAAACAGCTGGCGCAGTGAGTAACACACAGCTGGCACTGGTAGTGAGTGACACACAGCTGGCACTGGCAGCGACACACAGTTGGCTGATCAATAACACATAATAGGGCACAGCTAGCTCCGTCAGGTGTGCACAACGTTGGTTTGCACCTACACACAGCTGGCGCAGAAAGTGACAGACGGTTTCAAATGCTGAAACCACGCGGTTTTATCACCGGTTTGCAGTTGCATTTCCCCACCTTAAGCTCCGCCATAGACTGCTCCGCGGCGCGTTGGGCCGCCTCCGCAGCCGCGTTGACCCGCGCCTCAGCGCAGGGCCTGGTACATATTGCTCGTCCAGTCATCCAACGCATTTTGAACCCTGCTTTCGTGAGTAAGATGACATCCAAACAACGTCCTGTGACTTTACGAGCAATATATAACAGGCCCAACCAAGGCGGCAGCCTGCGCCGCGCCGACGCCAAGCGCTGCCGCTCTCGCCGCGTCCGCCTCGGTCCGCATCACCGCCATTGCCGCCTCCGCCTCCGCGACATCCTTGGCGCCAGTGGCGGCGGCGGAAGTAGCGGCAGCAGTGGTGGCCTGCAGCTCGGTGCGCAATGTCCTCACCGACATGGCCTGACGCTGCGACTCCTCGTGCGCGGGCCAGGCAGATACTACTCACCACGTCATAGACTGTTATATCGATATTCTATCGATATCGTGAGACCAGGCTGTTAATTGAGTTGGATGGCTTGGCGGGTAACGTCAGCCAGTTCTTACATCGTTGGAGGCGCGCAGCCTGTGATCGAGGGAGGCGGCGGCGTCGGCCTTGGCAGCTGTGATGTCAGCGGCCGCATCCGCCAGCACTGCGGCGGTCGCAGTGGCGAGGGAGGTCTCATATCGCGCCGCCTCCTCCTCGAGTGCGGCGGCGGCGGCGGCGGCAGCGGTCGTCGCTAACGACGCCTGAGCGTCGGCGGCAGCGGCGGCGGCGGCGGCGGTGGCCGCGGATGAAATCTGCGCCTCGGCGAGCGCTGATTGCGCTGACGCGAGCGCCTCGCCCCTCTGGTCCGCGAGCGCGAGGGCCTTCAGCTCCCGCTTATCGGATGCGGCTTGATAAGCGGCGGAGTCACTCGCAGCCATACCGTTATCAGCCATCGCCTTGTCGAGTTTCGCTTGGGCCTCGGACAGGAGCAGGTCCTTCTGCGCGAGCGCGAAGATGTTGTCTTCGTCCGATGTGGCGGCTGCAGCCGCGGCGGCGGCGGCGGCAGCCTCCGCATCGCAGGGCATGGCAAATATGGCGCGCCACGTCGAAGGATTCGATTCAACTCAATACACTGGGGCTCAAAATGCGTTGGACGACGTGGCAAGCAATATCTGCCAGGATGGAGAGAGTGACGCTTCCGCGTATATGAGGAGGCACCAGGTTTTCGCCCTGGCCCCCGAGAGCAATGTATGCTATGCCCTACCGCATGGAAGGCGGCAGCGGCGGCCTCCCACCTTGCAGCACCGAGCGCAGCCTTCGCGACTTGTGCCGCCTCGTCGCGAAGCGCCTGCACAGCTTCCGCTGCCTCCGCCGCTGCCACCTCCGCCGCAGCCTTGGCCTCCGACAGTGCCGCGGTCTCATCCCCCGCCACCGGCAGTGCGGCTTCTGACTTGGCAGTGGCTTCCGCCGCCGCCGCTACCTCCGCCTCCATAGCCGCCGCCTCCGTACGGCCCAGTGCTAGGACGGCCTGATACCGAGATACCACCGCGTTCTTGTCCGTCAGCGCCGCCGCCGCCGCCTCCTCCAGCGCCCTGTCGTTATCCGCCATGTTGTAGGGGCGTACTCGTACCTTCCAGTTGAATGCAACGCGTGAAAGCAATGATCATAATTTTGTTTCGAGTGCTGAAATCATGCGCTGTCACTGTCATGACGGGTCTCAGCTTGCACCGCCGCACCTTGAGCTCCGCCAGGGACTGCTGTGCGGCGCGCTGGGCCGCCTCCGCCGCCATCACTTTGTCAACCGCCGCCATCGCCACCGATGCCGCCGCCGCCATCGCCGCCGCCTCCGACATCGCCGCCTCCGCCATCGCCGCGTCCGCTGCCGCGGCCAGCTCCTCCCGTAGCGCCGCCCCCTCCAGCAGCGCGGAGTCCGCCGCGGATTGCAGCGCCTCACGCTCCTTGGTGAACGTCTCACGCTCCTGCGCGTAGGGGCGCAAATGGTTCTTGAAAGTTGCACGGTGGCATGAGGCCAGGAGTTGCCGATTTATCGTTGCAGGCGCTGGAACCAGGCGATTTCAAATGGGCTTCAACTTGCATCACTCCACCTTGGCCACTGACGTGAACCAGACCTTGGTGTTCGCTCGCGCTTCCCTGATTGTCTCCCGCGCGGCGGCCAGCTCGTTCTGAAGCAGCTCCACACGGTCCGCCGCCGCCGCCGCCTCCTTGGTGAACGTCTCACGCTCCAACGTGTAGGGGGCAAGTTGCAATTGAAAGTGGCATGGGGCCAACAGCTTTATTTGTTTCAAGCGCTGAAACGAGGCGACACGGGTTGGCTTTGCACCACCCCACCTTGGCTACCGACCTGAACCAAACCTTGGCGTTGGCTCGCGCGGCACTGAGGATCTCCCGCGCGGTGGCCAGCTCCTCGTGAAGCTGCTCGACACGGTCCACCTCCAGCTCGTCGTACCACACCCCTCGGCTGTAGTCCTGCCCGGTAGGGGGCACCGGCGCCAGCGGCAGCGCGGCGACAGCGGCGGCGGCGGCGGCGTAGGAAGGTTCATGGTACCACAAACCTGGGACGGATACCGCGTTATTGGTAACGGAGACGGCAGCGACGGGGACGGTAACGGTGACGTCGACGTCGGGCCCTCGCACTACAGGTACGCCGAAGAAACCCGACTGGCCGAGGACGATGGTCGTCCAGTCATAAGAATCGACGGGGCGGGCGGCGACGGCGGGGGCGTCGACGCCGGGGACGCGCAGGTCGCCGAAGAAACCCGTGTGACAGGGGCTTACACTCGTCCACTTTTCGGCTCAACGTAAGCTCTTTCTATGGTAGTATGGGATAGGGGAGCATGTATGGGGGGTGTGGGGGGCGTGTAAGAGGTATTAAGGGGTATTAGGGGGTGTGTCGGGTGTACGTTGTGTCAGAAACGGCTCAGGTTGAGCTGAAAAGTGGACGAGTGTAAGCGCCTGCCGTGTGGCCGCCGCTCGTGCGGTCGGAGGACTCGACAGAGCGGGTGGAGACGACCCCACTTAGCAAGGCCGGGCAGTCGCTGCGTAGGATGCCGTTCAACCCATTAGATAGGGGGGGGGGACGATGCAGCAGGCGTTGCATTGGGTGGTGGGCTGTGTCCCTGCCGCCGTTCTGCCCGTTGTTGTGGCTGTCCGCGCGCGTTCGCAGCGTCACCGTGCGTCCGTTGGTGTAACCCTTGGGCCTGGAGAAAAAGTAGGAGCTGGAGGAGGAGGAGGAGGAGGAGGAGGAGCAGGCGACGGGTCCTGACGACGCGACGCGGCGGCCGAGGCTGAAGCCGCAGCGCCGGGCGCCCAGCACCGAGGGGGCGGGAACGCGCGTCATGCCGAGCGTCACTTGTGAGCGTAGGCAAAGTGTGCGTACTTTGTGTCCACACGCGACCAGAATCGGCGTGCACAGCGATTTCAATCGTTTTATCCGACTCTGACATGCCTGCCAGATCAGCGCCACGTCGTCAGCACGTGCAGAGAAAGTTTGGGCAACGGTGCCCTCTTGGGTGTGAAGAACCCTTTCACAACAAGATTGAGCCTGCAGCGAGGTGGTTTCAAAGCCATCGCCGACCCTGCCGGTTTGAAACGCTGAAAATGCTCAGCCGGTGACACAGCAAATAGTGGGCACTCGGAACCTGAAAGACGGCACGAGTGCCGTGCGACGAGCGCACAACCCTGGCACAGTCGAAAACGACTAAGCAATAGCGCTTATGAAAGCCGCTTCTTGTCGCCTATGTGCACACACACGTCGCCCTACGCGGCAAAGATCACATGGCGCGCTGCATGACGTCTGCTCCCGCCCCCGCGGCGCTGGCGGCCCGGCGTGGCGGCTTCAGCCTCGGTCGCCGCGTCACGTCGTCAGGACCCACCGCCTCCTCCTCCACCTCCTCATCCTTTTTCTCCAGGTCCAAAGGCTCCAACGGCAACGGACGCACGCTCGCGCTTCGATCGCGCGCGGCCGCCGTCTCCGTCCCGGGTTTCTTCGGCGACCTGCGCTCCCCCGACGCCACCGCCCCCGCCGCCGCCGACGCCTCCGCCGTCGCCGTCCCGGGCTTTTTCGGCGACCTTTCCGTCCCCGATATCGCCGCTCCTGCCGAGCGGTACTACAGTCGCGGGGTCTGGTACGACGAACCTCCCGCCGGCGCTGCCGCCGCCGCCGCCGCCCCGCCGGCGCCGGCGCCCCCCGCAGCCGAGCGGTACTACAGTAAGGGAGTATGGTATGACAGCCTCTCCGCCGTCGCCGCCGCCACCGGCGCTCCCGCCCCTGCCGCCCCCGCCGCACCCACACCCGAGCGGTACTACAGTAAGGGGGTATGGTACGATGCACCCCCCTCAAGCGCCGTCGCTGCCCCCGCCGCCCCGGCCGCCACCGCACCGGAGCGCTACTACAGCCGAGGGGTATGGTACGATGCACCCCCGGCCGGCGCCGCCGCTGCCGCCACCCCCGCCCCCGCTGCTCCCGCCCCTGCCGCCGCTGCACCGGCGTCGGCGCCCCTCGCAACCGGGAAGTACTACAGCAAGGGGGTATGGTCCAATACTCCCCCCGCCGCCGCTGCGCTGCGGCCGGCGCCCCCCGCACCCGAGCGGTACTACAGTCGCGGAGTGTGGTACGATGAACCTTTCACCGCCGCCGCCGCTACGCTCAAGAACACCGTCACCGCCCCCGTCCCCGTCCCTGTCGCCGCCGCCAACGCCGCCGCCTTCCCCGCCACCGCCCCGCCCGCCACCGGCCAGCCCATCAACGGCCACGGCCGCACCGAGAAACACGACAGGCACGGCAGATGCACCCGTCCCCTTTTCCTTTCATAGAATGCAAACACATCGCTCGTTTATCCAACGTATACGTATTCTTGGTGCTCATGGTGCGCTTCGAGGCATGACGTCACAGTCAGGGGAGCGGTGTGGCCGCGGGGGATACGCCGGTGCACTATGAGCAAATAATCACCGGGAGTGTTGTGGCGGTGGGGGATACGCCAATGCTCTATGAGCAAACAGTCACGAGGAGTGGTGCGATGGCCCTGGCGCGCGGTACTACGAGCACCACGGCCCAGGCTACTTCATGTACGGCGGCCTCGACGTCACGCCGGGCGGGGCCGTGGGTCCCCTGACTGTTTGCTCATAGCGTACCAGTGTACCCGCACACACCCCGCAGCCTCGACGTCACGCCGGGCGGGGCCCGCCCACACATCCTCTGACTGGTCGCTCATTTTGTACCAATGTACTCGTCCGGGACCAGGGGGAAAGCCTGGTGCCTCCTTACACACGCGGACGTGTGTCGCTTGCCTACCTGTCTAATTGTACACACTTGCCGCCTCCCCCTGGTATTACCATTCGTTCGCTGTGAGTCCAGCCAAACGCATTGCTGCGCATGGTATCGATACATACATAGCAGCCTGACAGAGAAGCGATGGCTCAAAGTTGAGCTCAAAGTTGAGCTGAAAAGTGAAAGTGGCTCAGGCCCTGCCACTGGGTGAGCGCCACTACCGCAACATGTACTTCGAGGCGGGGCCCTCCACTCGTTTCCAGTTTCAGCTCAACGTGAGCCGTTTCGTCCCAAGCCTCCTCGAGCTTTGTCACTGAGACCACACAAGTCATCCTACCTCATACCTTGAATATGCTCAAGTTGAGCCGTTTCGTCTCAAGCCGCTTCGCGCTTTGTCCATGATTTCACCCAAGGTATCCCAGCTTACACCCCAAAATTGCTCAAGTTGAGCGTATGCGCTAACGAGTGTAGGGCCCTGCCTGAAGGAGCGCACCAACATCATCCAGAGCCACTTCGAAGGCGCCATCGGCATGGCAGGGCGGTGCAGGTTGACCTTATCAAACCCCGCGTTGAGAACCGCCTTTAGTTTCAACGTCTTGAATCTAGTACATCCATGAATTGGTCTCAACGATTGGCCTTCAATTTCAAGTTGCGCCGGTACAGCATGGACGACTTCCTGTTCCGCGCCGAGACGGTGCTGTACGCGCACGACTTCACTGGCATGGCCCGGTGCCACCTGTCACGCCCCTACTGGCCGCCCCGCCACCTGTCACGTCCCCACTGGCCGCCCCGCCACCTGCCATGTCCCCACTGGCCGCCCTGCCCCCTGTCATGCCCCCACTGGTCGCCCCCGTACGACTTCACAGGCAAGGCCCAGGGTCATCCACCGCACCATGGCCCGGGGGCCAGGGCGACAGGCTGGTGCGTCGTATGCACGCGCAAGCGTGTCTGACTCTCGCACGGCACTATGGTCATTATACCTGTTATCACGCCACTCCTCATCCACGGCGCGATGGTCGTTGTACCTGGGACCACGCCACTCGGTTTGGTCGATTTAGACTCACCAAACATCTCCGTGTCATAGCATCCACGTCAGCATGACATTTCACCTCATACCACCCCACTCGGCTCGGTCGTTCAATCACACCCCTGCAGCTGGCGCCGGGCCTTTTTCACGGGCGACAACACCATCGCGCTGACATCATTCTGCCGCGATGAGATCACCGCGCCGCTCAAGGTCAGGCGGTGCAGGTTGACCGCAGGTTCCGGTCTGACCGCGCTTGGTTTCAGAGCTTGATGAGACAATATGATTAAACGCTTTCAAACTTTGCTTTCAATTTCGACATGCGCCGCTACATCCAGAGCGCCATCCACAAGATCTTTGGGTACGATATGAACATCCAAGGCCTCGGTAAGGCAGTGCAAGATGAACCGACGAGACCCATGTTGTACCCGCCTCGAAATAAGCGTTCGAAACTAAAATAAGGTTAATTGCTTTCAAAATTCGGTTTCCAATTCAACTGGCGCCGCTACACCTGGGCGGCGTCTTGACTTGCGGCACCACCGGCTTTGGAGCCGGTAAGGCTCGGTATCAAATTGAGCACTCTTTGATATCGAACAGAGCCCTCTCTGGTACAATCTCTTCGGGAGCCCTCTTTGGTACAATCGCTTCGGTATCAAGCTGATTCTCTTCCGTATCGAAGTGAGCACTACTTTTGGTAACAAACTGAGCACTCTTTAACATCAAACCGTCTCCGCTTTGATATTAGACTGACGATACTTTGGTTGGTATCAAATTGTGAGCATCCTCTAGCATCAAACTGACCATGGTCTAGCATTGAGCTGATCATGATGTGGTATCCAACTGCCCAAGCTAAACGTACCGACGTGGACGTCCGCTCACTGGGGCCCACGCACGGGCATGAGTCATAGCCACACCCTAATCCTTAAATTCTGAACCCTAAACCCTGAGCCCTCAACCCCAAACCTGGAACCCTAGGCCTTGAGTCCTAAACCCTAAATTAACGGACTCCACGCGCGGGCATGAGCCACTCACCGAACGACTTCGAGACGGGCAAGGTAGGGCGGTGCAGGTTGACAGTATCAAAACCCGTGTTGAAAGAGACTATGGTTCCAGCGTTTTGACCTAGGATATCATAACATGCTTTTAATGTTTGGTTTCCGTTTCAACGTGCGGCGCTACAGCAAGGAGCGGTACGTGTTCTTCGCCATGCCGCACATCGCCATCGACAGCGCAGGCCAGGTGTGTGCTGGACTCTTCCTCACTGACTGACTGCCCCACGGACTCACTCACTGACTCACAGACTGACTCGCTCATTCACCGACTCACTCACTCACTCACTCACTCACTTGCTCACCCTCTCCCTCATTCCTCTCACTCATTCACCCAAAATGCACCCACGCACCCACCCACTCACTCACTCGCTCGCTCGCTCATTCACCCACTAACTCATCCACCCGCCCACTCACCCACTCACTCACCCACTAACCCACTGGCGCGGCAGGTGGGCTCAGTGCTGCGCCCCGGGCGCCCGGGCTGCAGCCATGCCTGCGGCGCACTCCTGAAGATGCAGCCGCTCTTCAAGGTGGGGTGCTGCAAGTTGACACTCATCTTGTAATTGTTGTCCGTCTTATAATTATAGTCTAACTATAACAAAGTCCTACACTAGAGCTAGACCCCTCATTTAGACCAGAACTCCATTGGGAGCCCAATCGAAGCGTCCATGAAGAGACCCCTCTGAACCTGGTATTGAAAGCGCCTGGTTGCAGGCTTGCAGCACTAAGCAGCTTACCGGTTCTTCAAAATCCACCTTAATAGAGGCAACCCCATACTCTGTCCCGCCGGCGTAGCTGCGCTTGGAACTAAAATGGGTTGAACTGCTTTCATGTTTCATATTTACCTTTCAACTTGAACTTGCGCCACTTTGTTGAGGAGGCCCGCTCTGGCAACATGAGCAACATTTGCGAGAAGGGCGAGCACGCGTTTCTGGATCCTGAGTACTCCATCATGGTGAGGCAGTGCATGTTGAACCTGTGACACCGATGTTGAAAGCGCTAAGCGCTTGAAACATAAACATTATGATCTGCTCACAAATTTTGCTTTCAATTTCAACTAGCGCCGCTACATGATGGAGGCGCGCATGCTCCGCAAGGTGGACGTGAAAGACATCCCGGAGGAGGGGCCTGGCAGATATGGATTGCCACGTCATTCAACTCATTCTGAACCCTCGTTGACTGTGTGAACCCACGTCACATTACGAGGAGAACACTGTCTGACAGGCCCTACCCGGAGGAGGGGCTTGACCTGGTGGAGGTCACCAAGCTAGCCGATGCGGTGATCCGAGACGATTTGGCGGGGCGAAGTAAATCACGTTTACTGTGTCGTTCCCCACTACCCACGATTTAAGCCGTCATATGACGTGGCGAGCAGTTCTGGTGGATGTGGTTTGACTTCATGATCACAACGCGAGTACCTCAGGGCTCGATGAACGTCAGTACTTTTTCGGCTTCATGAGCTTTGGTATCCTTGTGGCTTCGTAGTACCCTTGGGCCTCAATAAACATTACTACCCTTTGATGGGCTCGATGGACGCCAGTAAAGAAACTATCTTGTGACTTGGCGAGCGTTTGCTGTCTGACCCTGGCTCCCGGATGCGCTGATCGCCGCCACGGTGGACCCGAAGAAGGCGGAGTACGCGGTGATCACGGTATGGAAGTGAAGGCTGACCCTGGGTTTACCGCGCTTGTTTCAGAGCTGGAAGCTGAATACGCTGACTCGCCTTCAAACTTTGCTTTCAAAGTCAATTTGCGCCGCTATCTGACGGGCATACAGATCCACAGCTACGGGCACTCCACGGACGTGTGGCACCCCAACATGGAGTACGTCTGCCCCACCTCCATGGTATGGCGCTGGAGGTCGACCTCAGATTGACCCCGGTGGACCCCGGATTGACACCGGTTTGACCCCAGGCTGACCCCATTTTGACCCCAGGTTGACCCCAGGTTGACCCCATTTTGACCCCAGGTTGACCCTAGGTTTAACCCAGGTTGACCCCAGGTTGACCCGAGATTGAATCCATGAGGATCCCATGTGGATCCCAGGTCGACCCCAGGTTGACCCCTTGTTGACCCTAGGTTGTCACCAGGTTGACCCCGGGTGGCCGCGCTTGGTTTCTGCGTCTGAAAGTACCTTGAGATCAAGCGCCTTCAAATTTCAATTTTAATTCCAACTTGCGCCACTACACCATGTACATCGTCACCGGCGGCCAGAGGATCGACATCGACCTCCTGTCACAGGCCGAGGTGTGGACTACTCAATTTTCACCGCCACGACTCAAGCACATTATACACCTACGGTTGTTGAGGATCGTGTATTGAGAGATCACTCAATAATATTGACTGCCATGTCTCCAGGACATGTTAGCCCCTCGTTCATTGCGGTTTGACACAATATTGGCAACCATGTCTCCACCAAGGCATTGTAGACCCTTGTTCATTGAGGTACGACTCAATAGTGACCGCCACATCTCCAGCACATTGTGGACCCGCGTCAATTTCTATCGCTCGCCACGTCTCCAAAACAGTCACATCCTCGTCTATTGAGTTTCGAGTCATCTTATGATGCGGCGAACGTATCTTGATTTTCACGTCCCTGGGCTACGGCGCCAACGCCGCGGCAGCTGTTCCGTCTGAGCGGCGGGGACGGCACGGTGGTAGGGGCTTACACTCGCCAACTTCTCACCTCAAGCTCAGCCGTTTTCATCATGAAATCGTTTTGTGTCCAGCTTCTGACGAGTTATGTCCCATCTATCTACTGAAGGTACCCAACGTCCCACAAAAAGTCCTTACCTACTCTGTCTGACCCCCTCTACCATGAGAAACTGAGGGGTCAAATCGACACACCCTCATAAAAGGTTTGACCGGTTATTAACTCAAGCAGGTCGAAGAATCGGCCGGTCGGCTCTGTCGACCGAGTAGTGTAATCAGCTACTCGCCACTCATACCTCAGATTTCTTATGGTCGAGGAGCTCAGCGCGATGTGACGTTGAGCTAAGAAGTGGACGAGTGTAAGCCCCTGACCGGTGGTGGGCACCCCCTCGCAGATGCCGCCGCCGGGCTCCGTGGCACCGCCCAAGAAAGCAGGGCCTGGCTGCCTGCTCGTGTGTACCGGTACACGCTCGCAGTGTCCTCATCTCTGGCCTGGGCCTGCATGCCGTACCGGTGCACACTATCCGTGTCCTCCTGCCTGGCCTGGCCTGAATGCCTGCTCATAGTGTACCGGTGCACACTGCGTGTGTACTTCTCCGTGCTTCGGGCCTGCATGCCTGCTCATAGTGTACTGGTACACGCTCGACGCGTCCTTCTCCCTGGCTTGGGCGTGGCATGTCACAGCTACCCAATCTGGGGGATGCTGTTGGTTCAATGCCAACCATGTGAGTGCCTTGAGGCTCGGTGAACCTCAGTAAATGGATAAACATAACGCTGGTTACTGAGTTACCGGGAATGCCAGGCAGGAGGATGCGGCGATTGTGCCCTGATACAGTATGAGCAAAAAGTCAGGCCCTCCCATAAGGCGGGATTCGCGCCGGGCAAGACCTACGTCACCACCAACACCTACTACTGAGCCACCAATGTATACCGGTACCCTATGAGCTAACAGTCAGAGTTCCAGACCGCGGAGGAAGAGGCGAACGAGGAGCCTCAGTGGTGGTGAGTACACCGGCATACCACGAGCAAACAACCAGGATGATACGGGGGGGTAACACATTCATACACAGCGGGGGAGAGGCCCCTTGATTCTTTCCGCGCTATTCTTCTATCCTAGCACGCGCGGGGATGGTTGCGGCGAGGAAACATAGTTTCCGTTTTGTTTTGTTCGTCATTCACATAGCATCACTCGACGCAAGTCTGGAACACGACTCTGCGAATGTGTACTGGTATGTCAACCTCACTGCTTCATGCATAGCCTTGTATAACAAACAAATTACCAAATTATTCGGCAGAATGTTCGGCAGAATGCCGCCAAATACCGCAAAACTGAACTTCATTTATGTCGTGTCGTGTATGTCGTGTGTCGCTTTTACGAGTTAATAGACCACCAACTTCAAAAAACTGTTACGCTACATGTGCGCCCTAATATTTCTCCTCAGTTACCGACCGTCGATTCAACCCAAGGATAGACCACCAAAATGCCCGCGAGCGCCTCGCGCAGTTGCGCTACGTGTCAAAATCACCAGGGGAGTCAAATTCGTTTCTTCTCGCAGCTCGCACAAATTTTTGCTTGCAGCTCGCACAAAAAGGCCTCGCCCGAAACACGCCCCCGGGGCGCTCACGATGCCGGGTTGGCGGCGCGCCTCGCGGACGGCGGCGATATTCCGAGCGTGCCAGAGGCTTTCTTTCGCTTCGGGGGAAGACGTGCGGGGCGGCGCTGCGGAAGATTCCGCGCGAACCCGACTCACGACCCCGCATCGTCGAAAAACGCCCCCATCGATCAGCGCACTACGGTACCCACATCCACACCCCCCACCGGATCTGCGCCGAGGCGCCCACCCAAACCGGATCTGCGCCGAGGTGCCCAACAAGCCACAGCCACACCCCCCACCGGATCTGCGCAGAGGCGCGCCACACCATGTGCGCCGGATGCGTATAACCTGTACCGCTCTGCCGAAACCCCCAGCGGGGCCCTCTGAGGGCCTCGCATAAGTATCAAATTCAGATTGGGTCCAAACCGGGAGCCCGGAGTAGCCTCCTCATACACGCTGACGCTCTCTCTCCACAATTTTACAAAGCTAACAAATAAAGCACCAACCTACGAACCTAATAGCACGCGTGCGCACAGCTCTGACTCGCTACACTCATTACTCCACCGACGGCGTGATGGAATGCGGCGGCGTCGGCGATGGATTGAGTAGCTGCCGCAGAGGCGCCGGGGCTCGGGTCATGGAGAATCGTAAATCGTAAAGTCTGCGCATGTCCGTTGGCGGGATCGTGACCGAACCGCGCCACGCGCCGTTTGCCCTCCCATCAAGAGCATTTGGAGCACCTCGGGTCATCCGCTGGGATGACTCCCCGACGGAGCCGACACAACAAGCCGGCGCGGTCGTCTGGGTAAGGGTTCGCGCCATGGGGGACGTCCACGTGTTCGCCGACGAGTTCGAGGCGCCGCCGCAGAGCGACGTGGTGCGCGTCCACCCCGTTTACCATGCGCACTTCCGCCAGGGGCGCGGGGCGTGTCACTGACAGGAAGTGGGCACCTCAGTGCAACCTCCCAGTCGTCTTATCCCATGCAACCAACGCGCTGACGGGGGCGGGGGCGGGGAGCGCGAGGGCGCCGCAGTGTAGGGCCGCCGGGATAAGCGCCGCAAGGGCATACAGGCTCATCATGCGAGCGCTGCTGCCTAGCCTCGCCGCGGCATTCCAATCCTGTGTTTGTGCCAGGCGATCCATCTCATCGCGAGACGCTTTACGGGTCTGACGTGACGTCTCCCCCCCCTCCATGTCTTGTCGTCTCGTGTGTGCGCAGGACGTGCTCGGCGACAACAGCATCATCAAGCAGGCGGTGGCGGCGGCGGGCGGCGGCGGCGGCGGCGGCGGCGGGCCCTCTGGGTCCCGCGGGTCCTCCGGCGGGTCCAGTAGTACGAAGAGGCGGCCTTCCGTGGGAGACCAGGTTTCGTTCACCGTGCGCCGCGTGACGGCGAAGGGATGCCCGGCAGGGGCTTATACTCGTCCACTTCTGGGCTCAACTTCAGCCGTGTCTGTCACAAAAAAACACCCTATACACCCTAAACACCCCCCAACACCCCCTTAACACGGGCCACATAACCCGTATGCACACCCCCTATCCCACACAAAGCGCTCAAGTTGAACTGAGAAGTGGACGAGTGTGAGCCCCTGATGCCCGGGCCCGGGGTACCTGCAACAGGACGATGCATTCGAGCGCTACACCCTGGGCTCACAGCTCTGCTGCCGGGGTGTGGAGATTGCGCTAGAGACGATGCGCGAGGGCGAAACCTCGTCGTTCTACGTCCGCCTCCGGCACCTGCCGCCCGAGACCGCGTACCCGGAGGAAGGGGCTTACACTCATCCACTTTTCGGCTCATCGTAAGCGCTTTCTGTGAGATAGGGTGTGCATTTATGGGTTGTTTAGGGGGTGCTCAGGAGGTGTTAGGGAGGTTCCGGGGGTGTGCAGGATGCATTGTGTGTCAGAAACGGCTCAGGTTGAGTTGAAAAGTGGCCGAGTGTAAGCCCCTACCTGGAGGAGCTCACGATCACTCTGAGCAAGATTTTCCAAGACGTGGATCTGACGCCGTCGCCAAACCCCGGTGGGGTCATGGTGAAGCGGCGGCTGCAGTGGGGCGCGGCGAAAACCGACGGCAGGGGCTTACACTCGCTCTCAACTTGATCTCCTCTGTCCACCGTATGAGCCAAAGTAGCTCATGAATGTGTTGTGGATTGCTCAAGTTGAGCTCTAATGTGAACGAGTGTAAGGCCCTGACCGACGGCCCCATCTCGATCGCCGGCGCCGCCGCCACACTCGCTGAGGTGGGGCGGTGCAGGTTGTCAGTATCAAAACCCGTGTTGAAGGGGTCTATGGTCTCAGCGCTTGAAACTACGATGTGATGAAACGCTTTCAAACTTTGCAATCAACTTCAACCTGCGCCGCTACACCGAGGGCAAGCCTCACGCGTCGGTGCGGTTGGATTGCGGCCGGGTGATTGCGAGGGCAGGTTCCACTGTGCAACTTCGCGTCACCCCATCGCCTGGCACCACTTCCATACCAGCCGAGCTATGGGACGTGCCAGAACGCTTCGTCGTCGGTAGGAACCATCAATTATTGCCCGCCACGTCATCTAACGCGTCTCGTCTAAAATGGCACCCGATGACGTTGTCAGCAATATCTGCCGCGCCCATTGCCCGCCACATCATCGAGACACGCACTTGGAACTCTCGTTTCTGGAGTTTAATGGCATCCTATGACGTGTCGAGCGACATTTTCCAGGCGCCATTCCCTTAATCACAAACCCTAAACTAAACTTTAAGCCCTAAACTCTAAACCCCAAACCCTATTCCTTGGAGGCGGAAGCGGCGCTAGCGGCGTGGCAGAAGCGCTGGAAAGGAGTGTGCATCTGTGTTCCGCTGGCGAGCGCTTCGAGCTAACGTTCGACCAACCGCTGTACCGCTTCGCCGACTCGGACCAATCAGCGCCCTCCGATGCCGACGCCGCGGCCGCCGCGGCCAACCCTGATGCGCCACCTGTCGTGTGCCTGGAAATCTCCATAGACGCAGTAGACACCCCCGCGGGTGAAGAGGCAGGGCCTGGCTGATATTACCCGCCACGTCATCGACACGCGTTTCGAACCCTCGTTACTGGGTTAAACGTCATCATATGACGTGGCGGGCAATATCTGCCAGGCCCTAGGAAGAGGACGAGTCAGCTGTGTCGCCGGCTGAACGCCTGACACGCGCTATTGCCGCCAAGGTGAGGCGGTGCAGGTTGACCCTATGAAACTCAATTTGAAACCGCCTGGAGCTGAGCCCTTGAAACTGAAATGTGACGACCCGCTTTCAATTATGCTTTCAATTGCAACTTGCGCCGCTACATCGGGGAACGAGGCGTGGAGCTGTACAAGCGCGGGCGGCTGCGCGCAGC
>Ga0307489_10000393_pt1 | contig 26043 bp, 48 predicted proteins | sample SB12metaG_FD_202247 | JGI IMG/M metagenome (GOLD analysis project Ga0307489, IMG submission 202247) | Sea-ice brine microbial communities from Beaufort Sea near Barrow, Alaska, United States - SB 1.2 | ecosystem: Environmental > Aquatic > Marine > Coastal | place: USA: Alaska | collected... | reverse complement strand
AGCTAGGGGCTGCGAAGATTCCTCGCCATGTAACAGGACACCATTTCACTCAAGAAACGAGGGTTCAAAATGCGTTGGATGACGTGGAGGGAAATATTTGCTTGTCCCTGCCTTGAGTTGGCCGCCGCCGCGCGCCGCCGCCGTTGCCGCTTGCTCCTTCTTGGCCGCCGTATTCTCCTCGGTCGCCGCCGCCGCCGCCGCCGCCGCCGCCACCGCCACCGCCGCCGCCGCCGCCGCCGCCGCCACCGCCGCTACCACCTGCCCTGTCACTCAGGCCTAGCACATATTGCTCACCACATCATGGGATGACATTAGAATCAGGCAACCATGGTTGTAATGCATTGGATGAAATGGCGCGCAACAAATGTCAGCCCCTTCCTGTCACTGCCACCGGCAGATCCAGATCCAGATCCAGATCCAGATCCAGTGCCACCGCCTCCGCCGCCGCCGCTACCACCCATCCGGTCACCGCCACCAACAGCCGCCGCTGGCGCCGGCGCGAATGCCGCCGGTGCCGCCGCTTGCGCCGCCGCCGGCGCGAACGCCGCCGCCTGATCTGCTCGAGTTATGGGCAGCGCGAGGATGAAGTTATCCAAGCAGTACACCATGACCCGAACCGTCCCCGCGCCATCTTTTCCGCCGTCGGCGACCGCCACCTCCAGGGACCGCAGGCCGCTCCCATTCTAGGATCTGGCAGACATTGCTCGCCACATCATAGGATGCAAGTCACGGGCCTGGCGGATGTTGTTCGCCGCTTTAAAGATTGCCATTTGACTCAAGAATTGAGGGTTCACACGATGCGGTGGATGACGTGGATCCTGGCGGATGTTGCTCGCGACTTCACAGGTTGCCATTCGAACCATACAACGAGGGTTGAACACGCGTTGGATGACGTGGCGGGCAATAGGCGCTTGTGCCTACCGCGCCCCCCCCGCCGCCGCCCCCGCTGGTGTTGTTGGGCAGAGATGCCATCAACGCCGCTGCGCTGTGCACCAGCGATCAAGGTCTTACATTCGTCCACGTTTCAGCTCGACCTGAGCCGTTTCTAACACAAAATGCACCCTAAGCGCCCCCTAAACACCGCCTGATATCCGATGACACCTCCTGAACACCCGCTATACAACCCATGCATGCACCCCCTGTCCCACACAAAGCGCATACGTTGAGCCGAAAAGTGGATGAGTGTAAGCCCCTGCCACTGATATTAAACCGTCGAGCACCGGCCTCGGGAGTATGTCGTCCACCTCGCTCCCCCTCCTCCCGCTGCCCGCCGCCGCCGTCCCATCGGTCCCCGCGCCATCGCCGGAATAAGAAGAACCATTTCCCTCGCGCCCGCCCCCACCGCCGTCGCCGTGTGCCGTTCTGTGAACGAATTGTACCGCCCCCACGCTCGACGTCGACGCGAGTGTCACAGCTGTCGCCCTACCCATGCTGTAGCGGCGCAAGTTGAAATTGAGAGCAAAGTTTGAAAGCGGTCCTTCATAAATCAGTTATAAGCGCTTAGTTCCAGGCGCTTTCAACGCAGGTTTGATAGGGCCAACCTGCACCGCCCTACCATGCAGAACCACCCGCCGCCGCCGCCGCCCCCGCCGCTCGTCCTACCCCGCTTGCTGTCGCCGCTATCCCGCAAGGTAATGCTTGGCAGATATTGCCAGCCACGTCATCCACACATTTCGAGCCCACGTGTATTGAGTAGCGCCTGGCAGATATTGCCAGCCACGTCATCCAACGCATTTTGAATCCACGTGTATTGAGTAGCGCCTGGCAGATATTGCCAGCCACGTCATCCAACGCATTTTGAACCCACGTGTATTGAGTAGCGCCTGGCAGATATTGCCAGCCACGTCATCCAACACATTTCGAACCCACGTGTATTGAGTTCAATGGCATGCTATGACGTGGCGAGCATTATCTGGCAGGATCTACCTGAAGGGAATGCCCGAGCTCCTGCCCACGCCGACGCCGCCGCCGCCCCCGCGTCGGGTGTCACCCCCCGGGCCGGGCGTGACCCCGGACATGTCATCGCCGCCGCCTCCGCCGCCGCCGCCGCCGCCGCCGCCGCCGCCGCCGCCGCTCGACTGATGCCCAACCTCCCGCCCCTGATTATGCAGCAGCTCATCGCTGAGCGCCGCGTACACCCAGGGGCTCCTCAGCCCCAGGCGCTTCACGATGCCGTCGGCAATCTCCGCCGGCTTGGACATATACGCCGCGTACCAGGGGCTTACACTCGTCCGCTTCTCAGCTCAACTTGAGGTCTTTGTATGGGATAGGGGGTGCGCGCAGGGGTTATGTAGCCCGCTTCAAGGGGGTGTAAAGGGGTGTTTAGGGCGTGTGGGGTGTTTTCTTGTGACAGACACGGCTCAAGTTGAGCTGAGATGTGGACGAGTGTAAGCCCGTGCCGCGTACAACTCCGTAGTGAACTTGAATTTGGGCGGCGGGCCGCGGGCGGGCGCGGGCGGCGCGGACAGCTGCGCGCCGTACTTGGCGACGAAGGAGGCGAGGATGGTGTCTGCCAGCTGTGCGGGGATGTCGTCCCCCACGGCGGTATCCGCGCAGCCGGGCCACACACCAGTCCCTCACGCGGTTGTGGGTACTGACTCCAGTACCTGAGGAATAGGAATATGATGAGCGGATCTTGGTGGCACAACGGAGGCAGGCAACTTCGCGGTACCACTTGGGGACATCGTGAGTCGTTTCTATAGGCTTCGAGGGTGACCCCCGACGAGGTCCACAGCAGCAACAGCTACACCCGTACTACGCCCAGCTACAGACGGCTTCCATCCCGTTTTGCACTCTCGTTTATTCAGTCAAATGACGTCCTCTGACGTGGCGAGCACCGTTTGTGACGCTTGGGTTGAGGTGAGGCGGGAAGGGCGTTACGGCGGTGCGGGCCCCGGGCCCTGCCGCGAAGACGGCGACGAGGACGTGGTGCGCCGCGTCCTTGCGGAAGTTGATGGTGCAATCGCCCACCGCCAGGGGCTTACACTCTTTCACGTCAGAGCTCAGCTTGAGGACCTTCGGAAACACACCGCTTACGGTAGAGCTCAACTTGAGCACTTTTGGAACACATCCACGGGTTAATTTGGGTTATATGGGGGACAAAGTAAGCTCAAATTGGGCGGAGAGGGGCAAAGTAAGCTCAAGTTGAGCGGGAATGGGACCGAGTGTAAGCCCCTGCCCACTGCCCACCGCTTCAACTCCGACGCCGCGCCGCCGCCGCCGCCGCCGCCCGTGCCCGTGCCGCTGCCGCCGCCGCCTGACCTACCGTCGTCAGCAGCGTGCACGCCCCCGTCCCAGGGCCAGGCAGACGTTGCCCGCCGCGTCATCGACACGCTTGTTGAAGCCTTGTTTCTTGAGTGCATGGCATCGTACTTCACATGACGTGGAGAGCAATATCTGCCAGGCCCTACCCCTGACCCGCCCCCGCCCCCGCCGTTACCGCCGTTGCCGCCGCTTGCGCCGGGCATGACCTCGCCCGCGTGTAGGTCGAGGGCGAACAGCAGGGCGGCGAGCTGCAGCGCTTCGGGCGACGACGCGGTGGCGCCCCCGCCTGCCCCATTTCCGTTTCTCCCCGCGCCTCCGCTGTTGCCACTGCTGTTGCCGGTGCCGGGGAACTGGCCGCGGGGTAGGCCGAAATCCTCCTGGTAGGACTGCGCGAAAAGGCAGGCGCCGCTGCGCGTCGACAGCACGATGACGCCGTTCATTGGCCCGTCCCGTCCGCTCAAGATATGGGCGCGCGTGTGAGAGCGAAGGGTGTGGTGTGTGCTACGAGTAGGGATGTTTGGGTGCCGTCCAAACCAAGGATTGACTTGGACGACTTGGCTTTCAGCGCCGTGTGTGAGGTGGGTGGGTGCACCCGGGCGAGCGCACGCCCGCCGTGGCCTTCGCGGCTTTTGGCGGCTCGACGGCGATGGCGAGCGAGGGTCGGAGGGCGCGTGCGCCAGGTTCAGCGCGCGCCGACGCGGTTTTTCGTCCGTTCGGCCCTATTTATAGCCGCTGCCCATATACTAGTACTCTAGCTAGCTCTACCAGTTTCGTTTTGGATTCACTCAAAGGTCAAAGCTCAGTCCCATTTGTTCGAGGCGAATATTCGACGCGCCACCTCCTGCACCAGCGCGTCACATTTTCATACGACTCTCCGGATTTGTGCGTGAGTATCCAGCACAGTCGTGGGGACTCGTCGGGGCCCACTCGAGAAACGCCGGCGAACCGGCAGAAGTTGAGCAGCGGGGGGCGGGCGTCCGGTTCGCTCACTCCAATTCTGGCCGCGGGGGGGTGCCGTGTGGCTTGGAGACACCTCGGGGAGTCGAGAGGACTCATCCCGTTGCCACGGCTGGCTTCAGGTGGAGCACGCGAGCGGTAGACAGGTGTTCGCTGGGGGAAGATGAAGCGGCTGTTCGGCGTCAAGAAGGAGAAGGCCCCGGGTCCCACGCTGGACGACGCCACCGGCTCGGTGAGCCCAACGCAACCACAATGTGCCAGAAAACTTTTCGACTTTAGGGTTGCTGCTGTCCCGTCCCTCTCCTGCTCCGTTCTCCCCCCCACGCCGCCTACTTGACTCGATACCCGCATACGAGCGTGCCACACGTACACGAGCACGCACGACTGACGCGAAACCGCGCGCCCATGAATTCAAAAGGATGCTGCGCCCCTGTATCAGAGTATTTCTGACGGATTCCATGCCATACCCCCCGCCGGGCGCTCCCCACAGATTGAGAAGCGCGGCGACCATGTGGCAGGGGCTTACACTCGTTAACTTTTCAGCTCAACTTGAGCCGTGTCTAACACACAAAAATACCCTACACACCATAAGCGCCCCCGAACACCCCCTTAACATTGGCTACACAATCCCTATGCGCACCCTCTATCCCATAAAAAGCGCTCAAGTTGAGCTGAAAAGTGGACGAGTGTAAGCCTCTGCCATGTGGACGAGAAGTTGAAGAAGCTCGACGCCGAGCTGGTGAAGCACCGCGCCATGATCAAGAACGCCCGCCCGGGCCCGGCGCAGGAGGCCGCCAAGCGCCGCGCTATCATGGTATTGAAGCAAAAGAGGCAGTACGAGGGGCAGCGTGAACAGCTGTACTCGCAGCAGATGAACCTGGTACGGCGGTGCAGGTTGACCTTATCAAACCCATATTGAAACCGCCTGGAAGTCAGCGCTTGAAACCGACACGTGATAAACTGCTTTCGAGATTTGCTTTCAATTTGAACTTGCGGCGCTACAACCTGGAGCAGGTGTCTTTCGCCGCGCAGTCCGCGGTGGACACCGTGCAGCAGGTGCAGGCCATGGCGGGCGCGGCCAAGCAGCTCAAGACGCAGTTCAAGTCCAAGGAGTTCAACCTTGACGCCATCGACCGCCTCAACGACGAGATGGCGGACCTCATGGACTACAGCAACGAGATCCAGGTCGGGGCCAGCCAGATACTGCCCGCCACCTCATCCACACGCGTTGTGAACCCTCGTCCTTGGGTTGAATGGCATCCTATGACGTGGCTCCTCACGCGTTGTGAACCCTCGTTCCTTGAGTTGAATGGCATCCTATGACGTGGCGAGCAATAACTGCCAGGCCCATGGCCCGCCGCGTCATCGAAACGCATTGGAACTGTCGTTTCTTGTGTCAAATGGCATCCTATGACGTGGCGAGCAACATCTTCCAGGCCCAGGATCCAGGAGACCATGGGGCGGTCGTACAACGTGCCGGACGACATCGACGAAGACGAGCTGCTGGCAGGGGCTTGCTTACACTCGTTCCCAATTCAGCTCAACATGAGCTCCTCTGTCCATCGTATAACCCGACTTAGCTCATGAACATGTCCTGGAGTTGGCTCAAGTTGAGCTCTAACGTGAACGAGTGTAGGCCCCTGGCTGCTGGGCGAGCTCGACGCGCTCGAGGCTGATATGGCGGCGGATGAGGCGGGGGAGGAGGCAGGGGCTTACACTCGTCCACTATTCGGCTCAACGTAAGCACATTTTGTGGGGTACGTTGGGTGCATGATTTCCCCCCCAGTCTATTAGACAGGGGGACACGGGGAGGTGTGAAGTACTCCAAAACGGCTGAGGTTGAGCTGAAAAGTGGACGAGTGTGAGCCCCTGGGAGGAGGTGCCGAGCTACCTGCAGGACGAGGCGCTGCCCGAGCTGCCGGAGGGCGGGGTGGTGGAGCCGCTGCCGGCGGCGGGGTCCGGGGTGCCCGCGGGGGGGGTCCCGGCGTATGCGGAGGCGGAGCCCGTCAGACAGGGCAACACGGCGTCGTGATTGGTGCAGCGAGGGGGAAGGAGGGCAACACGGCATCGTGATTGGTGCAGGGAGAGGGAGGGAGGGCATGATTGGTGGAGGGGCGGCGGAGGGAGGGCAACGCGGCGTCGTGGTGGAGGGAGGGAGGGAGGGAGGGAGGGAGGGAGGGAGGGAGGGAGGGAGGGAGGTTGCATTCGGACGAGCAGGGCGGGATCGCGGGGAGGGAGAGTTTGTATTAACACGGGAGAAGGGGGGTTGTAGGGGGGTTTAGCAAACCGACTGAGGCGCCGTCGGCAATTCAAAACTGGACATATGTGAGCGCACTCGCCGCATCCTCCTCCCTGGCCTGGCCACTCGTTCCCTTTGAGCTCGACCCGAATGTTTGCTCAAAGCGTACTGTGTACCACGTACGCGCTCGCCGCATCCTCCCGGGCAACAAGCTAGAGATGCCACAGATGCCACCGGAGGGAGAGAGGAAACAATGCAGGCAAATCAAATGCTGATTTCACAAATGACAGGCTAGCTACAGAAACACCCCAACCTATGATTACAATGATACACTGTAATACAAAGTCGGCTCCCCAACCGACCACACCAAAACATTACACAGGCCGGGGACGCATCCATGCACGAGGGTTATTGAGAACAAGCACTCGGATCGACGATGACTGAAAGCCGGACATGGGTAAATGATCATAGTTCGGTCGGCCACCACGAACCGTGTCCGCGCATCTGTATGAACAATTACCCTGAAGGTAAGTCATGCTCTGATCGCCGTCGAGTCTTCGTTCTCGATATGAACCCCCGTGCCAGATCGGGGCAGGGTGTGCTGCACAGTGCGCGTCTCAGTTATCAGGGTGTCAGGGCGGCGGCGGCGGCCGCGGCAGTGGCGGTGGCGCCTCGCCCCGCGTCACGCACGCCCCCGCGAAACCCGAGCAGGAGAGTCATCGAGAACAAGCACTCGACCGATATCGGATACGGCTCACCTTGAGTGTGAATGCTCATACAGACGCGCGGAGGAGGAGTCGTCGATTGAACGTCTGTCAAGTGCTTGTTCTCAAGACCCCCCCTGCCTCGACCAGCAGGCCGCCGTCCACACACAGGCACTGCCCCGACACGTAGCTGCTGGCCGGCAGTGCCATGAACACGATAGCGCCCGCCATCTGCGTGTGCGGGGTGAGAGTCGACACCGGGTTAGGATCACGTAGGGAAGGGGTTGATTGCACGTAAGGGTCGAATAAGCTGGTTCTGGACTGCAGGTGGACGCTAGGGGCTTACACTCGTCGACTTTTCGGCTTCACGTGAGCACTACTGTGGGATGGGTTGGATGATTTCAGTCACAAAAAGGGCTCAAGTAGAGCTGGGAAGCGTAGCAGAGTCCGGCCCGTGGTGGACGGGTGACTTGCCTCCTCGGGCTGCGCCGCGCGCCCCAGCGGCGTTGCGCGCTCTGCCTGCGCCCCGGAACTAGTACAGAAAGCTTGCCAAGTCATGGGATGATACTAAATTCAGTGTGGTGAATGACGCAGCGAGCAGTATACCCGTCCCTAGTGTGGCGGATGACGCGCCGAGCAGAAAGAGACGCGGCGAGCAGAAATAGGGTTTAGGGTTTAAGGTTTGGGGCTTAGGGTTAGGGGTTAGGGTTCGTCCCCGCCTTGGCCAGGCTGTCGCGCTGGTGCGGGTTTCCCTCCACGGTGTTCACCAGCAAGCAGGGGCTTACACTCCTCCACTTCTTGGCTTCACGTTACCACCGTTTGTGCCAATGTGGGATGGTTGGGTGGTTGAAGGGATTAAGTGATAAACAGCGGGTCAGGTTGAGGCCTGGAGGTGTGGGGCATGTGGCGCCGGCCCCGCCAGCAGGGGGGTCCAGGCTGTAGCGGCGCAAGTTGAGTTTGAAAGCAAAGTTTGAAGGCGGTTCATCATATTAAAGCTTCAAAAAGCTTCAAGCGCTTAGTTCCAGGCGCTGTCAACTTGGATTTCACAGGGTCAACCTGCACCGCCCTACCAGGTGACCCACGGCGCCACGGCGTTGACGCGGATGGCCGGCGCCCACTCGCACGCCAGCGTCTTCGTCAACTGCACCACCGCCGCCTTGGACATGGCGTAGGCGGCGCCGCTTCCCGTGCTCTGAACCCCCGCGCGCAGGGACTGGTGCATACTGCGGAGCCACGGCATGGGATCAGGACATGATATAGTGTCATAGGATGGCAGAGGATCACGTTTAATTTGATAAGCGTTAGCTTGAAGTGGGGCGCTCGCCTCGTCATACCTGGGATATCACGGGTCGCCATTCAACGCAATTACCGACGGTGGAGAAGTCGGGTGAATGCGGGAATTCCGTTGCAGACGTTGCGTAGAAAACCGTTGAAGATGTAGACATTCCGTGAATAGAGGGTTCGTTGCCCCGCCCTACCCGCGACAGACGCGACGTTGACAATGGTGGGTCGGTCGGACATGAGCAGCAGCGGGTGCGCCGCCTTGCACAGGAAGTACACCGCGTCCAGGTTCAGCCCCATTGTCCCGGGCCCGCCATAAAACGCTCCACATTGCTCCGATTGCTTTCAATCCGCAGTGAAGCGACCAGCGGCGGAAGTTATTCGGCGGGGCTAGTTTCGCAGACCAGCACCCTAAATTTTACTCAAGGAATGACGGCTTACACTGGACAATTGCCGAAGTTACCCCCTGGCCAAGCCTGATTGGCGAAGTTAGCCCCTCACAGAGCCAGAAGTTATGGCTCTGCCGTGGAGTAAACGCAAGAGGAAGGCTGTACCATGATCCTGGAATACTCCTCCTCGGTGTAGCGGCGCAAGTTGGAATTGAAAGCAAAGTTGTAAAGCGGTTCATCACATTGTAGTTGCAAATGCATAGTTCCAAGCGCTTTCAACACGAGGTTTGATTGGGTCAACCTGCACCGCCCTACCTCGGTGGCGTCCAGCACGGTGTTGCGCACGTTGGTGCCCGCGTTGTTCACCAGGCAGTCCAGCCGACCGCCCCACGCCGCCGCCACTGCCGCCACCAGTTCGCCGCGCCCTGTACCATCGGCCACACACACATTGCCTGACACGTCATCGACATGCACTTTCAACCCCCGGGCTCTTCTTGATTCAAAAGGCATCCTACGACGTGGCGAGGGCCACACTGATATTGCCGTTGCCCGACACGTCATCCAATGCATTTGAAACCCTCGCTCCTTGAGTCGAACGGCATCCTATGACGTGGCGCGCAATTGATATTGCCGTTGCCCGGCACGTCATCCAATTCATTTGAAACCCTCGCTCCCTGAGTCGAACGGCATCCTATGACGTGGCGAGGAATGTCCCACATCTACCCGGCCCTACCCTCCTTCGTCGCGATGTCCGCCGCGACGCCGCGCGCGCGGGGGCCCAGCGCTGCAACAGCCGAGTCCTAGGGACACAACCATGCCCGCCGCGTCATCGTCATCCAACGCAATTTGAACCCTCGCTCCTTGAGTTAGCTAAATTCCTAAATTCCTATGATGTGGCGAGCGACGTCTGCCAGGCCCGGTGCCCGCCGCGTCATCGACACGCAATCTGCACCTTTGTTTCTTGAGTTAAACGGCCCCCTGTGACGTGGAGAGCAATATCCGCCAGGCCCTTCCTCGTCTACCTCCGTTTGGTTGCGCGAATTAATGAAGACCTCCGCGCCCAGGTGGATGAACTCCTGGGCTGCGCTGTACCCGATGCCCTGCGCGATACGGAAGAACACGGTGAACGGGGAACAACGTGAGCGGACGCCACCGGACTTGTGCGTGACTCGGCAGTGGTTGTGTGCACATTATTGTGACATCATATCAAGTCCCACCTTCGTATGAAGTGATGGCAAACAGTGGGGGAACGGGTGGCCAGGCCCTGGTCGGCAGCAACAAGCAGGGCGGCGGCGGCGGCGGCGGCGGCGGCGGCCGTGGTGTACATGTGCACTACAAACACACATTCACGGGACGCTGTGTCAAGAGCCTTCACGCCGGAGCGCGGCGACAAGAGCTCAGACGACACCGGTTTTGAACACCGGCACTGGGTTCCTGGTTGGGTGGGATGGGGCGCCGTCGTGGCCGGTCTGACCTTGGTGCTGCCGGTGATGAGCACGCGGTACCCGTCGAGGCGCCACAGTCTCGACATCTGCGACGTCACAACCTCGTTCTCAGTGGGGGCGCGGCCGGTGCGACGCGTCTGTGAGTAGCGCCCATCGGATCGGACTGTGCCCAGATAACGAATGCTCAGGTGCCGTCTCGTTGGCGCGAAGCGCGTTCTTGTAGGAAGGCTTCAGTTGTTGGAGGTGAGCGAGGGCGACGCTTCGGCATTCTGCACCGCTCCTGGCCAACACACGCTTGCCCATTTCAGATCGCACGTTGCCACCCCGGCACGCGTACACATCCGCGCGAATACACGCCCGCCGTGCGCTGTTCAAACCGTGCGACACAACCGCCCAAGATAAAAAATCTGAAAAACACAAAATCTCGCCACACACACAAAACTAAGAGGCGCCGCAAGCATGACGACAGTGCGGCCGTTCACGTGCGACGACCTGGCAGGGGGGTTCGCGAAGCGAACTTGCACTCGACCGACGTTGAGCATTCCTCTCCGCCGCCTCTGCCTCCTCCTCCTCCTCCTCCGCGGGTCTGTATGAGCGTTCACCCTGACGGTACGTCCTGCTCCGATCTCGGTGGAGTGCTTGCTGTCAACGACCCTGCTGCCCGTTCACGTACAACGACGTGAACACCGACGTGTTCACGGAGACGTTCGGCCTGAACTTCTACCTGGGGTACCTCGCCACGTGGCCCGAGTACTTCTCCACAGCGGAGGGGCCCGCGGGCCAGACCATGGTGGGGGTGCTGCGTGTTGTGTTGTTACCCGCGTTGACACCCATCGCATGTTGAAACCCATGTTGAAACTTGAAAGCGCCGGGCGCCGAGCCACTGCCTCCCCCACCCTCCCTCTGCCTCCCGTGCCTCCCGTCCCACTCCATGCCTCCCCGTGCCTCCCGGGGCCTCACCACCGCGCCTCTCCCGCCCCCTGGATCCGCGGCAGCGCGCGCGTCCGTCCCCCCCAACGCCGGCACCGCCGCCGCCGCCGCCGCCGTCTCAGCGCTTTGAAAGCAAAACGCCTTGAACCGCTTTCACATGTTTTTGCTTGTCATTTCACCTGCACCCCTACACCATGGGGTACGTGATGGGCAAAGCGGAGGGCAAGAATGCGAATTGGCACGGCCATGTCACGGCGGTCACCGTCGCGCCCTCCTACCGCCGCCAGGGCCTGGCCAAAAAACTGATGGGCAGGGGCTTACACTCGTTCACTTCTCAGCTCAACTTGAGCGCTTTTTATGGGATAGGGTGTGCGCGCAGGGGTTGTGTAGCCCGTGTGAAGCGGGTGTTTAAGGGTGTGTAGGGTGTGTAGGGTGTATGTATGTGTTATTCACGGCTCAAGTTGAGCTGGAAGGTGTACGAGTTTAAGCCCCTGCTGATGGGCGAGCTGGAGAACATCTCCGAGAAGTTCCACGACGGTTACTTTGTGGACCTCTTTGTGCGGCAGTCCAACGGCAGGGGCTTACACTCGTCCACTTTTCAGCTCAACGTAAGCGATTCGCGTGGGACAGAGGGTGCATGTAGGGGTTATTTAGAGGGTGATTTGGGGGTTTTAACGTGTATCAGGGGGCGTTTGGGGGTTTGTTTTTGTGTGAAAAACGGCTCAGGGTGAGCTGAGAAGTGGACGAGTGTAAGTTCCTGTCCAACGGCAACGCCATCACCATGTACGAGGGGCTGGGGTACACGGTGTACCGCGTGGTGCTCAACTATTACATGGGGGAGGAGAACGCGCTCGACATGAGGAAGGCGCTGCCTCGGGACGTGGAGCGTAAATCGGTGGTGCCGTTGACGCGGGCGATACACCCGTGGGAGCTGGAGCACGACTGACAGCGACCGCGCCCCGCCGGCAGGGGCTTACACGCGTCTAATTTTTAGCTCAACCTGAGCCGTTCCTATCTCAAAATTATCCTACCCCCCCCTAATACACCCTAACACCCCCTATACACACTCTAAACAACCCCCTAAATGCACCCCTGTCCCACAGAAAGAGCTTACGTTGAGCCGAATCGTTGACGAGTGTAAGCCCCTGCTCGCCGCCGGCGGCGGCGGCGGCAGCGGCGAGCTGTCGGTGCTGGTGCTGGTGGGGCGTGCGCGTTACGGCGTTGTAATATGCGTAATCTTAGTTTGCGTTTACTACGCCCCACATTTTTGGAAGTACGTGGCAACGTTTTATGCGGAGCAACACGGTATGAATCCTCCTCTAGGATCTCTAGACTACGATCTCTAGACTAGCTAGCCACGTCCCCTCAGGCCCCTTATATGTAATCTGTGCCATACAATGATACTTCACTTCGCCGCTTCCCCGGTGGCAGTGGCGGCATCTGCCGCCGCAGCCGCCGCCGCCGCCTTCTCTGCCTGTTTGGCTGCCTTGCTTAGCGCCCGCTGTTGTCGGAAGAAGCCCCGCATGAGGTCGGCACACTCGTGCTTCAGCACCCGGCGGCGGACCTCCAGGCGCGGCTTGAACGCATGCGGCCGCAGCGGCCCGCTCCCGGCAGCGTATAAACGAGGTGTCGCAGCACCGTCAGCAGCCGCGGCGGCCGCAGAGGCACCCGACGCCACAGCCGTGCCAGCATCAAACGCGGCAGCCGTCTCAGCAGTGACAGTGCCTGCGGTGGCGTCGGAGGAGGTCGTTGGCAACTCGCCCTCGCCCTCGCCCTCGCCCTCGCCCTCGCTCTCTCGTCCCTCCCCCTCCACATCAGTTGGCGTACTACCGCCACCGCCACCGCCGCTCGTCCGAAGACGCTGTTGCCGTCGCCTTTGTCGTTGGCTCAATTTGCCACCGCCGCCGCTATCGGACGCGTTCCCGTCACCGTGACCGTTACCGTCACCGTAACCGTTACCGTCACCGTCCCGCTCTCCATTTCCTGTTCCGTGTCCGGTTTGGACTCTGTGTCCGTCCTCGCCGCCGCCGCCGCCGTCGCCCATGAGGGAGATCCAGCTGCCATCGGCGCCGATGAGCAGGTTGGGCGCCCCCCACACCACGGCGCCCAGGCGGGCGTTGAGCACGGCACCCGCGCACATGGGGCAGGGCTCCAGCGTCACGTACAGCGTGGACGCCGCCAGCGCCCGCCAGCTCCCCAGGCGCTGCGCCCCCTCGCGGATGCACTTCATCTCCGCGTGCGCCGTGGGGTCCTCCTCCGCCAGCACGGTGTTGTGGTGCGACGCCAGCACCTCCCCGGTGGCGGTGTGGACGAGGACGGCGCCCACCGGCACCTCCCGCGCGTCCGCCGCCTTCACGGCCTCGCCGACCGCCAGCGCCATGTACCGCGCGTCGTCCGCGGCCTGCTGTGCCCGGGGCTTCGAGGGCGATGCCGCCGCCGCCGCCGCCGCCGCCGCCGCCGACGACGACAACGAGGCGCTGTGCTCACGACGCCGAAACCCGGTGACGAAAGCCGATGCCCACGGGCGTGGAAGGCCGTGGCCCCGATGTGCGCCGGAGGAGGAGAGGGGGGCGGGGCGCAGGGCGCGCGGCGGGACACCACCTGGAGGGATCGAGATAAGCGCGCTTCCCACCACCCAGGACGCCATCGGGGGCGGCCGGAGCAGTGCGCGCCGCATGCGACGTGCGACGGAAATGGTTTAGGGTGCCCAACTCCCGAGTGATGTTGTGAGCACCTTTATAGCACCGGTTTTACCGACGAGTGAAAAAACGCGCCAATCGTACCAACCGGGTCTAGTTTTGGCGCCACGTGACGCGACGCCGGCCAGTTGTGGTGGCGTGATGGGGACGGGCGGGAGCCCCCCGCCCCCCAGGCCCATGGTGGCCAGGCGATGGAGGCTCTTCACCCTGGCCATCGTCATCACGTGTTCCGTCAGCGGCACCGGTGCGTCGCGCGTTCACCCCGAGCCGTGCAAACACAAAAACACGATGTGTATATAAACGCCTCGGGGGCGTTTGTTTCACGTGCGCCTGGACTGATGGACGGGGACGGTCTCCTCCCTTACTTCAGTGAACGCAACCACGCCCCCCAACCATCCCTCCATCCTAACTTACTCCCTCTGCTCGCCTCCCCCCCCAACCCCCGCGTCGCCCTCCCTGCAGTGTACGGTTGGCCCGCACTCCGCCGCGATCTGCTCGCCGAGAAGGCCCGCACAGGTAGGGCCTGCCAGATGTTACCCGCCACGTCGTCCGACGCATTCTGGACCCTCTTGTCTGCAGTCATCCGGCGTCCTGTGACGTGGCAAGCGCTGCCTGGGGGTGCTGCAGTGTATGGCTGGCCCGCACTGGTAAGGCGGCCAGGGCCTGGGGGGCCTGCAGACGTTACCCGCCACGTCAATCATCCGACGCATTCCGAACCCTCGTTCACCTGGTCAACTTGCGTCGTCTATGACGTGGCAAGCAACGTCTGGCAGGCGATGCGCACAGGGCGGGGGTTGGACGAGAAGCAGCTGGGTGCGGTGTTCACGGCGGGGGCTTACACTCGCTCACTTCACAGCTCAACTTGAGGACCTTCGGGAACACATCGCTCACGTTAGAGCTCAACGTGAGCACCCTCGGGACACATCCACGGATTAATTTGGGTCATGTGGGGGACAAAGTGAGCTTCATTTGAGCGGAAAGGGGCAAAGTAAGCTCGAGTTGAGCGGAAATGGGAACGAGTGTAAGCCCCTGGTTCACGGCGGGGGCGTGGAGCGTGCAGGGCGGGCGCTTTGTGGCAGGGGCTTACACTCGTTCCCATTTCAGCTCAACTTGAGCTTTTCCGTCCACCGCATAACCCAGCTTAACTCATGATAGGGTCCGGGAGTTGCTCAAGTTGAGCTCCAACGTGAACGAGTGTAAGCCCCTGCTTTGTGGCGGGCCTGGTGCGCGACGTCGTTGGCACCCGCCGCACCGTGTGCACCTCGCTCGTGCTGGTCGTCCTCGGCTCCACGCTCATCGCCACGGCGGCGGCGGACGACCAGGCGGCGCTCGCGGCGGGGATGCTGTTCGTGGGGATGGGCAGCGGCGCGCAGCTGTGCCTGCAGCCCGTCACCGCGCTGTTCCAGGAGGCGGCCTCGACGGCCATGGCGGGGCGGTGCAGGTTGGCAGTATTAGAAATCGTGTTCAAAGCGCGCCTGGTTTAAGCGCTTGAAACTGAAATGTGATGAGCTGCTTTCAAACTTCGCTTTCAAACTCAACTTGCGCCGCTATACCATGGCCACGCTGTCCGGCGCCTTCCAGATGAGCGGCACGGTGTTCCTGGTGCTGTCGGCGCTCACCGGGCTGCCGGAGGTCGGTCGGCGGGGGGCCTACCTCGCTCACGCCGCGGGGGTGGCGGTGCTGGTGGTGTTGGCGTGGAGGTACCTGCCCATCGGTGGGAAGTTCACAGACGATGAGGCGGCGGAGGGGAAGGTGGTGGGGGATGCCGCGGCGCCGGAGGCGGACGTGGGGCAAGAGGCGGCGGCGGCGGGGCGGGGGGATGTGCAGGCAGCGGCAGCGGCGGCGGTGACGGCGGCAGCAGCGGCAGCGGAGGCGGAGGAAGTGGAGGGGAACGTGGGGCAAGAGGCGACGGCGGCGGAGCGGGGGCAGACGCAGGCGGCGGCGGCAGCGGCGGCGGGGGGGGCAGGGGCGAGGGGGAGGGGGGAGACACAGGCGGCGGCGGCGGCATCGGCTACAAACACATTGGGAGAAAACCAGACAGTGCCAGAAGCAGGTGCCACAAGCGCCGGAACGGAGTCAATGCAGGACGTTGGCGTCGCAGTCGTCGACGTAATCATCAAGGACGACCGCGACCATCCCTCCATCACAACGGCGGCGAAGAGTGCTCCGACGCGCGGCGAGCTGATGATGAGCGCTGAGTACCTCGGCCTCATCACGTGGTTCAGCATCATCGTGGTAGGCCGGTGCAGCTTGACCCGATGAAACCCTTCTTGAACACGCCCGGAAGTTATCTCTTGACACTAGAATATGATAATCTGGTTTCAACTTCTGCTTTCAATTTTCAACCTGCGCCGCTACATTGTGGCGCCGGCCCAGTACTACGTGGCCTCCATTGGGTACCAGCTCGAGCAGAAGGGTGACGACGACGGGTTCTACACGGCGCTGTTCACGGCCACCTACGCCGGCAGCGCCCTCCTCGCCCCCGTGGGCGGCCTCGTGGCCGACCGCTTCGGCGTTGGGTTCGGGCAGTTCATAGGCACCATGCTATTCGCCATCTCTCTTTTGTTCCTGTTGTCGCCGTCTCTGGACGTGCAGGTTATGGGCAGGGGTTGACACTCGTTCCCATCTCAGCTCAACTTGAGCGCTTCTATCTACCGTGTAACCCAACTTGCCTCATGAACGTGTCCTGGAGTTGCTCAAGTCGAGCTCTAACGTGGACGTGTGTAAGCCCCTGATTATGGGCCTAGCGTGCTACGGCGCCGGCCGCCTGTTCATCTTCGCGCTCTACTTCAGTAACATCGGACGGCGGTTCGGGTTCGCGCACTATGGGACCCTGGCCGGCACCGGCATGCTGACGTCAGCGGTGGTGTCGCTGTTGCAGTTCCCGCTCCTCACGGCGTCCATAGACGGGGGGCGGGGCGGGCGCGACGCAGTGAACGGGGGCTGCGCGGCGGTGGTGCTGGCGTGTGTGCCGTACACCCTGTGGCTCACTCGCCGAGAGTGGCACGAGCGAGCGGCGGCGGCGGCGCCCACCAAGCTCAGCCTGCCCACATAGCTGTAGGAGATGTCTCCCCATCATCTAGTAGGCCGATCCCGGTATGTCGCTTCCTGCGCTGAGCGCTGACGCATTGCCCGCAACTCTGTATGGGCATTCAACGTGGCGACCGCTTTCCCGCGTGGAGTGCTGACGCTTTGCCCGCAACTCTGTATGGGCAATTCACCCAGGCAATATACCGAAAACGGCCCACTGTCACAACTTTGTGATGGTTTGCTACTTGGTAACACATTTGAGCAATGGGGATGATTCATCTGGTTTAGAGCGAGCGCTTATGATGGTCATTTCAGATCCTCGGTGACTGACTTAATATTATTAAAGTCTTCGATGTCTCTGTTTCATCCAACAAAACCGGCTGCCACGCCGACGCCGCCGCGACGCCGGCGCCACCCGCCGCTACGCCGCCGCGTCCGCCACCTCGTCCCGCGCTACGGCGTCGAGGGGAGTGGCGCTTTAGGGTTAAACCCTGGCGCTTTAACCCTAATCCCTAGACCCTAAACCCTAAACGGCGTCCAGAAAGCGTTGGAAGGCCTGTAGGTTGCGCTTCTGCAGCAGGCGGTATCGTACGCACATCTCCATGCGCGCTGCCATCCCCCCCTGCTCCAGCACCGCCTCGTCCTCCTCCGCGGCGGTGGCGAAACCCGCCAGGGTGTAGCGGTGCAAGTTGGATTTGAAAGCAAAATTTGAAAGCACTTCATCATATTTCAGTTTCAAGCACTTAGTTCCAGGCGGTTTCAACATGGGTTTGATAGGGTCAACCTGCACCGCCCTTCCAGGGCCTCCGCCGCCGCCGCCCGCATGTCCCCCACGCACGCCGCATCGGATCCCGAGTCCCCGGCGTTCCGCGAGTCGCTCATCTGCATCATGTTCCGCGCCGCCCACGCGGCCTTCAGGTCACCCGCCGCCTCCAAGCAGGGGCTTACACTCGTTCCCATTTCAGCTCAACTTGAGCTCTTCCCGCCACTTTATAAACCAAATTAACTTATGAATGTGTCCTGGAGTTGCTCAAAGTGAGCTCTAACGTGAACGAGTGTAAGCCCCTGCCTCCAGCGCCTGCCCGACTGCCGCCACGCGCTCCATGCGTATCTTGCGCGCGCCTGGCAGCATCACCTCCATGGGCGGGCGGTCGTTGGGGTTATCGGGGTCGATGAAGCCGTAGTGCAGGAGCTTGCACTCCCCCACTTCTCAGCTCAACTTGAGCCGTGTCTGACACAGGAAATCACCCTACACACCCTAAACACCCCCTAACACCCCCTTGACACGGGCTACACAACCCCTAAGCGCACCCCCTATGCCATACAAAGCGCTCAAGTTGAGCTGCAAAGTGTACGAGTGTAGACTAAGCCCCTGCCGTAGTGCAGCATGAGCAGCTGGTTGGGCATGCGGGCGCCGTAGCATATCAGCACTTCGTCGCCCTCCCTGGGAGCGGCGCCACTGCCACCCGGCGCCGCGGGTGAGCCCGGCGCCGGCGCGCCCGCCGCGGATGAGCCCGGCGCCGCGGGTGAGCCCGGCGCCGGCGCGCCTGCCGCGGATGAGCCCGGCGCCGCGGGTGAGGCCGGCGGCGGCGCGGGCGCCGCGGTGTCCCACGTGAGTTCGAAGTGATCACCGCCGGGCGCCACGCCGTATTTGGTGTTGGGCGAGAACGAGTGGTTGGCCAGGTCCACCCCCGGCCAGTGGCTTACACTCGTTCACTTTTCAGCTCAACGTAAGCACATTCTGTGGGACACGTCGGGTGCATGATTTTACCCCAGTCTATTAGACAGGGGGACACAGGGAGGTGTGAGCAAAACGGCTTAGGTTGAGCTGAGAAGTGGACGAGTGTTAGCCCCTGCCCCCGGGACGATGAAGGCGCAGGGCGCGCCGCCCAGGTCACCGCCCATGGCGCGCGTGTGCGCCGTGGCCCGCGCCCACTCGAACTCCGCCTGCGTGGCGTCCCCCCCCCGGCTGCCGCCACCCCCCGCGTTCAGAGCGGCGATCACCGCCTCCCAGGGCCTGGCACATGGTGCTCGCCACGTCATCCACAGCACGCATTTTGAGCTCTTGATCCTTGAGTTAAATGACATCCTATAACGCGGCGAGCACAATATGCCAGAGCCTGTAAGTTATCCAACGCATCTGGAACCGTCATTTGTGGAGTCAGGTGGCATCCTTTGAAGTGTTCCTCCCAATATGGGGTTTAAGGTTGAGGATTTAGGGTTGAGGGTTTAGGGTTTTATCTCAGGTCTTACCGCGGGGTGCGAGGTGAGCAGCGCCGGCCAACCCGCCGCGTAGTTGGCGCGGGATCCGGACGCCATCCGCGCCACACTCGGGTCCTGCAGCGCCTGGAGCTCGGCGTCGTCGGCCAGGTACAGGCTGTCGTAGCCCTGCGGCATGACGCGGCGCCCGTACTGTAGCGACGCAAGCTGAATTTGAAAGCAGAAGTTGAAAGCAGTTTATCACTCTTTAGTTTCAAGGGCATAGTTTCAGGCGGTTTCAACTTGGGTTTGATAGGGGCAACCTGCACTGCCCTACCGTACTCGCTCCACGCGTCCACGTGCCGCACCGCCCACATCAACGCCACGGCGATGCGCAGATCCTTTGGCCAGGGGCTTACACTCGCTCACCTCACAGCTCAACTTGAGGACCTTCGGACGCGTCGCTCACGTCAGAGCTCAACTTGAGTACCTTCGGACGCATCGCCAACGTTAGAGCTCAACTTGAGCAGCGTCGGGACACATCTACCGGTCAATCTGGGTCATATGGGGGACAAAGTGAGCTTCAGTTGAGCGGAAAGGAATAAAGTCAGTTCAAGTTGAGCGGAGATGGGAACAAGAGTAAGCCCCTGCCTTGGGCATCTCGCCGCCCACCAGGAAGTCCACCAGGGCGGGCGGCGGGGTTACCCCCGGGGAGTCGGGCCCGGCATCAGATGGATAAAGGTTATGTGACCATACACCATACATCCGAGGAGGTGGAGGATAAATGACAAACCCGAGTGGCGCAACGAGCAGGTATCCAACACGCAACGAAGAGGTGTGGGTGTTGTGGAGCGCCCGTGGCCTGACCAGGTAGTCTATCTATGAAAGCGCTTGACTCAGTACAGAGTATACGCGCTACTTATCATCTTGCAAAACGTGAACGTTTCTTCGATGCGGCCTGACCAGGGAGTGGGTCCACTGCGCGTACAGGGCCCGCACCGCGGCGGCGCACTGCGGGTCTGCGTCCGGGCCCACCTGCTCGAGGGGCCAGACACATATCGCCCGCCGCGTCATCAACCCCTGACACGCGTTGTGAAGACACGTTTATTGAGTTACCAGTAGACGGCATCTATGACTGAGTGACATGGCGAGAGATAGCTGCGAGACCGAACCTGCTCGGGGACACACAGCGTGACGGCGAGCGGGGTGCGGACGAGGGGCAGGCTGGTATCGGCGCCCGTGCTGAACAGACCGCGCCCGCGTGCCAGGGCCCTGCCGCTGTCGCTCGCCACGTCATGGACACGTGTGTTTGAGGCCTCGTCTCTTGAGTTAAACGGCATCCTAGTCAGTGGCGAGCAACATCCGCCACAATAATGACTCGCGACCAAACCGTCAAGCCCAGCAAACTGACCGATGAAACAGGACGCCCCTGTGTGATGAGAGGCCCTACCGCGCGCGCCGGTGTTGGGCGCGGAGGCCGGGTACTCGATGCCCAGGGCGGCGGTGGCGTCGGCGGTGGCGTCAGCGGTGCCTGCTGCCGGCGCCGCCGACGATGCCGACGATGCCCCCAAGGATTTGCAGCGACGTGAGCGAGCGGTGGGCGGCGCCGGCTGGGCCCCCCGGCAGTGGACGACGGGGCAAGCGGCCCATGCGGAGGACATCGTGCAAGGCTGCTTCGTTCAAACCCGAGTGAGGTGTCCACTCTTCTGAGTCTCGGGATGGGAGCCGCGCGCACCTGGGACAGTCGCTCGCTCCCTCGGCCGACTTTCCTCTTGCTGACTCGACACTCGCACTCACTCGACTGTTCGACGACCAAAAAATCGAAAGTGAATCAAAAATCGGAAAAAGTGAATGCAGGAAGGGCACCTCTGGGCAACCCTTCCGACATTCAGACTGTTTGCCCATACGGAGCCCTCCAAGCCCCCTCAAAATATCACCCCCTCCAAACCCCCCTCCACTCTCTTTATCCACATCAGCACCGCGTGAAGACGAGGGAGGAGGGCCATTGAGAACATCCGATGCTGAGCCGACAAAAAGTCGGCACGTGCTCCTTCATATGAGTATTCATCATGGTAGACGAAGGTCGGTCATCCGATATGTTTTATACAATGAGTCGCAATTCTCAAGACCCCCTCACCCTACCAGGAAATGACTCAACTTGCTTTCTTTCCCACGCGAGGAAACAATTGGCACTCTTGATCGCGCGTTCGCCGCTTTCACCACACACCACACACAATGTCCGCCGTCGCCATGAGCTCCGTCGTCGTGCCCGTCGCCAAGGTACACACACGGATCGCCTCTCACGCGAGACGTCCCTGAGCCGGGGTTAGCATCCGGCCGTCGCATCACATTCTACGGACCTTCAGAGGGTTCGGGTTCGGTATATCGCGAACGCCTCGGCTCTCCCGGAACGCGCGCCGAGCGGCGCCTCCTCTTCTCGACGTTAACGTGTACCTCCTCTGTGTTGTCTGCAGGTTGGCGCCACCGGCAAGGTTGGCCGCGCCGCCCCCGGCAAGCAGTTCTTCGGTGCTTCCAAGGCGCTGGGTGCGGGCAACGGGACCAAGACGGTGATGATGTCCCGGTGGAAGGGAATGGACGAGGACATCTCCGATGATCAGCAGGACATCGCGCGCGGCCGCGGGATGGTCGACTCGAAGTTCCAGGGCGGCTTCGGCCTCGGCGGCACCGCGGTGAGTCACCCACGGTGTGCCGGCACACGCTCTATCCACCTCCCGGGGACCCCGCGCTCCCCCTCTACCTCTGCAGCGGGATTCCCCGAAGCGTTGTATCCGCTTTACTTTCGCTGTTGGCGTTTATTGTGTGTGAGTCACGATAAGCTTCTGGGCTAGGGTCTTATCCCGCCAGGGTGGGTCCGCCGTGGACCCCGCGGCGTCCGGGATCGCACAGGGAAACATGACCTCGGGCGCGGCGTTCGCCAGCGCGTGACGCCGTGTCGGGGCGTTCCCGGACGCACGCGACGACGCTGCAAACCGGGACAATCCGAACTTCCGGGGCCTCAGAGAGTTATCCACTTTTCGTCGAATGTTATGGTCGGCCCACTGACGCTGCCTACCTCCCTGCCTCCCCTCCGTCGCGCCTCGCGCCGCTTCAGAACGCGGTGATGTCGTCCAGCGACTACATGAGCGACGGGCAGAAGGTCCTGGACAACATGACCTCCGAGGGGTACTACATCTCCCCCGCCTTCATGGACAAGATGGCAGGGCGCTACAAAACTTCATCAAATTGTACAAGCTGTCCAGTTCATTTCCGACATTGACACCGCACTGGGCTGAAGACGTTAACCGAAGCTCCAAGAGCAAGTGCAGCATTTAGGTGGTCGGATGCAACCCGCAACGTTGGTGCAAGGGGGTGGATGCGTCCTGGTGACACGGTTGGAGTACCCTCCGCGTAGACGCAGGCTGCTCAGTCTGCTGCCACACGTAACCACGACGGAATGACGCGGTGAGCGCCGGTAGACCATGCGGTGGATGGCGCAGCAAGCACCGGTGCAGTGCGCTGACCGAACGGTTTCACAACGGAGTAGCGGCCCTGCGCGGCGGTGGTGCACATCGCCAAGAACTTCATGCAGCTGCCGAAGATCAAGGTGCCGCTGATCCTGGGCGTGTGGGGAGGCAAGGGCCAGGGTAAGACCTTCCAGTCCGACCTGGTGTTCCGCAAGCTGGGCATCAACCCCATCGTGATGTCCGCCGGTGAGCTGGAGAGCGGCAACGCCGGCGAGCCCGCCAAGCTGGTGCGCCAGCGGTACCGCGAGGTAGGGTGGTGCAGGTTGAACCGATGAACCCCGTATCTGGAACTGTGCTGTCGAAACTAAGATATGATGGAACGCTTTCAAACTTTGCTTTCACATTCAACTTACGTCGCTACAGCGAGGCGTCCGACATTGTGAAGAAGGGCAAGATGTCGGCACTGTTCATCAACGACCTTGACGCCGGGGCCGGTCGCATGGGCGGCTCCACCCAGTACACCGCAGGGCCGTAGACAGCACTCCGACACTCAAGCACCTCCCACCTCACCCGTCTTCGTCACTGAAACCGCCCCTCCTCCTCCTCCTCCTCCTCCTCCTCCTCCTCCTCCTCCTCCTTCTCCTCCTTCTCCTCCTCCTTCTCCTCCTCCCCCCCTGCTCCCTTCTCCTCCTCCTTCTCCTCCTCCTCCTTCTCCTCCTTCTCCCCCTGCTCTCTCCTCATCCTCCTCCTCCTCCTCCCCCTCCTCCTCCTCCTCAACCACCACCAACATATTCCACGACAAGTGCTTACGTTGACGTGTGCAATTACGGCGGTGTGTCGGCCCTGGGCTCGGGTGAACAACCAGATGGTGAACGCCACGCTGATGAACCTGGCGGACAACCCGACCAACGTGCAGCTGCCCGGCCAGTACCAGGCAGGGTCTTACACTCCTCCACTTCTCATCAGCTCAACTTGAGCATTTTCTATGGAATTGGGGTTGTGTAGCCCGTGTTAAGGGGGTGTGGGGAGTATTTCTGATACAAAATACACCCTAGATACCCCCTGCTACCCCTTAACTTCTACAGAACACCCCCTAAACATCCTCTAAATGCACCCCTATCCCACTCAAAGCGCTTACGATGAGCCGAAAAGTGGACGAGTGTAAGCCCCTGGTAGCAGGTGGAGGAGATCCCCCGCGTGCCCATCATCGCTACCGGCAACGACTTCTCCACGCTGTACGCGCCGCTCATCCGCGACGGCCGCATGGACAAGTTCTACTGGTCGCCCACCTTCGAGGACCGCGTCGGCGTCGCGTGCGGCAGGGGCTTACACTCGCCCACTTTCCAGCTCAACTTGAGCCGTTTCTGAAACAAAACAAACCCTGCACACCCCCTAAGAATGCCTAACTGCTCCTAAACAGCACCTACAGAATACCTAGACGCGCCCCCTATCCCACAGAAAGCGCTTACGTTGAGCTGCAAAGTGGACGAGTGTAAGCCCCTGGCGTGCGGCATCTTCCAAGCGGACAACGTGGCGCCCGAGGACGTGGAGGTGCTGGTGGAGACCTTCGACGGTCAGTCCATCGACTTCTTCGGTGCCCTGCGCGCGCGCGTCTACGACGACAAGGCAGGGCGGAGCAGCTTGAAACCAGCTAAACTCCGAGTTTGAAAGCGCGTTGGTTTCTTGAATGGGGGAGCGGCCCTATGGACCATTGTTTCCGTATTCTGAAAATTGGGTAAGGCCCCCTATGGACCATTAAGTGCTTGAAGGCAACATGAGATGAAGCGGTTTCAAACTTTGGTTTCAACTTCAACTTGCGGCGCTACAACAAGGTGCGCGAATTCATCAAGGACATCGCGTACGAGAACCTGGGCAAGCGCCTGGTGAACTCGCGCGAGGGTGCGGTGGAGTTCGAGCTGCCGGTGTTGACCCTCGAGATCCTGCTGTCGTACGGCAAGATGATTGAGAACGAGCAGGAGAATGTGAAGCGCGTTCAGCTGGCGGACGCCTACCTGGACGGCGCCGTGCTGGCGGGCAGGGGCTTACACTCGTCCACCTTTCAGCTCAACCTGAGCCGTTTCTGACCCAAAATACGGTCCGAACACCCCCTAATACCCTTTTACACCTCCTGCACGCCCCTCAAACAACCCCTCAATGCACCCCCTATCCGACAGAACGCGCGTACGTTAAGCCCAAACGTGAACGAGTGTAAGCCCCTGCTGGCGGGCGCCGGCGGCACCTCCAACACCGACAAGTCCCTCGTCGGCGGCGGGTAAGCGCGCGCGCCGCCCCGCGCGTGTCGCGACGCCGGTGTGCGTTCGGAGCCTCACGCGCCGTTTCAGAGTCGAGAGAGATAGAGAGAGGTCTCTGCGTCGCGAGAGTCGAGAGAGAGGGAGTCTTGTTTTCTATTATCGAGAGAGAAAAACAGCGAAGCGAGTCTTCTGTATTAGGTGTATTCATTCATACCCCCCCAACAACGCTCCAGGGCAACAAAAACAAAACACATCAGTTAGCCTCCGCCGCCCTGATCCACGCTCCACTTATAAACCAGCCCTGTCCTGTAGCTAATGCGCACCTTGATGATATAAATGAGATGAGCATCGAAATCACTGCAAACGCAACCTTCAACCGAACGAACGCCCGCGCTTCGTCTGCTGCATGGTTGGCCAACAACGCATGCCGAGTTCAGCGTACTTATTTCCAGAGAGCGCGTCTCAGCTCCCATTAAACTCAGCGTCGGCGTTCCCCGGAACGCTTATCTCCTCGAACGAGGGTCTGTTTACTCAAGGATGGCAGCCCAGTCGGTCGGTGGGAAATTCGAAATGGACAGCTCTGATTGGTCGAGCGGGACTCGATACCATATGTTCGATACCAGACCCGACACTGGATTTAACTGATGAAGAGAGAGTGACACGCTTCCGCGTGTATGAGGAGGCACCATACTGTCGCCCAGGTCCGCGTGCCTCCGGTAACATGAGTGCGGCTCTCAACTAGGAGCGCGTGAGTCCCGGCAGCCTGGTGTGTCCGGGAAACTGGGCGCGCAATGATAACTGTTGCTGCCAGTGCGGTGAGTTTTCCTACTGTCCTCCGACTCGCACACGCACACCCGCCGCCGAGCACACGACGATCGGAAGCAGCGCCAGCAATTCTCGATGATATGGTATAGCTCTAGTATCTGAAGTTTTTCTACAACATGTCAGCTCTAAAATAGTGACAGCAAGTTGACGATAAATAAGCATTATGATAAAATAATACGACCTCACGAGAACCGCAAGCGGCAAAACTAACAATCTAACGAGGTTGTTGGGAGCTACTGCACGGCATATGGCGGGGGCGAGGGCAGCCCGCCGCTGCTCCCCCCGCCGCCGCACCCCCCGCCCCGGCCGCCGCCCCCGCCGCTGCCGCCACCCCCTTCCCCGCCGCCCCCGCCGCCACCCCCGCC